>Ga0209386_1000915_pt1 | contig 13170 bp, 9 predicted proteins | sample NGEPertwo_FD_184510 | JGI IMG/M metagenome (GOLD analysis project Ga0209386, IMG submission 184510) | Arctic peat soil microbial communities from the Barrow Environmental Observatory site, Barrow, Alaska, USA - NGEE Permafrost154B-two... | ecosystem: Environmental > Terrestrial > Soil > Wetlands... | reverse complement strand
GCTATATGCTCTGGCCTATGAGGGCTGATGACACAGCCTCGAACTTGAGGTCATACTCGCTTAGTAGAAATGCACTAGCGTTTAATCACTCAAGAATCCCCTTGCTTTAGCTATGGGGAGCTGTCAATTTCTGGGGGTTGTTGTCGTATCCCCGTGAACAAGCATTGCAGCCTCTTTAGGTGTTAAAAAGGGCAAACATATTATTGTTTCCAAAATTGAAGATTTCCCAGTATTGCAAACTGCTAAAGAACTTGAAAAGGAAGGCTTTGAGGTGGATTATCTGGATGTTGACGAAGATGGTTTAATTGTCATGAACCCTATGAAAGGCCTCGATATGGTAGCTACAAATTTAATTAAAGAAATAGAAGTAAAGGACGGCATCATTAGAGTTGTGGTAGATCTGCCTGAAAATCACCAGTTTGCAGCCAATATTAAGGAAGAAGCAAAAGAAAGACTGGAAAATTTATGGGATATAAATAAAGTGATTATTGAATTTGAGAAATGACAGATGATGAAATGACAGATAGATTGGCAGGCTGGTTTTCATTAAAGCGGCACTTCCTTTCCATAGGGATTTGTGATAATATTATGCCATTAAGTAATTAAAATTTAATGAGGGATGGTAGGATATAAGATGAGATTGTTTGATGTGAACCACATTAAAGACAAGGTGAAAGAAATATGTCTTGAGCTTGCTTATAAGATTAATGATGATCTTGAAGGAGCCTTGGCCTTCAGTGAAAAAACAGAATGCAGCCAGATGGGCAGAGAAGTTCTTGGCATGCTTCTGGAAAATGCGAAGATTGCCGAAACTCAAGGCATCCCAATATGCCAGGATACAGGAATGGTGATTGTTCATATTGAAATAGGGCAGGAGATTACGCTTACTGGAGGTTTTGTGGGTGATGCCATTAATCAGGGCGTCAGGGAAGCTTATGTGGAAGGTTATCTTAGAAAGTCTGTGGTAGACCCTATCAGTAGAATCAATACAAAAGATAATACGCCTGCTGTCATTAATTATGAACTTGTGACAGGAGACAAGATTAAGCTGTCAGTACTTTTAAAAGGTTTTGGCAGTGAAAACATGGGAAAGGTAAAAATGCTGACGCCATCTGAAGGGGTTCCTGGTATTACTGAGTTTATACTGGATACAATTAAGAGCGCCGGAGGCAATCCCTGCCCCCCTTTGGTCGTTGGCATAGGAATAGGCGGCACAATGGATAAAGCCGCTTCTATGGCTAAAAAAGCATTATTCAGGCCTATTGGGGACAGAAGTAAGGATGCTTTTTTAAAGGAACTGGAAGAAACCCTGCTGAAACAAATTAATAAAACGAATATTGGACCTATGGGATTTGGCGGCAACATCACAGCGCTTGAAGTCTTTGTGGAAAAGAGCCCAACTCACCTGGCAGGCCTCCCTGTGGCGGTGAACATTAATTGCCATGCCCTAAGAAGAAAAACTGTGGAGATGTAGAGATGCTGACGAAAGATAAAATAATACTGGATTTACCGGCAGATGAAACCAGAATAAAAGAGTTGAGAGCAGGAGAAATGGTTTTTATAAACGGGACAATGTATACAGCAAGAGACCAGGCCCACATGAGAATGATAAAAGAATTGGACGAAGGAACGACTCTTCCAATAACGCTTCTAAACTCAGCCATCTATTACTGTGGACCTTCTCCCAAAAAGCCTGGCAGAATTGTCGGAGCAATAGGGCCTACCACCAGTTCAAGGATGGATAAACTCACGGAACCTCTTTTGAAAGAGGGCATGAAGGTTATGATAGGGAAAGGAAAGAGATCAGAAGAAGTCATTGAAAGCATAAAAAAACATGAAGCCGTGTACCTTTGCGCCATAGGTGGAGCAGGGGCTCTTTATTCAAATTGCATTAAAAAATTTGAATTGGCAGGATATGAAGATCTAATGGCAGAAGCCATCTACAAGTTGGAAGTCGAAAACTTCCCTGCCGTGGTTGCAATAGACTCAGAGGGTAACAGCATTTTTTAAAGGAGCAATATAAATCATCAAGACAGAAAAATCATTTAGGGGGGAGGCATCAAAGCCTGTCCTTTTGTTATAAAGCAAAATATATTGAGTTACCTCGATTGAAAGGCTCCAGTTATGATATAATATTCAAGAAAAGAACTTTTGAGTAAAGGGGATATTTATCAATAAAAATATTCGGGTGAATTATGAAAAAAAATGTAAAGGCTTCTTATCTTAATGGTTTTAAGTGTATCAGCGGAGTCTGCGAAGATAACTGCTGCATTGGATGGAATGTTGAAATAGACAAAAAAACTTATGCAAAGTACGAAAAAATAAAAGATAAAGAGCTAATCAAATGTTTTAAAAGATATGTATACGAGAATGACTTTTCCTATGATAAAAATGTGGATTACGCCCTTGTTGAACTGGAAGCCAATAAGCACTGTCCCTTTTTAAATCAAGAGAAGCTATGCCGTATACAAGCTAAATTAGGGGAAAATTATCTTTCCAATGTATGCAGTTCTTATCCAAGGCTTATAAATGAAGTAGATGGAATATTGGAATATTCTGCTACCATCTCATGTCCGGAAATTGCAAGACTGGCACTTGGTGTGAAGGATGGAATTGAATTTGAGCAGAATGATGCCGGTAATGTTAAGGATAACATAATAAGTATTAGTGTTAACACAAAAAAAGAAGACAGCCCAGTGCTGGTCAAGTATTTGCAAGAGTTGCGTGGACTAACTATGGGCATACTAAAATCAAGGGACTGCCCACTTTGGGAGCGAATGCTGATTATTGGCATAGTTTTTCGGAAGATTCAAGAACTTATAAACCTGAATAAAGCAGAAGAAATACCTGAACAAATTGTGATGTTTTCGCAGAAGATGGATCATCGGGGATTTCGAAGAGAAGTGAAATCATTACCGGTGAATCAGTTTGTACAGCTGGGAATTCTTAAAGAAATATCAGATAAATTCAATGATTCAAATGAAATTGACAGCAAAAAATATCTTTCATTTATTAATGAATTTTATAAGGGCATTGGTGCAGGAAAAAGGTCAGTCGAAAAGGAAAGCAGCAGTGCAGCTTTAAAAGTATCTAACGCTGAATTGTCAAATAGATACAACATATTATATAAAGATTTCTATAAACCATTTATGAACGAAAAGGATTATATACTGGAAAATTATCTGGTCAATTTTGTATTCCAGAGTCTTTTTCCAATGACAGAGAACAATCAGCCCTTTGAGTCATATGCAAATCTTGTTATTCGTTACAGTTTAATCAAATGTTATCTTATAGGGATCAGCGGATTCAGAAATGGACTTACAGAAACCATTGTCATTGATTTTATTCAGAGTTTTTCAAAAGGGTTAGAACATAATTACAATTTTTTTGAAAAAATTGGTGAATACATGCAACAGAAAAATTATGATACAATGGAATACATGTCCATATTAATCAGAAATTGATATAAATATGGAAAAATTCTAATGAACATGATAAAATATTCAATAAATTAACCATAAGGAGGCACCATGAATATTCGGAAAAAACTTGGTATGGATTTTGGGGATATTGATCCAATTACCACAAATGAAGACAGGATTAAGTATATAAATTTCAAATTGGCGTCTCTTGGCTTGCCAATCTATCATTCAAATGATTCGAACCATACTTCGAGTGAGTATCTGATAGAATTATTTGAAGATATAATCAAAGATTACAGAGAAAAAACACGTATGGCCAATGCAAGTGAAGTTGGCATATATAATCGGATAGATAATTTCCTTAAATCATATTTTAAGGAAAATCCCTCAACTCCAAGGGTACCGAATAAATCTCTAATCCTTGATCATTACGGGCTTGCAAGAGAAATGTCACTTCCACCTGACGGCAATACATTCTATAACGAATATATAAGCAGTTACCGCATCAAACAAGGTATACTGAATAATCCTAAAAATGACAGGCGGACAACCAAGGGATCCTTCCATATTGTGGAGGGTGGTCTCTTAATACCATATGATAAAAAAGCAGTGCCTAAAGAGACTTTTCTAAAATTATATGAGTCTGCTGTAAACCCTCCTGAAGAATTAAAGCTGCTGCCATTTACCGCCAACCAGGAAGAAAGGGTTAAAACATTTGTCTCTTTAATGCTCAAACCAATTGTTTCACCTGTTGTACCAGGAGCTCTTTCAGAAAAAACAATGGAAATTTTATTTATGGCTCCAGGCAGTCTGGTTTCAAGTCTTGACTTTGTTGAGTCTGTTTTTGGAAACGCGGGAGATCCGACTTTTCACAGCAACGATGCTGGTTTAGACGTTGAGGGCTGGTCTGGCCATACAGGCTACATATTACTGGCGCCGCACCTGAATAAAATCAGAAAAATTGACCTGGGACTTCCAGATTATGAGCATGCCAATGAAAGACAGCGTCGTGACGGAATGTGCTATAAGGATGAAAATGAATTATATAATGAGGGAAATGCATTTAAACTAACATGTCGTGATAAAAGCGGGGTTGCAGTGACCCTCATTGCAGATAATTACTTTGGTTATTCAAAAAAAGAAATCAAAACACAAATCAGTTTTGCATCCAATCTTTTTGGAAATGTGGAAGAGGAACATGCAGGAGGAACCATTGCCTATCCTAGCCAGAATCTTGGAGAACATTATGACGCTAAAGAGGAGACTGATTTGGAGAGATACTCTTTTGAGGAGGTCATAAAATATTATGGTGAGCTAATGACCATTCAAGATGGTTATTATGGTATAGATAAAAATAATGAACAAATCATTTACCTGCCTGAAAACATTGAAATTGATTTAAACAGAACTGAAATCAAATGGCTGTATTCAGGAAAAATCAGAACGCTCAAATTGTTGCCATACTATACCTACATACTTCCGAATGGAGATAAAATACATATCGAAAAGCATCCTGCAGCCCCAAACTGGAAGCTTATTTGTATAAATGCCGAGGGAACTTTCTGCCATAAACCATGTACGGTATCTGGTGGCGGTAAATCAGAGATTTCCAAATCCATCAGTAATGCAATCATTTATGGTACTTACTACGTGAATGACCTGCAGCAGGATTTGGACACAGTAGAAAGCATTCTAAATTATGATTTCAGCAAACGCTGGAGAGATGATCCAACAAGAGTGCGACCTTCCAGACCGATTTTGTCCATTGAACGTACACTTGGTTCTGTCATTAAACTATTATCACCATCCCCTGAATATACGGATGAATTTAACGACTTTATTGCTGCCATCCCCAATAATGTGAGGGCCTTGCTGTTTATGGTCAAACGTTTTAACCAGGAATCCTGGGGAGGCGACTGGCGTTCTCATTTTACTGTAGATATATTAAACGGCAAACCTGGAAATGAGATTAATTATAATAACCGTAAGATCAGACCAAGTTATCTGCGTGTCGGTTATGAAAAAAACCAGTCTGGGAGAATTTTCAAGTTAAGAATGGATTTTATGCCTAGTGAAAAAATTCAAATGGAAGACGACGTGACGGCATCAGTTCTGGTTCCTGCCAGCAAGCTGAAATATTTGAATCCTGAATACAAGAGCGGGAGTTATAAATTTTCTGCAAACTGTGAATACCGTTTTTTTCAGAGACCGGATGATGCAGTAAATAAAGGGTATGATTTGGAGGCGGAAAAAGATTTGTCCAGTAATAATCTTTTTGTAACAAATTTTCGACCGCTTACAAAAGATGATGTAATAAACATAAAGAATGATATTTTAGGCTATACAAATTACTCGAATCCAGTGAAGGAGCATATAGAAGCATTTTTAAAAGGAGATGACGAATACTGTATCATTTCTTCGGAAGCAAGAATAGTAGAGGGCGTGCCAAGCAAAAATCCAAGATACCTTGAGCACCGGTCTGACTTTATCGATCCCAGTAAAATTGCAATCTCTGAAATCGGTGTCAGATTTGCCAGAAAAATACCTCTTGAATGTCCGGTAACGTTACCGGTGAATTCAATTTTAGCAGGGAGAAGAAATAACCCTCCTGGTGAAGAAAATGGAAAGAAAATATTGCCTTTATGTGTATATAATCCTATTCATTATCAGGAGCTTCCTGAGCTGTTCATGGATTTTATCAGCAGTTTGACGGGTAAATCACCTTCGACAACTGGTGCGGGTTCTGAAGGCGCTCTTACAAAAGGCCCTTTTAATATGCTCTTGCCGATTTATGACTTAAACAACGCTTTGTTATCGTATATTCTTGGTGATTATGCTGTTTTTACCACGCCCGCAGGATATATAGGCCCAAATGTGAGGGTGGATCACGATATTTCACTGCTGGTGCCTGAACTCTGGTCCAGGCTGCGTGAAGCAGAACGAAACCCTGGAAAATTAATCAATGAAGGTTCTTTTGAAAAAATTGAGGATTTTATGTATAACGGGGTTCTGGTTCCAGCCAGTATTTTGGGATATCGAATGACCAATGTATTTTGCCATAAGTACTTCGGTAAAATTTTTGATGAACCTCAGGCTGTTTTCAATGAAGAAATACTAAAACCGGAAAACCAGAATATGGAATCCTTCGTTGACGGTGTGTTAAACATCGCCAACGGGCATAAAAAAGCAGCACTGGATTACTTTCAGGACGGGAGCATCGAAGAGGCGATTCCCCCTATAGAAGCAATTCTCAATATTATGGCTTACGGTGAATATCATGGGCATACTGTTGAAGACAGCTTTGTCAGAGATCTTTTTAAGAAGGAAACCGTACTTTCAAGTGGCTGGTATGCATCCAGACTGAAAAACAAGCAAAATATTGATGCTGATTTATTAAGAAAGAAGATAAATAACATCGAATCTTTTATTAATAATCCCGTTAATAAATCGCTTATACAAGAATTCCATTACGAAGAGAGGCTTGAATCGGCAAAACAAGCATATGATTATTACTTGTCGGATGCCTACCTGGAGTCTTTAACCGGTACACTTGGAGCATCATCTATCGTATTGGAACAGAAATAATACTTAATATATGCAAATGAAAAAGGTTTATGGAGGATAATTTTTATGGCAGTAAAACAGTTTAAAGCAGAATCAAAACGATTGTTAGATTTAATGATTCATTCAATCTATACAAATAAGGAAATCTTTATGAGAGAATTAATCTCAAATGCCAGTGATGCAATAGACAAAATGTATTATATGGCCCTGAATGAAGAAACCATTGATTTCAACAGAGGAGATTTTTTTATAAAAATTTCAGTAAACAAGACCAAAAGAACGCTTACAATATCTGATACAGGAATAGGCATGTCCAAAGAAGATCTTGATAACAACCTGGGTATTATTGCCCAAAGCGGTTCATTAACATTTAAAGACGAAAATGAAACACATGACGGGTACGATATCATCGGACAGTTTGGAGTGGGCTTCTATTCCGCCTTTATGGTGGCTGATAAAATTACAGTAATCAGTAAGCCTTATGGCGTGGAAGAGGCCTTTAAATGGGAATCTAAAGGCGCTGAAGGGTATTCTGTCACTGCTTTCAAGAAAGACAGCCACGGAACGGATATCATTCTCAAAATAAAAGAAAATGTTGAGGATGAGAATTATGATATTTATTTGGAGGAATATGAAATTAAAAGAATCATTAAGAAATATTCTGACTTCATCAGCTATCCAATTAAAATTGGTGGCGAAATAATTAACAGCATGGTACCCATCTGGCGTAAGAATAAGAATGAACTGAAGGAAGAGGATTATGAAAATTTTTATGCAGAAAAACACTGCGGATTTGACAAGCCGTTAAAGTATTTTCATGTCAGTGTAGATGGAGCAGTCAACTATAATGCAATTTTGTATATACCATCCAAGCCTTCCTATGATTTTTACACGAAGGAGTATGAAAAAGGACTGGAACTTTATTCCAGCGGTGTAATGATTATGAATAAGTGCGGGGATCTGCTCCCTGACTATTTTGGGTTTGTTCAAGGACTGGTTGACAGTGAGGATTTGTCGCTGAATATATCCAGAGAGATGCTGCAGCATGACCGACAGTTGAGATTAATCGCTAAAAAGATCAATGAAAAGATTAAAGGTGAATTGTTGAGCATGCAGAAAAATTCAAGAGAAAAATATGAGGAATTTTTCAAAAGTTTTGGAAAAACATTGAAATATGGCGTATACAGTGAATTTGGGAAAAATAAGGATGAAATACAAGATTTGTTGTTGTTTTATTCATCAAAGGAGAAGAAACTTGTATCATTTGAAGAATATATTATAAAAATGCCGGAAGATCAAAAGTATATCTATTATGCAAGTGGTGAAAGTTATGAAAGGATTGAAAAACTGCCGCAGGTTGAAAGAGTTGCGGACAAGGGTTATGAAATCCTGTACTTTATTGATGAAATAGATGAATTTGCGATACAAATGATTCATAAGTTCAAAGAAAAGGAATTCAGATCAGTATCAGCCGGAGAAAATGGAATTAGCGATTCTGAGGAAGATTTGGATAAAAAACTGTCAGACAAAGAAAAGGAACTTGTTGACTTTATGAAGGAAGAATTGAAAGATAAAGTAAAAGAGGTTCGTATTTCTAAAAGATTGAAAACGCATCCTGTTTGCCTTACTGCTGATGGTGCATTGTCTATAGAAATGGAAAAAATTCTTAACTCAATGCCGGAAAGTGGAGGAATAAAGGCAGATAAAATACTCGAAATAAATGAAAACCACGAAATATATCAAAGCTTAAGAAAATTATATGAGACTGACAGGGAAAAGCTGAAGATGTATACGTACATCCTTTATAATCAGGCACTGCTAATTGAAGGACTTGGTGTAGAAGATCCAGTTGAATTGAGCAATAAAATATGTGATTTAATGAAGTAATAACCTTATTCAGAGAGGATATGATGATGAGGAAGCTGCTGAAAATATTTTTTGTGTTATTAATGATTATTATTTTAATAATTGAAACATATCTTATATATCTTTTTGTTACATATGGAAGAATAGAAGATAATGCCCGGTTGACGATAGATGATGGTGCTTCTCCTGGTAAGATTACAGCGGGAAAAGAGTATACAATTGTAACACAGAACATGGGATTTGGGGCATACAGCGATGATTACACTTTTTTCATGGATGGAGGGAAAGAATCAAGGGCGCAAAGCGCAGAAGCTGTTCTTGAGAATACAGAAGGATTAATAAGTGATATTAATAAGCTCAAACCGGATTTTCTCTTTTTTCAGGAAGTGGATTTAGACGCAACAAGGAGTTACCATATCAATCAATATGATCTCTTAAGAGATGAATTCAATGAATTTGATTCAGTTAAAAGCATTTGCTATGATTCTTCATATTTATTTTATCCAATTTTAGAACCTCATGGCAAGTCGCTTTCCAGTATTTCCACTTTTAGTAAATACGGGATTGAATCTTCTCTAAGAAGAAGCCTGCCTGTCGCAACAGACATATCCAAGTTCTTTGATTTAGACAGATGCTATTCCGTAACTTCTGTTCCAGTTGATAACGGAAAAACCCTGTATCTTTATAATGTACATTTATCTGCATATGGCGGAAGCCCGGAAATCAGAGATGGTCAGATTGATATGCTTATTGATGATATGAATGAAAAAATCAATAAAGGTGATTATGTGATTTGCGGCGGAGATTTTAATCATGATTTTACTGGCAATTCAAGCAAGCTTCTAAACAAAGGAGAATTCGACTTCGGATGGGCGCAGCCATTTCCAATTAATAAATTAACAAAAGATATTCTACTGTGCAAAAGTTACAGCAGTAATAAGCTTATACCTACAACAAGAAATGCGGATATTCCGTACGAAGAAGGTGTTTCATTCGTGGCGATTATAGATGGATTTCTGGTATCTTCAAATATTACAACTAAGGATTTGATAAATGTTGACAACAAGTTTAAGTATAGCGATCACAATCCGGTTAGGATGAAGTTTGTTCTGAAATAAATAGCGAAGGGCAAGATTATACCCTTTAAATAATAGTATGAGGTAGCTTAAATTGAAAAAACTAATTATTGCAGAAAAGCCATCAGTTGCAAAAAATATTGCTGAGGCACTAAATATAAAATCCAGAAGTGATGGATACTTAGAAGGTGATAACTATATTGTCACCTGGGTATTCGGTCATTTGCTGCAATTGTATGATGTTGTTGATTACGATGAAAAACTTAAAGGCTGGAGGCTAGAGAATTTCCCATTTATACCTTCAGAATTCCAATATAAAATTAAATCGAAAAATAATGAACGAGGAGTAATTGATGCAGGTGCCCAAAAACAAGTAAATACAATAAAAAATTTGGTACTGAGATCAGACGTCGATAGTGTTATATCAGCGACTGACTATGACCGTGAAGGACAAGTCATTGCAGATGAAATATTTTTATACCTAAGTATACAGAAGCCAATATTCAGGTTGCTTTTGAATGAATGGACACCTGATGAGGTCTTAAAAGGCCTTGATTGTGTCTGCCTTAATTCAGAAATGCAATCAATGCAGGATGCTGGATTTGGAAGACAAATTGCGGATTGGCTCATAGGTATCAATTTGACATCGGTTGCAACTGTGAAATACAAAAATTCCAATAACTCAAAAGTTTTAAATATTGGACGTGTTTTACTACCTACATTAAAAATCATATATGATAGAGACAAAGAAATAGAGTCTTTTGAAAGCTCAAAGTACTATAAGCTGATTTCCTTTAACAAAACAGAAAAGGGAGAAATTATAGAGGCAACTTACGCTGAAGATGACAATGAAAAATTTGAAGATATAGCTATATTACAAGCAATTGAGAACGAAATTAAAGGTAAGAGTGTTATTGTATTTGATAAGCAGGTTGAAAGAAAAAAGGAATATCCACCATATTTGTTTAACCTTTCAAACTTACAGGGTTATGTTACAAGTAAATATAAAGGCTGGACATCAGATAAGGTTTTAAAAGTCGCTCAGGAACTTTATGAAAAAAAACTTATTACTTATCCAAGGACTGCAAGTAGTGTTTTAGACGAGAGTTTAACAGAGAAAGTGAACAAAGTCCTTGATATATTAAAAAAAGGGCTACCTTATGAAAGCGAAATTCAGTTTAGTACTTCAAAACGAATATTTGACAGTTCAAAAGTTGAAAGCCATTCAGCCATAATCCCAACATATATTATGCCAGGAAAGATTACCCCGGATGAAGATGCTGTATATCAGGCAGTTAAAAATAGATTTATTATGCAATTTCTTCCAGTAGCAGAAAGTGAAGAAACAAAATTATCCATGAGAGTTTTAGACAGCAGCATTAAGGGAGAATTTGTTTCAAAGGGAAAAGTTCAAATTGCTGAGGGGTGGAAGATTGTTGAAAAAATAACGACTAAGGAAACGATATTACCCCTGGTTGAGCAAGATGAGAAATTAGAAATCACTAAGTCTGAAATTGGCGAGGTCGTTAGAAAACCACCAAAAGCTCATTCTGAAAAGACGTTGTTAAGAGTTATGGAAACGTGCGGGAAAAATTTTGAAGATGATCAATCGGAAGAAATGATGATTTCAATTTTGACCGGTTTCAGTATAGGTACACCTGCTACACGAGCCGAAACCATAAAAAAACTAAGAGATGTGGGATATATTGAATCAAAAGGGAAAAATTTAGTCTGTACAGAATTAGGCATTATGCTTGTTGAAACCTTCCCTGTAAAAGAATTGTTTGATTTGGAGTATACAGGCAAACTTGAAAAAACACTTTCAGATATCGAAAGGAAAAAATTCAATAAGCAGGATTTTCTTGATTTAATAGTAGAATTTACAAAAAAGTCAGTCAGTGACATTAAAAATGATATTGTATTTGGTTCTAAGATTGTGTTACCTGATACGGTAGAAATAATTGGAAAATGTCCAGAATGTGGGAACCCAATTATAGAAACTGAAAAGGCATTTGGGTGTAGCAATTGGAAAAATGGTTGTAAATTTACTATTTGGAAAAACGACAAATTCATTGAATCGTTTGGTAAAAAAATTAACGCTGATGTGGTAAGAATTTTACTTGAAAAAGGTAGAGTTGGATTTAGAGGACTATTGAGTAAAAAAGGGAATAAATTTAGTGCTTATTTCAAGTATGTAAAAGATACTGAAAAGGGAAATTATAGTTGGTCAATGGAATTCATTGATGAAAATAAAAGTAATTAATGAACAAAGTATCATCAATGTGAAAAATTGAAAATTGTTATCAAATAAGATGAGAATAAGTTGAATACTTCATCAGCTTTGCTGTTGGAGTGTTTCATTTTTACGCAAAGAATTTTAGACTATTTTTTAGGTTAGTATATTTAATAAGCTCACCAAGTGAGCGAACAGGCTATTGCGTTGGTAATATAGGTAGTTGCGGTGCCTTGTTTTAGGGTATAATATGAAAGAGTAACAACTTTCACTTGCTTTTAATTTTCACCCATCCATATTAAAGCGGAGGTTTCTGATAAAATCGAAAGATACGAAAATTAATGAATATTGTCATGGCTTTCGCTACAATTACAGCCCTTGCATTTCTTATTTACGGGATAAAAACGAATCTTTTTTATTCACAGACAGTATTAGGAGATTTCTTGACGAAATTCGGGTTATGGGCACCAATTATATTTATTGCATTCCAAACTGTACAGGTAGTGTCCCCAATTTTGCCAGGAGGAATTGGGCTTCTTGGGGGTATATTGATATTTGGGCCGTTGACAGGTTTTACTTATAATTACATTGGTATATGCCTGGGTTCGATTATAGCATTTTTAATTTCAAAACATTATGGCACTCCAATTTTAGAATCATTATTCAGCCTTAAATTACAAAAAAAATATATGAGCTGGGCAGAAAATAAGGAATTCCACAAGTTGTTTACGATAGCGATTTTTATGCCGTTGGCTCCGGATGATTTTCTGTGCTATCTGGCAGGGACAACCAAGATGACTTTAAAAAGATTCACAACAATTATTCTACTTGGAAAACCCCTTGCAATTGCTTTCTACAGTTTTGGTCTCAATGTTATTTTCCAGCATCTGGCTTTTATAGTTCAGTAAAAATAATCGATTATATGAGGTGAAACATTGAAAATTTTATTGTATTCAGGGTTATTATATTTGGTTAATAAGAGTGGTGTGGGAGAAGCAGTTCGTCACCA
>Ga0209386_1000914_pt1 | contig 13171 bp, 15 predicted proteins | sample NGEPertwo_FD_184510 | JGI IMG/M metagenome (GOLD analysis project Ga0209386, IMG submission 184510) | Arctic peat soil microbial communities from the Barrow Environmental Observatory site, Barrow, Alaska, USA - NGEE Permafrost154B-two... | ecosystem: Environmental > Terrestrial > Soil > Wetlands... | reverse complement strand
GGGCAGAGCAGCAGCCCCACTTGCGTGGCGCATTCGTCTAGGGGCCTAGGACGCCGCCCTCTCACGGCGGTAACACGGGTTCGAATCCCGTATGCGCTACCACTCATTTCCAGGGATTTCTCCCGCCAGGCCCTCCACTCAGACCTTGTTCCGCAACCATTCTGCAACCCAAATGCTCGGGTGCGGATGGTGCGGTACATCACGGACTGCATCTCCTTGTGACTCCGCGCTGATCGTCACCGCCGGCGCCGTCGACCCCGTTGCTCGCCATCCGCAATTGGCCGCTCAACGCCCGACTGAGGTGACGAAACTGACACAACTGACGGATTCGCGCGCGTCATAAAGAGTCTCTCGCGTACAACTGCGAGTCGTGACCGTCGGGTACAAATACACGATCGGGCCCGTCCGGACCATGATCCTGGGCACTGCTGGCGCCTAGCCAGCCATGCGTGACAGAATCGCGACCGTGCTCTCTTCGCTCCTCTACTTGTTGCTTCGCCGGCTGCTCAGCGTGCTCTCCTCCAAGGATCGCGCCGCCGAGCAAGTCCGCCTTGAGAATCTCGTGCTTCGCCACGAGGTGATGATTCTTCGCCGTCAGGTCAAACGCCCCATCTACCGGATGAGGGATCGCGCGCTGCTGGCTGCCGCAAGCCGGATGTTGCCTCGCGAACGTTGGAATGCGTTCCTCGTTCATCCTGAGACAATCATGCGCTGGCACCGGCGGCTGGTGGCACGGAAGTGGACGAGGCCTCATCGCCGGCCGGGACGCCCTGCGCTTGATCCTAGGGTCAAGCGACTGATCCTGCGCCTGGCCAGGGAGAACTCGCGCTGGGGCTACATGAGGATCAAAGGCGAGCTTCAAGGCCTCGGCATCCGCGTCTCGGCTACCGCCATCGCAATGCTGCTTCGCAGTCACGGGATCGAACCTGCGCCGCGCCGCGGCCCGACCTGGAGCCAGTTCCTCAAAGCGCAAGCCTCTGGCATCATCGCCTGCGACTTCTTCACGGTGGAGACGGCACTGCTGAAGACGCTCTACGTGCTCTTCTTCATCGAGATCGGGACTCGGCGTGTACGGGTCAGCGTTTCAACGAGCAGTCCGAACTCTGTCTTCGTCACTCAACAGGCGCGAAACCTCGCCATGTGCCTTTCCGACGAGGGCGCGAGTGTCAAGTTCCTCATCCGCGACCGCGACGCCAAGTTCTCGGGCCCGTTCGATGAGGTGTTTCGGACTGAGGGCATCCGCGTCATCCGCACGCCCATCAGATCACCCAAAGCCAACGCCGAGCGACCCCACCGAGGGATTGACCTTCGAACACCTGAGAAGCGTCGCCACGCCCAGCCGGTGAAGATCCTGCCCAAGATCAAGCGGCGGGAACTTCTCGGCGGTCTGATCCACGAGTACTACGCGGTCGCAGCATGATGAATCGGCGTTTTGGTACCCTTCAGGCGTGCGCTATCGGTGTCATCTCGATCGCGTGAAGTCAGGCGCGCCGTTGTTCGGCGATGTCCCGCGCACCTTCGAGTCGTCAGGGCGTGCGCCAGTCGTCCTGCTGCTCGGTCCGCTCTTGGCCTGAGGGAGTCTGCCGGACGTCCGTTCGCGTCGTGCTCCTGCTCCTGCCTCCCAGTACGATGATGAGCAGGCTCACGACGAAGATACCGCTCCCCACCCAGAGCAGGATGACGCCGGCCGTGTTGATGTTGAACCCAGAGACATGCGCCGTGACAGCGAACTTCATGATGGCGCCGACGACCACCAGCACGATGCCGAACACCAGTACGCCGATGCCCGAATTCCTATTCACAGACGATCACCTCCCCCGTCTGGAGAATCCCCAGCCACCGAAGACCAGCACGAGCACCACGATGATCAGAATAATGAGCCAGATATTCATATGAACTCACCTCCTTCAGAGAGGACTCAGGTGTTGATGGCCTCATCGTCAGGCTTCGCTTCCTGATGCTTCGCCCACTCGTCCGCACGCCGATTGGCCTCGTCGGAGGCGTATCCGTACTTCTGCTGCAGCTTACCGACGAGGCGATCCTTCTTGCCCCCGACTTCCTCGAGCTCGTCGTCGGTGAGCTTGCCCCACTCTTCCCGCGCACGGCCTTTGAGTTCTTTCCACCTGCCTTCGATGATGTTCCAGTCCACCTTCGTCTCCTCCTCGCTGCGGACGCCGACGCCACGACCGTTCACGATGTTCTTCGTACCCTCCGCGGCATGCGACGAAACTTGGCGTCGACTCCATTCGTATGACCGAAGTCGGGAGCGGCTCACCGTGAGCTTCTCCCGGCCAGGCGCATGGAGAAGACGATCGCGACGCCCGCGCGAGCGACGCCTTCGGTCGCGGCGCGGGCCATCACCTCAAGCTCGTCACCCGCATCGGGGCCTGGGACGCGACGGCGGGAATGCACGCGACACAACGGAAACGCGCTTGGAACGCGGAGCCGGCGGGTATGGCGTAGCCGTCGGATCGCACACGCGACTCCGAGGCTCCCGGGCTCAAACGCGAGGTCGGGGGCCCTTCGCCGGGAGGGCCGCGTGCTGCGTAACATCCTCATCATCGTCTATCTGGTCGTCGGCGTGGTGGTCGCCAACTCGCACCACTACTTCACGCATCTGAATAGCCTCACCGCCGTGCTCTCGGCGCTGCTCGCCGTGGTGCTCTGGCCGCTGATCCTGTTCGGCGTCAGCCTGCACATCAAGTAGGGGAGGATCCGATGCACAACGCGCTCGTGGCGTCACTGCTGGCATCCGTCTTCAACGGCGGAGCGGTCCCCATCGTGTGGGTGATCGGCATCGTCTTGATCGTCGCCGGAGTCGTGGCCCTCTTCCGCAGCAGTCTGCTGCTGGGGGTCGTGCTCATCGTGATCGGGATCGTCTTGGGCGGCCTCAACGTGTTCTGACGAGGCCGCCTGATCGGGGGCGACCCGCTACCCAGCGGGGGCAGGCTGCGCCGTCAGTCGGTAGATGGAGGGCAAGATGGATTCCACTGAACGACCGTTCGCCCAGACAGAGTCGGCAGAGTCGGCCGCTCGTCCGGCGGTCACCGTCGCCGTGTCGGAGACCCCTGGCGAGACACGTGGCGCGCGCTTCGCGCGCCAAGCACATCGGACCCGGCTCTACCTCTATGCCGGTGTCGCGGTCGCCTTGCTCGTCGTCCTCATCGCGCTCGTGATCGCCAACACGGGCCGCGTCAAGGTCAGCTGGGTCTTCGGCTCCTCGTCAGTCTCGCTTGTCTGGCTGGTGATCTTCGCCGCCATCCTCGGCCTTCTGCTCGGCATGGTCCTCGGGGCGCTGTTCCACTGGCGCACGCGCACGCCGCGCGACTGAGCGAAGAGATGACCACGATCAGCGAGATCGCGCCGGACGTCTTCAGCATCTGCACCTACATCGAGCAGATCGATCTGCAGTTCCGCCAGTTCCTGATCCGCGACGAGCAGCCGCTGCTCTACCACACGGGTACGCGACGCATGTTCGAACGCGTACGCGACGCCGTCGGACAGGTCATGGACCCTTCGACGCTGCGCTGGATCGCTTTCAGCCATTTCGAGGCGGACGAGTGCGGGGCCTTGAACTACTGGCTGCAGGAGGCGCGGGATGCGCAGGCGGCGTGCAGCGCCAACGGTGCGTTGGTGAGCGTCGACGACTTCGCCTTCGGCAAGGCACGGCCGCCGGCGCGCGAACTTGCCGCCGACGTCCTCTGCGGCTACCTGCGCGCCCTCGCGCCCTACCTCCGGCCGCTCGCAACGAGTGAGGCCGCCGACCGCGCCGCCGAGGCGATCAGCTCGCCGGCCTGGCGCCGCTGCGGCCCTGGGTCGCCTTCGTCACTGAGGACTCGGGCCGGCGCAGCGCCGAGGCGCTCACGCGCACGCCGGGCAACCTGCCGCCTCTGCCCGCGACCGTGGTCAGCATCGACGAAGACAAGATCGACGGATGAGCGCGGCCAAGACGCCCGCGCCCCTAGGGAAAGTCTCCCCAGAGTCTGGCAAGGCCAAGGACAAGGCCGCAGCCGGGACCGACTAACTCCCCACGATGCGACCGAATTGGGCAACCCTACGGTACAGGAGCGGCCATTTCTCGCGGCCGCGCTCCGACGAAAAGTTTGGTAGGCAAAACGGCGGGGAATGACCGCGAGCGAGGGGCATGGCAGGGGCGGCTGCGGGTCCGCCCGGCACAGCGCAGGGAGGTATGGCACTCATGACCGGTCTGTACACACTGGCAAAGCTCGCCCTGATCGCAGCCGTGGTCGGCGCGGTGGACTGGCTGCTAATCGGCCTCTTCGAGTACAACTTCATCGCCGATATCTTCGGGTCCGGCTCACAATCGGTGACCTCGACGGGAGAGCGCATCATCTATATCGCCTTTGGCGTCGGCGGCATCATCGCGCTGCCGTTGCTGGCTGCGGGGGCGCAGCGTGTGGTGCCGGCGCGCAGCGACCGGCGTGTGGTGACGGCGCCCACCGACCGGGACGTCGCGCGCAACGACGAGGGGGCGGAGGAGCGCGATCTCGCGGACTACGCCGAGTTCCGCGACTACAAGGCGTGGAAAGTGGAGAAGGCCCGGCATGCCGATCAGGCCGGCGTCGAGGCGGCGCAGGCAAAGCAGGACGAGCAGCCGATCGCCTGACGCCGCGAACGGAAAGTGGGGGCGAGGGACGGGTCCGTCGGCCCATCCCTCGCTCTGTCCCGCCTCAGGCAGCCTGGCGCGGAGGACCGGTTCGACAGGAAGGGCCACGTGCTGAGTGGCGCTGCCATCTGTAGCAGCACGGGCAGGCTTCAACCCTCGACCGCATTCGGCCTTCTGAGCCTTCTGGACGATCCCTCGACAGACCGTCTGCACCCTTCGTGCAACCCGAATCCGTGCTATTGGATGGGCGCAGATGGGACCCGACTGCACCCACGGGGACAGAAGCCGGCGGTCGTCGTCCGTCCTGTGCCATGTGCCGAACCTCCATGGACGGACCACGCAGAAGGCCGTAGGCTGCCGTGAGGGCCCTACGCAGACGACAGCAGCACGGTTCGACGTGCTTCTATCCACGGCGCTGGGCAGAGAACGCCCTCCGCAGGGAGGAGCCGATGAGCGCATGCGGGGGGTATCGGGCCGAACCGCTCGGCGGCAACCGACAGATGGTTGCTGCGTCCGCAGCGGTCGGCCGGGAGAGCAACACGATCCACCTCATGACAGAGGTGGACATCACCGGGCCGAGGCGTCTCATCACCGAGCACCGCGAGCACACGGGCGAGAGGCTGTCGCTCACAGGCTACGTGGTTGCCTGCCTGGCGCGGACGCTGGCCGAGTTTCCGCGATTCAACTCCTTCCGCAGGGGCAGCCGGCTGATCGTGCTCGACGACCTCACGATCAGCGTCCTGTTCGAACGCGAGATCGACGGCGAGAACGTCCCTGAGCCAGTAGGCATTCAAGCGGCCAACCGAAAGACCCATCGTCAAGTCAACGACAAGCGGGGGCGGCGCAGCAGCATGCGGAGCAGCGGCTCGGCTCGGCGTCGGGAACCGAGTGGATCCGGTTCATCCCGAGCTTCTTGCTTAGGAGCTTCGTCCGGCTGGCGTCTCGCAACATCGGCATGCAGAAGCGGTTCGGCGTCGTCGGGGCGTACTACTAGGAGTCGTGGCACCCGGCGCGTGTTCCAACGGCGCTGCCGGGGGTCTCGGGCACTCGCGGACGACAGGACCCACGCGACAGAATCGACAGAGCCGACAATTCACCCGCTGATCTGTCGGTTCTGGCAACTGCGTCAAGCTCCCGCCAACACCTCCCGCGATGGGACCAACTTGGTGTGGACCACAAGCACTCCCGCCGCCGGATGTCTAACGCGCGCACGCACCCCTCCGAAACGCCGGCTAGGGTATAGGGCTTGGGCGCGCGCTGAAGTTCGCCGTCTCCGTTGGAGAGTAGGATGAGCGCGATGAAACTCGTATGGACAGCGCATCGCGCATGCCGCCCGCGGACTTCTGAAGGAGTAGCTGTGGTGGCACTTGGCCCCGGGGATTCCAGCCAACGATCTCGCCCGCGCCGATCGCCGCTCGCTGCGGCGCTGCTGGCGCTGCTCGTGCTCTGCTTCCTCTTCGGCGCCGCCGCGCCGGCGGGCGCCAGGGCGTACGCCGTGCCAACGCGCGCCGAGTACGTGGCTACCACTGTCACGGCCGCGAGGACCGTCTCGCTTGCCGAGCGGGCAGAACACGTGGCTGTGTACTGGGGTGGCAACACACAGGCACGTGTCACCCTGGCCTTCTCCTCCGACGGAACGCACTTTGGCGAGCCTGTCGACGCCGGCCGCGACGAACTTGGGGAGCAGCGCGACAACGGCACGACGTACGGCGCGATCCAGGAGGCGCACGGGGCGGTGGCGGTGCGCGTCATGACCGACCGCCCGATCTCCCGGCTCACGGTGCTGGGGATGTCCGACGGGACCGCCGCTGCGCAGCGCTCGGTGTCCGGTGCGCCGGCCGTCGCGGCGGCCGTGCAGCCACTGGCCGCGGCGGTCGCGCAGCCACTGGTCGTGTCTCGTGCTCAGTGGGGCGCGGACGAGAGGTACATGACGTGGGCGCCGCAGTTCTACCAGACCAGGAAGCTGATTGTGCATCACACCGCGACGTCGAACGACTACGCCGACCGGGCGGCCGCTGAGGACCAGATCCGGTCCATCTACTACTACCACGCGGTCACGCAGGGTTGGGGCGACATCGGCTACAATTTCCTCATCGACAAGTTCGGCAACGTGTATGAGGGCCGCTACTCCCGCAACTACAACGGCGCCAATCCGAGCGGCGACGAAGTCAGCGGCAACGGGGTCACCGGTGCGCACACCTCCGGCTGGAACTCCGGGACTGTGGGCGTGGCCATGCTGGGCGACTTCACCGACCAGGACATCACTACGGCGGCCCGGGAGTCGCTGGAGGCCCTGCTTGCCTGGGAGGCGAGCCGGAACGGCATCGATCCACAGGCGACGGAGTCCTTCACCAACCCGGTCAGCGGCACCACCATCGCGACGCCAGACATCGCCGGGCACCTTGACTACTTCGCGACCGAGTGCCCCGGAGGGACGCTCTACGCCACCTTGCCGGCTCTCCGGGCCAACGTTGCGGCGCGTATCACTGGTGAAACCACGGCACCGATCGTCACCGCCTCTGGGGTGGCGAAGGGCGCCTGGTGCCGTCGCGACGTGAATATCACGCTGACGGCCACCGACGAGCCCGGCGGCTCCGGCGTGGCCAGCATCTCCTTCACGCTCGACGGCGTGCCGCAGACGGTGCTCGGCGTCGGTGTCCTGGTGAGCGTCCCGGCAGTGCCGAACGGGCGGCACACTTTGACCTACCATGCGACCGACGCCGCGACCAACAGCTGCGCCGATCAGACGCTCACCTTCACGATCGACACCACTGGACCGACGACGGCAGGCAGGGCGACCAGCGGCCGCAGGGGCCGCGCCATCGTGCTGCGCTACAAGATCGCCGACCTGCTCAGCCCCAGGGCCAAGGCGATTCGCATCGTCGTCAAGAACGGCCATGGCACCACAGTCAAGACGTTCCGGCCAACCAACAAGGTTACGGCGGCCTGGTTCAGCGTCAAGTGGACGCCCAAGGCTCGGGGGACGTTCCGCTACTACGTCTATGCCAAGGACCTGGCCGGCAACCCGCAGCGCATCAAGGGCAGTGCCAGGGTAGTCGTTAGGTAGAGCCCGGCGTAGCGACGGCATCGAAGTGCCGTCGACAGAATCGCCAGAACCGACGATTCGGCAGCTCATCGCCACGAATCGTCGGTTCTGTCAGTTCCGTCTTAGCCCGCTGTGTCGCTGCGCTCGCGCTGCGACCGAAGCGACTGCTGCGACACGGGCTCGGCGTGATCGCCTATGTGATTGCCTTCGCGTACTACTATGAATCGCACCACCCTGAGCGTGTTCCGGACCGTCTGCCGGGGGTCTAGGCCTCGCCGGTGGGTTGTGCGACTCGCTCGCGCACACGCGCGAAGCGTCAACTCGCGATTCGCTTCGTCTCTATCGTCTCTGCGTCTTCGCGCCGGCGTCAGCGCGCCAGCGCAGCACGGAGTCTCGCGTCGATCTTCTCGGCGTCGACCCAAGCGACTACGGCGGTCAAAGGTCGCTTGGTCTCGAGCGCCTGCTGCGGCTGGACGGGGCGCCGACGCGGACTGGCAACTGCGACCTACCAGGCGCTCCGCAACCTTGGCTACGCGAACGCCCTGCCGTCAGATTCGTCAGTCTACTTCCGCCGACCGTTCGAGAGCCGCGTCCCGCGTGAGTGCCGGCGGCGCGGCGCGGGCATGAAAGGAAGAGCGGAGAAACAGCGCCTTCAGGACGGCGGAACCATCCAGTCGGGCGCTTCGCGGCGGCGCTCGCGCGAACGGCGCTCGACAGCGCTCTGCGAGCTGCCCCGCCGTCGCTCGGTGACGCGGCGGTCCTTGACGACCTCGACTCCATCCCGCCCCCGGAAGAGGCGGTTGAAACGCTGGTAAAGCCGATCGCGCCCCGGGCCCGTCACTACGAGCCGGTGCACGGCGGTGTCGACATTCGCGTTCATGTCGTTGTCATACCCACGGCGTCGGTCCACGATGTGGTCGCTCTCTGCCAACCGGCTCCTCACGGCGAGCCCACGATGGGACAATAGCGCGCAGCTTGACCCTGGGACTTCCGTCAGGTCAGCCCCGCAAGGCCGACGATCTCGTAGAGCACCACCGCGCCGTAAAGTGCGGGGAAGAAGAGCGCTACCGTCAGCGCCGGTCGGCGGCGCCGTAGCGCCCATATCCCGAGGGACGCGACGAAGACGAGGCCGCACTTGACGACCGCCGCCTGCGTCGTGCTGCCCGCGAAGAAGTACCGCATGAAGGGGTTGGCCTCGACGGCGCCGAGACGCAAGGCGATCAAGGTCAACCCGAGGTCAAGCAGGCTGAGGAGATTGGCGAGCGCCAGCAGTGCCACGAGCGCATGCTGGTGATCGCGCAGATGCACGAGCGACCAGTCAAGCGCTGCGCCGAACGGTGCGCGGCGCGGCGTCCATCGCCGCTCGAACCCCGAGCGTCGCCCGCGGAATACGAACCGGCGGCTCCGCCGTCGGTCGTATCCGCGCACTCTCAATGGTGCGTCCGACGCCACCCGAGTATCTCCTAAAATGCTCGCAGGTCTCATCTGGTCGGAGCATACCTGTCGAAGTCACGGGCGGCAACGCCGACGCTGTTGCGTCAGGCCACGAGCGCCCGCGAGACCATCCGAAAGCGCCGCATCAGCAGGAGACTTGGCGTACAACCATGAGTCGTGGCACCCGGAAAGTGTCCCGGACCTCCTGCCGGGGGTCTCGGACTCGGTGCCGTCTGCAATCATTCTGCAACCCAAATGCTCGGTCCGCGATTGCCTTCGTTGGGACGCGTTGGGAAACCGGCCCCTGATTTTCGCTGCAAATGGTCACAGTTCTTGTGACTGCCTGCGGCCAAACGCACCTCTCTGGTCCCATCGCGGCAGACCCTCGGGACGCCCTCTCACGGCGGTAACACGGGTTCGAATCCCGTATGCGCTACCAGCTCTCTTCGAGCATGGATGCAGGTGTTTCACAGGCTCCGAAGCCCCCTGCCGAGCCTCTCCCGCTGCCTCTCTGCAACCCTTCTGCAACCACACTGCGCGACACATGGCGATGCATCTCAAGCCACCGCCTGTAGTTGTTGAGCCTGGTACTGGTGAGGGCTCAGGTAGTCGAGCGCCTGGTGGGGACGACGCTCGTTGTAGAAGCGGATCCAGCTCGAGATCACAGCCTTGGCCTCGACGAACGAGGCGAAGTTGTGTTGCCGGACGCCAGGCTCCCGCGGGGGCTCAGGCGGGCGCGCTCGGACGGAGATCAGGGAAGGGGAGAGAAGATGGCTGGCGAGGAAGGACTCGAACCTTCAATCCCCTGATCCAGAGTCAGGTGCCTTGCCAATTAGGCCACTCGCCAGCGATGCCCGCAGGGCAGCCAGAGTCTACCGTGCGACGGCACCCTCCTCAACCGTGGCGCGGCCGGCCTGCGCAGTCAGGCCGTGTCTTGCCGTCCCTGCGCCTGCAGTTTCGCCCAGGTGTCCCTGAGGGTGAGCGTGCGGTTGAACACGAGCGCACCGGGCGCCGAGTCGGGATCGGGGCAGAAGTAGCCGAGCCGCTCGAATTGCACGGTCTCGCCGGCCGGCAGGCCGGCGAGCGACGGCTCCACGAGACAGCCCCGGAGCACGGTCTCGGCGTCCGGGTTCAGGTCCTCGAAGAGGTCGCGACCGCCGGCCCCGGGGTGCGGGCTCCGGAAGAGGTAGTCATAGAGCCGGACCTCCGCGGGCACGGCGTGAGCGGCCGACACCCAGTGGAGGGTCCCCTTCGGGCGGCGGCCGTCGGGAGCGTCCCCGCCGCGCGTGGCGGGGTCGTACGTGCAGCGCAGCTCCACGACCCGGCCTGCCGCGTCCTTGACGACCTCCCGGCAGGTGACGAAGTACGCGGACCGCAGCCGCACCTCGCGGCCGGGGGCCAAGCGGAAGAACTTTCGCACGGGCTGCTCCATGAAGTCGTCGCGCTCGATCCAGAGCTCCCGCGCGAAGGGCACCCGGCGGCTCCCGGCGGACGGATCCTCCGGGTTGTTGGGGACCTCCATCTCCTCGACCTGCCCTTCGGGGTAGTCCTCGATGACGACCTTGAGGGGATCGAGCACGGCGAAGCGGCGGGGCGCCGTCCGGTTGAGGACGCCGCGCACCGCGTGCTCCATCATGCCCACCTCGACGACGCTGTCGGTCTTCGCCACCCCGACCATCGTCACGAAGTCGCGGATGCCCTCGGCGGGGAAGCCCCGGCGGCGAAGGCCGGACATAGTGGGCATCCGCGGGTCGTCCCAGCCGCGCACGTGCCCCTCGTCGACGAGGCGCAGGAGCACACGCTTGGACATGACGGTGTGCGTGAGCTTGAGTCGCGCGAACTCGTACTGGTGGGGTCGCGACGGCACCGGCAGGTTGTCGATGAGCCAGTCGTAGAGCGGCCGGTGGTCCTCGAACTCCAGGGTGCAGATGGAGTGCGTGACGCCCTCGATCGCGTCGGATTGCCCGTGGGCGAAGTCGTAGGTGGGGTAGACGCACCACGCGTCGCCCGTCCGCGGATGCTCCGCGTGGAGGATCCGGTACAACACAGGGTCGCGCATGTTGATGTTCGCGGCGGCCATGTCGATGCGCGCGCGCAGCACGCGAGCTCCGCCCGCGAACTCGCCGGCGCGCATGCGCTCGAAGAGATCGAGGTTCTCATCCGCCGGCCGGTCCCGCCACGGACTCTCGCGGCCGGGCTCGGTGAAGGTGCCGCGGTGCTCGCGGATCTCGTCGGCGGTGAGGTCGTCCACGTAGGCCTTGCCGGTCCGCACGAGGTGGACGGCCCATTCGTAGAGCTGCTCGAAGTAGTCCGAGGCGAAGTAGAGGTGCTCGCCCCAGTCGAACCCCAGCCAGCGGACGTCGGCCTCGATGGCATCGATGTACTCCTGCTCTTCCCTGGTGGGGTTCGTGTCGTCGAAGCGCAGGTGACAGCGGCCACCGAACTCCCGGGCGATACCGAAGTTGAGGCAGATCGACTTCGCGTGGCCGATGTGGAGGTACCCGTTCGGCTCAGGGGGGAAGCGGGTGACGACGGTCTGGCGCCGGCCCTCGCGAAGGTCGGCGGCGACGATCTCGCGGATGAAGTCGCCGCGCTCGGGCGAGGATGGTGTCTGGATGCTCACGCGGCCGAGGATAGCACAGGGCAGCGCCGGGGCCCCGGCGGGCGAGCCGGGTCATCGCGTTGATTCCCTGCGCCTGCGACGACACTCTGTGGCGCTCACAAGCAGTGCGTGACATGACTACAAATGCCCTCTCACGGCGGTAACACGGGTTCGAATCCCGTATGCGCTACCACCTCCAGCTCCACGCGCCGCCTCGAGGCGCTACTCCTCCGAGTCCATCACGTGCTCGAGGACGCTGACTCTCGGCGTGGCGACGTTGCTCGTCGACCACCGCATGGCTTCGTGCAGCTCCAGCGACTCGGCGAACTCACGGGCCCGGTCCGTGTCGTCCCACTCGAAGATGACGGTGATGCTGTTCGGATCGTCGGCGGCGCGGAACACCCTGCCGCCTTGCGAGCCGCTCCTCCGCCGGCGTTCGCCGTCGTCGAGGTAGACCTGCTTGAAGGTCTCGAAGTCCCCCACGAGATGCTCGATGAGCACGAAGGCCATTTGTCCCACCTCTCGCCATGACTGAGGCACGGCCACCAGCCGATCCTGCGAGGTGGCCGCGCCGGTTGCCCTGTGATTCTACAGGGTCGCCGCGGGCACCCCGAACGACTCTCTCCGGGTCGTCAGCGCGGCTGGCGGCCCGTCAGGCCCAGCAAGCGGTCCTGCAACGGCGCGGTCTCCGGAACCTCGACGGCAGGGCCGAAGACGCCCATCTGCCGCCACTGCTCGGCTTCGAGTGCGATCTCGCCCCACAACCCCTGCACGAGATCGCCGGGCATGGTGGTGTTGGCGCCGATGAACTTCGCGATGTCGTAGACGCGCAGGCCGCGGAAGTAGGTGATGTGCTTGAGGTACTCGCGCGCCGCGTAGTCGCCGTAAGAGAGATGCACGGTCCTGTCCAGATCGTCGAAGACGCGCACGGTCATCACCGCAGTCTCCACGATGCTCGCGAAGTTGAGTTTGGGATGGTCGCCCAGCAGATCGCCGTCCCACCGGGTGCCGACGTCATCAATGGTCTTGCCCCCGAGCACGTCGGGGACCCAGGCATCGTCGTAGGCGTGATAGTTGATGATCCGGCGCAAGGTCATGCCGGGCTGGCGGGGAGACATGTCGTCCGGCACCCGGGTGTCCCACTGGTCGTCGCGGATCTGGCCGACGACGGCGTTGAGCGCCTGGTCGGTCAGGATGAAAACGTCCTTCTCGTTCACGGTATCCTCCTTCGCCTGCTTCAGCAGTACCCGGAGGGGACGCCGAGGAATCGGGCGGGTCGCCCGCCGACGCACCAGTTTCGAGCTCGGGTACAGTACTGACGAACGAAGAGCTACCAGGGATGGTCCGCGTGACCTCACAGAACCGGATCCTGCGCAGCGCGGCGGCGCTTCTCATGATCGGCGTGTTCGTGCTGCTTGCCATCGCGCTGCCCGCCTGGTGCCTCGCGACCGGGCTGTGGTGG
>Ga0209386_1000912_pt1 | contig 13179 bp, 11 predicted proteins | sample NGEPertwo_FD_184510 | JGI IMG/M metagenome (GOLD analysis project Ga0209386, IMG submission 184510) | Arctic peat soil microbial communities from the Barrow Environmental Observatory site, Barrow, Alaska, USA - NGEE Permafrost154B-two... | ecosystem: Environmental > Terrestrial > Soil > Wetlands... | reverse complement strand
AGCAGGACGTCGAGGATGAGGCGTTCGTAGGCCTCGGGCGAGGACTCGGTGAACGCGTGGCCGTAGCCGAAGTCCATCGTGACGTCGCGGACCTCCATCGAGGTCCCCGGCACCTTCGACCCGAACCTGATGGTCACGCCTTCGTCCGGCTGCACCCGGATCACCAGGGCGTTCGCGCCGAGCTCCTCGGTCGCCGTCGACTCGAACGGCAGGTGCGGCGCGCGCTTGAACACGACGGCGATCTCGGTGACCCGCCGGCCGAGGCGCTTGCCGGTGCGCAGGTAGAACGGCACGCCGGCCCACCGTCGGGTGTCGATGTCGAGGCGGATCGCGGCGTAGGTCTCGGTCACCGAGTCGGGCCCGATGCCGTCCTCCTCCAGGTAGCCGACGACCTCCTCACCGCCCTGCCAGCCTGCCGTGTAGTGGCCGCGCGCGGTGTGCAGCGCGAGGTCCTTCGGCAGGCGCACCGCGGAGAGCACCTTCTCCTTCTCCGCGCGCAGGTCGTCGGCGTCGAACGACACCGGCTCCTCCATCGCGGTCAGCGCCAGCAGCTGGATCAGGTGGTTCTGGGTGACGTCCCGGGCCGCTCCGATGCCGTCGTAGTAGCCGGCGCGGCCGCCGATGCCGATGTCCTCCGCCATCGTGATCTGCACGTGGTCGACGTAGTTGGCGTTCCAGATCGGCTCGAACAGCTGGTTGGCGAACCGCAGCGCCAGCATGTTCTGCACGGTCTCCTTGCCCAGGTAGTGGTCGATTCGGAACACCGACTCCGGGCTGAAGACCTCCGAGACCACCTCGTTCAGCTCCCGGGCACTGGCCAGGTCGTGGCCGAACGGCTTCTCCACCACCACCCGCCGCCACGCGCCGGCAGGTTGCTCGGACAGCCCGGAGCGCGCCAGCTGGCGGCAGACCAGCGGGAAGGACCGCGGCGGCACGGCCAGGTAGAAGGCGTGGTTGCCGCCGGTGCCACGCTCGGTGTCCAGCTCGGCGACGGTCTTGCTCAGCTGGTCGAAGGCGTCGTCGTCGCCGAACTCACCCTGCACGAACCGGATGCCCTCGGACAGCTGTGCCCAGGTGCTCTCCCGGAAGGGTGTCCGGGCGTTCGCCTTGACCGCGTCGTGCACCACCTGCGCGAAGTCCTGGTTGTCCCAGTCCCGCCGCGCGAAGCCGGTCAGGGCGAAGCCTGGCGGCAGCAGACCGCGGTTGGCCAGGTCGTACACGGCCGGCATCAGCTTGCGCTGGGCAAGGTCGCCGGTCACCCCGAAGATCACCAGGCCGCACGGGCCGGCGATCCGGGGCAGACGCCGGTCACGCGGGTCGCGCAGCGGGTTGGCGTGCGCGACGTTCGGGGTATGGCTCACCGAGCGGCCCCGCGCAGACCCTCGGAGACCGTGCCGACGAGCTCCGCCCAGCTGACGTCGAACTTCTGCACGCCCTGCGCCTCGAGCTCGTCGGTCACCTCAGGGAGGTCGATCCCGAGGTCGGCCAGCCGGTCGAGCCGGTCCTGCGCCTCGTCGTACCCACCGGTGACCGTGTCGCCGGTGATCGTCGCGTGGTCCGCGACCGCCTCGAGGGTTGCGCCGGGCATCGTGTTGACCACACCGGGCGCGACGAGCTGGTCGACGTAGCGGGTGTCGGAGTAGCTCGGGTCCTTGACGCCCGTCGACGCCCACAACGGGCGTTGTGGGCGGGCGCCGGCCGCCGCGAGGTCCCGCCACCGGTCGGTCGCCGTGGTCTCGGCGAAGATCCGGTACGCGAGCCGGGCGTTGGCGATCGCGATCGTGCCACGCAGCGCCGCGGCTTCGCCGGTCCCGATCGCATCGAGCCGTTTGTCGACGGCGGTGTCAACCCTGGACACGAAGAAGGAGGCGACCGAGTCGATCCGAGCGAGGTCGTGACCGGCGGTCCGGGCGCGCTCGAGCCCCTCGTGGTACGCAGCCAGCACACCGCGGTACCGGTCGAGGGAGAAGATCAGCGTGACGTTCACGTTGATCCCCGCCGCGGTCGCGTCCGCGATCGCAGGCAGGCCCTGGGCGGTCGCCGGGATCTTGATGTAGAGGTTCGGCCGGTCGACCATCGTCCACAGCTGCTTCGCCATCGCGACGGTCCCGCCCGTGTCGCGGGCCAGGCTCGGTGCGACCTCGAGCGAGACCCGTCCGTCGAGCCCGCCGCTGGACCGGTGCAGCCCGGCCAGCAGGTCGCAGGCATCCCGGACGTCCTGCGTCATCAGCGCCAGGACCGTGTCGTCCAGCGCGGTCCCGGCGGCGGCCAGCGCGCGGAGCTGGTCGTCGTACGCCTGCCCCTGTGCCATCGCCGAGGCGAAGATGGTCGGGTTGCTGGTCACCCCGACGACGCCGCGCTGCCGCACCAGGCGGGCGAGCTCACCCCCCGAGAGCAGCTCGCGGGACAGGTCGTCGAGCCAGATCGCCACCCCCTCGTCCCGGAGCCGAGCGATCGGAGCCGGAAGTGCTGCGTTGTCGGGTGTGCTGACGTTCGTCATTCGTCCTCCTGGTGTCGGGCCCTGGCGGGGTCGCGCCGTCCGGGCCGTTGGGGGAGTCACCGGTCGCCGGTGCCGCCCTCGGTGGCCCTGGCTGGTCCGCCCGGCGTCGCGCCCACGGCGGCGTCCGCAAGGGATGCCCGTGCCGCCGCAACCACGGCGTCCGCGGTGATGCCGAACTCGGCGTAGAGCCGCTCGTAGTCCGCCGACGCCCCGAAGTGGTCCAGCGAGATCGACCGGCCGGCGTCACCGACCAGGTCGCGCCAGCCCATGGCAATACCGGCCTCCACCGACACCCGGGCGCGAACGGCCGACGGCAGCACGCGGTCGCGGTAGGCGTCGTCCTGCTCGTCGAACCACTCCCGGCAGGGCACCGACACCACCCGCGTGCCGATGCCGTCGGCCTCGAGGGCCTCGCGGGCGGCGAGCGCGAGCTGCACCTCCGAACCCGTCGCGAGCAGGATCACCGCTGGGGAGCCGCTCCTGGCCTCGGCCAGCACGTAGGCCCCCGCGGCGACGCCGTCGGCCGGCGCAAGGGTGTCGCCCACGGCGGCGGTGCCCCGTTCGAAGGTCGGCACGTTCTGCCGGGTCAGGATCAGACCGACGGGGTGCTGGGTGCGCTCCAGGATGGTGCGCCATGCCCAGGCGGTCTCGTTCGCGTCGGCCGGCCGGACGACATCGAGCCCGGGGATCGCGCGCAGCGCCGCCAGGTGCTCCACCGGCTGGTGGGTTGGCCCGTCCTCGCCGAGGCCGATCGAGTCGTGCGTCCAGACGTACGTCACGGGGATCTGCATGAGCGCGGCCAGGCGCACCGCCGGCCTCATGTAGTCGCTGAACACCAGGAAGGTGCCGCCGTAGGGGCGGGTGCCACCGTGCAGCGCGATGCCGTTCAGGATCGAACCCATCGCGTGCTCGCGGATGCCGAAGTGCAGGGTGCGGCCGAAGGGGTTGCCGCTGAACTCCCTGGTGCTGTGCCGGGTCGGCAGGAACGACGGCTCGCCGTCCATGGAGGTGTTGTTGGAGCCGGCGAGGTCCGCCGACCCGCCCCACAGCTCGGGGAGGACGGGTGCCAGCGCGCTGAGCACCTTGCCTGACGCCGACCGGGTGGCAACGGCCTTCCCGGCCGGGAACACGGGCAGCGCGTCGGTCCAGCCGGCCGGCAGGCTCCGGACGGCCAGCCGGTCGAAGAGCTCGGCCCGCTCGGTGTTGCGGGTGCGCCATTCGGTGAACGCGTGGTCCCACTCCGTATGCGCCAGGCCGCCGCGGTCGGCAACGGCGCGGGCCCGGGCGAGCACCTGGTCATCGACCTGGAACTGCTGATCGGGGTCGAAGCCGAGCAGCTCCTTGACGGCGGCCACCTCGGGTGCCCCGAGTGCCGAACCATGCACCGCACCGGTGTTCTGCTTGGTCGGCGCGGGCCAACCGATGATCGTGCGCAGGGAGATGATCGACGGCCGCCCGGTCTCGGCCCTGGCCGCGGCGAGGGCATCGGCCAGTGCGGCAACGTCCTCGGTGTACCCGGTGCCGCCGTCGGTCCAGTCCACCCGCTGGGTGTGCCACCCGTAGGCGGCGTAGCGGGCCAGGACGTCCTCGCTGAAGGAGACGTCGGTGTCGTCCTCGATCGAGATGTGGTTGTCGTCGTAGATCACGACGAGGTTGCCCAGCTCCTGGTGGCCGGCGAGCGAGGACGCCTCCGACGTGACGCCCTCCATCAGGTCGCCGTCGCTGGCGATCACCCAGATGGTGTGGTCGAACGGGCTGGTGCCGGCGGGCGCGTCGGGGTCGAAGAGCCCACGCTCCCGACGCGCGGCCATCGCCATGCCGACTGCCGAGGCCAGGCCCTGGCCGAGCGGGCCGGTGGTGATCTCCACCCCATCGGTGTGCTGGTACTCGGGGTGACCGGGCGTCTTGGAGCCCCAGGTGCGCAGGCTGGCAAGGTCCTCGAGCGACAGGTCGTAGCCCGAGGCATAGAGCTGCAGGTAGAGGGTGAGCGAGGAGTGCCCGGCGGAGAGCACGAACCGGTCCCGACCCGCCCAGCGCGAGTCCCGCGGGTCGTGCCGCAGGAACCGCTGGAACAGCAGGTAGGCGGCCGGTGCCAGGCTCATCGCGGTACCGGGGTGGCCGTTGCCGACCTTCTGCACCGCATCGGCCGCGAGCACCCGCAACGTGTCGACCGCGCGGCGGTCAAGGTCGGTCCACTCGAGGTCGCTGCTGGCTGCGCTGTTCACTGATCCCCATTCCTACCCGAGCGTGAGCCCGGGGTCGTCCGGCAAGTGCTGGGCACGGCGGCCCGCGACGGGGTCGGCCAGGGTGTTCGAGGGCACCGGACGAGCCGATGACCACCGCCGCCGAGCCTACCGGCGGGTCGCCGCAGGTGGCGCGCGGGCCGGGTGGTGGACGCCGGCAAGGAGCGCGCCCTCGGCAGGGTCGGCGGCCCGTGCGGATCGCCCCCGGGTGGACCGAGGGTCCCGGCGTACCATGGTCACCAGTCGTCTGCAGATCGGAGCTCGCCCCCGTGCGCCCTGACTCCCACGCGTCGGTCGTGGCGCGTCCTCGGCGTGCCGACGCCAAGGCGGGCCTGGCCAACGGATGGTCCCGGGTGGTCGCCTACGTCGCGCTGACCAAGCCTCGGATCATCGAGCTGCTGCTGGTGACCACCCTGCCCACCATGCTGCTCGCCGAGGGCGGCTTCCCGCCCGTGTCGCTGATGGCGACGACGCTGGTCGGCGGCACGGCCGCGGCCGGCGCGTCGAACGCGCTGAACAGCTACCTGGACCGGGACATCGACGGGGTGATGCACCGCACCCGACGCCGGCCGCTGGTCACCGGCGAGATCTCACCCCGCGCCGGGCTGGTGTTCGGGCTTGTCCTCGCGGTCGCCTCGGTGGTCTGGTTCGCCGTGCTGGTGAACCCGCTGGCGACCGCGCTGACCGCGCTGGCCATCGTGATGTACGTGGTCGGTTACACCATGGTGCTCAAGCGTCGGACCCCGCAGAACATCGTCTGGGGCGGGGCGGCGGGCTGCATGCCGGTGCTGATCGGCTGGTCGGCCGTGACCGGCTCGCTCACCTGGGCGCCGTTCGCCCTGTTCGCTGTCGTCTTCTTCTGGACCCCGCCGCACTACTGGCCGCTGTCCATGCGTTTCCGCAGTGACTACGCGGCTGCCGGGGTGCCGATGCTGCCCGTGGTGGCCGAGGACGTCCCGGTGGCGTGGCAGATCCTCGCGTACGCGATCGCGATGGTGGTGGCCTCCCTGGCGCTGGTCCCGCTCGCCGGGATGACCTGGGTGTACGCCGTTGTCGCGGCGGTCCTGGGCATCTGGTTCCTCGGGCTGGCGGTCGGCGTCCTGCAGCGCGCCCGCAACCCCCGTCCTGGCCGCAAGCTCGGGGAGATGCTCCTCTTCCACGGTTCGATCACCTACCTCACGCTGCTGTTCCTCGCGGTGGCGGTGGACCCGATCCTCCCGATGTGAGCCCTGACCTGGCCGGCACCGCCGGCACCGCGGGCGCGGCCGGCACCGCGGGCGAAGCGCCGCCCGCCGTCGTGCGCGTGATGGAGGCCTACCTCGACCACCTGGCCGTGGAACGAGGGCTGGCCCGCAACACCCTGGCCGCCTATCGCCGCGACCTGACCAGGTACACGGGGTTCCTGGCGAACCGGGGGCGCGGCGCGCCGGACCAGATCGAGGAGGCGGACGTCCGCGCCTTCGTCACCGGCCTACGCACGGGCGGCGGCGACGTTGCTCCGCTGGCGGCGTCCTCGACCGCGCGGGTCGTGGCTGCGGTGCACGGCTGGCACCGGTTCTGCGCCGTCGAGGGCTGGACGACGACCGACCCCTCGCAGGGGGTTCGGCCACCGGCTCAGCCCCGTCGGCTGCCCCGGGCGATGAGCGTCGAGGACGTCGAGCGACTGCTCGACGCCGCCGGCCAGGGTGAGGGTCCGGTCCCGCTGCGCGACCGGGCCCTGCTGGAGCTGCTCTACTCCACCGGGGCCCGGATCAGCGAGGTGGTCGGCCTGGACGTCGACGACGTCGACCTCGACCCGGACCGGGCGTCGGCCCGTCTGCTCGGCAAGGGCAGCAAGGAGCGCGTCGTGCCGGTCGGCTCGTACGCCGTGCAGGCCGTCGAGGCCTATCTGGTTCGCGCCCGCCCGGCCCTGGCGACCGGTGGCCGCGGGACACCCGCGGTGTTCCTCAACACCCGGGGGGCGCGTCTGAGCCGGCAGACCGCGTGGGCGGTGCTACGGCAGGCCGCACGGCGCGCCGGGATCACCGAGGACGTGTCGCCGCACACGCTGCGGCACTCCTTCGCCACCCACCTGCTCGCCGGTGGTGCCGACGTCCGGGTGGTCCAGGAGCTGCTCGGGCATGCGTCCGTGACGACAACACAGATCTACACCCACGTCACGCCGGACTCCCTGCGCGAGGTCTACGCGGTGGCTCACCCGCGGGCGCTCGGCTGACCTCGTGCCGCCGGTGTTGCAGCCCCGATCGATGGGTCCGGCTGCGGTAGCCTCGGGCCCGTGAGAAGCCAGGACCGCGGAGTCGCGCAGGCCACAACGGACCCCACCGGCCGGGCCATCCCGGACTTCCCCGTGCCGCCGCCCCTGAACAGCCACGGGCCGGCCCGGATCATCGCCCTGTGCAACCAGAAGGGCGGGGTCGGCAAGACCACCACGACGATCAACCTGGCGGCGGCGCTGGCCGAGTACGGCCGACGCGTGCTGGTCGTGGACTTCGACCCCCAGGGTGCTGCCTCGGTGGGTCTTGGCGTCAACCCGCACGGGCTCGACGACACCGTCTACACGCTCCTGATGGACCGCAATGCCCAGCTGGCGGACATCGTGCGGCGCACTGCCGTCGAGGGCCTCGACGTGCTGCCGGCGAACATCGACCTCTCCGCGGCGGAGGTGCAGCTGGTAGGGGAGGTGGCGCGTGAGTCGGTCCTGTCCCGGGCTCTGCGCCCGGCCGAGGCGGACTACGACGTGATCCTGGTGGACTGCCAGCCGTCCCTCGGCCTGCTGACCGTGAACGCCCTGACCGCCGCGCACGGCGTGCTCATCCCGTTGGAGTGCGAGTTCTTCGCGCTGCGCGGGGTCGCCCTGCTGATCGAGACAGTGGAGAAGGTGCGCGACCGGCTGAACCCCCGCCTGCACATCGACGGCATCGTCGGCACCATGCACGACCCGCGCACGCTGCACTCCAAAGAGGTCCTCGCCCGGGTGCGCGAGGCGTTCGGCGACCAGCTGCTGCACACCGTGATCCACCGAACGGTGAAGTTCCCCGACTCCTCGGTGGCCGCCGAACCGATCACCACCTACGCGCCGAACCACCCGGGTGCGGTGGCGTACCGCCAGCTCGCACGAGAGCTCGTGGCCCGCGGCGATGCCGCCTGAGGAGCAGCCGGGTGGGGTGGTCGCTGCACCGGCGAGCGCCGGTGGCTTCCAGGTGCACCTGGACAACTTCTCGGGTCCGTTCGACCTGCTCCTCAGCCTGATCTCCCGGCACCGGCTGGACATCACCGAGGTCGCCCTGGCCCGGGTCACGGACGAGTTCATCGCCGCCGTGCGGCACGCCGAGGACAGCGACTCGCCGTGGGGGCTGGGCCACCTCAGCGAGTTCCTGGTGGTCGCGGCCACCCTGCTCGACCTCAAGGCCGCACGCCTGCTGCCGGCGACCGACGTCGACGACGCCGAGGACCTGGAGATGCTGGAGGCGCGGGACCTGCTCTTCGCGCGGCTCCTGCAGTACCGGGCGTTCAAGGAGGTGGCGGTCGGGATCGGTGCTCGGCTGGCCGAGCAGGCCCGGAGCCTGCCGCGGCAGGTCGGCCTCGAGCCGCACCTGGCCGCCCTGCTGCCGGAGCTGGTGCTGCGGATCGGCCCGGACCAGCTCGCCCTGCTGGCGGCGCGCGCGATGCAGCCCCGGCCGGACAAGCCGGGAGTCGACCTGGGCCACATCTACACGGCCGTCGTGAGTGTGCGCGAGCAGGCGGCTGTGCTCGTCGACCGGCTGCGTCGCGGGGGATCCGGCACCTTCCGCAGCCTGGTGCACGACGCCACGTCCACCGGGATGGTGGTTGCCCGCTTCCTGGCACTGCTGGAGCTGTTCCGGGAGGGTGTCATCGCATTCGACCAGATGACCCCGCTCGGTGACCTGACCATCCGGTGGACCGGTGGCGACACGGATGTCACGGTGCAGGACGAGTACCACGGCACACCGGCCGACGCCGATGCACCGGCCGACTCGCCGACGCCCGAGGCGAACGAGGAGAGGAACGGCTCGTGACGATCCCCGAGGACGCCACCCCCGCGGTGGACGAGCTGGCCTTCGACGTGGCCGACCTGCCCGGTGGCGCGGCAGCCGCCCTCGAGGCGGTGCTGATGGTGGCCGACGAGCCGGTCCCCGCCGTGCAGCTCGCCGCGGTCCTCGGCGTGCCCACCGGCCAGGTCGAGGCGATCCTGGCGTCCCTCGCCGCGGAGTACCGCGGCGAGTCCGGCGCCCGTCCCCGAGGCTTCGAGCTGCGAGAGGCCGGCGGAGGCTGGCGGGTGTACTCCGCTCCTGCGCACGCCGACGTCGTCGGACGCTTCGTGCTGGAGGGCCAGGCCGCCCGGCTCACCCAGGCCGCGCTGGAGACCCTCGCCGTGATCGCCTACCGCCAGCCGGTCACGAGAGGACAGGTCTCCGCAGTGCGCGGGGTGAACGTGGAGTCGGTGATGCGCACCCTGGTCACCCGTGGCCTGGTGGCGGAGGTGGGTACCGAGGCCAGCGGCGCCCTGCTCTACGGCACGACGTCGTACTTCATGGAGCGGATGGGCATGGCGAGCCTGGACGAGCTCCCGCCGCTGGCGCCCTACCTGCCGGACCTGGAGGCCATGTCGGGCATCGACGAGGCGCAGGACCGATGAGCGACCGCCGCGCCGATCGCCCGACCGATGTGCACGACCCGGAGGGCGTGCGCCTGCAGAAGGTGCTGGCCGGGGCCGGGCTGGGTTCTCGCCGGGCCTGTGAGGAGCTGATCGCGGCCGGGCGGGTGAGCGTTGACGGCGTCGTGGTCGCCGAGCAGGGCGTTCGGGTCGACCCACGGTCCGCGGTCGTGCATGTGGACGGCATGCGGCTCCAGCTGGACACCTCGGTGGTCACGATCGTCCTGAACAAGCCGTTCGGCGTGGTCTCGACGATGAGCGACCCGCAGGGCCGCCCGTCCCTCGCACAGTTCGTCGCCGACCGCCCGGAACGGCTGTTCCACGTCGGGCGGCTGGACGCGGAGACCGAGGGCCTGCTGCTGCTCACGAACGACGGGGAGCTGGCCAACCGGTTGGCCCACCCGTCACACGGGGTGGCGAAGACCTACCTCGCCACGGTGCAGGGACGGGTCAAGCCCGCGGTCGGCGTACGCCTGCGCACGGGTGTCGAGCTCGACGACGGTCCCGTGGTTGTCGACTCCTACCGCGTCGTGGACGTCACCGCGTCGGCGAGTCTGGTCGAGGTGGTGCTGCACGAGGGCCGCAACCGGATCGTGCGGCGGCTGTTCGCGGCCGTCGGGCACCCGGTCACCCGGCTGGTCCGCACCCAGATGGGACCGGTGCGCCTGGGCAACCTCCGTCCGGGCCAGACGCGGGAGCTCAGCCGCAAGGAGCTGGGTGCCCTGATGGCCCAGGTGGGCCTGTGAGCGCGGCACGCGGTACCTCGGATCGCCGATGGTCCGCATGGCGCGGCGGACGGGCCGGTAACCTTCCACCGCACGCGCACCCGCCGGGTCGTCCCCGGCCGACGAGGGAGGCCAGCCGATGACTGTCCGGGCCATCCGCGGTGCCACCCAGCTGGACCGGGACGAGCGCGAGCACCTGTTCGCCCGTTCCGCCGAACTGGTGCAGGCGATGCTGGACGCCAACCGGATCACCGCCGATGCCCTGATCTCCATCCTGTTCACCTGCACCCCCGACCTGCGCAGCGACTTCCCGGCCGCGGCGGCCCGCGAGATGGGGATGGGCGACGTGCCGCTGATCTGCGCGGTGGAGATGGACGTGCCGGGTGCGCTGCCGCGGGTCGTCCGCCTGATGGCGCATGCCGACCTGCCCGTCGCCCGCAGCGAGGTGCAGCACGTGTACCTGCACGGTGCGACGGTGCTGCGACGGGACCTGGCGCAGTGACCAGCCAGCCCGGCCCGGTGGCTGCGCCCGCCCAGCCTGCCGCTACCCGCGGCCCGGTTCGGATCGTCGGGACGGGTCTGCTGGGGGCCAGCATCGGGCTCGCGCTGCGCGCCCTCGGCGTCGACGTCGTCCTGGCAGATCCGTCCCGGACCACCGTGCTGCTCGCCCGGGACGTCGGCGCCGGCCGGCTGCCCGCTCCCGACGACGCCCCGCCACGCCTCGTCGTGGTGGCCGCACCACCGGACGTGACCGGCGAGGTCGTCGTCGCGGAGCTGGCCGCCCACCCGCAGGCGGTGGTGACCGACGTCGCGAGCGTCAAGGGTGCCGTGATCGCCGCACTACGTGCGGCGGGTGCGGACCTCACGCGCTACGTCGGCTCGCACCCGATGGCGGGTTCGGAACGCAGCGGCCCGACGGCGGCCCGTCCGGATCTGTTCACCGGTCGCCCGTGGGTGGTGGTTGGCACCGAGCGGTCCACCGGCGAGGCCGTGCTGGTGGTCCGTGACCTGGTCACGGACCTGGGTGGAACGCCGGTGCTGTTGGACGCGGGCCTGCACGACGAGGCCGTCGCGGTGATCTCGCACGTGCCGCAGATCGCGGCGTCCCTGGTGGCGGCACGCCTGCGGGACGCGGACCCCGCGGCGCTGGACCTGGCCGGCCAGGGGCTGCGGGACGTGACCCGGATCGCCGCCGGCGACCCGGCGCTGTGGACCTCGATCCTCGCGGCGAACGCGGCTGCGGTGCTGCCGGTGCTGCAGGCGCTGCGCGCCGACCTGGACGAGGTGATCGGCGCGCTGGGACAGGCGGCGGCCGCGGCCCGGGACGAGGGGGTCGGCGGCGGCGCGCTCGGCGTGCTCGCGGCCACCATCGCGGCCGGGAACGCCGGTGTGAGCCGGATCCCCGGCAAGCACGGCGGGGTGCGCCGTGCCTACGACGTCGTGACGGTGCTGGTGCCGGACCGCCCGGGCGAGCTGGCCCGCCTGCTGGCGGACATGGGAGCCGCCGGGATCAACCTGGAGGAGCTGGCGATCGAGCACGCGCCGCGCCAACCGGTGGGCCTGGCGTCGCTGGCGGTGCTCCGCGGGTTGGGGTCGGCGCTCGAGACGGAGCTGACCGCGCGAGGCTGGCGGGTCGCCGGATGAGCGTCGGGCTGGAGGGCTCGTGACCGGGCTCGTCGTCGCGGTGGACGGGCCGTCCGGCTCGGGCAAGTCCAGCGTCTGCCGGCAGGTGGCCGGCCGACTGGGCCTGGCCTACCTCGACACCGGCGCGATGTACCGGGCCGCGACCTGGTGGTGCCGGGAGCAGGGTGTTGACCTTGCGGACGTCCCGGCTGCCGCGGTGGCTGTGGTCGGGATGGACCTGGAGATGGGCCTTGACCCCGCCGCGCCGACCGTCCGGGTCGGGGGTACTGACCTCGTCGCGGCGATCCGGGACCCGGCGATCTCCGCGGTGGTCAGCCTGATCGCGACCAACCTGGAGGTTCGGGCCGACCTGGGCGCCCGGCAGCGCCGGCTGATCGCGGGGGAGGTCACGGGTGGGTGGAGCGGTGGTCGGGGGGTGGTCGCCGAGGGTCGGGACATCACCACGGTGATCGCCCCGGATGCCGACGTGCGGATCCTGCTGACCGCGAGCGAGGAGGCGCGGCTGGCTCGCCGGGCGCTGGAGGTGCACGGCGTGGCCGATGCCGCCAGCATCGCCGCCACGCGGGACCAGGTGGTGCGCCGTGACGCCCAGGACTCCACGGTGGTGGAGTTCCGGACCGCTGCCGACGGCGTGGTGACCGTCGACTCCTCACCCCTGACGTTCGACGAGACGGTCGAGGCCGTCCTGACGGTGGTCCGCCGAGGGCTGGCGGGACGACGGTGAGCGCGGACCGTCCCAAGGTGCCTCGCCGCATCGGTCCGGGCTGGGGTCGCTGGCTGGGGCGCTTCATGGCACGGGTTCTCTGGAACACCCGGGTCGTCGGCGCCGAGCGGGTGCCGCGGACCGGCCCGGTGATCGTCGCCGGAAACCATCTCGGCTTCGCCGATGGCCCACTGATGATCGGTACCTGCCCGCGGGGCACGCACATCATGGTCAAGGTCGAGCTGTTCCGGAGCCCGATCGGCTGGCTGCTCCGCTCGACGGGGCAGATCCCGGTTGACCGGGGCAACGGCCGATCGGCACTGGCAACGGCGCTCGCGGTGCTCAAGCGCGGGGGAGTTGTCGGCATCTTCCCGGAGGGCAGTCGCGGGCGCGGCGACGTCTCCGACGCCCGTGCCGGGACGGCGTGGCTGGCCGTCGGCTCCGGTGCGGCTGTGGTGCCCGTGGCGTTCCTCGGCACCCGGCGCGCGGGGGAGAGCGTCCACCACGTCCCGACCCTGCGTCGTCGCATGCTGGTGGAGTTCGGCGAGCCTGTCGTGCTGGCGGGCCTGGCGGGACTGCCGCGCAAGGAGGCGGTGAGCCGGGCGCAGGAGCTGCTGCGCGAGGCGTTGTCCGATCACGTGCAGGCGGTGTCCGAGCGGACCGGCATCCCGCTCCCGGCGGACGGACCC
>Ga0209386_1000911_pt1 | contig 13187 bp, 9 predicted proteins | sample NGEPertwo_FD_184510 | JGI IMG/M metagenome (GOLD analysis project Ga0209386, IMG submission 184510) | Arctic peat soil microbial communities from the Barrow Environmental Observatory site, Barrow, Alaska, USA - NGEE Permafrost154B-two... | ecosystem: Environmental > Terrestrial > Soil > Wetlands... | reverse complement strand
TTGTATGCCTTTTCAATTTATTGGAACGGAGGAAACGGAAAACGAATACCTGCATGGTCCCGCCGGGTTGTTCAGGATTCGGTAACAAAGATATTTAATGCCCAGGTATGGAATCCGGCAAAAGAATATTCATGGAAGAATTCCGGCTTTAACAGGGGAAACGAGGCGGCGCTTATCTATGAAGCACACGTTGGAATGGCTGGCGAAGAGCCCCGGGTTCACACTTATGAAGAGTTCCGAAAAGATATCCTTCCCAGGATAAAAGTGGAAGGTTACAATACAATTCAATTAATGGCAATTCCCGAACATCCATATTATGGAAGTTTTGGATACCATGTCTCAAGTTTTTTTGCCGCTTCATCGCGTTTCGGAACTCCTGAGGAATTGAAACATCTGATCGATGATGCGCATGGCATGGGCATTTCTATCATTATGGATCTTGTTCATTCACATGCCGTTAAAAATGTCATAGAAGGATTGGGGAGCTATGACGGCACCCGTTACCAGTTTTTCCATGAAGGAGCAAGAGGCGAACATCCGGCCTGGGATTCCTATTGTTTTAACTACAACAAGAATGAAGTATTGCACTTTCTCTTTTCAAACATCCGTTTTTGGCTTGAGGAATATAAATTCGACGGTTTCCGTTTCGACGGAGTAACCAGTATGCTCTACTTCGATCATGGATTAGGAATGGCTTTTACAAGTTACAGCGACTACTTCACGCCAAATATTGACGATGAGGCGATTGTCTACTTTAAACTTGCCAACCGGCTTATCCACGAGATAAATCCACAGGCTTTATCCATTGCAGAGGATGTGAGTGGACTGCCGGGTCTGGCATCACCTCTTATCGATGGCGGTCTTGGTTTCGATTACCGTATGTCGATGGGGGTTCCCGACAATTGGATAAAACTGATTAAAGAGGTCAAGGATGAAGATTGGAATGTCGGTCAGATCTTTCACGAACTGACCAGTCACCGTGCCGATGAAAAAGTCGTGAGCTATGCCGAAAGTCACGACCAGGCAATGGTAGGCGACAAGACGATCATCTTCAGGCTAATAGATAAAGAGATGTATTTCAGTATGCGCAAGGATCAGCCCAATCTGGCAGTCGATCGCGGAATTGCGCTTCACAAGATGATCCGGCTTGCTACGATTGCTTGTGCGGGAGGTGCCTATCTTAACTTCATGGGAAATGAATTTGGCCATCCTGAATGGATCGATTTTCCACGCGAAGGGAATAACTGGTCGTATCAACATGCCCGGCGGATATGGAGCATCTCTGAAAATCCGGAGTTGCGCTTTCACTGGCTGCTCGATTTTGACCATGACATGATAAACCTGATCAGAAAGGAAAGACTTCTTGAAGAGCCATATGTGCAATGGGTTACGGACAATCAAGCCGATCAGGTTCTTGCTTTCCGAAGAAAAGATCTCCTCTTTATTTTTAATTTCAATCCTTATAAATCGTTTGAGGGTTACGGAATACAAATAGAACCATCGAAATATAAAATTATTCTCCAGACCGATGCCCATGCGTATGGCGGCTTTAACCGGATCGACGATCGGATGACCTACTATTCAATACCCGAAGCAGGTCTAGGCTCAACGCACTACCTAAAGATTTATCTTCCGGCAAGAACCGCCATTGTTTTAAAAAATGAACCCTACATCAGCGTTCGGTAAACTATTTTATTTGAAATGAGAATTTTTACAATTGGTGAAACAACCTTCGACATTTTGTTCCGGGATGGAAATCCGGTCGGAGCATGTAGCGGAGGCAGCGCGTTTAATTCAGCCATTTCACTGGGAAGGTGCAGATTACCTGTATGCCTGATTTCAACATTCGGGAACGACCACATCGGCGATCTTTCGATGAAATTTCTTACCAGCAATGGTGTAAACTGCAACCTGATAAAAAGATTCGACGGACAATCGCGCGTTGCGCTTGCATTTTTCGATACAGATAACAATGCTGATTACTCTTTTTACCAGGCTTCGAAGGATGTTTTTCCCGAATATCCCGAGCCACAGAAAAACGACCTGATTCTGCTTGGCTCTTCCTTTGCTATTCGCGAGAATGGACGCGAAAAACTCCTTGAATTTTTACACCAGGCTAACGAATCAGGCTGTATCATTATTTACGACCCAAATGCCCGTCAGTCCCTGACCGAAAAGCCTGAGATTATCAATAAAATCCTACAAAACATTGCCTTAGCTACAATTGTAAAAGGCTCGGATCAGGATTTTCAAAATATTTTCGGACTGAACGACGCAAAAAGTGTCTTCACCCGAATATCTGAATCGGGGAATAAAACCCTCGTTTACACGAAAGGAGCCGACGGTGCTGAACTATTCACACCTGATTTCAATTTCGCGGTTCAGGCAAAAGAGACCAAAGTAATCAGTACCATTGGGGCCGGCGACAACTTCTCTGCCGGGATTGTTTATGGACTTTTTAATCAATTAGATAACAGCCTGTCATTTGAAGAACTAGCACCGCATGACTGGGAAAAAATCATGAACAACGGAATCCTGTTTTCTTCAGAAGTTTGCGGATCGGCAGAAAATTATTTTTCGGAAGAAACAGCCGAAAGCCTGCGTTCCAATCTTTTGATCCTATAACCAAATCAAAGCTCCGGGAGCGGAATTGCAATTGTATTTTGCTATTTACAAAGTGTGGGAGCGAAAATGCAATTGTGTTTTGCTATTTACAGAGTGTGAGAGCGAAAATGCAAATGTGTTTTGCCATTTACAAAGTGTGGGAGCAAAAATGCAAATGTATTTTGCTATTTACAAAGTGTGGGAGCGAAAATGCAATTGTGTTTTGCCATTTACAGAGTGTGAGAGCGAAAATGCAAATGTATTTTGCTATTTACAGAATGTGAGAACGAAAATGCAAATGTGTTTTGCCATTTACAAAGTGTGGGAGCAAAAATGGAAGTACAATTGCATCCAAAATCAGCAGGGAATTAGCGATTATTATTTGTAAATTTCGGGTCAAATTCAAAATGAATCCATAAAATTAATATCATGAAGAAAAACAACGAAAAACCAAGCATTCTGTTTCTTGAAAATGGCCCGATCCAGGTGTCAGGATCCGTACAAATATCGGGACAGTATGGTGAAAAACATACAGAGGAAGCCATTTACCTTTGTCGCTGCGGAGGATCCAAAAATAAACCCTATTGCGACGGTTCACATAAAACAGGTGGGTTTAAAGGATAAAACAGATTTTCACTCAGCTTACAAATGCCGGGAATCTTAAAAGAGGTTCCCGGCATTTGTTGTATTAAATCAGTATTCTCAGGATTAAAGGATTTTCCAGATGAATGCTTTCTGAATCTGCTTTTTTACTATTCATCTTTTACCCATATTAAAATCCTGCTCATCCTTTCATCCTGAATATCCCGATTCTGACACAGTTACTCGTACCTCAACGCCTCTACCGGATTCCTCGTTGCCGCTTTCCAGCTTTGCCAACTCACGGTCAGTAATGCAATTCCCAATGCCATCAACCCCGCCAATCCAAATATCCACCAGCTTAGTTCTGTCTTATAAGCAAAGTTTTCGAGCCACTTATGCATGGCATACCAGGCAATAGGTGTGGCTATTACAAAAGAAATTCCCACCCATTTTATGAAGTCTTTATTTAGCATTAACATCACTTCCGAAACCTTGGCACCGTTTACTTTTCGGATGCCGATTTCTTTGGTGCGGCGCGTGATAGCAAAAACAGCCATACCAAGGATTGCCAATACTGATATTACAATTGCAAGTATTGAAAATGCGATGGTGATATTCTTAAGACGGGTCTCATCCTTGTATTTTTCAGCCAATAAATCTTCAAAAAAGCTATATGAGAAAGCTCTTTGATCGCGGTGTTTCTGATAGGTATCGCGAATATATTTCAATGTTTCTGCACGGTTTTCCGGAGCAATCTTCACATTCATTGTCATGATATTCTCAGGGTTGTTGGTAAGCACCATCGGTCCAATCGGATAATGTAACGGACGGAAATTAAAATCTTTTACCACCCCTACAATCACATTGTCACCTAACCGTTGGCCGATTGGATCTGGAAATCCCAATACTTTTTCCGTGGCTTGGTTGATGACAATTGGCGTCGACAAAATGTATTTTTCACCTTCTTTGCGACTTTTTCCAGCGTCCTCCCTTTCCTTCCAATATGCGCGGTAGTCCATTTTTAGGAATTCCCCTTTCACAACTTCCAACTGGTAAGTTTTTGCAAAATCTTCATCAACCCAAAATAAAGATGCATTGAGGCTATCGGTACGCCCAAGATCTGTGAGAGCAAAAGCCCATTTACCTCCAAAATCGTCAGGGGCAGAAACACTGGCAGAAACACTCTGAATACTCGGATTTTTGAGTAATTCCTCTTTAAAAGACTTGCTATCATACCATAAGCCTGTCGGGATAACCACAACATCTTTATTGTTTAACCCAAGATCTTTGGTTCGGATATAATTCAACTGTTTTACAAAAAGTGTAGTGGAGATGAAGAAAAAAATAGCAATGCTGAACTGGACGACCACTAAAGACCGGATAAACCCGGTTTTTGATCCGGTTATGTTTCCACCCATTAAGATTCCGGTAGGTTTCATTGACGATAGAACAAGTGACGGATAAATTCCCGCCACTAAGCCGGTTAAAACTATTATCAGCAGAAGATTGGCAATTAGTGTGAACGATAGGTTGAGTTCCAGCTCTTTGCCTGACAGATTACTGAACCAGGGTAGTATAAACCAGATGATCAATAGGGCAAGCATTGTTGCTCCAAAGGTCTGAATGACCGATTCGCTCATAAACTGGTTGATGATATTGAAACGACTCGCTCCATTTATTTTTTTGATCCCAATTTCTGTTGACCTTTCTGAAGCCCTTGCTATTGAAAGAACCGAAAAATTAAACGACGCCATCAGAATAATCAGAAAAGCTAATCCGGAAAATATCCAGACATATTTGTAGCTACTAATATTTTTATCGTAGGTATAAGTCTCGTAATCAGAGTAAAGATGAATATCGGCGAGGGGTTGAAATAATAGCTTATCTGAATTAGTTGAATACCTGCTGATATGGTTGGATATGCTCGAAAGAAATGAATCGTTGATTTCTGCATTTTTGGCAAGTTTGATATACACATGGACATATCCTTTACTTGACCAGTCCTCAGCCATACCGGTCTTTTGGCTATTTTCTTCGGACAGCATAAAACCGAAATCCAAATGGCTTTGCTTTGGAATCCGCACAACTCCACCTACCGTGTAAACTTTTTTTGAGTATTTATTGCTGATCAGGGTTTTGCCCAATGCAGGTTCGTCTCCAAACAGCTTATGGGCAACAATTTCGGAGAGCACAATATTGAATGGATTTTTAAATGCAGATTCAGCGGTTCCTTCCAAAAAACGAAACCCCTTAAAGATTTCGAAAAAATCGCTGTTTGCCCAGTACGGCCGCCCTTCAATTTTCTCACCGCCCGACTCACGCTGCAAAGGGGAATCTTCGGAGCTGAAACTAACATAAGTGGCTTTTTCAATCTGCGGATAATCCGCTTTTAACGTTCGTGCAACTGGGCGATAACAAAAAGCTGACTTTACAATACCACTTCCCTCGTCTGAAAGGGTAAGAACCCTGTAAATTCGCTGATAGTCGGGATGAAACTTATCAAAGCTCAATTCATTTAAAACCCATAAATAAATCAACAAACTCGCGGCAATCCCGATGGTAAATCCAAAAAATGTTATCAGTGAATAAACAGGTTTCTTGATGAAATTTCGAATAGTAATTTTAGTCTGATGGTGCATAGCAGATTTTCAAATTGTTACAATATTTTCTTTTTGACTTTCATTAGAATATTATCCTGATCGCTGACTATGAACCTCAATTATATCAGCGTTTCACTCACTTGCTTTTTCACTTCGGTGATAATTTGTCCGTCGAACAGGTTTACGATCCGATGAGCAAAATCGGCATCATGCAACGAGTGTGTCACCATCACGATCGTAGTTCCCTCACGGTTCAGTTCGGTAAGCAGGTTCATCACTTCGAGACCGTTCTTTGAGTCGAGGTTACCGGTTGGCTCATCCGCCAGGATTAACCCCGGATTAGCAGCCACCGCACGGGCAATGGCAACACGCTGTTGCTGACCCCCAGAGAGCTGACGTGGAAAATGTTTCCGACGATGACTGATTTTCATCCTTTCGAGAATCGCCTCAACACGGGCCTTCCGCTCCGAAGCACTCATCTTGAGGTAAATCAGAGGCATTTCGACATTCTCAAAAACATTCAGTTCGTCAATCAGGTTAAAGCTCTGAAAGACAAAACCAATGTTCCCTTTGCGTAAGCCTGTCCGTTGGCTTTCGCGCAAATTAGAAACATCAACGCCATTAAACAGATAACTCCCTTTTGTAGGATTATCCAGCAAACCGACAATGTTCAGCAGTGTCGATTTCCCGCAACCGGAAGGACCCATTATGGCGACAAACTCGCCTTTTTCAACATTAAAATTGACTTCATTCAAAGCGGAAGTTTCAATCTCATCCGTTTGAAAAATCTTCGTAAGGTTTTGTGTTTTGATCATGATATCAGGTATTAATTATTTTATAAATTTTACTCTACTGTCTGAATCAGGATTACCCGGATTAAAGGATTTTCCAGATTAATGTTTTCGAAAAAGGCGTTTTACTTCAAGACTTGTTGCTCCAAAATTTATTAACAGACCTTTTTCAATCTGATAGGCTGTCAGATAATTTAGGCCCTGCGCCAGATGTACATCCTCAAGTTTTACCATAGCCTTCAGTTCTACAAGCACTTGGCTGGCAATAATAAAATCAGCCCTACGCGTACCTACCTGTATACTATCGTAATAGATTGGCATTTCCTCTTCCCTCAAAAATTCAAGCCCTATTTTGTCCAACTCAATAGCCAGGCATCTCTGGTAAATCACCTCCTGGAAACCGTTGCCAAGCGTATTATGGACTTTCATCGCACATCCGATAATCTTATATGTCAATTCATCATCAATTTGTTTTTCCATTTTTAGATATTTTAAAATCCTGTAAATCTCTAAATCCTGTAAATCCAGATTCTGACATTGTTATTCATACCTCAACGCCTCCACCGGATTCCTTGTCGCCGCTTTCCAACTTTGCCAGCTGACTGTCAGCAAGGCGATTCCCAAACCCAATAACCCGGCCAGGGCAAAAATCCACCAACTTAGTTCAGTTTTGTAGGCAAAGTCTTCGAGCCATCGGTGCATGGCGTACCAGGCAATGGGGCACGCTATTACAAAGGCTATTCCCACCCATTTTACAGCGTCTTTGTTCAACATGACCATCACTTCGAAGATTTTGGCCCCATTCACTTTGCGGATGCCGATTTCTTTGGTCCGGCAGCGGCTGCTTTGGTATGAAATAGCAAACAGGCCGATCATTGATAAAAAGACGCTGATGAAACAGCAAGCACCAATTAGCTGGAGGTAATTTTTATTTTCCCGATGAAGCCATTCATATTGGTCTCCAATAGTTTCCATATCCAAGGGATAATCCGGAATGAGTTCCTTCCATATTTGGGCAATTACCTGATGTGCCTGTGCAATCTGATTTTTAGCTGGTTTCACCATCAAGCGGCCACCAGGTGGACTGTAATAAATGTATGCAGGTTCAACCAACGATTTTAAACTTAAAGAATGAAAATCTTTCACGATGCCTGTTACAATCCGCTTCTCAAAGCCCGGTAAAGGTTTTCCAATCAGATTTTGGCCTGGGAATAAACGGGCAACCGTTTCGTTAATCATGCACTTATTCCGGTCTGCCAATGGATTACCTGAAAAACCACTTCCTTCAATAAGTTGGATTCCGACTGTAGAGATGTAATTTTCATCAGCAACAAATGCAGTCATATTTATTTCCTTTTCGACCCCATTTTCTTTGTATTTCAATAAAGCTAATTCATAGGTCCCAATTGGTGATATATCTACGATTGAAACCAGACTAATAGCAGAATAGGCAATTAGTGCTTCCTTGAAGGCAACTGTTTTACTATTATACCAATAGGGAATTTTCACTTCAATTGCGTCTTTGTCAAGTCCTATTGGTATGTTTGTGATATAATTTATTTGTTTAATAATGACTGCTGAAATGATTATCAGGATAATTGAACTAGCTAATTGAAAAATACTGAAAGCCGGAAATTGAATGCGTTTTCCGATTTGGTTTCCACTGGGTTTGAGTATGTTGAAATTTATATTTGTACCGATTCGAAAACTGACAAACAGGAAAGTAGCGATCAGCAATAGTGCAACTACGGCACTTAGCAAAAGAATCTGTTGCGGACGGAAAATAAAATTAGTGGAAATGTTTGTGCTGGTCAAACCATTGAAAAATGGCGCCATCCAAAGCATCAGAGACAAACTTAAAATAAATGAAGTCCCAACCACGATCAGGCTTTCAGTCATAAAATTGAGCACAAAGCTGAATTTGGACCCGCCATTCACTCGTTGAATAGCATAAGCTTTGTTTTTTTCGAGCAGGTTATTGTTTACCAGCCCCAGGTAATTGAACGATGCAATACAAATAATGACAAGCCCTATAACCAGCGCAATCCAAAGATCATTTATATCACGGCTGCTTTTTTTCACCCTCCAGGATATTGGATCATCGAAATAAAAATCTCTCAAAAGCTTAAGATGATATAAGTCTGGTACTCCAGCTAGTCTCCCTGGTATTTTGTTTTTATTGGCCTTTAATATGGCTTCAAATTCCTTTGGATTGGTATTGTGTTTTAACTTTACATAACAAGGACTTACATATACATCTGGTAAAAGCCTGACCATGTCGAAATTGAGTTGAGAATTATCGACAGGTTTCCGGAAAATTCCCGCTACCACCATTGTATCTTTTACTTCTCCATTTATCAAGGTAATCACCTTACCTACAGCATCTGCCGACCCGAAATACTTGCGAGCCAAATCTTCCGAAATTACCAGGTTGTTTTTAACTTCCAATGCTGCATTGTGATTATTCGTCAGAAGGTTATAGGTAAAAAAACCAAAAAAATTTCTGGATGCTTTGATGATTATAGGCTGATCAAAATAGGCGTCATTATTCACAAGCACCTTGGGGACAGAACCATCAGAGATACGGCAAAAATCTTCGACTTGCGAAAAATTGGTTTTCATGTATTCAGCGGCACCTTTTCCACACTCAAACAATTGTCCTAGCCATTCCGTCTTATTGTCGCATTTAAGTGCATAAATCCGATCTTTATCTACATGAAAACCATCGGTATTTAGCTCACGTTGAATAAACATCGCTATCAGGTTTACGCAAGCCATCCCTATTGCCAAACTGGCAATGATGATACCTGTATTCAATTTCTTTCTTAACAGACTTCGGAAAATAATTTTGAACTTTATCATTTGTAAAGATTAAATTTCTTTTTAAACTTTTCTTACCTCAATGCCTCCACGGCATTCATCGTTGTTGTTTTCCAGTTAATTGTCACCTCATCGTCAGAATCAGGATTATCCGGATTAAAGGATTTTCCGGATTAATGTTTTCTGAATTTGCTTTATTACTATTCATCTTTTAAGCATATTAAAATCCTGTTTATCCTTCCATCCTATAAATCCTGATTCAGACCAATTACTTAAACACAACTCTTTCGTTATCTCCAAACATCTCATAACCTGAAGTAATCACTTGTTCGCCTGGCTTTAAACCTTCAAGTACTTCGTAGAATTGCGGGTTTTGCCTGCCAATTTTGACTTGACGACGGACGGCTTCGGTACCGGAACCAGTCAGGACATAAACCCATTGCCCGCCTGTACTCTGATAAAAGCCACCACGTGGAATCAGAAGTGCCGTTTCTGGCTGACCAAGTTGCAATTCAACATGATAGGTTTGTCCGGGTCGGACGTTGTCAGGAACATCTTTGTCAAAAACCATATCTATCTCGAAAGTTCCTTCCCGAACATCAGGATAGACCTTTTTCACCACCATCGCGAAGTTTTTATCCTGTCGCGTGAATGAAGCTTCAAGACCTTTCTTCACACGGTCAATGTAATGTTCATCAATCTTTGCTGTGACCTTGAATCCACTCAGATCGTTCAACTGGCCCATCCGCTGTCCTTGCGGAATCGACTGGCCAATCTCGGCATCGAGCTGACCAATCTGTCCATCAATGGGCGCCTTCACCTGAAGATTTTCGATTCGCTCTTTTACAAGTTCAAGATTCGTGTTCATCCTGCCAAGGCTGAATTCCATCTGGCTTACCTGAATTTCACGTAAAGTAGAATCCGTTTTTTGCCGTGCAGCAAGAATCTGGCGATTTTTAACCGCAAACTCATACAGTTCTGTTGCTTCCAGGTACTCATTTTTCGAAATAATATCTTTCTTGTAAAAACGTTCACTCTGTTCAAAAGCCCGCTTTCGTCTGATAATTTCATAATCCTGTTCTAGAAGCTGTCGTTGAAGTGCGAGTCGTTCCTGCTCCATCGAGATCCGGGTATTTCGAAGGAAATTAATCTGCTCTGCAAGGTTAGCCTCTGTCGACAGTATGTTCAATTTCAGATTTGAATTCGTCAGGCGAATGAGTACATCACCCTTCTTAACTATTGCTCCTTCCTCATTCACAATTTCTTCCACGCGTCCACCCTCTTCGGCATCAAGGTAGATAAACCGGATCGGTTCTACTGACCCGATAACGCGGATATAATCATTAAAGGTCCCTTCAGAAATGGTACTTATCGAAATTTTTTCTTCCTGAATCCGTACGGTAGAAACGCTTTTCCGAAGCAACATCGCGATAATCACTACCAGGAAAAGAACTCCCACAACAGAAAACCAAAATTTTTTCTGCCTCCATAAGCTCCTTTTTTCCCTTATCCGATCCATTCCATCCATCATCTTTATCTTTTTTAGCCTTTGTGATTTCGAAAATTCGTTTCGTACCAGCCGCTAATTGAGATAAATTGCTGCTGGTTTCGCTTCATTTAAACCAAGATCGTGCCATTCGATTTATACAATTAGATATCTGATCATTAGCAGTTATTTCAATTACAACAAGTGTCAATAATATTAACAATCCGGTCTAATGTTTATACAACCGCTTGTATGACTCAAAACCAATACATACCTTTGGATAACAAATTTTTAGCGATGGAAACCGGACGAATACTTATTGTGGATGACAACAAGACGCTTTTGAATGCGCTTGAATTGGCGCTCCAACCCGATTTTGAATCGGTAACCTGTCTTTCGAATCCAAAGCAACTTCCGTTTATTCTTCAAACAGAAAAAATAGATGTTATCCTATTGGATATGAATTTCGTTGCAGGAATCAATTCGGGGAACGAAGGCATTTTCTGGCTCTCGGAAATCAAAAAATTAAAGCCGGAAATACAGGTCATCATGATGACAGCCTTTGGAGATGTTGAGCTGGCAGTAAAAGCATTAAAAATGGGTGCGTCGGATTTTGTACTTAAACCATGGAACAACCTCCGGTTGCTTGAAACAATCAAGGCAGCAGCCCGCATAAAAATATCGCAGGAAAAAATCAATCACATAAAAGGAGAAAGTGGCAATGCATCCAACGATCACGAGAAAGTGGCCGAAATGCTTGGAAATTCTTCTGTGATGAAACGAATTCTCAAAATTATTGAGAAGGTGGCTCCCACCAATGCCAATGTGTTAATTACCGGAGAGAATGGAACCGGTAAAGAGCTTATTGCGAGGGCAATTCACAGTAAATCACTAAGAGCCTCACAACAGATGGTTGGTGTCGATATGGGGGCAATTACTGAAACGTTATTTGAAAGCGAACTTTTTGGACATGTGCGGGGTGCCTTTACCGATGCAAAAACCGCACGTGACGGAAAGATAAAAATTGCAGATCAGAGCACATTATTCCTTGATGAGATTGGGAACCTATCCCTTCCCCTCCAGGCGAAACTATTGGCATGTCTCGAGAACAGGCAGGTCGTTCCGGTTGGGGCTAATCATCCAATTCCGGTTGATATCCGCCTGATTTGTGCCACAAATTGTGACATTGACCTGATGGTTGCCGAAGGCCGATTCCGCGAAGATTTGCTGTTTCGCGTCAACACAATAAGGATTGAAGCACCGCCACTTCGCGATCGAGAAGAGGATATTATCCTGCTGGCCAATCACTTTCTGAACTACTATTCAAAATACTATCATAAATCAAAACTGATTTTAAGCGGTAAAGCGAAAGAAAAATTCCGACATTATCATTGGCCGGGCAATGTACGCGAATTGCGGCATGCAATGGAAAAGGCAGTTATTCTTTCGGAGACTGAAATACTCCAGCCTGAAGATTTTCATTTCAGACCAACAGCCGAACGAGATGAATCGCGGAATACGCTTGAAGATATGGAAAAGGTAATGATAGAACAGGCACTCTCCGAAAATGGAGGAAATATGAGTGCAGCCGCTATCAAGCTGGGAATCACACGTCAAACCTTGTACAATAAGGCAAAAAAATATGGGTTCTAAACCTTTTATTCAGAAAATAGGCTGGCAGGTTGTATTGATCGGTCTTACTTCCCTCGCTACTGCTTACCTCTGGTTTGGTTCCAACAGATCATTGGTTATTTTTCCATTATTACTTTTGATATTTCTGCTTATCAGGCTTTTCAGGTTTCTTCAGCGGACAAATCAGGATATTGCGCTGTTCTTTGAGGGATTAATGAACGAAGATTCTTCTATCAATCTTGAGTTAAAAACAGCTCCACCCGGGTATGCCTATCTTAGCAAGTCGTTGCTTCGATTAAGCAAGGCTGTCCGCGACGAACGGGTTCAAAACCGTTTTCAGCAACAGTTTTATGAGGAATTAATCAGCCATTCGACTTCAGGTCTGCTTGCCTACGATGAAATTGGACAGGTAAAATTGGTGAATCCCCCTGTTCTTGGTTTTCTGGGACTTCATCACCTTTCTTCGATGAAAACGATTGAAAACAGATTCCCCGCGTTTTATCAATCGATCAATAATCTCCAGCCAGGAAAAACAATTGTTTACAAATTTTCGTCTGAAGGTGATACGATTCCATTACAAATCCGGTCGAGTCTTTTCAATTTCGGTGAAAAAAGGTATCGTTTACTCGCCTTTCAGAATATTAAAACCGAACTTGATGAAAAGGAGGTGGA
>Ga0209386_1000910_pt1 | contig 13195 bp, 15 predicted proteins | sample NGEPertwo_FD_184510 | JGI IMG/M metagenome (GOLD analysis project Ga0209386, IMG submission 184510) | Arctic peat soil microbial communities from the Barrow Environmental Observatory site, Barrow, Alaska, USA - NGEE Permafrost154B-two... | ecosystem: Environmental > Terrestrial > Soil > Wetlands... | reverse complement strand
TACCCATATAACATGCTATGAGCCCTAAAATGATAAGGGTAGGGAATATTCCCTACCCTCCCCAACTTGCCGTAAGACTTCAGGTTTCTGACCCCGCTCTCGCAGGTGGGCACCTAGTTCAAACTTTCCAACTTCCCTAGGAAAGGGCATGTTGTACACGCTTAACATTCAGCTCCCGTGTCACTATATAGGATCAAAACCATGATAATCCATACGCACAACTCAGGATCTATTTGTAGTATACCACTACATCGCAAAAAAATCTCTAACAAATGTGTGGAAATTATCGTTTCCGCATAATATCTTCGATCTCCGCTAAGCGATCTTGAAGTAAGGCAATGGCCATTTCTTGATTACGCACACGCCTTCGAAGATGATCAACAAGCTGCGTTAGCTCTGTAACGTCTTCATTGATTGCTTCCACAGTTTCTATAGGTTGACGCTTTTCCCCGTCACTCAAAGCCTCTAGATTCCGTGTTCCTTTAATTACTACTTCTGCAGATTTTTCTTCGTTATCCTGAATTGGCAAAAGATATTTAAAACGTGCATATCTCGAGTTGCGCCCAGGATGCACTTCAATCATTCCGTCTTCCGCCAAGGCCTGAATCGCACGTTTCAAGGTAACACTTGCCGCTCCTGTCTCCCGTTGAATATCTGAATATGACAATTCGAAATCTTCACCCTGATACATCTTGGATATCTTCTCAAAAAATTCTGCAAATTTCCGGTGTGTTTTTTCCTTTAATCTCACTCTTACTCCATCCTTCCGTCCGCGTTAACTCATTTATGCCTAAAATTTCCGAATTACTCTGTCTGATAAAGCAAAATAATGCTACTCAGCTGGAAATTGCCCATTACTTGTCATACTCCCTTGAATTGAGGCATAGGTAATTATCATCAAAGGAGGGATAACCATGTCAAAGTCCTTTCGGTTTAGTTTAATTCTAAAAGGGATTCTCTTGGCGTCCATCTTGGCAATATTAATGTCACTTATTTTTGGCGTCTTGCTATCCTACACATCACTGCCTGAGTCTGAAATGTCGATCAACATTATCTTTGGAGCGAGTATCTTCGTCGCAGCCTTGATCACTGCTTACAAAGCGGGCACAAGGGGATTGTACTATGGATTGTCTATCGGCCTTGGATTTATCCTTCTGGTACTAATTCTGTCTTCGATTCTCTGGGCTGATCCACCATCATGGCTAAAGATGGGAGAGAAAACTATCTTGGCTCTTGTTGCAGGTGGTATTGGAGGAATCATCGGAGTGCTTTTCCCTCAATCCAGATAGTCATCCGTTTTAAGAGCAGAGCATGAGAACTCTATAAAGATTTCTCATGCTCAATTTCACTTGACTAACTCATGTTGCCGATCTCTCCATATTCTCCAGCCTAGGAGTACCAGAGCAAGCCCTACCGCTATCATACTACTCCATTGGGCAGCAGACCAGTTGAATAAAAACCGTGGACTATCCCCCCGAAGACTCTCCAAAAAGAATCTAGATAAATTGTATAATACCACGTATAACAAGAAGATCACGCCAGATGGCCATTTTCTCAATTTCAGAATTACGAGAAGAGCAAAGATAATTACATCCACTTGCCCTTCCCACACTTCCGCTGGCCACAGAGGTTGGTCTCCAAATGTCGCTCGAGCAATGGTCCCAAGTGGGTAAATAATTCCATAATCCCCGCCCGTCGGTCCTCCAAATGCATCACCATTCATTAGATTTGCATCCCGCCCGACTGATTGAGCTAGAATAAGCCCTGGAGCCACTAAGTCCGCTAATTTCCAGAAAGGTAACTTCTTTAGCCAGACATAAATTGCACCCACCAATAATGCCCCGACCACGCCCCCTTGAATCGAAAGGCCTCCATGCCAAATAGCTATTATTTCGCCGGGATGCTGGCGATAGAATGCCCAATCAAAAAAGAATACTTGCCAGAAACGTGCACCCAATATACCTGAAATAAGCAATATGGGTGCTAAATCCATGATTGGGTCCATATATTCCGGGTGCCCTTCAGCTTTGGCAAAATATAGTGTTATGCCCACTCCTACAATGAAGGCTAAGGCGAATAGTGTTCCGTAGGAACGAATAGGAAAACTCCCTATATAGAACCAGTACTGATGCATTCTTTATCCTCCTACGCTTGAATATTCAGTTTCCTATCGGTACACTCGTCTTTCACTTTGAACATAAGAACAGATCCGACGTCAACCATCGGATCTATTGAGATTATAAGCTGTTTAATTTCGCAAAGAAAGGATCATGTGGTTCGGTTTTCGGTATATCTGCTTCACGTTCTGTTTTTCCAGTTGGTTTTTGAACCATTTGAAAATAACTGGAATGCTTCTTCTTACCTGCTAAAGTATCAGAATAAAATGTAACAATTAAAGTAGCAAATACAATAAGTACCAGTAACCATTGAAATAACATGGTAACACCTCCATTACTATTTTATGACGTATAATATAATTGTCAAGTATTTCTTATAATTTTCAAAGAAAAAGTCCTTTATTCAAACGTGGCAGACATGCGGTCACCCGGATGTAAAACTGTCGTAAATTCTGCAGGTGTACCATTTACACTTATTTTTAATGATGCCCCCGGAAGAACCTCTTCAGGAAACTTAACATAAGGCAATAGATCTGAAAGAATAGGCATTTTCCTATAGCCCTCTACTCTCAGTTCCATTTTATCCATCAGGGGTTGATCTTCCAGTATGGGACGTCCGTGATGCGATATGATCTTATCTTGAGGGGGATATTCTACTCGTACCCCATTGACAGTGAAAGTAATAGGCTTAGGCTCTAGGCTTAGCTCACGAACTGTGATCTGCCTCGTGTGAGCCTCTATAGAATCCCCTTCATGGATGATGTGGCTACTGGCTACCCCACAACCATTCACTAATAGCTCATGGGTTAAGTCAATAGTCTGAATTTCTCCATTGATACGGATTTCAATCTCTTCTTTTTTATCCAGGTTATAACCCATTTGTTGGCAGAGGTTTTTTAAGTTATCGTTCAGGAAGTACGTTATTTTATAGCCATCTAGGATTTTATCTGATTCAGAAGCCAATCGATTATTTTCAAAAAATCGGGGAGAATAAACTTCTCGTTTTCCATTCCAGACAATCCCTTTGGCAGCTACCGCTGGCAACACATCCTGGAAATTGACTTGAGCATCTACGCCCTGCTCTCCAGCGACAAAGACAATGTCATCCCCCGCTTTAAGTGCCTGATCTAATTTGCAAGGTTTGCCATTGATCAATAATTGTGCTGCACTTCCCATAGTCCCCTTGATTACTCGCATTTCGCTATTCCATTCGTACGTCAATGCAGCCCCCGGCTTCCCAAAAAAGGAACGTGGGAGGATGCCAGCAGCCAGTAACGCCTCTGCTACCGTCGCTAATTGCAATTCAAAGATCGACACACGGGTACTGTTCACTGTCACAGTGTAATACTGCAATCCATTCCCTTCGAGCGCGGCAATTCCAATCCCGATTGGGGTAATACTTTCTGGCCCCCTTATGCTTTTCTCCCCATAAATCTCCCCCAAACGTTCTCTGACTTGAATGCCCACTCTGTTCTGCGGAAGTCCTAGAGTCTCAGCCAAATAATTAGAAAGCATGGGGGTTAAACTTCCTCCGCCAATAAGAATAACAGCTTGGGGGACGTCACCATTGAGATTCAGAATCTCACTTGAAATAGCCTCCGCTATTTTCCCGACAACAGATTGAATAACCGTTAATATTTCATCTTTATTTGCGACGAGTTTGGCCCCCAGAAAATCCTTAAAATTCAGTTCTGCCTTTGCGTTCAAGGCACGTTTTACTTTTTCTCCTACTTTGAAATCAAGTAAATAATGCGCACAGATCTCCTCAGTGACTGCATCTCCTGCCATAGGGACCATGCCATAAGCAAAAAAAGAGCCATTACGTGTCAAGGCGATATCCGCGGTCCCAGCCCCAATATCGACTAACGCCAGATTAAGGCGCCTCATATTGGGTGGGATAGCAGCCTGACCCGCCGCTATCGGTTCAAGCGTCAGACTAGTCATTTCAAGACCTACTCGTCCCAATACGGCCACTAAGCCGTCAACGACAGTCCGAGGTAAGAAAGTTGCAATAACGGAAACCTTAGCGACCTTCCCACGTTGCCCTATCAAACTGGAAATTTCCTCTCCCTCATTCCACCGGGCGATAGGACTGTACCCTACGCAGTGATAGCTTGGCGAATCATTGTCCGCTGACGATTTCAGCTGACGAAGTGCTTGGTGGACTGCTTCCATTTCTAGTGCTAAGACGTCTTCCCTTTCCCACCGCAGCGGAAGTAATTCCTTATGCTCGGCAACAGCCACTTCGGTTCGCAACGCGCGGCCGGCTGCTGCCACTGCTACCTGTTTTAAGGGCACACCAAGTTTCTTTTCAAGGATCTCCTTGACCTTTATCACAGCCCGTGCGACTTCATCAACATCGTGAACTTGTCCATCATACATGGCACGCTGCTTATGTTCTGTGCGAGCGCTAGCCAAAATTTCATAACCTTGCTCTTTGTTCTTAATCATCACAAGACCCATGACCATACGAGTTCCAATATCTAACGCAAAAATAGGTTCCAATTGTTTCACCTCACTTTGAGTAAATTCGACCCTTTTCGGCTAAATTCCTTCAACCGTAGAAACAATTCTCCACCGCTCCAAAATCAGTCACAGCACTAAACTAATCGCTTCAAATTCATAATAGGAATCAAAATCCATCACCAACTCTAACATGATTGTTTTCCATATATCTAACTCTCTTTGAATATCTATCTTTTACATTCTTGGTCACTATAGTGAACTCGTTCAACTAAAGATTAACTACCTCTTTTGTAGCACCCGTTCTGCAAATTGATTTGTTAGACTCAGTATTTTGTCATAGTCTAATAGTTTGCCCAGCCAATGCTCGGGAATGTTAGAAAACCCATAATAAACACCAGCCATACTCCCAGTAATTGCGCCCACTGTATCAGTATCCCAACCTAAGTTTACTGCTTTGAGCACTGCTTCCTCGAAGGACGATGTGGTGAGAAAGCACCAGAGAGCAGCTTCCAAGGATTCAACCACATAGCCCCCAGATTTTATTTCACTCTCAGGAAGATTGGGAAGTTCTCCCCTAATAATACGCTTAAAATGACTTAACTGCTTACCTATTTTTTGGTCAACAAAAAACACGGTTTGAGATTTTAGTCTCATAGTGTCATAAGCCTCTTGCGGACTACTTCCTTTTATCAATTCCTTCACGAACAAAGAATACAAACTACACGCTAATTGACTACGTGGATGTCCGTGCGTTATCTTGGAAACTTCACAAATCCTTTGAATCATAGTGTAATCGGATTCATGGGCGAAAAATATGGTTGCTGGGAGAATTCGCATCAGGCTTCCATTTCCATTACACTCTGCATCAGTAGGGCCTGCTTTAAAGGGAGCAACCCCATGAATTAATCTCTTCATGGCTATTTCTGTCGTACCGCCTATATCAAAGGACTCACCCAACGGGGTCATATAACCATCACGATACCACTTCACAAATCGCCGTGCAATATCCGCAGGATTATAACCAACCTCATACAGACTTTCAGCCAGGCATAATGTAAGCGAGCTATCATCCGACCACGCTCCTGGCTCAAGACCGAAAGTACCTCCTCCCGTCATATCCGTAATTGGGTTTTTACTTATTTCTGTTTTCGTCATGAACTGGACAGGCAATCCTAAAGCGTCACCTATAATAACTCCCATGACTCCCCCAATTATTGCATCTTGCTTCATATGAAACCCTCCCCTTTATTGCTATAATCGTTACAGTTCAGGTTTTTAGGTTGGCTTTCCAGCCTCGATGAGTGCTTTGTTGCCTAGGAAGAAAGGTCTTGGATAAACAGCAGTAAGCCAGTTCTTATAAGTAACCATTAATTTTTTATGAGGTCAGATAGTGATTCAAACAAAAGCATTCCTAATGGCATCATTGTACTTGATATCATCCCTAAACACCAAAGACTCTACCCATAAAATCTCCCTCTACTTTCTCTTGTAATAGAACCCTAGAGGGTGTATTAAAGATTGGCATAGCAATTCCGACTACCCCCATGAACGTCAGATAAATCCAAAACACAGGAATAACGCCAAGAGCAAAGGTACAGGCTCCAACCAATAAGAAGGCTTGCTAGTGTCATCGAGTGAATCCTATGACTTAGGTTTGATCTTTCAATCCATACTTTATTTTCAAGCTTAGTATTCTATATACACTTTCATTAATACGCTGTTCCGTAAGCTGACCTTTTTGATAAGCTGATTTCAAGGTATTTAGCACCACTACTGAATTTTTTGCGCCTTGAGCAACCAGCACAATATCACACCCTGCATTCACAGCTTTCATCGTGGCGCCAGAAATAGTATAGTTTTGTGTTATTGCGCTCATAGTCATATCATCTGTGATGATCACACCATTAAAACCAAGCTGCTTTCTTAGAATATCTGTCACAACCTTGTAAGATAGTGACGAAGGCATATCATCGACTTTACTAAGCTTAATGTGCGCTATCATTATCATCTCAATATTATTGTTAATGGCTTCGATAAACGGCTTAAATTCAAAGTTGTTAAGCTGATCTAGAGATTTATTGACAACCGGTAATCCTACGTGAGAGTCTATTTCTGTATCTCCATGCCCCGGGAAATGCTTTGCTGTTGGAATTATTGTCTCGCTGCGCAAACCTTTTAACACCGGTATGCCTATTTTAGATACTCTGTCAGGTGTTGTGCCAAAAGCTCGGTCAGCGATGACTGTATTTTTGCGGTTAGAGAATATATCCAAGACCGGCGCAAAGTCTAAATTGAATCCTAAATTCTTGATCGCTTTAGCGATCTTAACGCCGGTGTTGAATGCATATGTAGGATCATCTCTATGACCAATACTCAATGCGCTTTCAAACCCGCCCATCACAGTGGGGAGCCTGGATACTCCTCCCCCTTCTTGATCGACTGATATAAAGATTGGGATTTTATTTTGTAAGTTTCTTTCTTTGAGAGAAATAATATCCTTTTTTGTTTGTGAAACACTGCTAATATTTTTTTTAAATAAAATAACCCCGCCAAGTTTATTTTCAATGATAATAGGTAATATCTCATTAATATTATCGTAACCGCCAATTATCATCTGACCTAATTTTTCATTAACCTGCATACTATCAACCATTTTTTGGATTTCATCTTCTTGTTCCGGCACCGTATCAGGAGAACTGGTTGGCTGTAAACTTGATGAATTCGTTGGTGGTAAATTAGTATTAGAAGAGCGGTGGATATTAGCATTGTGTATATTATTAATAATATACACAGGCACCAGTATCAATGTAGCTACTAAAATTGTTACTGTTATTACTACGGACCTAGTACTTTTCATCGGTTTGTCCATAAAAATTAGTTCTTAACCTATACCGCGTTATTTCATACTCCTCAATGTCCAATTTTCGTTCTTCGTAGCCCTTGCGTCCCATTAAAGCGTACGTACCATTTTTCCCTTCTTCCACTCCAGGTTGATCAAATGCATTAATATTCAATAGCTCGCCCATGTAAGCCGTCTCCCACTCGAGCAGAAGAAGCAATTGCCCAACACTATACGCATCCAAACTGGAAAGCATAATTTTCTGGTGTTGCCGACCAGCTAAGGTGAGCGCGTACTCTGTTGCCTTTTGTTCTGCAAATAACAACTCTTCTAGGGTTCGTCCACCCAGAAATTGAATGTCCTCTGGTAATTCGAGATCAATTGGTATCTCACGCGTTTCTTTAAATTTATCAACGGTTACAAAAGTTATGACCTTATCATCTGGCCCTTCGGCATATAATTGAACTTGGGAATGTTGATCAGTTACCCCTAAAGCTTTGACAGGCGTCTGTCCGACGTGAACAATTCGCCCCTGTCGGTCAACACGTTTCCCTAAGCTCTCCGCCCACAATTGAGCATACCAGTCGGCCATTGTTTTCAAGCCGTCAGCGTAAGGCATAAACACCGAGATGTTTTTCCCTTTTTGCCACGATAAATGAGCCAGTGCCGACCGCAACTGTGCAGGGTTGGATAATAACCCTTTGGAATTCCGAATACATTGGTCCATCGCTAAAGCACCCTCGAGAAGCTGATGAACGTCGATTCCACATATTGCAGCAGCGAGCAATCCTACTGGTGTTAGTTCTGAGAAGCGCCCACCGATCCCCGCTGGAATCACGAATCGTTGATACCCTTCTTTAAGGGCAATCGGAAGAAGATTTCCTTTTTCCTTATCCGTTGTAATGACAATATGTTCCGCATAATGCTCTCCACATACTCGACGCAGAGTGTCTCGTACAATCAAAAACTGAGCCATAGTTTCTGATGTGTTGCCTGATTTAGATACTACGTTAAACAAGGTTTTGCGAGGATCGAGTACTTGTAATAGCTCATTAAACCGGACAGGATCGATGTTGTCCATGACATAAAAGCGGGGGCGATGACCGCGCTTCTCAGGGGGTAGGTCGTTATAATAGTAATGGTTAAGCGCTTGGTGAATTGCCAGAGGGCCGAGAGCAGAACCACCAATTCCCAAAACAACAAAGTTATCAAATTTAGCGGCGACAGCATTTGCATACTCAATAAGCCCTGAGAGTTGGGCTTTCATGGGGTCCAAGAGCTTAGAAAAATCCAACTCTCCAGCGTCCCTCCGAATCAAGAGCGAAGCCTGAGCTTGATCCATCACGTTCTGAAGGTCGAACAGTTCCTTTTCTTTAAAGCCCTTTGGATTTTGGGAAGAGCTCATCATCCCCGTATAATCTAGTGTGATTCGAGATCGTACTTGATTATCCATTACTCAACCTCACCTCTCTAATTTCAATCTTGCTAGGACTAATTTGAAAGCTCATTGGCTAAGTCATAAAGTTCTCTGTTAAAGGGACGACGTGTGCCATAAGCAGCATCTAACGGACTAGAAACGACAGCCTTATCGATGTAAGCAGTCATTCTGTTTGTGTCATGAGCCATGATGATATCAATAGCTTTCCCACCCATTGCCGCAGCAATTACGGCATCTAGAGCGCTCGGGTTTCCACCGCGTTGTAGATGTCCCAGGATCGTAATACGAGTCTCAAACCCAGAACGAAGTCTTAATTGTTCTCCAATTTCATAAACATTTCCTACGCCTTCTGAAACTAAGATAATACTGTGGTTTTTCCCACGTTGATGTCCACGCTTTAATTTATCGCTAATCTCATCCAAATCAAATGGTATTTCTGGCACTAGAATCGATTCAGCTCCACAAGCTAATCCAGCCTGAAGTGCTATATTACCGCAATTTCTCCCCATAACTTCTACAATGAACGTACGGTCGTGGGAAGACGCGGTATCCCGAATTTTACTCACTGCATCGACAACCGTATTGGTGGCTGTATCAAATCCGATCGTTAAATCAGTCCCTGCAATATCGTTGTCAATGGTGCCTGGGATCCCCACAATTTGAATCCCCTGAGCCAGTAACGTCTGAGCCCCACGAAAAGACCCATCTCCACCTATCACTACCAAGGCGTCGAGTTGTCGCTTATGTAACTGATCTAAGGCCTTCTGCTGTCCAGCTACTGTCCGCATCTCTGGGGAACGTGCAGTCTTTAAGATAGTTCCTCCGCGAAGCACGATATCGGCAACAGACCCAATCTTCATTTGTTGGATTTCTCCGTGAATAAGCCCCTCGTATCCACGGCTAATTCCATAAACGTCAAGTCCGTGGTAAATCCCTTTCCTGACCACCGCGCGAAGAGCGGCGTTCATTCCCGGTGCATCCCCCCCACTCGTTAGCACCCCAATCCGCTGTATTACCACTGTCATAAGTTCACTCCTCATCTTTATCATTCTCATGTCTTCAAGACTGTTACTATATTATTCTTATTAGACGAATATTCATCTTTGCTTGATAAGGTTTACTATTCTGTCTGAAATACTTTCAAAATAGTATTATATTGTATTTCTAAAGCAGCGTTATTAGCGAGTTTTATTTTCATTTTTTTGTAAGAGATTATCATCGTAGAATGGCTACGATTAAAATAACATGCAATGGCTGGATAAGAAATCTGGCACAATGTCCGTATTATGTAAATTGCCATTTCTCTTGCTTCGTTTATCTTTGGTTTTCTACTTGGTCCTAGCAATTCCTCCACTGGAATTCCCATGGTTTGAGCAGCTATTTTAATGACATTCATGGGTTCAATTGCTATATTTCTTTTTCTTTCTCTGTCGTCCCAATATGCCTGGAAACAATACAAACTCAATTCATCTTCCTGTAATTCTGCGAATTTGACAAATTGCGAAATGATTGTCATAACATCGGATAAATTGTCTGATTGAGACGCGATCATCCCCATCACCTCAGTGTCCATAAAAAGGTGCTTATGGTGAATATATTCCACCATAAAACGTTCTATCTCATTGACGAGGGGTACTGCAATTGGGATGATCACTCCACTTAACATGCGGGAGGAAAGTCGCTCCCCGAGGAATTTCAGATCAGGAGAATCGCCTTCGAGTGTGATCACCAGTTTGCCCCCATTCCCAATGACATATTCATAAGTATAATGGAGTTCTTCAATAGTTTTGACTTTACCCTTCAGTAATTGGAGATCATCGATCAACAGTAACCGAGTGGTACGGTATCGTTGCCTGAATAGACTAAGTTTGTTTTCCTGAGCGGCGTAAGCATACTGATGGGCAAAAGACATTGCATCCACTAGGATGGCCCCTTCAGGTTTTCCTTTATGCTGGTAAAGATAGCTCAACAGGGCTGTTTTACCTAGTCCTTTTTGTCCATAAATCAGCGCGACATCAGCAGCCTTCGCTAATTCGTAACGCTTAATCAGACGCCATGCCCTAATATTAAATTCACTTAAAAATAAGTTCAAGTGTTCCTCTGCTCCTTTATTCAAATATTTTCATTGCTTCAAGGAGTTTTCTGATTAACCAAATAGCTTGGAACATGCCTTATAATCCCCATGGTTGAAGCCAGGGGCTTTACGGCAATCTTCTATAAAACTCTGTTCCTCCACAACTTGACCAAACAAACGTAACAAGTCTAACACAAAAGCACCTCCATTTGAGAAGAAAAAGAGGGCTTGGCCCTCTTTTTCCAGTGATAATAAACCATTTAGCACAAACAGATAATGCTAGTCTTGAAGGGTCACTTTTTTCATTTTCTGATCTTCTGTTGGTTTATCTCCGCGATCCTTGGGAACACTCACAATCCGATTGACTTCCTCCATGCCCTCAATTACTTTTCCAAAAGCAGCATACTGTCCGTCTAAGTGGCTTGAAGCCTTGACTACAATGTAAAATTGTGAACTAGCTGAATTGGGCGCTGACGTACGAGCCATCGAAATAACTCCTGCATCATGCTTTAAGTCGTTTTTAAATCCGTTACTCGAAAACTCACCAGGGATTGTTTGCTTACTGCCACCCATTCCTGTTCCATTAGGGTCTCCGCCTTGAATCATAAAGTCTGGGATAACTCTATGAAAAATGAGCCCATCATAAAACCCTTGCGAGACGAGAGCCTCAAAGTTCTTAACTGTCTGGGGTGCTATCGACGGATAGAGTTCGATTTTGATCATACTGCCATTTTCCATTTCAATTGTTACGATTGGATTTCCCTTAAGTTCTTGTTCCTGTTCATTTTCATTTGTCACCTGAGTGACCTCCTTTGTGTTCTATTAGTTTTATCTGTTAGATAAGTTTACTAAATTTGAGGTGGAGTTTAAACTCCACCTCAAAAAAGTATCTTAATCCTCTATATTATACCACTGCGCTTAGAATTTCCCAACTGTCACGAAACCTCTGATTGTGCTGTTAATCTGAATCGTCAACGTTTTCTAGATTTCAGGCTCTTGTAAACCACATAAACGACCAAGCCAACAAGAACCCCGCCAACAACTACGTCCGCTCGATGAAAAAAGGGTTTAAGTGAATCCCAATTCTCCCCTAATTTTTGGCCAACAAAGATTAGCAAACCACACCAAATAAACGCACCAAGCGTTGTGTATGTAGCCATTTTCCATGGGTTCATACGAGCAATACCAGCAGGTAGAGAAATAAAAGTTCGTACGATTGGTAACATACGGCCAATTAATACGGTCATTTCCCCATGATGTTCGAATAAGCGTTCTGTCCAAGCTAGTTCTCGTTCATTGATGAAGAAATAACGCCCAAAGCGTTTGATAAAAGGTCGTCCTCCCCACACACCGACATAATACGCGACAAGACCACCAAATAAGTTCCCCAGAGTTGCAATAACCGTTGCTTTCCAAAAGCTGAAATGCCCAGCATATACCATATAACCTGTAAACGGTAAGATAATTTCACTCGGTAATGGAATACAGGCACTCTCAATTGCCATAGCAATGAATACCCCTAAATAGCCAAATGATGAGATCACATATTCAACGAATTGTCCTAAAAATATAATCGTGGCTTCCAAGGTAGGCCTCCTTATTATACGTATTACGCAGCATACTACTTCTATCGTTCCCTTCTCCCAAGTTAACTCTCCCTTCTCCAAGATCAATTATGATTTGCCTAGTTATAATTGAGTGTATGCCTTGACACTGAAGATAAGGCTTACTACTAGCTATTCTCCGAAAAAACAAAAAGAGCATCTCAAAGCGGAGATGCTCTTTTCGAAAATGTCATATGTTACTCAATTTTTTCTAGATCCCATGGGTCGTATGCAAATTCGCCAGGTAGAATATCTAACCGTGCCACGATAAAAATACCAACTTCATCTCGGTCAACTCGTACAACAGTTCCAAGGCACTGATTACACGTCTTAACACGGACTCCCACTTGAAATTGACGTTGGTGGCGAAGAGAATAGTCCGTTTCTGGCTGACGACTTATCTTTAACATATGTTATACCCTCCTTTTTTAAATCGTACTATAATTAATTCTCATAATAACATATCGTCAATTTAAAATCTACACTAAACACAGAAAATTCTAAAATTTAATCCAATTGTTAGACTCCCACTTCTATAAGTGGGAGTGGTGCCTCGTTACCCTACTTCGGTGGGGGTAGAATCCCCCACCGAAGTCTCGATGTTCAACTTTAGTTGAACGAGCTCACTCTCCTACTATGAATTATCATTTGTTAAAT
>Ga0209386_1000909_pt1 | contig 13198 bp, 10 predicted proteins | sample NGEPertwo_FD_184510 | JGI IMG/M metagenome (GOLD analysis project Ga0209386, IMG submission 184510) | Arctic peat soil microbial communities from the Barrow Environmental Observatory site, Barrow, Alaska, USA - NGEE Permafrost154B-two... | ecosystem: Environmental > Terrestrial > Soil > Wetlands... | reverse complement strand
GTTTCAAATACCGGTAAATTATATTTATTAGGTTTTTCTTTTGGTGTGTAAACAATCACATAATTCATATTTTTCCACCCAATAAAACCATTTCCTTCCCTGCATTCATAATAATTTTTTATCCAGGTTCCTGTATTTAGATAAAGGGATTCACGTATTTTTCCATTATCCTGATGGTCGAAAAAAAGTGGCTGTTGTGAAGGAAAATGGGTATGCCCCATAACGACATATTGGATCTTCTGGCTCACAGTATTGAAAAGTTTAATCGCCCCATCACTATCATTATTTCCGCTTAGCTTAATCATCATATATTCTATAATCCCGGATAGTTTTTCAAAGGATAATATTTTAAATTTCTCTAGAAAAAAAATAGAAGCTTGAATCATGTCTGCTCTATCAAAAGGGTTGTACCATTTGTCATGATGTTTGTACCAATTTTTTACAAATTGCAAATCATTAAATTCAACCATTACTTCATCAATGGTATCTTCAATGATATCTTTTAATGCTATATTCTCATTTATTTGAAAAAGAAGCCATTTTAAAGTTGCCCAAAAAGGTCGAATATTCCCTATTTCTTGAAAACTATATTTTAATCGAATGATGTCTTCACTACTTAGTGTATTTGTTAACTTTATATTTTTTATTAATTTACAAGGAATCTTGACTAATATTTCTGTGGTAATAGGGTCACCAATAGGAACTAATCCATAATCTAAATCGGTATAGGAAGGGCCTCCCTCATAATTGAATTTGTCAAATATATGTCCATGTGTGGCATATACTCCATGTTCAATGCTAAAAAAAGAATGTTTAAAATTTTCAGCATTATTAGCATTTAAATTTAAAAGTTCCATTACTTTTTCTTTCAATTCATCTATCATCCAGCAAAGCCTGTCGTGATTTCCGGGAATATAAATCGTTTCAACACGGGTGTTTTTAAATCTATTTTCCAGATTTTTTTTGGAGAATAAATTAAAGGTATCTTTGTTTTTTTCAGCAATTTTATCTAATATGATTTTTGCCCTTTTTTCCATGTTTTTAGTATTATTACCCCAGGGCCTATCTTCTTCTTTTTCCTTGAACCATTCTTCAGTTCTAAGAAGATCGAATATGTCACCTAAAAATACTATCTTTAATTCTTTTTCTTTATTCTTGATTTTTTCCGAATGCGTTTTAATATCTGATAAAAACAATTTAAAAGCAGATGTAGGAATGTTTTCTTTTCCGGCAGTTTCATCTACAAAGTGTAAATCACTAATAAAAACTATCATTTGATTTTTCCTTTTTATATTTAGAGTTCTAATATAATTAATTCGACATAAGTTTTAAAAAATCCTTCTTTTTTGAAGAAAAAGTTTATTCAATTGACCAATTGACCGATTAAAAATACGAGTTACGAGATAATTTAGTCATTGGTATTGGGAACAAAAGCATAAATACGAAATAAAGAAAGAGAAGAAAAGGATGGATTGCCACACTCCCTGCGGGAATTCGCAATGACATTTTATTTTAATAACAACGGGGGATAAATAAATGAACAATTTTAAGATAGAAAAAGACCCGGAATTAGAAGATCTATTAGCTAAATGTAAGAAAAAAAGAATAAAATATGGCTTAGCCTTAAGAGAATAGGGACAGCTATTTTTATTTAAATGGGCGTCTACCCTATTATATTTATTATATTTTAAAATTTTTTAAAATATCTTTACAATTACCTAATAATATTTGTGTTTTAATCTTTTTCATGTTAATTCTTCTTGAACCTCAAAAACTTCATTTAGTTTACAAACAATATCTTCTATTTTAAAGTTAAATTTTCTTCTATTGTCAATTGATGAAATATCCTGAATATCACCCGTAAATAACTCTGAATATTCTCTTGCTTTCTTTTTGTCTTCTGCTTTTATTCTTACAATATATGATTTCGTTAAAACAACTTCAAATTTTTTCATAAATATACTCCTTTTTAAAATTATCTATATGAGAATCTAAGAAATATTCTACAAGCTGAGGAATAAATTTTCCCTTATATGGATGTAATCTATGAACATGTTTTGTTGTTTCTGATTCCTTATATTCTGAAAATGAAAGAGCCCAGTTCAAATCATTGCCTAAGCGTCTTTTCCATTTATCTTCTTTGGTATGATAGTAGGATTTATAATAATTTTCTAAATCAGCAATATCAATTAGCACTTCGCCATTTTCGCCAAATTTTCTTATTCTTCCATATTGAACCAAATAAGAAATATTTGATGTGCTTACTTGTTTTTGTAAGAACCCTGCAGCCCATTTAGTCGCTTCTCTAATTGTTAATAGCTGGTTCATGAATTTATTTTACTCCTTATTTTTTTACATTATACAATTTATTGTTTATAGGTTCTAATAAAATTATAATCATGTCAGTGACAGTTGATTACAACACTACAAGAATTTAAATTTTTCTTATTACGCCTTTTATTTTACCAATTATTCTAACCTGATTTTCATTGGGTTTAATGATTATTGGTTCCATTGTATCATTTTCAGGTTGCAGCCTTATTCTATTTTTTTCTTTATAGAATCTTTTCACCGTTGCTTCATCTTCAATGAGTGCAACTACTATATCGCCTTGATCAGCATCTTGTTGTTGAGAGACTATTACATAATCTCCATTTAGAATACCAGCATTAACCATACTATCACCCTTGACTCTTAGAGCAAAAATTCCGTTAGAATTTTTTACGATTGATTTATCAATAACGATATTTCCTTCTATATTTTCCTGAGCAAGAATTGGTCTGCCTGCTGAGATCTCTCCGACTATAGGTATTTCGATTGCGTTATTTTTATCATTTTTATTTGATGTGGCGTGACCTAAAACTTCAATACCTCTTGCTTTATGTGCACGGCGAGAAATGTAACCTTTTCGTTCGAGTGCCCCAAGATGATCTTGAACAGCATTAGGAGATTTAAAAGAAAAATTTTCTTGAATCTCAGGAATAGATGGAGGGTATCCATATTTTTCTTTATTTAATATTATAAATTTTAATATTTCACTTTGACGTTCTGTAAGAATTAAGTTTTTCATATATTCCGCCTCTAATTGTTTATGTCAAAATATTACTATAATAATTTACAGTTGTCAAGTGTTTATTTGATTTCAAATAATACAACCAATATATAAATCTTTCTTATAATAGTTTATTTGTTATTCAAGTGGAATTATTATCCCCTCTTCCTTCCATTCTTCCCATTCGAGGTTGGTGAGCTCGAGTAGTTGGGTGAGGTCTTGCGGGTCTTTGAATCCTCAGAGTTCTTCTCTTAAGATGATTATTTTTTAGGCGTTTGAAAAATTTGTATTAAAATATTTTGAATAAGAAGGGTTTTTTGATTTAAATGGCGAATTATTATTGTATAATGATAATACTATTATGGATTTCTACTTCTGCAGAAATAACAAGTGAGTTATAGATGGTAGAAAAATGAGGTGGAGAAATGAAAAACTTTAAAATAGAAAAAGACCAGGAATTAGAAGATTTATTAGCCAAATGCAAGAAAAAAGGATTAAAGTTCGGATTGGCTTTGGGTGGCGGTTCTGCCCGCGGCCTGGCACATGTGGGAGTCATTCAAGTTTTAGAAGCATATGGCATTCCAATTGATATGATTGCAGGTACCAGTATTGGTTCGGTCATTGGGTCTTTATATGCTTCCGGAGCTTCGATAGAACAATTGGAAAAAGCAGCTTTGTTGATGAAAAAGAGCAAAAGCTTGTCTTTGTTGGATCTTGCTCTACCACATTCAGGTTTCATTAAAGGTGACCGCGCAGAAAAAATTTTAAAAACTATTGCTTTAAAAAATAAGACATTTGATGACCTAAATATACCGTTTGCTGCAGTAGCTACGATCATTGAAAACGGAACAGAAGTGGTGATCAACCAGGGAAAAGTAATTGATGCTGTAAGGGCAAGCATTTCCATTCCCGGTATATTTAGACCGGTAAAATATCGTAATTATTACCTGGTGGATGGAGGCTTGGTGAACCCGGTTCCGGTGGATGTGACAAGGAACATGGGCGCAGATATCATTATTGCAGTCAGTTTAGCAAAAATAAAATCCCGAACCATTACCATAAATATGAATAACAATACCGACAATATAAAAAAGGTAAAAGATAAACCAAAAAATTCAAAAATAACATTAAAATCAATCATACACCAAAAAATTGCAGAGGTAAAATTATCCTTCAAAGCTCCCGGCATCTTTGAAATCATTACCCAAACGATTGATATTATGGAATCAAAAATTATAGAAAGATCACTGAAAGGGACCGATATCGTCATTGTTCCTTTTGGCCTCAAAGATATCCATGACTTTGATTTTGATAAAGCAGAAGAGCTAATTAAGGGGGGTATTACTGCTACACTAATTAAAATACCTGAGATCAAGGCGGTTATTAAAGCAAAATTAAAACAAAAAAAGAATATTTAGTTTCGTTTTTAGTGAATTTATTAGAAATGGGAGGGGAAAAAATGTCTAAAAATATTTTTAAAATTATATCGCTTTTTATTTTATTATTTTGCCTGTCGAATTCTTCCTTCTTTGTCTATTCGGATACCATAAGCGAGGAAAGAGTAGAAAATACTGCTATTGATCTAACTTATGCTGATATGGAAGCTCAATTTGCCAATAATGTATTTATCACTAAAGATGACGAATTTAAGGTAGTTGTGGAAAAGGATTTAGAATTAGAAGATTTGTTGGCCAAGTGTAAAAAGAAAGGATTGAAAATTGGTCTGGCTTTGGGCGGCGGCTCGGCACGAGGATTAGCCCATGTAGGTGTTATTCTAGCACTTGAAGCCTATAATATTCCTATCGATATAATCGCCGGTACCAGTATTGGTTCAGTAGTGGGATCTCTTTATGCTGCCGGAGCTTCTATTGATCAGCTGGAGGAAGCTGCTCTCTCGATAAAGAAAAGTAAAACGCTTTTCTTAATAGACCTTGTCCTTCCTCATTCAGGTCTGATAAGCGGCGAACGAATTGAAGAAATGTTAAATGATTTATTTTTAGAGGATAAAACTTTTGCTGATCTCAAAATTCCTTTCGCGGCTGTAGCTACAGAAATAGAAAGCGGAGCAGAGGTGATCTTAAATCAAGGAAAAGTAATTGATGCTGTAAGGGCAAGCATTTCCATTCCCGGTATATTTACACCGGTAAAGTATGAGAATTATTATCTGGTAGATGGTGGAGTAGTCAATCCGGTCCCGGTAGATGTAGTCAAGATGATGGGAGCTGATATTATTATTGCTGTGAGTCTGGCTAAAATAAGCCCTTACACTGCTGTCATGATGATTGACAAAGAGACTGGCCATTTAAAAGAGGTAGAAAATTTAGAAGATTTAAGAATAAATAAAGGGGAAAACCCAAAATTTAAGGATACAGAAGGAATTATTCCCTTAGCTGAGGAAGAAAAAGGGTTTTTGAAACAAAAAATAGAGAATGTTAAATCAAAATTTGAAGGCCCTAATCTCATTGAAATAATCAGCCAATCCAACGATATTATGGAATCAAAGATTACCGACCAAAGCCTGGAAGGGGCAGATGTACTCATCGTCCCCTTTGGAATTAAAGAAATGAAGTTTTTTGATTTTGATGAAGCAGAAATGCTCATTAAAGGTGGTATTATGGCTACTCTGATTAATATACCAGAGATTAAAAGAGCGATAAAAGAAAAACTTCGGGGATAAGGAACAGGAAACAACTCTCTGTTCCTAAATCATGACTTTATGAACATTTTTAAATTCAATACCAGAAAAAATTATACTTCGCTTTTCCCTATTCTGATTATTTTTCTCAGTCTCAGTACTGTTTTGATATTAATTTTTGTAAGCACATTAGAAATTTTTGCATCTGATTCGGGCAATAAACAAGATATCGTTTCCGGAGTAGTTCCCCATCATCTATTGGCTAAAGAAATTATAGCGGATTTTTTTAGTTATATTTCCTCCCAGGGAAAACCTGAAACAATAGTTATTTTAAGCCCGGACCATTTTCAAAGCGGAATTTTTAATGATAATAATGCATTTATTACTCTTAATTGGGAATCAGTTTCAATAAAAGAAGAATTTGATAATATAAAAATTGATTCTCTTCTGGGAAAGAAATTAGCCGATGATAATAAAATAGCACTGAACAGTTCTGCTATCGTTTATGACCACGGAATTACTAATCTAATTCCTTATATTAAAAAATATTTTCCAGAAAGCAAGTTTTTACCCATATTGATACCTATCGATATTACTAAAGAGCAAATTGAGCACCTGGTAAAAACCATTAATATAGAGTCTCCTGCTCAAACCATCATCATCGCCAGCGTAGATTTCTCCCATTACCTCCCTCCCCATGCAGCCGGGTTTCATGACAAAAAAAGTATCCGGGTTTTATTAAATTTTGAGGAAGAAAATTTTAAAAACATAGAAGTTGATTGCTGGCAAGCCCTATATGCAGCCAGACTTTTTGCTAAACTGCGACATAAAGCAGCTTCTCATATTATTGCTCATAAAAATTCTGTAGATTTTTCAAAATTATATTCAGAAATAACCACTTCTTATTTTAGTGTAGCCTTTGGAGAGAAAAAAATTGAGAAAACTTTTAACCCGGGAGCAAAAACTGTTCTATTTGTTGGAGATATCATGTTAGATCGTGGTGTAGAATATTTGGTGAAGCAAAACAGTATTTATTATCCTTTTCAAAATATCAGCCATTTCTTAAGAGGAATAGATATTGTTTTTGGAAATTTAGAAGGTCCTGTAGTAGAAAATCCCCCGCAATTTCCAGATGATTCTTTAAAATTCGCTTTTACCCCAGAAGTAATTAAAGGGGCTTCCTGGAGTCATTTCAATTTATTTTCCCTGTCCAATAATCACACTCCGGATATGGGAAAAGAAGGATCGGAAGAAACGAAAGAATGGTTGAAAAAATATGGGATAAATTTTGTAGGCGACCCTCTTTCCGGTAGTTCGGATAATCTTAATTCTTCTTTTTACAGGGACGATATAACTTTTTTAGCTTTCAATCAAATTTTTCCCTTCATGGATAAAGAAGAAGAAATAATTAAAACAATAAAAATGGTTAAATCTTCAAATCCGGATAATTTTTTAATCGTAAGTATGCATTGGGGTGAAGAATATAAATTAATCAACTCTCCTGTCCAACACAGCTTAGCCCATAGAATAATTGAAGCAGGAGGAGATTTAATCATTGGTCATCATCCCCATGTCGTGCAGAACATCGAAAAATACCAGGGGAAACTTATCTTTTATTCCCTGGGAAATTTTATTTTCGACCAATACTTTTCTACGGAAACTCAGGAAGGTTTAGCAGTAGGATTAGAAATTCATCCTGATAAATTGGTTTGTCGACTTTTCCCTCTTCAAATCAACTTAAGCCAGCCTGTTCTAATGGAGCGGGATAAAGCAAGAGAATTCTTGATACAATTAGCCAACCGTTCAGATAATAGGTTGGTAGATGAAATTAAGAGTGGTATAATAAAAATTGAAAGGTGGTGGTAATCATGTTAAATTTATTTCATAAATTAAATTTTAAAAATATAAGAAGACAAAATAGTTTTAATTTTTCTAAAATCATTTTAGTTTTTTTAATTTCTCTCAGTTTCCTGATTGTTACCGGTAATGCCTTTGGTGAAGTTATTTTGGACAAACAATTAATCAGACCGGATGATATACTGAAAGAGAAAGTAGAAGTCACGCCCTGCATTCCGACTTATTCCCTGCCTTTAAGAGTAGAAGATATCAGCAATTATCAAGATTTTTGCAATAAGCTTCAACTTTCTCCTGAAAGCTTCTCTTTATTACAAAAGAATGGATTTGCGGTCATTCCCACTCCTCCGGACATTGCAGATACTAAACTTCATCTTAGATTTTCATCTCAGGAAAGTTCACCCCTAGATGATTTTGTCGCTTACTATGAAGTTTTAAAAGATAAAGATTTACCTATCTTTATCACTACTGATTCCATGCTTCATTATTACCATATCTTTTTTGAAACCATTTTAATGAAATTGGAAAAAGACCTTTTCTTTAAAGATATTTGGAATATAAGCCTGGAAATGTTAGATGCATCCCTAAAAGAATATAATAAGAGTCAAGGTGATATCAAAGAAGCAGCTAAAAAAAATATAGCCTATCTCTCTATTGCCTTAGATCTGTTGAGACCGAAAGATGAACAGATAGTGAATGATGACATATTACGAGAGGAATATTGCCAGCCCGGGATGGATGCTGAAACTTGCGGCATGATGATCAGTAGAATGAAAGAACTTTTTGGTGAGCTCGATAGCTATAATTATTTTAGCGTAGAAGAAGGTGATGAATACCGTTTTCATATTCCCGATGAAGTCAGTGAAGTCGTGAAAAAAGAAATTGAATTAATTGAAAAACACAAGGGTTGGGAAAATTCCCCTTTATTTGTTTATCGTGAGGATTATTCACAGTATGTGCCTCGCGGACATTATACCAAATCCGAAAAACTAAAGAATTATTTTAAAGCTTTCATGTGGTATGGCAGAATGACAGCTTTGATTCAAGGAAGCCCTGCACTGTCTCCGGGGGAATCTATTTGTTCCGGAAACATTGAAGGGATTGTTTCTGATTATGATGCCAGAATTCAGACCTTGCAGGCTCTTTTATTGACTAATTACTTCTCTCAAAGTGAAGGCATTCAAAATAGATGGAATAGAATCTATGCCATTACCTCCTTCCTGGTCGGCTTTTCTGATGATTTAGGACCTTGTGAGTATAGTGAAATCTTAAAGGAATTTGCACTGGAAGATTTTAATTCTCAAGAATTGGAAGAATACTACCCGGAACTCAAGGAAGCTCTAATGAATTTTCCCAATAATCCCAAGATTTATGGCGGATTGGGAGAGTGTGAATTGCTGATGCCCTGCCCTCCTCTTTCTGAAAAAGAAATTCAAGCCTTAAAATTGCAGGCAAAAGGGCTTTTGAATAAAACCAAAGGATTCAGGTTAATGGGACAGAGATTTACTCTGGATTCCTGGCTTTTTTCTGAGTTAGTTTCACCTTACAGCGGTGAATACATGGGTGCAAAACCTCCCCTGCCTACCGATAAAAAACCCTTTACTTTCACCTGGGATGATGAGTATGAAGAATTCAGAAAAAATCGTCCTTTCAGCTGGGTGAAGACTGAAGTGAATTCCTGTCCTCCACCGGCAGAAAGAGAAGTCAAAGGATTTCCCAGAGGATTGGATTTAATGGCTTTATTGGGGTCACAAAGAGCAATGGAAATATTAGAAGAATTAGGTGATACACAATATTCCGATTATGAAAAGAAATTTTCAGAATTAAAAGAAGAAATAGATGCTCTTACTCCCTATGACTGGCATAAAACTCTATATATAAACTGGCTTTATGTTTTAAAATCTTTATGGAGCGAAAACGCATATGGAGACATAGGATATCCCTTATTTATGCAGACTAAATTCTGGCAGGATAAAGAATTAAATACCGCTTTAGCTTCCTGGACCGAGTTAAGACATGATACTATTTTATACGTTAAGCAAAGCTATACCATGGCAGAAAAAGGAGGAATGTTCCAACCTCCGGTAGTAGGTTACGTAGAACCAATGCCGGAATTTTATAGCCGACTTTTAGCTTTAACCAAAATGACCAATCAGGGCATAGAAAACTTGCTTTCTCCGGAAACATCCGAAAAATTAGATGTTAGCATTGGATTGGATAGATTAGCGGAAATCCTGGAAAGATTGAAGGCAATTTCCATAAAAGAATTGGAAAATCAACCTTTGGATGAGGGAGAATATAATTTTATCGAAAGTTTTGGCAGTATTTCTGAAAACCTAATTGAAACTATTTCCGGAGGAAATGCAGACCCTTCCGTTTACAAAACGGTTTTAGTGGCTGATGTGCATACAGACGGGAATACTAAAAAAGTCCTGGAAGAAGGTGTAGGATATCTTAAAACCATGATTGTTGCTTACCAGCACCCCGAAGGACATATCTTATTGGGAGTCGGTCCGGTTTTCAGTTATTACGAATTTAAACAACCGATGGATAATCGCTTAACCGATGAGGCGTGGAGAGATATATTAGATTCCAATCCTCCACCCGAACCAGAGTGGACCAAGACTTTTTCAGAATGATTAAGATGGCTCATTTAAAAGTATGTTTCTTGGCCTTAAGAGAACTTATATAAAAATTAAAGCAAAATAAAAAATTCTAAAAGTCCCTTGTAGTTTAACAAAGGACTTTTAGAATATTATTGTGCTTATTTACTTGTATAATTATACATACTTTTCTTTATTATATTTTATCTTACTAAACTAATTCCAATCTTCTTCTTCTCCCCCTTCTTCCAAATACTCCTCTGGATCACTTTCAAATTCATCAAGGCAGTCTTGTGAACAGAAATAATATTTTTTCCCTTCATGTTCGGTAAAATATTTTTCTTTCCTTATATCTTCACCACATACAGTACAGGACTTTTTGGCCATTTTTTTTCACCTCCTTACATAACTAAATTTTGATTTCATATTATATCATACAAATAAAATATTTTTTAGTATCTTTTTAAAAATTTTACTGATTCCGGTAATGCAAGGAGGCGGTTGTTTTCTGTGTCATTTATAAATCAATAAATTAGAAATTAAAAGGAACAATAGCACTCTCTATTCTATTTAACTATCTCCCTCTTTTATTGATTAATCTTAATAGAACAGACTATTTTTAGTATATCATTCAGATATTTTTCAAAATCTATCTCGTGAGCATTAAAACTAAAGGAATAAAATAAATCTCCAATAATTGAATCATAACGAATAAATTTAAGTCTATCCTTTCCAAATTTCATGGTATATAAAGTCCGCTGAGCAGGATATCCGGCGAGTTTATCCGGAGTAGATTCTAAAAAAACGGCACCCGCTTCTTTCAGGGTATCCATATTCACAGAATATAGTTCGGTAAGCGTATATTCCTTTCCAAATAAAGGTGTTGCCCGAAAGGTCAGCGTTCCTTTAGAATCAGGAGTATAAATAAATATTCCTCGTTCCTGAGAAGAATAATTAATCCAATTCTCCGGATAAATTAAAGAGATATCAAAATATGCATATTGATAATTATAAAAAACAAATCCTTCAGGTATTTCTGTAGTATCTGTACCCTGGGCGTTAATTAAAGAACAGAAACTAAAAATTACGATAACCACTAATAAAAAAAGAATAAATTTCTTCATACTTTGTATCACTCCTAACATATTGAATTTAATTAACAGTAAGATAAGCAGGATAATACAGGTATACCTGTATTATCCTGTCCTTTGAATTAATATAAAAAGTTATTACTCACTGTTGTGTAAGGGTAAATGTCCTATCCAATTGTTCATCTTCTGAAATCCATACATTCGGCAGATAAGACCAGGTTTTGTTAGTTTTTATGTCCTTAATTTCTATATTATTTACATACCAACCTGGACCATCCCCACTATTATCATTTATGATCCGTATTTGATTGATTTCTCCCAAATCTAGTGAAGGTACATAGATATAATCTGTATTCTCTTTTTCAAAAGTCCCAATATAAAGAGCAGGGCGAGGTGGTTCTGGATTTGTATAAATAGAAAAGACTTTGGACCCTTGATCTCCATAAAGTGTTACATCAAGCCTTGCATCTGTACCTCCACGGTCCACATTACCTGTAGTTATCTTTAATTCATAACGAGCTTCGAGTTTTTGAACTAATATATCTGGTAAAGTACCGCCTAATTTTTCATCACTAAGGATTAGGTTATGGACTTTGGGGTCTATAAAACCACAATCAGGAAGTTCTCTAACAGGTTCTCCAACATTATAGCAATAAAAACGAAAACGTCCTCCTCCACCACAATCTTCTCCTACATTAAGTGGGCCAGGGCCATCTACCAACATTACGTTTTCACATATATCACAAGAGGGATAAAGAGCATGCTTCCCCTCTGAGGCATAGACAATTAGTCGATCATTACTAAACTGTAAATTACCACACATGACCTCGGTCCGTTCAAAAGTTTTTGAAAGATTAGAAATTTCACCTATATTGCATGTCCTATGGTCAGCATTCCAAACTGCATGATGAGCATCAGGATTCTCATGCGAGGATGTAAATACCCAATCCAATTTCAAAGTATTACTATCTATTACCTTCCAAACCATAAATATACGTTCACGATCTGTTGGATGGCTTGTAAAAAAGGGTAGATTAATACCTGCCACAGTTTGTCGGCCATAATCCATACTCCAGGTAACTACATAACGAAAAATAATATATTGAGGTAAATTAGCTGAATTAAAGGTTGTTGAAGTAGAAAAAGGGTTATAGGGATGTACTCTTACATAGTTTGCCACATAGTCACTATCTTGATTATCCAGCCAGGGCTCTTCTTCATCAAGTTCAATATAGGGGTTTATATATTCCATTGCCTTATCTTCCCACTGTTGACGTATTCCATCACCATCTGAGTCAATCTCTAAATTGCCTACTTCATCTGCATTTACAAAAATTGGAAGGTTACTATTAAGAGTTCCTCCACCATTAGTTAGAGATAGTATGTACTCGATATTCCCTCCTGGCGTTCCTTCCTCTTCAGGATAGAATCTTCCCTGAGTTTGATAATCTGGTGGTTCATCGGTAGCTAACCATTGGTCGGGGAAAAAATTCCATTCTTGATTAATTTCCTCATTAGATACCTGAATTTCATCGACGTACCAACCGGGGTAGTCACCAGTACTATCGTGCCTTACAATAATATAGTCGAGGTCTTCTATGTTTATTGCAGTGACCAAGAAAGTATTAGTATCTCCTCTTTCAAAATCATTAACCCCCGGATCATCCAATAAAATCTCACCACTATCATGACCATCCTTATCATATATAGTAATATATACATTTGCATCAGTTCCTGCAGCAATTCGGGTTCCTGTAGTTATTTCAATTCGATAATTAATTTCTCCTATATTATCATTATCATTACCACCATTACTTGGTTCGGTTACTGTAATACTTACTGATTCGCTATCTTCTCCGCCCTTACCATCACTCACTGTACAGGTAATGGTATAAGTTCCGGCAGTATCAGGAGCTCTCCAGGTTAAATAAGAATCATTTGCTCCAACGCTTACTCCATTTGC
>Ga0209386_1000908_pt1 | contig 13208 bp, 15 predicted proteins | sample NGEPertwo_FD_184510 | JGI IMG/M metagenome (GOLD analysis project Ga0209386, IMG submission 184510) | Arctic peat soil microbial communities from the Barrow Environmental Observatory site, Barrow, Alaska, USA - NGEE Permafrost154B-two... | ecosystem: Environmental > Terrestrial > Soil > Wetlands... | reverse complement strand
GGTTTGAGACCTAGCTGCATGACTGGCGTCACAGTGGTGGGCCAGGTCACCGCAGGAACGAGGACCTCTGCGCCATGAGCCCAGCCGTGAAGCTCCTTGGCGACAGCCACTGCGAGGAGGTTGGCGGAACTGCCCGAGTTGACCATGACGCAGTACTTGCATCCTTGCCACGCAGCAAATGCCTCCTCGAACTCACGCACCTTCGTGAACTGGGTGAAGCGTTTGGTCGTCCTGATGAAGTCGACCAGCCGCTCGAGATCGTCATCGCTGATGACGTTCTCCTGCAGTCTCCACTTGTAGTCGGTCCTGGTCACGTCGTCACTAGCCTCGAATCACTGCACCGTTGCGCCCATCAGCGAACGGTACCACTCGGCCGTTCGCGCGATTCCATCTTCGAGACCCACGAAATCTGCTTTGGGGAACTCCCCGAGTGTGCGCGTGAGGTCGAGCCGCACCTCTCGCGCAGCTCCCGGTGCACCGTCGCCTCTGCCCAGCTCAAGACGACAGTTCGTCTCTCCTGCAATGACTTGGGCCATCGCCTTGACCGACACCACCGTCTCGCCGGCGACATTGTAGACGGCCTCTGTTCCCTCGAGAGCGATGCGCCACAGCAGTTCACTTGCATCACGGGTGTAGATCAACGTCCTGATGGCAGCGCCCTCATCGAGAAGGCGGGTGGCGGAGTCCCGCAGAGAGCGCTCGATCAGCGCGTTCACCACACGCGTGTCCCCCAAACGACCGCCGGGGCCGTAGGTGATGGCGAGCCGTGCCACAGTCGCCGAACGGCCTGCGTCTCGCCCAGCCGCACAGGCCGCCTCGCCGCACCGTTTGGCTTCGATGTATGCAGAGCGCGGATGCTGCGGACTCGTCGTGCCGCACATCGACTCGTCAGCGGTCCCTTGCAGGCCTTGGTACACCTCTGATGAACTGAGGAACAACAGCCGACCGTCAGGAGGAAGGCGGCGAATCAGGGCGAGGGTCGCGCAAGCCCCGATCGACAGGGTCTCGGCCTTTCTGCCCAAGAACACACCTGGGTCGCCCGAACCCGCGGCATGTATGACGATATCGGCAGATGGCAGCTCCTCGACGCCCTGCGGCGTGGACAAGTCGCTAGCTCTCACTTGGGCTCGCGCTGCTCGCGCCACACGAGTGAGCGTGTCTGACGGCGGCCGATGGATGCTTGCGAAGACGTCCGTCGACACGCCCGCCGCTCTCGCGGCCGCCAGGGTTGCAAGGAGATTGAGGCCGATGAGGCCGGAGGCCCCCGTGATGAGTAGGCGGGCGCCCTCCAGTCGGTGCAGGCCCGCGTGACGGGAAGCCCGTTCTCCGTCCTCAAGCAGAAGCCGGACGCCACGCTCATCGGACATCAGAAAGGCCCCCTGAACTCCCTGATCTCGGGTGGCATGTCGAGATCGCAGCCTTGCTCTGGCAGCTCGCCGTTGACCAGGCGAAATGCCTCGCTCGCGATGGAGGCTGCGCTTGCATAGAACGCCGCCTCCAGAGAAGGCGACGTCGGACAGGGGGTCGCGGCGAAGCCCACACGCCCCACGGCCAACCCACGCGTCGAGCCCAAAGCCTCGCAGGCCGTCGCCACGATCTCGGCGCTCGCGCCGCACTCAAGCCAGGCGTTGTCGGCGACGAGCAGACGCCCTGTCTTCACGACAGACGCGTTGATGCCCTCGACGTCCAGTGGGCTGAGCCACACCGGATCAAGGACCTCGCACTCGATGCCGACGGTGGATAGCCACTCTGCAGCGCGCAGGCACTCGGGCACCATGTAGGAGATGCCGACCAAGGTAAGGTCTCCCCCACGCCTGAGGACACGGCAACTGCCTGGTCCTCTCAGGACTTCGCCGCTCGGGACCGCGCTCGTGAAGCCATGCAGCATGCGGTGCTCGATGAAAATGACGGGATTGTCGTCGCGAATCCCGTAGGTGAGAGCACCTTTCGCGTCCAACGGCGTCGACGGGGCGACGACCTTCAAGCCAGGGACGTGCATGAACATGCTGTGCAGCGCCTGCGAGTGCTGTGCGCCCTGACCCCAGCTACGACCAATGATGGCCCTGACGACGAGAGGCACGGGGTGCTGGCCGCCCGACATGTGCATCGACTTCGCGGCGACATTGACGATCTGGTTCATGGCGAGCATGAGGAAATCCACGCGGATGTGCACATGCACCGGGCGCAGGCCGGCCATGGCCATGCCGATGCACGCGCCAGTCATGCCGTCCTCGGAGAGAGGTGTATCCATCACGCGATCAGGCCCGAAACGCTCCGCAAGACCGCGTGTGCTGCCAAGGATCGCCTTGGGATCATCGACGCCCAGACCGATCACGAGAACGCGATCATCCCGCTCCATCTCCTGATACAGGGTTTCGCGAATGGCATCGATCTGGGTCAGGGAGCGCGCTTGGGTCATGCGAACACGTCGTCGAAGAGGTCTGTTGCGACCGGGTACGGACTCTCCTCGGCATATGCCAGAGCGGCGACGATCTCCGCGTCCACGGCAGCCTCGAGATCGGCCCGCTCCCGGGGGTCGAGCATGTCACCGAGCCGTCTGACCTGATCGTTCTGGATCCAGGGTAGAGCTTCCTCGGGCGAACGGTAGCCCAAGTCCCAGTCCTCCCCGGGCCCTACGTGTTCTCGAAGCCGATAGGTCGCGCACTCCAGAAGACGCGGCCCATCGCCCTTGCGCAGTGCACGTACGGACTTGTCGGCCTCGGCCGCGATGCGCAACACATCGCCATCATCGATGCGAGATGCCTCGATCCCGTAGGTGCGCACGCGTTCGACCAAGCACTGCGTCGCCTGACGGCGGCTGACGTGGGTGTGGATCGCGTAGCCGTTGTTCTCGCAGACGAAAAGGATGGGCAGTCGCTTCAGAGCAGCCCAGTTCAGCGTCTCGTGAAACACGCCCTCCTCAGTAGCACCGTCGCCAAAGAAGCTGACCACGACGGCGTCGGAGCCACGATAGCGAAGGCCGTAGGCATAGCCGGCCGCGTTCGCGATGGTCGACCCGACGATCGCTGACGTGGTCATCACACCGGCACCTTTGTCGGCAAGGTGCATCGAGCCACCCCTGCCCTTCGTGCACCCGGTGGCCTTGCCATAGAGCTCGGCCATCATTGCCTTCAGATCACCGCCCTTGGCCAGATAGGTGGCATGACCACGATAGGAGCCGAACACGACGTCTTTCGGGCGTAACGCCGAGCACACGCCTGCGGCAACGGCCTCCTGCCCCAGGGACAAATGGATGGGGCTCTTCACCTTGTCTGTCGGGTAGACATTGGCAATCGTTTCTTCGACGCGGCGTATCAGGTACAGACGTCCGTAGATCTCCATGGTTCGCGTCCTCAAACCAAACGCTCCCATTCAGCAATCTCGTGCACTGTCGCGCTCGCCCCATCCAATTCGCGGGTTACGAGTCGTCCTCCCGCGGTGACGGTGAACTTGAAAGCCTGGCTGACGCGATCGAGCGCCCCGTAGCCCGAATCCGCCAGCCACAGCGAAACGAAATACTCGCCAGGATACAGCCGCTGGTCGCGAAGCGTCACACGCACGGCGACGCGGTCTTCGAGCTGCAGCAGCGGGAAGTCCGAGTCCACAGCGACCAGATGATAGACGGGTATCCCGCTGGCCGAGTTGACCTGCAGCGACATCCTGCCTTCCCGCACCGGTTCAAGGAAGTCCATTTCCAGATCGAACGCGATGTCGTCGCCGATCGTGAACGTGTCGCACTCGTCGCCCGCTGCGTTTCGCGTGACTGCACGGGTGAAGCGCGCGCGGCCGTCTCCCGACCTGTCGTGGACGGCCGCGAGGTCGGTCGCCCCCGATGATGCGTCGACCGTGAGGTACCGGCCGACGACATCATTCACCGGACCCCGCATGACGATGCGGCCCGCCTCGAGGAGGACGGCGCTGGTGCAAAGCCTGCTGACCGACCCCATGTTGTGGCTGACAAAGAGAACGGTGCGCCCGCCATGCGCGACATCGCTCATCTTGCCGATGCACTTCCTCTGAAACATCACGTCGCCGACCGCAAGGACCTCGTCCACGAGAAGGATCTCAGGCTCCAGATGAGCCGCGACGGCAAAGGCGAGCCTGACGTACATCCCGCTCGAGTATCGTTTCACGGGGGTGTCAAGGTATTCCCCCACCTCCGCGAACTCGACGATCTCCTCCAGCCGGCTCCTGATCTGAGCTTTGCGCATGCCGAGCATCGCGCCGTTGAGAAAGATGTTCTCGCGCCCGGTCAGCTCGGGGTGAAAACCGGTGCCAACCTCGAGGAGGCTCCCGACGCGGCCCTTCATGCGAACGGTGCCCACCGACGGAGCGGTCACTCGGGACAGGATCTTGAGCAGCGTGCTCTTGCCCGCCCCGTTGCGCCCGATGATGCCGACGACCTGCCCTGGTTCAGCCTCCAGACAGACGTCACGCAAGGCCCACACGACCTGACCACGCTCTCCGGCGCCGACCGGCGACCCAACGCGAAGCAAGGGATCCGGCTTGCGCCGCACTCGCGCCCACCACCTCGAAAAGTCACCCTGCAGCGTGCCGCCACCGATCACCCCCAAGCGGTAGGCCTTGCCGACGTTCTCCACCGAGATGGAGCTGCTGCTCATACGGTATCCATGAACGTGCGCTCCACGCGATGGAAGAGGACCACGCCGAGAATGACCGCGGCAAGGGCGAAGCCGGCGCTGTACAGCAGCAGCGGCGCCGAGATGGTGCCGGCTCCGAGAAAGCCCCGGCGAAACGACTCGATGATCGAGGTCATGGGGTTCGCGACCATGACCCAGCGCCACTTGCCACTCACCGAGGACAAGGGAATCACCATGGGTGTCGTGTACATCAGCAGTTGCACACCGAACACCACCAAATACTGAAGATCCCGGTACTTGGTGGTGAGGGCTGAGACGATGATGCCGAGACCGAGGCCGAGACCGGCCATGATCAGGATCTGCGCGGGTAGAAGCAGCGCCCAGACAGTGAGGTGGGCATCTGTGCCCTTGATCACGAAGTAGGCCAGAAAGCCGAGGAACAGCAGAAACTGGATGCCGAAGACCACGAGGTTCGACAGAAGGGTCGACAGCGGCACGGTGAGCCGGGGGAAGTAGACCTTGCCGAAGATCTGGGCATTCAGGAGGAACGTCGTCGATGTCTTCGTCAAGCAGGCCGCGAAGTAAGTCCACACAACCGTGCCCGACATATAGAAAAGAAACTGTGGCAGCCCGTTGGTCGGAAGGTTCGCTATGCGGCCGAAGACCACGGTGAACACGATGGTTGTGAGTAGGGGTTGGATGAGGTACCAGATGGGGCCCAGGATGGTCTGCTTGTACAGGGCCACAAAGTCGCGCCAGAAGAACAACCACACGAGCTCCCTTGCCGCCCAGAGCTCGCGAAAACGAAGGTCGACCCACCGGCCCTTCGGCCGAATGACGACCGTCCAATCCTCCTGGTCGGGACGCTGCGCCGCGTCGCCTTGGCTCGCGGCGACGTTTGGGCCGGGCTGCACGGTGGCCGGATCCATACTCAACCCGACACCGACGTGCCGGGGGCACGCTGTGCCACGAGACAGGCACACCAATCCGCGGCACTGGGCGGCCTCTCGACGTCTGGATATGCGGTGAGCGCTGACCGACAGAGGCCCGCATCTGCCAGCGCGAAGTCAAGCTCCAGGGGGAAGAAGAACCGCATCTCGTGGTCCTCGTGGACCTCCGACAAGACACGCGCACCCTCTGTGGCCAGCACGTCGTAGGTCACCACACAGGTGTGACGCGACTCGTCGCAGACGCTGCTTGCGAAGCGGAACACCCGCCTGCTCCCGTCCATGGCCGTCTTCTGTCGACTCCCAGGACCCAGAGTCAGCACCGCCGGCCCATACCAGAAGTCGGCAACGAACACACCACCGGGGCGCAGATGGGCAGCGACCGTCCGCAGAGCGTCGAGAACGTCCGCGTTGGTGCGCTGGTAGCCGAGCACGGCGAACATCATGATGACCGCGTCGTACTCCTGCCCGTCTCGGTAGCTGCGGATGTCGCCTTCACGGAGATCGATCTGCAGGTCGCCGTCTGACAGCTTGTTGCGGCCACGAGCCAACATGGCCGGCGACATGTCCACCCCAGTCACAGAGTAGCCGCGACGTGCCAGGGGCACTGCATGCGAGCCCGTGCCGCAGCCCAGATCCAGCACGCTATGAACGGCGCCCGAGGCGTGCCGCGCAAAGAGAGTCTCGAGGACGTCGACCTCGGCCTCATAGTCCTTGTCGCCGTACAACACATCGTACGCAGACGCATAGCCAGGCCCGAACGGCATTCCACTCACGATCCTGCTCCAGTCATGGCCGCCTCCTCCGGAAGCACCAACCATCGCTCATACGTTGCCGAAGCGGCTCCGCGGCCACATTTCGTACGCCATCTTGAGCTCCTCGATACCCGCGTCCAGCGAGCGCCTCGCAACGAATCCTCTTGCTGCGAGAGCCGCGCTCGAAATGGTGTAGCTGCGTCTGTCTGGGTCGTTGCCAATCTGCGCCAGTTCGACGTGGCACCCTGGCACGTGGCTCTGAACGAGCAGAGCCAGTTCACCCTTGGTCAGATTGCTGTCATCGAGACCCAGGTTGTAGACACCACCGACCATCTGCCCTGCATTCTCGAGGCAGTGGGTGACGCAGTCAGCGGCATCGCGCACGTGCACGAAGTTTCGGCGGAAGGTGTGGTCGAAGACCACGATGGAACGCGCGGTGCAGGCCGAGTATACGAAATCGTTGACGAGCAGATCGGTACGCATCCGTGCCGAGGTACCGAACATCGTCGCCATCCTGAGGCTGAGCGAGTTCCCAGCCTCCAGCACCGTCTGCTCCGCCTCGCACTTGGTCTGCGCGTACACCGACACGGGAGCAAGTGGTGAGTCCTCGGTACAGACCGAGGCCGACTCAGTGTGCCCGTAGCCACTGTTGGTGTTGGGGAACACGATCAGCTGCGACGGAGACCGCAAACGCGTCAGCGTGGCGATAGCCTCGAAGTTCACCGCACGGGCCGACCACGGATCGCGACCGCAGACGGGCGCACCGACGAGTGCAGCCAGCGGTACGGTGGCATCCACATCGGAAAGCGACTGCCGCATGAGGTCTTCGTTTCTGACGTCGCCGCGGACGAACTCGAAACCGGCCTGCCCGCATAAGTGAAGCAGACTGGTCTGCCCATAGATGAGGGAATCGACCGCACGAACCGCGAAGCCGCCCTCAAGAAGCCGGCCAACGAGGACCGAACCCAGATACCCTGCCGCTCCCGTGACGAGGATGCGCGGCGTCATCTCATGACCTCTTTGACGGCGCCGGCGACCTCGTCCACTTGGCTCAGTTGCAGAGCCGTCCCGGACGGCAGGTACAGGCCTTGGCGGGCGAGCATCTCCGTGACCGGGTACTCTTCGCCCTGAAACAAGCCCATGCGGAGGAAGGCGGGCTGCTCGTGCATGCCCAGGAAGAACGGCCGCGTCTGCACGCCGCGCTCCTGCAGCCGCTGCGCCAGATCCACTGCGAGACCCGCAGCGTTGCGGCCCCCGTCCTTGAGCACTACGCCGTACATCCAGAACGTGCTGCGCGCCCACTCGCGCTCCATGGGGAGCTGCAGAGCCTCGCACGACCGCAGGCGCTCGGTGTACGCCGCCGCCATGGCGCGCTTGTGCGCCAAGATCTCCTCCACCCGGTCGAGCTGCGCCACGCCGAGGGCAGCCTGCAGATTGGTCATACGGTAGTTCTCGCCGAGCTCCTCGTGGTAGAAGCGTCGGTCGCTGCGAAAGCAGAGGTTGCGATACGCCCGCGCGTGGGCCGCCCAGTCGTCGCGGTCCGTGAGGACCATGCCACCCTCGCCCGTGGTGATGATCTTGTTGGCATAGAAGCTGAAGCACGAGATGTCGCCGAGCCCGCCGCACCGCCGCCCCTTGTACTCGGCGCCATGCGCCTGGGCGGCGTCCTCGATGAGTACGAGCCCATGACGGTCCGCCAGCCCACGCAGGGGGTCCATGTCCGCGGGGTGACCGTACATGTGCACGGCCATGACGGCGCGCGTGCGCGGCGTGATGCGTGCGGCCACCTGGTCGACGTCAAGGCACCACGTCTCCGGGTCGCAGTCCACCAGCACCGGCCTCCCGCCATGCTTGGTGATGGCCTGCGCGCACGAGATGATCGTGAACGACGGCAGGATGACCTCGTCGCCCGGCTGCAGCCGGAGGCAGCTCACGGCTACGTCCAGCGCCGCTGTGCCGCTTGAGACGGCGACCCCGTGCTTCATGCCACAGTACTCGGCCCAGCGCCGCTCGAACTCGTCCAGGTAGTGCCCCGCCGATGACACCCAGCCGGTGCGCACGCAGTCCGCGACGAGCTCGAGTTCGCGCTCGCCGAGTGCTGGCTCATTGACCGGGATCATGCCTTCGAATCCGGCCGCGCAAGCAAATGGAACCGAGGCCATGGCGGCGTGTCATCCCCGGGGTACCACGACTGGAGGTAGTCGTACTCGCCATAGTAGGTCCACGTTCGCCAGCAGCCGTATGCATCCAAGATGTCGAAGAGTTCCACCGGATCTTGGCCGCAGGCTCGAAGATTGTCAGCGTGTACCTCAATATGGAGAGCTGGCCGGCGGTCTCGTAGCAGTCGAGCGGCTCCACGCAGCACTTCGATCTCGTAGCCCTCGCAGTCGATCTTCAGCAGGTCTGGAGCGCTGCCGATGTAGTCGTCCAGCATCACCATGGGAACGTGAACACCCTGCCCTTGCAGGCCTTCACGAATCACCTGTCCGTTCGAAGACGCGTCATTCATGAGTACCTCACCGCGGCTTGCACCCACGGCTCCTGAGACAATCTCGACATTGACCAGATGGTTGAGGGCGATATTCCTTTCGATGATCGCCGCGTTGTGTGGCAACGGTTCGAAGGCAATTACGCGCCCGGCCGCCCCGACCCACCGCGATAGAAGGATCGCCGTACACCCATGGTGCGCGCCCACCTCCAGCACAACCTGGCCTGGCTGAAGCAGCATGTCTCGAAGCAGACGCATCTCGCGCCACACCGGGTCGGTTGCCTGTAAGTCGTACCACTCCCGGCCGTCCCGGTCGCCCACGTAGAAGGAGAATCGTTCGCCCTCGACCTCCTTCTCCTTCACATAGGGCGTGAAAGCGGTTCCACCGAGGCCCGTCCGGAGGCCGATTCGTCGTGTCATGTCTGCTCTCCCCCGGCTCAGGGCACCACGCAGACGACCAGCAAGCCCGCGAATGCGCGCGGATTCGCTCATGGCAGCGCCGCCATGCCGCTGGAAGGGGCGGCCCGCTGTTTCACGCCGCGGTGCTCGACCAAGCTTTGCTCGGTCTCGCCCAGGTGAAGGCCCGCGGACGACGCCCAGCCGCGGTGCACACAGTCGACAATCGGTGCGGGTTGGCGCTCGCCCACGACCGACCCATGGACTGGGATCATTCGCTCTCCACAGACAGATGCGTCACTTGCTACACTCCAACATGAAGTAGGCGTACAGGCGTGAGCCAGGCCACCGCTCCCGTACGAACTCGAGATTGGTCGTGTGCACGACGTATGCCTTTGAGAACAGACCGAGCGTGGCGCCCAGCCTGCCGACAAGAGCCTCCGGCGAATAGTGCCGTGAGAACGGTTCATCATACTCATCGTCGCGCCAAACGACCACGGAACCCTCGTCGACGCAGTCGCGATCGATCAAGGTGTAGGGGCTCGTCGCGATGAAGTGGACGTCCTCCACGTACAGGGGAACGATCGCTAGCTTCCCGCCGGTGCGGAGTACTCGCGCAGCCTCTCGGAGGAACCCAACGTCGGTGCCGCCTTGGAAGCACTCGAAGGCACACTGAGCGGACATGGCATCGACCGAACCATCGGGAAGCGGTATCTTCTGGGCATCTGCACCGATGCGCCACCCGCGCACTCCCTGCGGGTAGCTCAGGTCCAAGGAGAGCGCATTCAGTCCTGCATCTCGCAGGCAAGGTACCCAGTGACTACCGGCTGCCGCGACATCGATGTAGGTCATCCCCGCGGTGAGATGGGTCGATTCCTCGGCAAGGCAGTGCTCAAGCAGCTTCTCCACGCGAGTCGCGGAATCCCCGTAGTACGCCCCCAGTCCGGCGTGTGCCTCGACCCAGTCCGCAAAGCGCGCCACATCGACCTGTCTCGTCTGTACATCCACCCCTGCTCTCCGCAGCCTGTCAGCGAGACCACTGTAGAACTCGTCGTTGGGGTTCTTGGTGTGGTCATAGGTCGAAGCCAGACGGCTTGCATCAGCCTGGCGTGCTTCGACCACCTGCGCGGCAAGAGTGGCGGTCGCTCTCATCTCCGCCCGGACCTCCGAACGGACGAGCTCCGTCAGGCGCTCTCGCACCAGGGCTTTCGCATGACGAATGGGGTGCATCAGAAGCGCTCCTTCTCCTCGCACTCGAGGTACGGCCCCTGCTTCACCTCGAGGAACAGCGTGTCTTCGAGCATGCGGAACCCGTGGCCGCCGCCGACCATCAGCACAAGGTCGCCGGCCTTCACTTCACGGCTGGCCACAAGCTCTTTCGCGTCGTCGTACACGTCCAGGACGCAACGACCCTTGCGTACGAAGAGTACCTCAGACGTGCCCACCAGGTGCCGCTCCAGCGGCAGGTGCAGGTGGCGGTGTACCTCGCCACCGGCGGGGTAGGCGACGAATCCCACCTGCTGCTTGTAGTGGGGCGGCGTGACGAACGTGGTGGTGTCGGGAGCGAGCTCGGCGCGGATGATGTAGCACAGCTCCGCACCGTCCTTGGCGATGATCTCAAAATCAGAAGCCGATGACGTCATGCGACCGCGCTCCTCGCCTCCGCCAGCCATGCGCATTCCTGTGCTAGTCCGCCCGCAAGCTTCGTCGTGGGCCGGTAGCCTATCAACTCCACTGCCCGACTCACATCCGCCCATGTGTCCCGCACATCGCCGGCCTCTACGGGCTGCACGTCCAGCCGCGGCTCCACCCCCACGACCTCACCCAGCGTCGCGATCGCCTCGCCGAGGCTCACCCGGTTGCCGCCGCCGATGTTCATCACGGCGCCGGGCGGAGCCTTCGGCGCCAGCACCAGCCCCTCGACGATGTCGTCCACGTAGGTGAAGTCGCGGGTCTGCATGCCATCGCCGTAGACCACGATCTTGCGGCCGTCAAGCATCGCCTTGATGAACTTGTGGAAGGCCATGTCGGGCCGCTGCCGCGGGCCGTAAACGGTGAAGAAGCGCAGCGCCACCGTGTCGAGCCCGTGGTTGGCGTGGTAGAGCAGGCAGAGATGCTCGCCCGCCAGCTTCGTGACCCCGTAGGGCGAGCGCGGCCGCGGCGCCATGTGTTCGCGCAGCGGCAGCTCGTCCTGGTCGCCGTAGACCGACGAGGACGAGGCGTAGATCACCTTCGGCACCTGGGCGGCGACGCACGCCTCGAGCAGTTGCTGCGTCGCCAGCACGTTGTTGCGCGTGTAGACCTCGAAGGAGCTGCCCCAGCTCGCGCGCACGCCGGCCTGGGCGGCAAGGTGGTAGACGCCGGCGCAGCCGCGGAGGAGGGCGGCGAGGGCGGAGCGCTTCACGCCGCCGGCTTCGGGGCCGCCCGGCGCAGCCTCGGCGGCCAGGTCGAGGATGTTCGCCTCGTGCAGGGTGAAGGCGGGCTTGGCGCGCGCGCCCTCGAGGTTCGCCTCTTTGAGCGCCCGCGGGTAGTAGTCCTCGAACGAGTCGATGCCGACCACCGTGTGCCCGTCAGCCAGCAGCCTGTCGGTCAGATGTGATCCGACGAACCCGGCAGCGCCGGTGACGACGATGTGACCTTTCACCGCTTCTCGCTCAACGCAGCAGGCAACCCGGCAGGGCGCTCCGTCAGCATCCAGTCCAGCGTGCGCTCGAGGCCTTCTTCAAGGTCGACTGTAGGCTTGTACCCAAGCGCTTCTCGGGCGAGCGTGATGTCGGCGAAAGAGTGCAGCACGTCCCCCGGCCGCGCCGGCACGTACTCGATCTGCACAGCGCGCTCCGCGACTCTGCCCACGGCCTCGGCGAGCGCGATGACCGTGTGCGCGGAGCCGCAGCCCACGTTGCAGATCAGCGGGCCATCGAGGCGGCGCTCGCTGGCCGACAGAGTGGCCGCGACGACGTTGTCGACGTACGTGAAGTCGCGCGACTGAGCGCCGTCGCCGTAGACCACGAGGGGCACGCCGTCGAGCGCCTGCGAGAGGAACTTCGGGATCACGCCGCTGTACTGGGAGCTCGGGTCCTGCCGGGGCCCGAAGACGTTGAAGTAGCGCAGCGCCGCCACCTCGATGCCGTACACGGCGTTCAGCCCCATGCAGTACTGCTCGGCCGCCAGCTTCGAGACGCCGTAGGGCGAGATCGGCTGCGGCACGAGCTTCTCGGTCTTCGGCAGCTCCTGCGCGCGGCCGTACACGGACGAAGACGAGGCGAAGACCACCCTCTGCGTCCCGGCGTCGCGCGCCGCCAGCACCACGTTGAGCGTGCCGGTGACGTTGACCTCGTTGGTGGTCAGCGGATCCTGTATGGAACGCGGCACCGACGGCAGGGCCGCCAGGTGGATCACGCAGTCGACGCCCTTCGTGGCGGCATGAGTGCGCTCATAGCTGCGGATGTCGCCCTCGACGAGCTCGACCTCTCCCCCGACCGCCGCCAGGTTCTTGCGGCTGCCGGTGGAGAAGTTGTCGAGTACGCGCACCGCGTGGCCGCGACGTAGCAGCTCGGCCGCCACGTGCGAACCGATAAAGCCGGCTCCGCCGGTGACGAGAATCGTCGCCATGCTCATCTCCGGTTGGGAACGACGCGGATGTCGGCGGCGAGTGCCGAGAGGCGCAGCGCACGGACACGGCTTTGGACGAACGAGTCGACGCCGACCACCGCTTGCCCGTCGGCCGGCAGCCTGTCGGCCAGGTGTGATTCGCTGAACCCGGCACAGCCGGTGACGACGATGTGACCCTTCACGCCTCTTCTCCTGCCCCCTCGCTCGGCGCGGACCTCTCCCGCGCCGTTGACCAGTCTATCTAGCTTACCGTGTTCATAGGTAGGGTGCTCCGCAGACAGCCCTCCCACCTTTCTAGCAAGGTGAGATTCCGGAATTGTTTGGGCAAAGCCCGCAAGTGGCCTTCTCATGGAAGGCCCTCTTCCCGCCCTCCACCTTGCGCGGGCAGCGACCCGGAGGATAAGCTCAG
>Ga0209386_1000907_pt1 | contig 13234 bp, 17 predicted proteins | sample NGEPertwo_FD_184510 | JGI IMG/M metagenome (GOLD analysis project Ga0209386, IMG submission 184510) | Arctic peat soil microbial communities from the Barrow Environmental Observatory site, Barrow, Alaska, USA - NGEE Permafrost154B-two... | ecosystem: Environmental > Terrestrial > Soil > Wetlands... | reverse complement strand
TTACATAAACTATACCAATTTTTATGCTAAAGCACAACAAAAATGCGTTGATATCTGCATAATTATCGCACTTACCAACGCATTCCTTATATTTTCACTTTAGTCGCATTTACTTTTTCATTCAACCTTTTTTGATTGAATTCAGCTTTTCATTTGGGGATTTCCTGTTTTTTTGATTTTTCAGCTGAATTTCCAGTTATCCGTTATTTCTTGCCATTTAAAACCGGGCAACGTATAATTATAAAAAAGGAAAGGGATTCAGGTGAAATCTATGAATAAAGTTATGATAAATCATGAAGCTTTCATGCATAAAACTTTAGAAGACCCGGCTGCCAACCTGGAATGGCTTCTAAGCTATCACAAAAGCTGGATTCAATTTTTGCAGCACGAAAGGCTGGTTCATCTTCTGGTTACTTTAACCTTGGCATTTATACTCATTATTACTTTTAGCATTTCTCTTTTTTTAACAAATCCATATTTATTAATATTATTTGCTGTTTTAGCAGTTCTTCTAGGTTTTTATATCTTCCATTATTATAAGCTTGAAAATGGCGTGCAACGATGGTACTCCATCTATGATGAATTAATGCTTAGAATAAATCAAAAGTAAAAATTCCTCCTGGTGAGTTGATTTATTTACACCAGGATGGCGGAATTTTTATGTTATTCCGTTAATTCTTTGACATATTTAGGCAGAAGGAAACTGGACTGATGGGCTTCCTTACTATAACAGCGTGTTTCGAAATCGGGATTTCTTAATTCATTAAAATTTAAGGGGTCATATTTTTTGGACCCAATGGTAAAGCAGTGAAGCCCACTTGGGTATGTGGGGATATTTGCTGTATATAATCTGGTTACAGGAAATAAAGATTTAACATCTTTTTGTACTCTCTTTATTAGATCTCTATGGAAAAAAGGCGACTCTGTCTGCTGTACAAATAGACCATCCTCTTTAAGTGAATGAAATATATCTTTATAAAAATCATACATGAAAAGTTTTTCACCTGGCCCTACAGGATCTGAGCAGTCTACAATGATTACGTCGTAAATACCTTTTGATTCCTTCATATGTTTAAGGCCGTCTTCTATCTGCAAATGAACAACTGGGTTCTCCTTTGACGTTGTATTCCATTCAGGAAGATATTCACGACAGGTTTCTATTACTTTTACATCTATATCAACCCAGTTTAAAGCTTCCACGCATTCATGCCTTGTGGCTTCTCTGACGCTTCCGCCGTCTCCGCCCCCAATAACCAGCACTTTTTTCGGGTTTGGGTGTGTAAGCATTGGCACATGTACAATCATTTCATGATAGATAAATTCATCAAAAGTCGTCGTTTGAATAACCCCGTCTAAAATCAGCATTTTACCGAAATATTCGGTTTCAAGCACTGAAATATCCTGATATTCTGACTTCCCTGTAAATAATGTCTTTTTCACTCTGGTAGTAAAATTGACATCTTCGTTTTGTTGTTCTGTAACCCAAAGTTCCATATTTTTCCCTCCATTTTCAGTTTTTAAAAAAAGCAGGGTTTGGCATTTTAGTTAAACAAAATGCCAAACCCTGCAATTACTTTTATATTTCGCTTTTACAATTATCTCACTTACATATTATAGCAATATACATCATCATAACATTGTGATAATTCAATTCCCCAAAAGAATTATTACTTCAGCATTTTACTATATATAATTATTTATCTTTAAAACGGAATGTCGTCATCCTCTATTGCCTGGAAACCATCAGGTATTCCGGACTCAATTTTTGGAGAAGAGTTTTCACTCTTGTCGCCCCATTCTAAAAATTCTACTCTGTCAGCCACAACATCAGTCGTATAAACTGTTACGCCTTCTTTATTCTTGTAGCTTCCTGTCTGTAATCTACCTTGAACCCCGACAAGTTTGCCTTTTGTCAAAAATTTTTCACAGTTTTCTGCGGTTTTCCCAAATACAGTTATCCTTGGAAAATCAGTCTGCTTTTCTTTTCCTGCTCTTTGCATTCTGTCAATAGCAACGGTAAAGGTTGCAACCGCCATTTGTGATTCAGGTGTATACCTTACCTCAGGGTCTCTTGTTAGTCTTCCGATTAGTACTACACTATTCATTAATACACCCCAATCCTATTTCTCCTCTTTGTTGATTATCATATGTCTGATTACAACATCAGAAATTCTAAGTCTTCTGTCCAGCTCTTTTGGAAGCTGAGGAGTTCCGTTAAAATCAACTAACACATAATATCCTTCATTTTTCTTACGGATAGGATATGCAAGCCTTTTTATTCCCCAGATATCAACTTTATTAACTTCTCCGTCAGCAGCGATGATACCTTTAACAGTCTCAATCAAAGCTTCCTTTTTCTCGTCTTCTAAAGCAGCCTCCAGTATAAATATAACTTCATAATTTGTCATTCTTTTCACCTCCCTATGGTCTAAATGGTGTTGGCCTTATGCCAGCACAGAGAGCATTTTTTTAATTCAATGCTTTTCTATTATACAATAGGTGACGCATAATGCAAGCCTTTTTCATATTCTCTTTACATAAAAAAAATAAAGTGTTACAATAATCTGTGTTTTATATGCGGGGTTTTTAACCTTAGCCGAATATGTTTATTATTAAAAAATGGAAAGGTTTTAAAACAATGTCACAAATAATATTATCGAAAAGCAGAATAAAACTGAATAGTCTTTCTCCAACAAGAATTATTGTATCCAGTTTCGCTCTTATTATACTAATTGGGTCAATTCTGTTAAACCTTCCAATTGCTTCAAATGACGGAGTGAGTATAGGTTTAATTAATGCTGTCTTTACTGCCACATCAGCCACCTGTGTTACAGGTCTTGTCATCGCTGATACTTTAACCCAATGGACATTATTTGGCCAACTGGTGATCCTTGTTTTAATTCAAGTCGGCGGGCTTGGATTAATCACGCTTGCCACTTTTTTCTCCGTACTTCTGGGGCGAAAAATAAGCATGAAGGGTAAAATCATTGCCCAGGAATCAATCAATAATTACAGTTTTACACAGATTACAGGAATGATGAAAAGAATTGTTCTCATCACCTTTGCCGTTGAACTGCTTGGAGCCATCTTCCTATCCTTTCGGTTTATACCGCGATTTGGCATAAGAGGGGTCTATATGTCCATATTTCATTCTATTTCTTCTTTCTGTAATGCGGGATTTGACCTTATGGGTGATTACCGAAGTTTAACCGAATTTAGTGGTGATCCTGTCGTTCTATACACAACTGCTGTACTGATAATAATAGGTGGCCTTGGCTTCATAGTATGGCAAGACTTATATGATTATCACACCTTGCACAGGCTTTATCTTCACACTAAAATTGTGCTGATTATGTCTTTTTCATTAATTGTCTTTGGAGCGGTTTTTTTCATTATACTGGAATCCGGCAATCCGGAGACTATGGGTTCATTAACCCTGTTTGAAAAAATCAATGCTGCTGTTTTCCAGTCCATCACATGCCGAACGGCTGGTTTTAATACTCTCCCCCTTAATGAAATGAGCGAGGTTTCCAAAATGACCAGCATTCTGTTAATGTTTATCGGTGCCGCGCCAGGATCCACAGGCGGAGGCATTAAAGTCACAACCTTTGGAATTATTTTGATAGCTATCATCTCAAATATCAAGGGTAATAATGAAACCATCATATTACGAAGAAAGGTATCACAGGAAGTTGTTAACAAGGCCATTTCAATAGCCAGTTTAGGCCTTGTCCTTATCTTTATTATGACGATAATGATAATCGGTGTTGAAAAAATTGGTTTTGTTAATGTTCTTTATGAAGTGACCTCTGCTTTCGGTACAGTAGGCTTGTCCACTGGAATCACTCCATATCTGCATAACATCAGCAAACTTTTGCTGGTCTTCACCATGTTTTTAGGTAGAGTAGGCCCTCTAACTTTTGCCATCGCAGTCGCTATGAAAGCGAATAAAACCTCAACAAATTCTGTTTATCCGGAAGGCAAAATAATGGTTGGCTGATTAATCTGATACTCCCACAAACATGTCCCTAAGAAGCTTTTTATCTTCAAAATCCGATATAACAATCACTGAATCTCCCTCCAGTAAAACCAGGTTTGCGGCAGGGCGAAGAACCTCTTCCTGTTTAATGACTGAAACAAGAAGGCAATCCTTTGGAATTTTAATGTCTTTCACTTTTTTATTGAAAACAGGGGAAGTTTTTTTAATTTCTATTTCACTGACAATTATTTTATTATTCTTTATATTAGTCAGCGTTTTCATCCCGGCATAATCCACCTCTTCTTCTATCAGATTTGCAATTAATGTTGTACTGCTCACTGCAAAGTCAACACCTAATGTATGAAAAACTTTTGAGTTTTTAGGATTATTAACCCTTGCTATGGTTTTTCGTACATTCAGATTGTTTTTTGCCAGTTCACAGGCTATTAAATTCTCTTCATCTAAGCCAGTCACCGCAATGAAAACATCTGCGTTTGCTGCACCTGCCTCCTTTAAAATGTCAATTTTTGTTGCATCTCCATTATATACGGGGATATTCAGCTCATTTGCAATCTTTTCGCAAATCGGTTTTTTTATTTCAATTACCTTCACTTTATGGTGATAGGATAAAAGGGTTTTTGCAAGATAATATCCTACTTTACCTCCGCCAATAATTATTATATTCATACATCTCTCCTTTATAATTTTTTAATCATGACTATTTCATCATCAAACCCAAGTTTTAATTTGGGTTTGTTAAGCTGAAGTTCTCCATCTCTTATAAGTCCAAGGATTATGGTATTTTTAGCCACCTTCAGATCGCAGACATATTTTCCCACATCTTCTCCTTTTCCTCTTGAATAATCGAATGTAATGCCCGTGTTGTTTATAAAGCAGGAGGTAGAACTTGTCTCGCCAAGCATCAACGCTCGAAATTCCTGCACTGCCATATCGGTTGGACATATGGTGTGAATCCCAAATTGATAAAAAACCTGTTCCCTGACAGGGTCTTGAATCCGGCAAAAAATTCTGGGAACATTAAAAACTTCTTTTGCAACCTGACAAGCCATCATATTGATATTATCGTCCGGCGTAGCAGCCGCCAGCCCCTCTGCGCTTTCTATTCCAGCCTCTTTTAATACGTCCTCATCTATCGGTATACCTAACACGGTAAGTCCTTTGAAGTTTGGTCCAAGCATCTTGAAATTGTCGATATTACTGTCAACTACCACTATATCATGCCCTTCTTCTGACATCATTTTCGCAAATTGCGACCCAACTTTACCACAGCCCACAACTATTATCTGCATTTCGTTTCCTCCATTACTCATCTTCTAATTATTTTTTTCGTTACCTAATATCGCCGCTCCAATAAATCCCGCCTTATTTCCAAGTTCAGTTGGAACTGTTTTATGAGGGAACTTAAAGAAGGATTTTTCCTTTATCAGTTCCCTGAGAGGGTCAAAGAGAAAGTCACCGGCCTGACTGATTCCACCGCCCAGCGCAATCACTTCAGGGTCAAGAAGCATTGAAATTGAAACAATGGCGTCACTTAAATATCCCAGGTATTCATTGAAAATTTCGAGGGCTCCTTTATCTCCAGCCTTTGCTTTATCAATTACTTCTTTTGCTGCCAGTCCCTGATTTTCGAAAAACTTTGCAGAACATACAGTTTCTATGCAGCCGCGATTACCACAGGTGCAGAGTGGTCCGTCATGAATTAATCTCATATGACCAAGTTCAACCCCATGACCCAATCCACCGTTAAAAAGCTTCCCGCCTAAAATCAGTCCACCCCCGACACCTGTTCCTAAGGTAAAAAGAACAGCTGTCCTGCACCCTACAAATGCTCCTTTGTACAATTCTCCCAAAGCTGCCGCATTTGCGTCATTTGCTAAGAATACAGGTAGTCCAGGAAATTTTTCTTCAAGTAATGCCTTTAAAGGTAAATGATGAAATCCCAGATTGTAGGCATGAAGAACTATCTCATTCTTAGGATCAAGGGTTCCCGGAACTGCAACACCAATAGAACTGATATCTTCATATTTAAATTTTGCAAGACTCAAAAGCTCTGAAACCATGGCTTCCATTATATCAAGGACCACCTTATAATTCCCCCCTCTGGGAAAGAGTCTGGTGTTTTCCGTCAAAATATTGAATTGATCATCCACCACTCCAGCCTTAATGTTCGTACCGCCTATATCAAAACCAATTTGTATCATCCTTTTCCTCTTTTCTATTTCCAGAGTTTTTCCGGGTATGTTCCATTGTCTTTCATTTTTTTTAACGCCTCAACGACACCTTGCTTATCTTCATGGTAAGTCACACCATACCATTTGTCATGTGACCGGAGAACTTTTACTGTAGCCTTCTCCTCTTTCAATAACTTATCAACAGCAAGTGGCAGAAAAAATTCTCCTTTTAAAGGATTTTCACTTTGTATTTTATCTAATTCCTGTGGGAACATTTCAATCATTTCATCCATAAAACTTCTTGTAAATCCCCAGAAATTCATAGAGACCGATGTTTCGGGATCAACGGTTTCCCAAAGCTCTTCCTCTTCAGTAAACTGTATTTTCCCTTGCCTCCACATGATTTTTGTTCTTTCAACAATTCCCTTCAAAAAATCATCATCCGTTGTTTCGCAGACGCCTCTGGCCACATGACCGTTTTCAGTCAAGGTATTCTCCAAATCATATCCTATCATACAATATCTGTATTTCTCATCATCCTTTACCTCAATCAGGAAATCGTACATGCTTTTATACGCTTCTGCTCCATAAAAATCATCAGCGTTGATTACTGCAAATGGTCCATCAATTAAATTTCTACAGCTCATTACAGCGTGGCAGGTTCCCCAGGGTTTCACCCTTTCCTCAGGGACCTGATAGCCTTTTGGGAGATCATTGATATCTTGAAACGCGAAAGCAATCTCAATATTTCTCCCTGGTCTTTTAGCAATAAGCTCCTGAAAATCTTTTTCCATTTCTTTTTTTATAACAAAAATAACCTTTTCAAATCCTGCTTTTATGGCATCATAAATTGAAAAGTCAATAATCAATTCTCCATTTGTTCCAACTGGGTCCATTTGTTTCAAACCGCCGTATCTACTTCCCATTCCCGCTGCCATAACGATTAGCACTGGTTTATTCATTGTCAGTTCCCCCTTCAGATCAAGCACAATTAAAATGAAATTTCTCAAATTCTTATTGTTAATTTTACATTAATTAATTGTGTATTACAACTAGTTGTCATATAATTGAACCATAGGAGAAGATAATATGACAATAAAATTAGACATAACTCCAGAAAAGCTGTTTATCATTGGATATATTGGAAGCGATCGGATGAGAGTAGGTAAAGAAGCAGCAAATTTACTAGGATATGAACTTCTTGTCCTGGATGATTTAATCGTCAAAAAAGATGGAAGACCACTGAAAAAATTAATCATGGCTATGGGCGAGCACGAATATCGCAACAGGGAGTATGAAATCCTCGAAACGTATTCTAAGAAAAAAGGCTTTGTAATGGTTTGCGGCGATGGTATTGTTTTAGATGAAATGTGTATCACTATTTTAAAGGACAATCCCACCTTATTTGTCGAGGAACCCTTGGAATTGCTTTGGTCAAGGGTTCAAAATGACCAGGCCCCTTTATACTCTTTTTTAGAAAATATCAGCAAGCCCTTTGTTCATGAAAAATTCAATGAGCTTTATCAGCTTAGATTACCACTTTATCAAATTTGTAGTACTGTAAAAATGGAGGAGAAAAATGAAATATAACACGTTTGTTTCAGAAAAAACCGCAGCGTTAAATGTTGCTCATAAAATGGTGACCGCTGCAAAAACAGCCCCTAAAGGGTGCGGCACGGATAAAATCGTGGCTTTTATACTTGACGGAGAAGAAAAATCTCAGCTTTGTGAAGAAATGAAAAAAATGGCAGTTCTGCCTGATTCCGGTTTTTTTGAAAGAGATTCAAATAATCTGAATTCAAGTCACTGCGTTGTATTAATAGGCGTTATTAATATTCCACTGGGTTTGACTACCTGCGGTTTCTGCGGTTTTCCGAATTGTGCAGCTTCCGTCAAAGCTGGTTCCCTTTGCGCATTTAATACCACTGACCTTGGAATTGCAATTGGATCCGCGGTTTCCATCGCGGCAGACAACAGAATTGACAATCGTGTCATGTTCTCCATAGGTAAAGCCGCCTTATCCTTAGGACTTTTTGAGGAAAATGTTCATATTGCTTATGGAATTCCTTTGTCAATCGGCTCCAAGAGCATTTTCTTTGACAGATAGGCTGCTTCTGTTTTACTGTAATTTAAATCTACCAAACTTAATTTTTTCAGGATATCCCTTTTCAATGATTATTATTGCTGAAACAAGGATGTTGGTTCCTAGAAACCATCCTGCTAAAACATCTGTTGGATAATGGACGCCCAAATATACCCTGCTGAAACCTATTAAAACGATTAATACAACCAACAAACTCATTAGGGCCTTTTGTGCCCTATTTTTTTCCCCATATTTTGCGATGAAATAGATCAGTAATCCATAAAAGACAAGCCCAGTCATCGAATGGCCGCTTGGGAAGCTCAAACCACCTTGCTCAATCATGTGAAAACCTATTTCCGGTCTTGGTCTTGCATAAAACAGTTTCGCGCATTTGTACAGCATTGTTGAAATTGCCGATGCAAAAGAAAGGGGTACTCCTATCCGTATTCTGGTCCTCTTTATCGTTAAAAACACTGCACAAAATATTACTATAGTCTGCCAGTTAGCTGAATAAGTAACGATTTTAAAGAATCCTGTCAGAAAATCTCTATGCATGGAAAAAACAAAGCTTTGAATGGAATCATCAAAAGCTGTTGTTGCATTTAGTAGAACCAATACGCCTGTTGTTAAAAATAATCCCAGGGTAATAATAACAATTCCTGTCTTCTTGTTTATAATCATTTTCTCCGTCCTTTAAAGGCATTATAATCGTTTTTTATAGAACATGCCAGGCCATTTATGTTATAATATTTTAATCAGCGCTGCATCAAGTCTTGTCTGGAGGTATACAATGAAAATAATTAGAAATATTCCAATGATATATAAATTTTATCTGGCACTTCCCTCCCTGAAAAAATATAAAGATGGGATATTTGCAGCCAGAGCCTCGGGTAATACGGAAGAGGAACGGTCATATATCCTGAAAGCCACAAGCAGCTGGGGAGCTTTTGTCATGGATGTCTTTAAAACTGAAGTGCACATTCATGGTGAAGAGAATATCCCTTCAGAAGGTCCTGTTGTTTATATTTCTAATCATCAAAGTTATGCGGATATTCCACTTTGCTGTATGGTTTTAAACAAAATTCAGTTCGGCTTTATAGCAAAAATGGAACTGAGCAATTTATTTTTATATGGTGAGTGGGTTGAAAATATCAGAAGTGTCTTAATAAAAAGAGACGACCCTCGAGCTTCTTTGAAGGCAATACAAAAGGCTATAGACTTTATCAATCAAGGCTTTTCCCTTCTAGTTTATCCTGAAGGTACAAGAAGCAAAGGTCCGAAGATGAGGGACTTTAAAAAAGGCAGTCTAAGGGTTGCCACAAAATCTGGAGTTCCTGTCATTCCAATAACAATAAATGGGACCTGGCGTATTTTTGAGGAAAAGGGATATCCTCAGAAGGCAAGCATAGATATCACCATTCATAAAGCAATTGAGACTGAAAATCTTTCAAAAAAAGAAATGTCGGAATTGTCCGGAAAAGTCGAAGAAATTATCAAAGGGGGATTAACATGAGAGATGTAATTGTTATTGGTAAGGGACCAGCCGGGATATCCGCTGCCATCTATTTGAAAAGGGCTAATATTGATGTCCTTGTCATTGGAAAAGGCAAAGGTTCTCTTGAAAAAGCCGAAACAATTGAAAATTATTATGGCTTTGTTGAACCTATCAGCGGAACAGAATTATTGGATCGGGGAATAGCTCAAGCAGAAAGATTAGGAGTAGAAATTTTGTCAGACGAGGTTGTTGGCATCAAACAGGAAGAAGGTTTTGTCGTGGAAACCAGCAATTCCAAATTTGAAGCAAAGGTTATACTGCTCGCAACAGGAATGAGTCGTGCGGGATTAAAAGTGAAAGGGTTTGAGGCGCTAAGCGGCAAAGGAATCAGCTTCTGTGCTGTTTGCGACGGCTTTTTTTACCGGAATAAAGCACTGGCCGTTATCGGAAACGGTGATTATGCCGCCTCTGAAATTGCCGACTTGAATAACTTTACCCAGGATATTAAACTCTTTACAAATGGTCTCGATATTACCACGGACAAGCTGGCAGCAGGGCAAGTTACTGTTTCTGATAAAATAATAGAAATTAAGGGCCAGGATCGTGTTGAAGCGATCATTACAGATAAAGACGAATATCCAGTTGATGGCATTTTTGTTGCTATGGGAACGGCTTCTGCAACGGATTTCGCCAAATCTTTAGGCGCTCTCACCGAAGGGATCAATTTAATTGTAAACGAAAACTTGATGACTACGGTCGATGGAATTTTTGCGGCAGGCGATTGTATTGGAGGATTTTGGCAGGTTTCAAAGTCAGTATCCGATGGAGCTAACGCATCCAGACACATAATCAAATACTTGAAAACAAGCCCATTATAAGCAGGAGAGAATGGGCTTCCTTTTCACAAACCCCTTGCAATCAGTCATCTTTAAATCCAGTTATCCACAAGCAATCTGTGGATAAGTCAATTAGATCCCTCTATTCACGGGGAAAAATGGGCATACAAAAAAGAAAAGAATGAGCATACGAAAACATGGTTCCCAGAACACATTTTGTATACTCATTCTTCATTTTTCGATAAAACTAAATCCCTAATCCAAAACTTTCTTTCACCCTTGCCATCGTTTTTTCTGAGATGACACTTGCCCTTTCGGCCCCGTCTTTTAATATTTCTAGTAATTCTTCCGAATTTCTTATTGCCTCATATCTTTCTCTTATTGGCTTCAAAGCTTCTACTGTAACCTGAGTCAAATCCTTTTTAAAGTCACCATATCCGCAACCTTCATATTTCTTCTCAATATCCTGAACAGACATCCCCGAAAAAGAACTGTAAATATTGAGTAAATTGCTGACTCCAGGCTTATTTTCCAAGTCGAACCTAATGGTTCCCTCTGAATCTGTAGTTGATTTCATAATTGCTTTTTTTATCGTTTTTTCATCATCTAAAAGAGAAATTCTACTATAGACATTCTCCGCACTCTTGCTCATTTTACTTGTAGGGTCGTCCAGTGCCATTATTCTGGCACCCTCTTTTAAGAATCTTCCTTCTGGAACCACAAAGGTTTTACCATATTTATTATTAACTCTGATTGCGATATCCCTGCAAAGCTCAATGTGCTGCTTTTGATCATTCCCAACGGGGACAATATCAGTGTTATACAGCAAAATATCTGCGGCCATTAATATTGGATAAGTTAAAAGGCCTGCGGGGGCAGATTCCTTTCCTTTATTTTTATCTTTAAATTGAGTCATTCTGGAAAGTTCTCCTGTATAGGAGTTGCACATCAATACCCAGGCCAGCTCTGAATGGCCAGGAACGTCCGACTGAACAAATATTATTGCCTTTTTAGGGTCTAAGCCCACCGCAAGATAAAGCGCCGCCACATCAAGCGTATGCTTCCTCAGTTCCTTAGGGTTTTGTGGTACAGTTATTGAATGCATATCAACAATGCAGTAAACACAATCATTATCATTTTGCAGTTCAACAAATTGTCTAAGCGCTCCTAAGTAATTGCCAATATGTATGTTCCCTGTGGGCTGCACTCCCGAAAAAACTCTTTTCATCTTTCCTCCTACTTTTGTAATTCTTCATTAAATTTTTTCTTTATGCTTTTTTCGCCTCGCGATATTGTCATTTGAGAAACGCCAAGCTCCTGGGCAATCTGTGTTTGTGTTTTATTTTGTATATATCGCTTTTGGAAAATATATTTTTCACTTTCCGAAAGTTTTTTTAATACAATATCTATTATTTCCCCATACTCCACGCTATCATAACCTGTTTCATCAATGGCTGCGTATCTTTCCAATATAGGATTCTCCCCTACATCGCCGGCCTCATCAAAGGTTTGATTCAAGGAATAAGAATTATAGGCTCTTCCACCTTCCATTGCTTCAAGAATCTGTTCTTCTGTATTTCCTAAATACCCGGCAATTTCGGCTACTGTCGGCACTCTTTGAAGTTGTCCAAAAAGGTGTTCCTTTGCTGCCGGAACCTTTGCACTCAATTCCTTAAGCCTTCTTGGAACTTTTACTCCCCACTCCTTGTCCCTGAAATATCTTTTAATTTCACCAAGTATTGTAGGTGTAGCAAAGCTTGAAAACTCAAAGCCTTTGTTTGGATCAAATCTGTCGACAGCAGAAACCAGAGCCATTGCCCCGACCTGATACAGGTCATCATAGTCAACACCCTTGTTCAGATATTTTCTGATTAAAATATCCACCATATATAAATAGCTTTCAACCAAAGCATTTCTAAGCTCAATGTCTTTCGTCTCAACATATTGTTTAAATAATTCTTGATTGGTCATTTATTTTTCACCATTTTTACACATTTGCAGCCGTCAGATTTTTCTTGAATTTCAACCTCGTCCATTAATGTTTCAATAATAAAAACCCCTAGATCTCCTTCACTCGGACAATTTGTACAAGGTTTAATATTTTTCATTATATTATGCCCTTCCCGGCTGTCCTCGATGTCAATAATTATTTTGTCATCCTTTATTTCACAAATAACCTCATATCTATTGCTCCAGCCATCATAACCGTGGCACGTAACAAATTTACAGGCTTCCCCTACAGCCACTTTAATATCATCTATTGACTCCACATTAAAACCCGCGTTGCTGGCTAGCGAGGCTATTGAAATTCGAACCATTTTAACATATTCCGGTTTACCTGGGATTGAAAATTTTAATAAATCTCCCATTATTTTCTCCTTTACTCTGTAATTATCTTCAACTGGTCAACATCCGCCTTATTTGTCTCCAAAGATTTTTCATTGTTTTCATCACTTATTTCAGCGAATAAATCTTCCACGTCTTCTTTAATTACCTTGGCTAAGGTGATAATATTAGAGTCAACATCAACTCTCATTATTTTCACCCCTTGAGTCGCACGGCCAAGTCTTGAAACATTACCAGCTCTGATTCTTATAATAATACCATCTGAATTGATCAGCAATATTTCATCATCCTCATTAACAACCA
>Ga0209386_1000906_pt1 | contig 13239 bp, 15 predicted proteins | sample NGEPertwo_FD_184510 | JGI IMG/M metagenome (GOLD analysis project Ga0209386, IMG submission 184510) | Arctic peat soil microbial communities from the Barrow Environmental Observatory site, Barrow, Alaska, USA - NGEE Permafrost154B-two... | ecosystem: Environmental > Terrestrial > Soil > Wetlands... | reverse complement strand
CGTGCTCCGATCTCACCCTCATGGTTCAGTAAATTCTGTACTCAGATCGTCTCACGTAAGCTTGGCAGAGAGGGCAGGCGGAGGTCCGCTTGGCGCAGCAGCCCCAGTGGGCGTTTGAGTACAGCGTGGGGGAGGTGGCCGGGGTGGAGACCCAGGACGGGCAGATCGTGTACATCGGAGAAGGCACTCAGCTCGCCTCCCTCCCAGGGGCGGCCCAGCAAGCTCTCGGCTGGCGGGAGAGCTGATGAACCGGTGTCCAGAGGTCTTGACGGAGGGGACGCGGCTCACCTACGGTTCCCTCATGACGCAGCCGGAGACAGAGGACGTTCGCTCCTTCACCCGGGAGGAGCTAGCCGAGGAGCTTGTCACCCTCGGGGACATCGCGGCCCTGCTCGGCCGCCCCTACGACACCGTTTCGAAGTGGCGGGACCGGCACGCTGACTTCCCTGCGCCGGTCGCCGAGACCATCCGCGCCCGCATCTACGTCCGCTCAGAGATCCTCGAGTGGCTTGAGAAGACGGGTCGGCTGCCGGAAGGACCTAGCTCGCTGTCCCCGCAGGAACAGTGACGTGCTGCCGGCCAGCCAGGCCCTGTGTGCGCCCCCTTTCTGTCCGGATGACGTAGTAAGGTAGTGAGCCGGACGTACCTTGACGACTGATTGCGGGGAAACGCCACCAGTGCCCTTAAGCTTGCAGCAACTCAAGTCGCATCTCTGGAACTGCGCCGAAATCTTGCGCGGCAGCGCGGTCGATCGTACCGACTGGAAGGCCTACATCCTGCCGCTGCTCTTCTTCAAGCGCATCTGCGATGTCTGGGACGAAGAGACCGCCGCGGCCGCCGTGCTCTTCGGTGATGTCGATCCGGTCGACTTCCCCGAGGTCCACCGCTTCAGCGTGCCCGACGGCTGTCACTGGCACGACGTCCGCGAGACGCCGGCAAACATCGGTGCGGCGCTCTCTCACGCCATGCGGGAGATCGAGCGCGCCAACCCCGACACCCTCTACCGCGTCTTTGGTGCCGCCGACTGGGGTAACCGGGAGATGCTCACCGACGAGATCCTCAAGGACCTGGTCGAAGGTCTCTCGGAGGTGTCGCTGGGCAACTCGGCCGTGGGCTCGGACATCCTGGGCGACGCCTACGAGTACCTCATTGGCAAGTTCGCCGACATCACCAAGCGTAAGAAGGCGGGAGAGTTCTACACCCCGCGCAGCGTGGTCCGCATGATGGTCGATATCCTTGACCCCACGGAGGGTGAGAGCATCTACGACCCCGCCACCGGCACCGGCGGCATGCTGCTCGGCGCAATCGAGCACGTCGAGCGTGCGGGGGGCGACCCGCGAACCTTCTTCGGCAAGATCTACGGGCAGGAGAAGAACCTCACCACCTCGTCCATCGCCCGTATGAACCTGGTGTTGCACGGCATCGAGGACTTCCAGATCGTGCGCGAAGACACCCTTCGCAACCCGGCATTCACCGATTCGAGCACCGGCGGACTCGCCACCTTCGACTGCGTGATCGCCAATCCGCCCTTCTCGCTCAAGGAGTGGGGCCGCGAGATCTGGGAGGCCGACCCGTGGGGTCGTGCCGCGTACGGGCTGCCGCCGGAAAGCTACGGCGACTACGCCTGGGTGCAGCACATGGTGGCCTCCATGGCGGCGGGCAGCGGCCGGATGGCGGTCGTGCTGCCCCAGGGGGCGCTCTTCCGCAAGGCGGCGGAAGGTCGGATTCGCCAGGCACTCCTCGAGCGGGACCTCATCGAGGCCGTGGTTGGGCTCGCCCCGAACATCTTCTACGGCACCGGGCTGGCTCCCGCCGTCATGGTCCTGCGCCGCACCAAGCCCGCAGCGCGGAAGGGGAAGGTCCTGGTCGTCGACGCGTCGGGTCTTTTCCGCAAGGGCCGCGCCCAGAACTTCCTGGACCTCGAGCACGCCGAGCAGATCGTTGCCTGGGTGCGCGCCTTCGAGGATGTGGAGGATCGCGCCAAGGTGGTCGCCCTGGACGAGATCAAGGCCGAGGACTGGACGCTTAACATCTCACGCTACGTGCTGCCGCCCATCGGTGAGGAGGTCCCGCCGTTGCCGGAAGCCGTCGCCGCGTTCAAGCAGGCCCTCGCCGAGTGCCGGGCCGCCGAGGACCGTCTGCGCGTCGTTCTGGCTGAAGGAGGTTGGGTCGACTGAGCAGGCGGCGCGGCGGTGTTTTCGCGTGCCGCGTTATGGACATCCTCAACGAGGCCGAGGGAGAGCCCATGTGATCTCGGCTGAACTGGAGAACCTGGTGGACGGTGTTAAGGTTTTAGTTTACAATGAGGAGCGGAGAGAGCGCGCGCTCTCTGAATTGGGCCGTTGAAAGCCGAGAGAGTGGGCACGAGGACTTGGATGCTGGTGACCGAGTCGGGCCAATGCCAGCCTCTCAAGTACCTCAAGAAGAATCGGGAGACTGCGCCGAACATGCTGGCCCGCATCAAGGATATCGACGTGAACGGGCCGTCTCCGAACCAGGAGCTCTTTCGCTGGCTGGACAACCACAAGCATCGCGGTTTCCGTCTGTGCGAGTACAAGGTCCACCATCCACGAGCCTGCCGGGCCTACGCCTTCCATGCTGATCGCGGGTTCGTGATCGTGCGCATAGAAGACAAGACAGAGAACGACAAGCAGTTCAACGAGATCATTGCATCCGTGAAGACGGCACTCGACGAGTTCCTGGAAGAAGGCGAAAGGTATGAGTGATCTGCTCGACCAGCTGAACGACCTCATCTCAGAAGAAGGCGAGCAGGCTGCGTACAAGCACGAGCTCGCTATGAGCGCGTTCACGAATGAGATCGCACGGCGCATGCACCAACTCGGCGTCTCGCAGTCCGAACTGGCGAGGCGGCTTGACGTTTCCCGTGCCCGCGTCTCCCAACTCATGCAACACAAGACCAGTCCGACGCTGCGCACGATGGTCGACGTCGCGTCGGCTCTCGACTGTGAGGTGACACCGATCCTCGCTCCTCGTGGCCTCCGTCCTGCCCGTTTCCTTGTGGCGGATGGTGGCAGGGGTGTCGCCGGGTATCGTGCGAGACGGCCACTTGATCGAGGGCTGCGAGAAGAGGACCTGCCCCCCGAATTGCTTGCAGTATGAGCCAGTCAGTGGAATCGATCCTCCGGCTGATCGACTTCAAGGTGATGAAGTCCTACTTCGAGGTCTATCCGGAAGCCAAGTCGTTTGACCGGAGTCGACTGCGTCTGTCGTTGAATGTCTCATTGCTGCAATCCGAGGAAGCCGAGCATGACATGGCCGTGCAGCTCCAAGTCGACCTCAACCAGGACGAGGACGCGTCCAAAGCGTGCGGTTTCGCTGGGAGTATGGTCGTGAACGGCTTCTTCGACGTGGCGAAGCTCAGGGAGCAACACCCAGACGACTGGGAGCCCCTGCTTGCGTACAACGGGGTCACCGTGCTCTTCGGCATAGTCCGCAGCGCATTTGCAGAGTTATCTGGCGCCAGTCCGGTGGGGCGACTCGTCGTGCCCACGATCAACGTCGGTGAGGCGCTTCGGGCCCGAGGGACGCACGAAGGCGCCGGAGAAGACGACTAGCATCTCGCCCCACCGACCCGGCCGGAGCCGCCCATGACCAAGTCCCCCGAACACCTCACCCAGCAGGAACTAGAGACCTACCTCTGGGGGGCGGCCAAGCTCCTGCGGGGTCTGATCGACGCCGGCGACTAACAAGCAGTACGTGTTCCCGCTCCTCTTCTTCAAGCGGCTATCGGACGTGTGGGACGAGGAGTATCAGACTGCGCTCGCCGAAACCGACGACGTCACCTATGCCCGCGCGACGGCCGACGACCGCTTCGCCATCCCCGAGGGAGCGCATTGGTCGGATGTGCGCAGTGCCTCCCGTGACGTGGGCCGGGCGCTCCTCAACGCCTTCCGGGCCGTGGAGGCGGCGAACCCGGAGCGCCTGGCGGGCGTCTTCGGCACCGCCTCCTGGACGGACAAGGCGCAGCTACCCGACGAGACACTCAAGAACCTCATCGAGCACTTCTCGCAACATTCTCTTACGCTCTCCGCCGTCCCGGAGGACGAGCTGGGCAACGCCTACGAGTACCTCATCAAGCAGTTCGCCGACGACAGCGGCCACACCGCACAGGAGTTCTACACCAACCGCACGCTGGTCCACCTGATGACGCAGATGCTCGAGCCGCAGGCGGGCGAGCGGATCTACGACCCCACGGTGGGCACCGGCGGCATGTTGATCTCAGCCCTCGCTGAGGTGAAACGCCGGGGTGGCGACGTGCGCACGCTCGGCCTCTACGGCCAGGAGCTGATCCACATCACGGCCGCCATCGCCCGGATGAACCTGGTGCTGCACGGCGTGGAGGACTTCGAGATCGTCGCCGCTAACACGCTGAGCAACCCCGCCTTCATCGAGCGCGATTGCCTGCGCACCTTCGACGTGGTGCTCGCCAATCCGCCCTACTCCATCAAGAAGTGGAACCGCGAGGCCTGGCAGAGCGACTCCTGGGGGCGCAACTTCCTCGGCACGCCGGCGCAGGGCCGCGCCGACTACGCCTTCTTCGAGCACATCCTAAAAAGCCTCGACCCGGACACCGGCCGCTGCGCCATCCTCTTCCCGCACGGCGTGCTCTTCCGCAACGAAGAGGCGGAGATGCGACGCAGGCTGGTCGAGTCCGACCTGCTCGAGTGCGTCCTCGGCCTGGGGCCCAACCTCTTCTACAACTCGCCCATGGAGGCCTGCGTCGTGGTCTGCCGCACGCGGAAGCCCGCCGACCGTCAGGGGAAGATCCTCTTCATCGACGCCGTGCACGACGTGGCCCGGGAGCGGGCTCAGAGCTTCCTGAAGCAAGAGCATCAGGGGCGGATCCTCGCGGCCTATCAGACGTTCGCCGATGAGCCCGGCTTTGCCGCGGTGGCCACGATTGCGGAGGTGCTGGAGAAGGACGGCAATCTGTCGATCCCGCGCTACGTGCGGCCAGTGGGGAACGGCGCGGTCGACGGTCACGGGCAGGATCTAAAGACGGCGTGGGCGGCCTTCGACGCCGGTGGGCGGGCGTTTTGGCTGCAGATGGATGCTCTTGTGGACATGCTTGACGGCGTCGTCGCCGAGGAGGCCGGGGATGCCTGAGTCGGCCTCCATGAACGGCTGGCGAAAACATCGCTTCGAACAAATGGCGGTCATGGTCAATGACCGTATCGATGATCCGGCCGAAGCCGATGTCGACTACTACGTTGGTCTGGAGCACCTTGACTCGGACTCGCTCAAGATCCGACGTTGGGGCTCTCCGTCAGACGTCGAGGCCACGAAGTTGCGGTTTCGAGCCGGAGACATCATCTTCGGACGGCGTCGGGTGTATCAGCGCAAGTTGGCTGTCGCAGACTTCGATGGCATATGCTCCGCGCACGCGATGGTGCTGCGGGCCAAACCCGATGTGGTCCTGCGCGAGTTCCTGCCCTTTTTCATGCAGAGCGATCTGTTCATGGAACGGGCCAAGGAGGTCTCAGTTGGCTCACTCTCGCCAACGATCAACTGGAAGACTCTCGCAAAGGAGGAGTTCGACCTGCCGCCGTTGGAGGAGCAGCGGAAGATGGTCGAAGTGCTCCGGTCTTATGGGCACTCGGCGGAGGCGATGTACGCGGCGAGGTCCAAAGGCCGAATGGCTCTCCAAGCAGTGCTCCAATCAAGCTACTCAGCCGGCGGCCACCTCGGGATGGTGTCCGACGTTTGTCCTTTCATCACAAGCGGTTCACGCGGCTGGGCCAAGTACTACAGCAAGTCCGGGCGTGTCTTCATGCGAATTACGAACATGCGGCGCAAGAGCATACATCCGGACTGGTCGGACACGAAGTTCGTCCGTGCTCCCGATGATGGTGAGGCCGAACGGACCAAGGTCATGCTCGGCGATGTGCTTGTGTCGGTGACCGCAGAACTCGGTCTCGTTACTCTAGTCACAGACGAGTTTCCCGAATGTCACGTCAATCAGCACATAGCGATTCTTCGTCCGGATAGATCAAAGATGGTGCCCGCATTTCTTGCCTACTTCCTGGCCAGCTCCTTCGGGATGCGCCAGTTCCTTCTCGCCAATGATCAGGGCGCGAAGGCTGGGCTGAACTTGGTCAGCGTGGGGAGGATCCAAGTCCCGATTGTCCCCAAGCAAGAGCAAGCGCGCTTCTGTGAGATCGCCGGTCAAGTGGATATCAGTAGCGAAGCAATCGAGGCTCGCCTTGGCCATCTGGTGTTTCAGCGTGGGGCCCTACTGAATCACATGCTACGGGGAGGGTGATTATGACCTTCAACGAGGCCAACACGGTAGAAGCCTTCATCCGCGATCGGCTCTGCGGCGGCATCATCCACCATACCGCCGTGGGCCCCGGCCTCGCCCGGCGCAACGGTCAGATCTCCGGCCTCGGCTGGCACTTCCTCGCGCCCCAGGACCTCGCGCGCCAACCGCACGAAGTATTGGTCGAGGATCACCTGCGAGAAGCGCTCATCCGCCTGAACCCAGAGATTGCCGCCGCCGATCCCGACCGTGCCGACGACGTCCTCTACAGACTCCGCGCCATCATCCTGGGCGTGCGCGGCGACGGTCTCGTCAAGGCCAACGAGGAGTTCGCCGCCTGGCTCACCGGGGAGCGGTCCATGCCCTTCGGCGAGAATGGGGAACACGTCACCATCCGCCTGATCGACTTCGCCGACCTCGAGCAGAACGAATACATCGTTACCACCCAGTTCACGATGCGAGCCGGAGCTTCCGAGAAACGTGCCGACCTGGTACTGCTCGTCAACGGTATCCCCCTGGTGGTGATCGAGGCGAAAACGCCGGTCCGGGCCAGCCAGAGTTGGCTGGACGCGGCGCTTCAGGTGCACGACGACTACGAGCGCAACGTCCCTGAACTCTTCGTACCGAACCTGCTCTCCGTGGCGACCGAGGGCAAGGAGTTCCACTACGGCTCCATCGGGCTCCCGGTGGAGATGTGGGGGCCGTGGCGGGTCGACGCCGACGAAAAGACCCCGGCCCTGCACCGGATCGAGGATGCCGTCGCCTCCATGCTCCGACCGAACATCATTCTTGACCTGCTTGCGAACTTCACGGCCTATGCCACCGACGCGAAGAAGCGCCGCATCAAGATCATCGCCCGCTACCAGCAGTACGAGGGCACCAACAAGATCGTCGAGCGCGTGGTGGCCGGGCACCCGAAGAAGGGCCTCATCTGGCACTTCCAGGGCTCGGGCAAGTCACTCCTGATGCTCTTTGCCGCCCGCAAGCTGCGGCTGCATCCCGCGCTCAAGAATCCCACCGTGATGATCGTGGTCGACCGCATCGACCTCGACACCCAGATCTCCAGCACCTTCTACGCCGCCGACACTCCGAACCTGGTGAAAGCCGATAGCCGCGCCGAGCTCGCGCGACTGCTCGCCCAGGATGTGCGCAAGATCATCATCACCACCATCTTCAAGTTCGGCGAGGCCGACGGCATCCTCAACGACCGAGCCAACATCATCGCCATGGTCGACGAAGCCCACCGCACCCAGGAGGGCGACTTGGGCCGCAAGATGCGCGACGCGCTCCCCAACGCCTTCCTCTTCGGGCTCACCGGCACGCCCATCAACCGGGCCGACCGCAACACCTTCTACGCCTTCGGCGCCGACGAGGACACCTCCGGCTACCTGAGCCGCTACGGCTTCGAGGAGTCCATCCGCGACGGCGCCACCATGCCGCTGCACTTCGAGCCGCGCCTCCTGGAGCTGCACATCGACAAGGAAGCCATCGACCAGGCCTTCAAGGAACTCACCGGCGACCTCAGCGATCTCGATAAGGATGTGTTGGCGAAGACCGCCGCCAAGATGGCGGTGCTGGTGAAGTCCCCAGAGCGCATCCAGAAGGTCTGCGCCGACATCACCCGGCACTTCCAGGAGAAGGTCGCCCCGAACGGCTTCGGAGCCCAGGTGGTCACCTTCGACCGCGAGAGCTGCCTGCTCTACAAGAACGCGCTCGACGAGTATCTACCGCCGGAAGTCTCCGACGTCGTCATGACGGTCAACAGCGGGGAGGACGAGTACGCCCCCTTCCGCCGCGAACGGGATGCCGAGGAGAAGCTCCTCGACCGCTTCCGCGACCCCGCCGATCCGCTCAAGATACTGATCGTCACCTCGAAACTGCTGACCGGCTTCGACGCGCCCATCCTACAGGCGATGTACCTGGACAAGCCGCTGCGTGACCACACGCTGCTCCAGGCCATCTGCCGCACCAACCGCCCCTACGGCGAGGCCAAGACCCACGGCCTGATCGTGGACTACCTGGGCATCTTCGACGACGTGGCTCAGGCAATCCAGTTCGACGAGGAGGGCATCACCCGGGTGGTCACCAACATCGTGGAACTGGTGATGAAGCTACCCGAGGCCATGCAGAAGTGCCTGGCCTACTTCCCCGGGGTCGATCGCGCCGTCTCCGGCTACGAGGGCCTCATCGCCGTTCAGGCCTGCCTGCCGAACAACGCCGCCCGCGACGCCTTCGCCGCCGACTACAGCTACCTGGGCCGGCTTTGGGAAGCCATTTCTCCCGACCCGGTGCTGACCCCGTTCGAGAGCGACTTCCGCTGGCTGACCCACGTCTACGAGTCGGTGAAGCCGTCCACGGGCACGGGCAAACTCCTCTGGCACGTGCTGGGTCCCAAAACCATCGAGCTGATCCACGAACACGTCCACGTGGACGCCATCCGCGACGACCTCGACACGTTGGTGCTCGACGCCGACCTGCTCGAAGCGGTGCTCGGCGCCCCCGACCCGCGCGGGAAAGCCAAGGAGATCGAGATCAAAGTGGCCCGCCGCCTGCGCAAACGAATGCACGACCCGCGCTTCAAAGCCCTCAGCGAGCGGCTCGAAGCCCTGAAGGAGCGTCACGAGCAGGGACTGCTCCTCAGCATCGACTTCCTGAAGGCCCTGCTCGAACTCGCCCGGGACGTCGTCGCCGCGGAACAGACCGCCGAGCCCATCGACGACGAGTCGCTGGGCAAGGCTGCCCTCACCGATCTCTTCCAGGAGGCCCGCAATGCCGACACGCCGGTGATGGTGGAGCGCATCGTAGACGATATCGACGAGATCGTGCGCTACGTCCGCTTCGACGGCTGGCAGAACACCCACGCCGGCGAGCGCGAGGTCAAGATGGCGCTGCGCAAGACGCTCTTCAAGTACAAACTCCACCAGGATCAGGAGCTGTTTGGGCGGGCGTATGGGTACGTGCGGATGTACTACTAGTGCGAGGGTGGATTGAATGCACCCCCGTGGATACTGGGTTGGGGCCTGCAGCGCCATCGAGCACGGCGGTAACGATCACGGTTGGCGCCGACAGAGAGTCACGAAGGAAGGGCATCGTCCCAGGGGCGCGGTGCCCTTGACAATATTAACCTGTAGGTTATGATGCAGCTACGTCGGGTAAGAAGCGCCAAGTGGTGTGTGGCCGCTGTAGCGGATGACGACGGTATCTGCCAGCTCATGGACCTCCTTGCTGAAGGGGTGGACCGGAGCGACCCAGACTGCCGTGAAATGCTGGCCTTGATTGGCAGGATCGCTGAAGAGGGCCCCCCTCACAACAAGGAGAAATGCCGTCTCCTCAAGTCGTTGTCGCCGCACATCGGCGAGTTCAAGAGCGGGCTCTTGCGCGTATTTTGGTTCTATCACGGAAGCAAGATCGTCGTCTGCACGCATGGTGAAGCGAAGGCCAAACAACGTGAGTTAAAGCGGCAGGTTAGACGGGCAGAACGCATACGCGACGATTTGCTCGCGTCGCTCGGTCCAGGTGAGCCAGGAATCATCGACTGAAAGGAGAGAGTCTGATGGCAGAGGAACGCTCACTTAGTTTCGACGATCTCTTCATCCGCGTCGAGCAGGACCCCGCCTACTGGGTGGACAGGGCCATTCTCAGCTTCACTGACGAGTTGGCGCGCGTCATGGAGGATCAGCAGGTGTCTCGAGCTGAACTCGCGCGTCGGATTGGTTCTAGTCAGGCATATATCACCAAGGTATTGAACAGTAGAGCCAACTTCACAATCGCATCGATGGTGAAGTTGGCCCGCGCCATCGGGACTGATGTTCGCTTCCATTTGGCATCGCGAGCGAGCCGCACGGTCTGGCTTGACGAGATGCTCAACTACAGTAGCTACTCTGTCGCCGCGGGTCCCGCGCAGGCCACCATCGACCGCTCTTGGGCGGCGCCCGGGCCCGATCCCGAGGGTGACTACCGACCGGTAACTCCAAGCCCGAAGGATCATGATGTTGCTTTCTCCCTTGCAGCTTAAGGCGTTCTACGTCCGTTCCTTCAGTCTCGAGGTGCAAGAGCACTTTTCCCGTGAAGAGGAAACAACCGGCACCCTTACGGTCAACGTTCGGGAGCTCGCCCAAAACAACGAGGAGGCCAACAAGTGGCGGGTGGTTGTACAGGTACTGCTGCACGAATCCACTGAGGGGGCATTGCCGCCTTACTCAGTGGCGATTGAGGTAGAGGGCTACTTCGAGTATCTCTCGCCTGAACCCGGGGATTTGGAGGCAAGCCGCATTGTTGGCGTCAATGGCGCCAGTGTTCTTTTCTCTGCAGCCCGTGAGCACGTCTGGATGCTAACCAGCCGATGTCGGTGGGGAGCGTTCATGCTTCCTACCGTGGACTTTCGCGACCTGCAGGTTGGGCCCTCGGCGGCAGATGTAGCGGCGACGTGAGCAAGGCGAGCTACGACGAAGTCCGTCAACCCGGTCTCGATGCTGGACTGAGTAGTTATGCACGACTACTGCCTGAGCGCACCATTCTTCCATAGGTTCGATTCTCGGATAGGATGTTCTGGCGGCCACCCCCGACCAAGCGTGGCCTGAGCGAACAGAGAGCGTGGCGGTGTTCATAGTCTCTGAGGAGTGGAAGGCGGCCTACCCAGGAGCCACCGCTGGCCTTTTGGTCATGCGTGGGCTGTGTAACCCCGCGCGCCATCCGGCCCTGGAAGCCCGACGCCTACAGGTGGAGGGGGCTCTGCGCGGGCGGTTCGGGAGCATGGACCGGGCCCAACTGGTGGCGACTGCGCCCCTGGATGCGTACTCGGTCTACTTCAAGAGGTTCAGGAAGACGTACCCGGTCCAGTTGCAGCTGGAGTCTATCGTCTTCAAGGACCGGCACATCCCCAACTTCTCGGCGCTGGTGACCGCCATGTTCACGGCCGAACTCAAGAGCCAACTGCTCACGGCCGGTCACGATCTCGACAGCCTCGAGCTCCCCATGACGCTTCGGGTGGCCGACGGCACCGAGTCGTTCACGCTCATCACCGGGGTCGAGCAGGGCCTGAAGGCCGGCGATATGTACATGTGCGACACCGTCGGCATCATCTCAGTCGTGATCTACGGGCCCGACGCGCGTACGCGCATCACGCCGGACACCCGGAACGCGGTCTTCGCCGTCTACGCACCCCCGGGGGTGGATCCGGCTGCCGTCCAGGACCATTTGGAGGACATCCGGAACAACGTGATCATGGTTGCGCCGGATGCGGGCGTGGAGCGATTGGAGGTGTACCCGGCATAGCGAGACCTGGCTATGGCGGTGTCCGCACGGCGCACTCAGTGGACGGCCCAGGGACAACCGCCCGGGGGCCGACGACCTAGCGACACCATCAACAGTTGGCGATCGTTTCCAAGACTGAAGCAATTCGATCACGATTCATTTGGTATTGACGCTGAGCCTCCGTGGTCGGGCACCGCCGCGTTGACCACCGCGGCCAGCCCCATCCGCTCTGGGAAGGCGGCCACCAGGGGCAGGTGCTCCGCGTGACTCACCCGCATCTCGTCGAGCAGGGACCTCGCGTCGTTCATGGCTCACGTCCTCGACACTCCGTTGTACTTATACTATGATACAAGCATGAGCGCCGGTAAGACAGAGCTGGAAGCGGAGATTGCCGCGATCAAGCTGAGCCTCACAGGGCTCGGCCGCATCCACCCGGGAAGCCTTTCCGCCCAGAAGCGCACCCGAGGCGGCGAGTACCGCCAGCTCAGCTACAGGTACTTGGGCAAAGGGCACACCAGGTACGTGAGGCCGGAGGAGGTCCCCGCGCTTGAGAAAGAGCTGGAGAACTACCGCAGGTTCCGCGAGCTTGCCTCGAGGTGGCCGCAGCTGGAGATCGAACTGTCGAGGCTCAACAGCGAAGAAGGCCGGCGCCAGACGGGCTGAGCGTCGGCTTTGGAAAATTCAAGAAGAGCGTGGCGGTAGGGTGGGGAAAGTGAGTTTTTGATCAGCGGACGCCAGGAAACCCAAGGCAGCAGGCTAGCGGGAGAACGCTTGGCCCATACATGCTCGCATCCCTCAGGTTACCTCCTTCTGGATACTATAGTGTCTTGGAGATTGTATAACATAGCCGATTTGCCGAACATGTCATCCTGTGATAAGAAGTAAAAGTAGATATACCTACTATACCTATACTATCCAAGTTCCTTATATAGATATCTTACGTAGATACACGCAACTACGCCGTACTGCGGTCACTATTATGGGTGGTTATGAATGCGGACAGGATCGGGATGAGGAACAGGACTACGAGTTGCCGTCGTAAGAATGAACAGGTAAGTACTGCTCTGCTGTTGGCTGCAGGCATAGGCAGCCGCCTTTCTCCTTTTACCGATATGGCACCCAAATGCCTTCTGCCCGTCAATGAAATACCTATTCTGGAGAGGCTCATTCACTCCCTCCAGATACACAATTTCAAGCGTCTGGTTGTGGTTGTTGGATACCAAGCCGACCATGTCCGCGAGTTTCTTGGAACTCGGGCTGGAGGAATGGATATCAGCTACATCACTAGTCACTTATACAAGACAACTAACAATATCTATTCGTTATGGCTTGCTAGACACGTGATAGAAGAGCCGTTTCTATTGATTGAGAGCGATCTGGTTTTCGACCCTGCAATGTTGACAGACATGCTGCGTCCCGATCGAATCGCAGTGGCTAGATTGCAGCCCTGGATGAACGGCACCACGGTGACGATCAATAGCCGCCGGGAGATTGAAGCATTTTACTGCGGTGCTCATAAGCATGACTATAATCAATACAAGACCGTCAACATTTATAGCCTTTCCACGATAACCTGGCAAATGGTTCGGGAAAGATTGCAGCAGCATATTTCAAAGGAAATGGTGAATGGCTACTATGAGACTGTTTTCGCGGATATGGTCAGCGATGGCTGTCTTTCCTTCACGTCGGTTCTCTTTGATAACAAC
>Ga0209386_1000905_pt1 | contig 13246 bp, 14 predicted proteins | sample NGEPertwo_FD_184510 | JGI IMG/M metagenome (GOLD analysis project Ga0209386, IMG submission 184510) | Arctic peat soil microbial communities from the Barrow Environmental Observatory site, Barrow, Alaska, USA - NGEE Permafrost154B-two... | ecosystem: Environmental > Terrestrial > Soil > Wetlands... | reverse complement strand
TCCGGGGCGCGTCAGTCGGCGCTTGGGTTACCGGCGCACCTCGAGTTGCCCGGTGTGCAGGGCTGTGGACACCAGCGCGCCCCGGAGACCCATGCGGCGCAATTCGTCGATGTCTGCCGCACCGCGCACGCCTCCACCGACGATGACCCGGTCAGGGGGAAAGGCTTCGTGGATTGTCTCCAGCAGCGCCCAAGGAGGGCCGTTAGCGGCGCCCACGCCGTCGAGATCGAGCGCGATCAGTTGCGAGACTCCGGCAGCGGCGAGCAGACGGGCACCCTCGGCGGGGGCTGCACCACCAAGCCGGGGGGCCGGCGAGCGGACCCTGCCGGCCGACACATCCAAGCTCACAGGCAACAATTCAGGGGGAAACTCGTCGAGCAACTGGTGGAGATGGGCCAGACTGGTCAGGGTTTCACTCCCGATCACCACCCGCGAAGCACCCAGGGCGAAGAGAGCTTGGGTGCCTTTGGCGGTGTCTACGCCGGTGTCCGCCCAAAGCGCGACGCCCAAAGATCCGGCTATTCGGCGCAGGAGCCCGTCGTGAGAGCCCTTCCGCATGATGGCGTCCAGGTCCGCCACATATATGGACTCCGCTCGAGCTTCGGCGATCAAGGCGCGGCCGAGGGCGAGCGGCGCGGTGCCTGTGCCCAGCGGGCTGCGCAGAAGCCGGTAAGCTGCACGGTCTCCACGGTATCCGCGGACCACGACTTCTCCGAGGAGGTCTAACACAGGGATGATCTCCAACGATACCTCTTCCGCTCCAGTGCTCGTGTTCGAGTATGTCACCGGCGGTGGATGGCCGTCCCCCTCGGTTCCGCCCGATCTGGCCGAAGAGGGTGCCGCCATGCTGAGCGCCGTGCTGAATGATTTCAAGACCTGGGGCCTTTTTCGAACGATCACAACGCGGGATGCGAGGTTACCTGCGGGCGAGCTTGGCGCCGACGTGGTTCTGCCCCTGCTGCCGGAGGAATGCGAAGCAACGCTACGCCGGCTTCTCCCCGAGTGCCGGGCGGCGCTGATCATCGCGCCCGAAACCGGAGGGACCCTCGCGCGGTTATCGGCCTGGGTGGAGGAGGCGGGTATCCTGCTGCTGGGGAGCTCCTCGAATGCCGTCGCGCTTGCGGGAGACAAGTGGGAGTGCTACTTGCGTCTGAGCCAAGAGGGATTGCCGACCCCCCAGACCATGCGGCTGGTCGATGCGGACTACGGGAGGGGAAACTCCGGCATTGGGTTCCCCGCAGTGGTGAAACCGCGTGACGGGGCCGGTTGTGACGGGGTGTCTCTGGTTCGCAATGAGAGGGAACTGCGTATGCTCGAGCGCCGAAGTAAGCCCGGCGGACAAATGCCGGCAGACGAAGGGGATGGATCAGAACTGCTGCTCCAGGAGTACGTACCCGGGGTCCACGCCAGCGCTTCCCTGGTCGTCAGCAGGACGCGGACGGTCTGCCTGGGCCTGAACCGCCAGCTGATCGATGTGGGCAGCCGCTTCCGTTTGCGGGGAACGCGGTTCGGGCTCGAACACGCGCTGAGCGAACGGGCGGTAGAGGTCGCCTGCCGAGGGGCGGCGGCGATACCCGGCCTGAGGGGCTACGTCGGGGTGGATTTGCTCCTCACCCCGGAGGAGTGTTTCATCGTGGAGATCAACCCCCGACTGACCACTTCTTACGTCGGCCTGCCCCGCGAGGCCAATCAGCTGCTCGCGGGGATCTGGACTGCGTGCGTGGGGGAGTTACCGCCTACTTCGAGAGGGTCCGGTCGGGCCGGCGATGCAGGAGTCGCGTGCGATGAGTGAGGGCAGGGGGATCGTGGGCTGGGACGTCGGCGGCGTCCAGGTAAAGGCTGCGCACTTCTCTGCCTCCGGTCTCCCGGGGTCAGGCCCGGACCGGGTGGCCAGTGAGCCCTTCGAGATCTGGCGCGGCCCCGAGCGACTTGCGGACGTGTTGGCGACCGTCTTTGCCCGGGTCGGCGCGGAGCCGGCCGACCGGATGGCCATCACCATGACGGCCGAGCTCTCGGACGCCTTCCGCAGCAAGCGTGAGGGAGTGCTCCATGTGCTTGACGCATTCGCTACGGCATTTCCGGGGGCCGATCTCGCCGTTCTGGGGCTGGAAGGCACCTTTGCCTCACCCGAAACCGCCCGCAGTCGGCCACTGAGCTACGCGGCGACCAACTGGCTGGCGTCCGCCCGCTGGCTGGCGCGTGAGCAGCAGGCGGGAGTGATGCTGGACGTGGGTAGCACGACGACGGATATCATCCCGTTCGCCGATGGCCGTGCGTTGGTCCAGGGGGGCACGGATGTGGAGCGGCTGCTGTCGGGAGAACTTTTATACACGGGAGTGGTCCGCACGAACCCCAACACCATGGTCCGCACCGTTCCTCTGCGGGGTGGCTGGTGCCGGGTCGCCGCCGAGCACTTCACCTGTATGGGTGACGTCTATGTCCTTCTCGGGCGCCTCGATCAGGCGGACTACAGCACACCGACACCCGATGGGCGTGACGTGGTGTCAGGAGCGGCGGCTCGTCTTTCCCGGCTGGTCTGCTGTGACGAGGAGACGCTGTCACGCGAGGAAGTTATGGCCATCGCTGGTTATGTTGCCGAAGAGCAGTTGGAAACGATCGTCCGGGCTTTGCATCAGGTCCTGTCTCGCGCAGATCTCGCTGGGTTGCTGGACGGGGCGGCGCTGGTGGCGGCGGGGGCAGGCGCTTTCCTGGCTGAGGAGATTGGCCGCCGCAGCGCTCGTGAGGTCATAAACGCCGCCCCCAACTGGCCGGCTGAGGCGCGTCGGGCGCTTCCTGCCTCGGCGGTGGGGGCGTTGCTCCGGCTCGAAGGAACAGGCCTATGAGCGCAGACGCCCCCGACGCGGTCATTAAAGTAGGTGGTGCTCTGGGCCGCGAGGGCGATGGCGCTCACCTCCGGAGTTTCTGCGCGGCACTTGTCGAGGTGAGCGGCCGGCACCGGGTCCTTGTGGTCCCGGGGGGAGGCATCTTTACCGACCTCGTCCGCGCCGAGACCGAACGTTACGGGCTGAGCCACTCCGCCGCCCATTGGCTGGCCGTTCTGGGGATGGACGCGTACGGCCAAGTCCTGCTCGATCTGCTTGGGCTGTTTGCGAACGGGGATCCGAAGGGGGAGGCTGTATTCAGTCCGAGGGCGGCCGGGTCCGCGTGGTTAAGGTCGCGCATCCCGGTGCTACTGCCTTACCGGCTCATGCGCCGTGAAGATCCGCTGCCCCATGGCTGGGAAGTCACCTCCGATGCCATAGCCGCCTGGGTTGCCGTCTTGACCAGAGCGAAGCGGCTGGTCCTGGTAAAACCCCGGGAGTCGGCAGCCGACCCACCGCCGGTCGACGACTATCTGCTCAGTCGGCTGCGTTCGTCCGGGACGAATCGCACCGGGTTTGCCGGCCTCGCCCGCGGTCTCCCCGAGAGCTGGACGATCAATGGGACCGTGCCGCACCGTCTGTCGGAGTTGCTCGACGGGGGGCGTACGGAAGGTCTTCGGTTGGTTTGAGGCCATCACGGAGGGATTGTACGAGCAGGGAGTCCACGTGGCCGTCTATCCGGTCGCCCTGGCAGGCCGCCGACCGGAACCCGACGATATCGGGTCCGATTCCCAGTATGTTGGGCAGATCGGCGAGTGCCAGAGAGCCGGCGAGGGCGGAGAGCAGCCCGTGGCGGCGGGACTCGGCGACGAAGTCGGAGACGAACTCGTGAGACAGAGCGTCAAAAAGAGATCCCCTGCCCTTGCGGGCGGTATCCAGCATGCATCCGTGAGCAGCGGCGGCGCGGGCGACCTGCACCAGATCCCTTGGCGGCAGCGCTCCTACCTGTTCTCCATCTGCGTAGCCGGTGGCGATCACCATGACATGGCGATCGACCTCTGCGACCGCCCGCACGGCGGCCGCGAGGAGCTCGCCGGCCGCGCGCGGCGTACACGGGCCCATCAGACCGATCTTTACGAAGTCGGCGCCGCACGCAGCGGCCGCCGCCGCGGCGAGCGCCACCGTGCCGGGCAGATCGGGCACGTCGCCGATGGCCGCGCTCACCGGGAGGTGCCGCGGGGTAAGCCGTCTGACTTCCCGGATCAGGTGGGGCTGAGGGGCGCCGAGAGACCCTTCCGCCGGGTTCTTGACATCGATGATGTCGGCGCCGCCGGCCACGGCCGCTTGAACCTCGCCTATGGAGCTAACACTCACGAGCAACTGCATGGGCAGGGCCTTCCTGTTCGAAGGGTGCACCCGGGTCTTTGGCGATGATAGATCCGAGGCAGGTCATCGAAGGCTGGGCGGTCGAAACGTACGACGGTCTGATCTTCACCGTAAAAGGCGTCGTGCATCCGCCGGACCGGGTCATCGCCTACCTGCGCTACCTGCCTGACGCCTCCGGAGAGCGTCGCGCGGGACACGGCCCACTCCAGGGGAACACCTACCGGCGAGTATACCGCGAGAGCGACCAACTTCGGGCTCTGGCGGAACTCCATCCCGAGTACGTCGCCCTCGAGCCCATGCTGGGCATGGTTGTTCAGTCGGTTCCTTGGGAGGACGTGGTCTGGGTACACGATCCCTTTCGGCGGCTGCGGGAATTGCGCGAACTGCGGGATTTAGGGGCGACCACGGAGATCGAGGAAGATGCCGTGCGATTGGCCGAACTGATTGCGGAGACGGCGAGGGTGAGCCTTGAACGGTTGGGCATCACCGGTTCGCTGCTGCTCGGCCTGGACGGACCCTCCTCGGACCTCGATCTGCTCGTATTGGGCGAAGCCGCCGGTTGGGCGGTGCGGGATGCTTTGCTCTCGTTATTGGCGGAGCCGAACGGGTCCTTGAAAAGACCTAACGCGGCCGCTCTGCGAGAGCTCCACTCGCTGCATCGGAACGATACCCCGCTGACCTTCGCCCAGTTCTGCCGGGCGCAGGCACGCAAGGTCAATGAGGGCACGTTTGCCGGCCGCGGGTACTTCTTGCGCTTTGTGCGCACCGGCCAGGAGAGCCGGGAAAGCTACGGGGACCCGCGCTACATAACCGCGGGGGAGGCGAAGGTGTCGGCGGTGGTAATGTCCGCGGCAGGGGCGCTTTTTACGCCGAATCACTACGCATTGGGAGACGTAGAGTTCCTCGAGGGCAAGCCCGTGGGGGATCTTCGGGAGGTGGTTTCCCACCGGGGCAGGTTTGCCGAACAGGCGCTATCCGGTGAGGCCGTGGAAGCCCAGGGCCGCCTGGAACGGGTTAGGCCCGGCGCGGGTGGCGGTTGGCACCGCTTGGTGGTTGGCGGCCGGCCCGGAGAATATATTGTGGCTGGTAGCGGCGTTCGCGGGATAGAGTCCGAGAACGTCTAACCTCGCCGGCCGGCGTCGACGGTGGGCCGGCGGGCTCTAGACGAGCCAGCCGAGAACCACCCAACCGGTGCCGTAGGCGGCGAGGGAAACGAGCAGTCCCCCGAGGTCCTGACCGATCTGCGTTGCGGTGTCTTTCATCTTTGCCTCTCTAACCATTAAGCCTTTTTGGGTCGACAGGAGTATACCATAGCCGCATCAATGGTAAACCCTTTGGTAGGTTAATGGGCGGTTAAAAGTGACGGGGGCAAGAAAATGGGAAGTCGGGCGCCGCGGTGTCACGACCGAGTCGCAGAACTAATCCGGTGGGAGAGGCGAGAAAGAAAGGCCGCGCCCCCCAGGGTGGTGGGGCGCGGCCTGAGGATCGCTGCGACCCGCACCTAAGTTACCCGGTTGGAGATCCGGGCCTGTTGGCGCGGAGCGCAAAGCTCAGATGGCGCCTCCGGATTGACCGGGAGACTCGGCCAGGGTGTCCGCATCACCCGAGACCTCCCGTTCCCACAGGTCCAGTTCTCCGTCGAGCACATCGGCGATGCGTTCGGCGTCTTCAGGGGAGTGAGGGGCCAGTTTTCAACGCCTCCTTCATGGGGATCGCTTCCCGAAAGGAATCGCCTTGTCGGCGGTTGGAGGAGGGAGCTGATAATGCATGAAGCAATTGGCAAGCGGCGGCGGGTGATTGCCGAGGGATACATCCCCACCTGGAGCAACGGGCCCGAGCCGGAGTTCCTCAGCCACGAGACCGCCTGCATCTTGAACACCGGGGACCAGGATGCCCACGTCCAGATCACCATCTACTTCAAGGACCGGGAGCCGGCAGGGCCCTACCGGATAACCGTCCCGGCCCGGCGCACGCTGCATCAGCGCTTCAACGAACTCGAAGAATCGGAGCCTGTTCCCGCGGGGACCGATTTCGCCAGCCTCATCGAGAGCGACGTCCCCATCGTGGTTCAGCACACCCGGTTAGACTCGCGTCAGGCGGAGAACGCGCTGCTCAGCACGATCGCCTTCCTGGCCGAAGGCTAAGAGCTCTCGCCAATCTCGATGTACTTGGCGAGTACGGAGGGCAGCTCTTCGGCCTGGTCGTCCTCGGGGAGTTCCAGTGTGCCCAATCCGTCGCCCCAGACGGTAACGACGTCTCCTTCGACTAACTCTTCTTCTCCGCCATAGCCCACCAGCACGGTGTCGTCGGGATCGAAGCCTTCGGCGAGACGGGTAATGGCGACCTTCATCACGGTCAGCCCCAGGTCCCGTTCGACCTGGACAACCTCACCCACGAAGGTGATCATTCGGCCGCGATAGTCTTCGGCCTTTGCCTTGAGCTCTTGATAGTCAACTTCTTCGGACTGATCCTGGTAAGCCTCGAAGGGCTGGAGCTCCGTGGTGGGCACGTCTTCCGCATCCGAGGTCGCTTCACCGTCCGCCACCGAGTTCGCGCCGTCGTCTGAGCCGATTCCGGGCAGCACGCCGGATTGCCAGAGGAGCCAACCGCCGATGACCAAGACGACCAGTATGAGCACCTTCTGCATCTCGTCCCGGCGGCGCCACCAGCCCAAAGGGCCACCCCCGGTCGGTTGCTCGTTGATGCGCTTAGCCATGCTCTCCTGTATTCCTTTCGCCGGTCCGGATGAGGTCCAAGGCACGGGCGGATAGGCGGCTATTCTACGCGATAGCCGGGGGAAGCGGAAAGGCGCATTCTCCCTTCGGTTTGGGGGGAGGTCTTCTCTGATGCCACGGCCTCTGACAATCATGCTCTTGTTTCTGGGAGTGCTGCTGCTCGCGCTGGCGGCGTTCGGCCGCTGGGTGGATACGGTCCTGCTCGATGAGGAGCGCTTTCGGGCGGAGGCCGTGGCGGCGCTCAGCTCGGACGAAGGCCGCCGGGCGGTGGCTACAGAGACCTGGACCTATCTGGAGCAGACGTTGCCCCCGGTGGCGCTGCTGGACCGCGATTCCGGGATCCGGACGATCGACCGTTTTCTCGCGCGGCCGCAAATGGCCTCGGTGTTGGTCCGTACGGCTGGGCGCATTCAAGAGGCGGCGGTGTCGGCGGAGAGCCAGGACATCGTTCTGGACCCGGCCGCGGAATACCCGTTGCTCATCGAGGCGCTTCTTGGGATCGACGGCGACCTGGTCTCGAGCTTCCTTCCCCTGGATCGCCTGCAGCCGGTGTTGATCGCCGGCGACGACGAGGTCCCCGAACTCTGGCGCCTGAGGGGTCCCGCTGAGCGTTGGACCTGGCCGGCCGGCGTCGCCGGTGCGCTGCTCCTGACGACGGGCTTCTGGTTAGGCCGGCGGCGCCTTTGGACCCCCTCCGTCATTGGCCTGACCTTGTTGGTGGGGGCCGGACTCCTCGAGGGCGCTCTCCCTCGGGTTCGTGCAGAGATACTGGCACCAATAGTCGACCCCGAGGTAGCCGTGATCACCGGAGAGATCGTCGATCGCCTCATGGTCGATCTGGAGGCTCAAGCCGTCGTGCTGCTCGGAGTAGGGTTGACCATTCTGGCCGCCAATCTGCTGCTTTATGCCGGCCTGCGCCTCTCCCGGGCCCGGTTGCCCCGCGAACCGGAGTAACGCCGGCGCTCTACGCTCGTTAGGGCTAGAGAATAAGCCGGCACCGGAGGAGGCATCTTGTACGGAGTATCCCTGCTGCAGCCGCAACTGGAGCATCCGCCCGACCGCGCTGTCTGCCCGGTGCGCGGCTGTCGGGTGTCGGTGCCCTGGGAACCCGGACCGGTGCCCAGTGCCGGGGACCGCCGCTGCCCCCTGCACCGCATCTTCCTTTCCCGCACTACTTTTCGTTACGGGAGAGAGACCGACAATCTGCTTTGGACCGGGCCCCAAGACCTGGCGCTACTCGGGGCCGCGAGGAAAGGGACCGGGGAACGGAGCTTCGGGCTGGATTCGAGCCCGGGAGCGGTGACCTGGAACGCGTTCCGTTGGCTCGAGGCCACCGGAGGCCTCGCCCTTCTGTTGGAAGAGTGGTTGGGGGAAACCGTTTTGGAAACCGCCGTTGCCTATTGGGGTTACGGCTCCCGGAATCTGGAGTTACTGCCCAACCTGCGCCGGGCGCGCATAGCTTTCGCGGAGCCGGAATCAGACGAAACGCGCTTCCCAGTCTGCATCGAGACCTCCGGCCATTTCGTGGTGGTGGCTCCCCGGCTCGGCCCGATTTGCACCGGCGACGAGGAGCCGGGGCGGAAGCGCTGGGAGCCCGAGCGAGAGAGCGACTGGCTCGGCGAAGTGCTGATGCCGCATTGGCGAGAACTGCTGGATATGCGCCTGGCCGGCGCCTTGGTTAGAATCTGGGCCCTGGGTTCATACGCCGCCAAGCTGCGCGGCCTTGACTTCGTGCTCCTGGATATCTCGCCCCGATGGGCCAATGGGTCCGCCGGTGAGTCTCTTGCGGGGGCTCTGCGCATCGCCGAGGGCCGCCGGGTGGCAAAGGCGAACTGGGAGGACGTCTACGATTTTGCCGGCGATTCCCCCCATCCCGACGCCGACGTCATCCGCGCTTATTTGAGAGAGAAGAGCGCGGGTTACTCGCCCGACGGCCGGCTTCGCCGGGCCTTCTCGCCGGAAGTCGCCCGCACGGTCACCCGGGTCTCGTAGAAGGCTGCGGTCTCGCCCATATCGCTGGTCAGGTCCGCGGTGAGCAGATTGGGTCCCAATCCGAACTGCACCCAGCCGTCGCGGGGGCAGGCCACCACCCCGGGGACCAGGCCGTCGTCGAAGAGTAGCCGGCCCATTAGGCGGTGACCGGAAGCCTCGAGTTCGACCATGTCTTCAGGCGCAAGGTTACGCGATCGCGCCGTCTCGGGATTCATGCGTATGGGCAGCCCGACCCCGGCGGCGGAATCCCACCCCTGCTGATTCTCGGGAAGTATCTGCGAGTGCATGGCTTCGCGGCGGATGAGGCTGAGCAGGCGCAGAGGCGCATCGGTGCTTGGTGGATCGGCCGGTCCGGGCGGTTCGGCCGGTCCGGGCGGTTCGGGCGGAGAAAGGCTGTCGAGCAGGCGGAAACGCCGGTCTGCGTAGGCGGAGCCGTCACGAAAGACCACTTCCTCATGAGGTAATTCGCACCAGGTCTCGCGGCGCAGCCGGTCGAGGCCGCCGCAGTGCGAGGGGAGTGAGGCGGCCAGCCACGAGTCGAGGTCGGGGTAGTGGGCTTCGAGGCCCAGTCTCCGCTCCAACTCCGCGGTGATCTCCCAGTCCGGGCGGCATTGGGCCGGGGGCTCCACCACCTTGCGGACGGCCGCGATCCCTTTGCGCCACCAGGAACCGACGACATCTTCCTCCTCCAGCCAGAGAGCCGGCGGCAGCACCACCGAGGCGCTGCGGGCGGTGTCGGTCCAGAAGCCATCCACCACGACCACCGTGGGCACACCGGCCAGGCCCTCGGCTACGGACGCGCTGTCCGGACACTGATTAACCGGGTTGGCGGCGGCGATCCACGCGAACTCGATGTCGGCGCCGCCTGTGGTCAACTCCCGGCCCAGTCGCGGCAGGGACAGCGGCTCAGGCTCTGTAGGGTAGGTGTGGGGGAGGGGAGCAAAGCCGCGGCTCGAAGGCAGACCGTAGTAGAGGCCGCCGCCCTCGCGGCCGATGGTTCCCGCGATCAGACAGAGGGCGTCTATGGCGCGGACGTTCTCCCCACCGTGAATATATCGCTGGAGGCCCCAACCCACGAGGGTCGCGACTCGGTCGGTCGCGGCGTAGGTGCGGGCCAGAAGCTCGACCTCGTCCGGGGAGCACCCGGCGGCCTCAGCCAGGTTGCCGATCTCATGACCTCGGCAGAGTGAACGGAACCCCTCCAGTCGGGCGAGCCGGTCTGACTCTCGGGGAAAGCCCTCCTTTTCCAGGAGACGCTTTGCCGCGGCCAGGGCCAGGAAGCGGTCTGCCCCGGGCGAAGCTCGGATGACCTCGCTGGAGATTCCGGCCACCGCCGCGGAGTCGGGGTTCACAGCGATCACCGGGGCTCCCCGGCGTCGAGCCTTGCGGACCGCGGCGGCCGTCCCGGGAGATCGAGGCCGCGGATGCTTTCCCCAGAGAATCACGGCCTCCGCGGCCTCGATCTCCCGGGGGTCGTTCATGTCCAGGTAACCCCAGTCCTGCTCCAGCGCCGCGATGCCGGCCTCGTCGCAGAGGCTCCCTCGAGTCGAGCGGGCGCCCAAACGGCGAAACACGTGGTCCAGGTGGGCCTTGCTCCTCCCCAGCGAACCGCTACCTCTGAGAAAGAGCACCGAGGCGGGATCCGATTCCAGCGCCTTCTCCAGGGCGGGGATTATCCGCGCCCAAGCCTCTTCCCAGCTTGCCGGGCGCCAGGTGCCGTCGGCGTGCTTGACTTGAGGTTCGCGGATACGCGACGGGCTCACCAGGCGTTCGGGATAGCGAAGGATCTTTGCGCAGGTCAGTCCGTTGGTCCACGAATCGATCTCGTCAGGCCGTATTCGCAGGCCGGAGGCCGTGAGGCTCACGAGGAGCAGGCACCGGTCTCCGCAGTCGAGGTTGCACGCGCTCCTGACCTCGGTGCCGGGGGAGATGCTTCCCGGCGTCAACGTCTCCGGCGGGCCAGCCGCGTGGCCACGGCCGCCAGAACGACGAAAATCACCACCACGACGACGACGAATAGCCCGGTGCCGATTTCCTTCTCGAGCCAGTCCCCGCCAAATAGCAGAGCCACCAAGGCGGCGACGGAGAAGAACAGTGCCACCCACAGCATCACGAAAGTCCGGATCACGAGCACCCCCTGATTGACGAGCGAGCCCAGGCTGGGCCGGGACCCTCTGACTCTAACAGCAGCGAAAGGCGGCCTCCAACTGGGATTGCCTTCATTGCCGCCTAGGTGGGCCGGGTTTCCGGCCGGCCGCGGCGGCGATCAGATGTATGGAGAGATCGAAGTGTGTGAGCGAATCGGCCATGAGGTTTCCTGTGGCTCCGGTGTTATCGTTAGTCGCTCCCTGCATACCCTGAAAGCCGAGCATTGCATCGTCGGGGGTCTCGCAGCGCCACGTGAAGCTCGGCAAAAGGAGGAAGAGTGTCACTTCCCATCGAGGATTACGGGCTGATTGGCGACACCCAGACCGCAGCCTTAGTGAGCAAGCTGGGCTCCATGGATTGGCTTTGTTTTCCCCGGTTCGATTCCGGAGCCTGCTTCGCTTCGCTCCTGGGCACCGCAGACAACGGCCATTGGGAAATCCGCCCTCGGGGAGAGGTGACTTGGGTCGAGCGGCGCTACCGCCACGGAACCCTGATCCTCGAGACTGAAATGCGCACCGAAGAGGGTCTTATTCGGCTGATCGACTGCATGCCTCCCCGCGGCGAAGAGCCCGATGTGGTGCGGATCGTGGAGGGACTCGAGGGCCGGGTTCCTATGCAGACCCTCTTCAACCCCCGTTACGACTATGGTAAGACCGTGCCCTGGATGAGGCGCGAGGGCAAGGTCTTGACCGCCGTCGGCGGACCTGATGCGCTGAGATTGGTGGGGGACGTCGAACTCGCGTCCGGAGACATGGTTCACCAGGCGGACTTCGCGGTGGAGCCGGGGGACCGAGTTGCCTTCGTGCTCACTTGGTACCCTTCCCACCAGCATCCGCCGGCCGATGTCGACCCGGAGGCGGCCCTGGCGGACACCGAGGGCTGGTGGCGGGAGTGGTTCGATCGCTGCGCCTACGAGGGCCCGTGGGAGGATATAGTCAAGACCTCCTTCGTGGTCCTCAAGGCGCTGACCTACGCGCCTACCGGGGGAATCGTGGCGGCGCCCACCACCTCCCTGCCAGAGCGGCTGGGTGGAGTGCGCAACTGGGACTACCGCTACTGCTGGATCCGGGACGCCACCTTCACCCTGGACGCGCTGATGCTCGGGGGTTACATCGACGAGGCGCGTGCCTGGCGGGATTGGCTGGTGCGGGCGGTCGCCGGAGACCCCAGTGACCTGCAGATCCTCTACGGTCCGGCAGGAGAGCGTCGCCTGCCCGAGATGAAGCTGCCCTGGCTCTCCGGATACGAGGGCGCTCAGCCGGTGAGGATAGGCAATGGGGCGGTCGATCAGTTCCAGCTCGACGTGTACGGCGAGCTGATGGATTCGATGCACGATGCGCGGCACCGGGGGATCGATCCAGAGCCCAACGCGTGGGCGGTTCAGCGCGCGCTGATGGATTTCCTCGAAAGCAACTGGGAGTTACCCGACGAGGGCATCTGGGAGGTCCGTGGGCCGCGCCGCCACTTTACCCACTCTAAGGTGATGGCTTGGGTTGCCGCCGACCGGGCGGTCAAAGCGGTGGAGTCCTGGGGGCTGGAAGGCCCAGTGGACAAATGGAAGCGTCTGCGCAGCCAGATCCACGAGGAGGTCTGCAGCGAAGGGTACGATTCCGAGCGAGGGATCTTCACCCAGTTCTACGGGTCGCAGGGACTGGACGGGGCATTGCTGATGATCCCCCTGGTGGGGTTCCTGCCCGCGAGCGACCCCAGGGTGGAGCGGACGGTCGAAGCGGTGCGGCGGGAGCTCTGCCTGGACGGCTTTGTGCTGCGCTACGAGCAGCAGGACACCGAGTACATCGATGGCCTGCCCCCCGGCGAGGGCGCCTTCCTGGCCTGCAGCTTCTGGCTGGTGGACTGCCTTGCCCTGATGGGTCGCCGCGACGAGGCGGTCAAGCTCTTCGAGAGGTTGCTCTCGCTGACTAACGATCTCCATCTCCTCTCGGAAATGTACGATCCGGTGAGCAGGCGTCTGTTGGGCAACTTCCCGCAGGCTTTCACTCACGTGTCGCTGATCGACTCAGCCTTCAACCTGCGCGAGGTGCCGGGCGCACCCGCCAAGGAGCGCGGTGCGAAGTAGCCGGCGGACGGCAATCCGCATCACGAGGCCGCGTGGATTTTTGCCTCAGGCCGAAGCATGCCCTAGACGATTGCTTGGCGCGCCGG
>Ga0209386_1000903_pt1 | contig 13281 bp, 14 predicted proteins | sample NGEPertwo_FD_184510 | JGI IMG/M metagenome (GOLD analysis project Ga0209386, IMG submission 184510) | Arctic peat soil microbial communities from the Barrow Environmental Observatory site, Barrow, Alaska, USA - NGEE Permafrost154B-two... | ecosystem: Environmental > Terrestrial > Soil > Wetlands... | reverse complement strand
GGTTTACTCTGGTTGAAGTGGAGCTTGTAACAGGACGGACCCATCAAATAAGAGCACACCTGGGAAATGCCGGGTTCCCTGTAATAGGGGATGCAAAATATGGTAAACGAGAAATCAATAGAAAAATAGATCAAAAATATGGCCTGACTACTCAATTTCTGCATGCCTATAAGCTTTGCTTTGAAAAGGGAGAAGAACCTTTAGAGTATTTAGCGGGTTTGGTTATTACAGGAAGCCTGCCTGAAACCCTTGAAAATATAAAAGTGGATATGTTCGGATAGCAGGAGAAAATATTATGCAAAAATACAGACCATATTTGGTCGCAGCTATGGTGGCAATTCTGATGACAGTATTTGTTGCACCGGAAATACATGAAGGAAATGCAATGTCACTAGCACTAAAGAATGGTGATGTGGTAATATTAACGAAGGAAACATATTCTGAGAATAGGGGTATGCCTGAGTTGGGAGAATTGGTGGTGCTTTCAAAAAACGCTTTTGGCGCGGATTATCCGGAAGATAATCCAATGTGAAGAGTGACAGGCCTCCCGGGGATACAGTGATACAGGAGGATGGAATGGAAGTGAAGGTTGAAACGAATCAGGTGTTTGTTTCCGCTGAAGATCCGGGTGGGGCAGCTCACAGTGGGGATAATGAAACGGGGCTGATTAAAAGCAGCAACATTAAGGGAAAGGTTATACTTAGAATATGGCCTTTTAACAGTATAGGGGGAGTTCAGTAATGAAAGGATTTATAAAGGAATTAGTAGTCGCTGCACTTATTGCGTTTTTGATAATGCAGTTTGTTAAGCCGACAATAGTAAAGGAAAGCTCAATGCAGCCAACCTTATTTGAAAATAATTACATTTTTCTAAGCAAACAGGCGTACAGTTTCGGAGACCCGAAAAGAGGAGACATTATAGTATTCCACACTAATCTTACGACTCAAAAGGGAGAAGAAAAACTTTTGATTAAAAGAATCATCGGGTTACCAGGGGATAAGATCTCTATCGTGGAAGGTGAAGTGTTTATCAATGATGAAAAACAGAATGAAGAATATATTCTGGATGGTTTCACATCGGGCTATTTAGAGAATTTTGTTGTACCTGAAAATAAGGTATTTGTAATGGGGGATAACAGAGCGGTCAGCCTGGATAGCCGGGCGGAAGAAATAGGTTGTATTTATATTGATAAAATTGTCGGTAAGGCATTCTTTAGACTATATCCTTTCGGAGATATCGGGCTGTTGGAATAAAGGAACAAAATGAAACAGAAAAAATTAGTGGCAAACAATAAAAAAGCAAGACACGAATATTTTATTGAAGAAGTAATTGAAGCAGGGATCGTTTTGACAGGCACAGAAATTAAATCTGTCAGACAGGGCAAGGTTAATCTGAAGGAAAGCTATGCAAAAATAGAAAATGGTGAATTAATCATTTATGGAATGCATATAAGCCCTTATGAGCAGGGAAACCGATTTAATGTTGACCCCGTCAGACCAAGAAAACTGTTGCTTCATAAGCAGGAAATACGTAAAATAAACGGGTATACGACGCTAAAGGGTTTATCAATAGTGCCGCTTAACATGTATCTGAACGAACAGGGCATGGCCAAACTTGAAATTGCTGTGGCGAGAGGTAAAAAGGAACACGACAAGAGAGAGACAACAGCGAAGAAGGATGCAGACAGGAAAATACAGCAGGCAGTAAAAAGCTATGCAAAACAATACTAGTTTTGAAATGCACGAAATTTGTCAACAAAATGACATATTAATATCGTCAAATTGTGGTATAATGTACATGTACACTAAAGTAGAACCTGTTACCCAAGCAGATTGCGGGGGTGTAAAGGTTTCGACGGGGGTGTGGAACCAAGATAAGCGAGCCGTAGTTTGCCAGGTCTACGTTAAAAATGGCACGTTAAATATAAACGCTAAAAATAATAATAATTACGCTTTAGCTGCTTAGTCGCAGTCGCGTCGTCAGCTCAGATTCACCTGTAGGTCTGAAACCTGGCGTCGATTATACAGGAAAACTTTAGGTGAGCTCCTAGTAGCTTAAAGGACCAATAGGATAGCAAAAATAATAGCCTGCTGACCGGCGATTATAGATGCGAAACAAAAAATGACCAGCTGCGCTCGGAGAAACTCTTGCGGAAATGCTTTCGGACGTGGGTTCGACTCCCACCATCTCCACCAAAAAATAAAAAGGCCAAAAGGCCTTTTTTGTTTTTTGATAAAGAAGAAGGGAGGCGAACCCGAAAGGGCGAGAACGTGAAGCAAAACTGTCTGAATGACAGTTTTGCGTTTAACGGGAGTCTAATCTAAATAAAAACAGCCGCCAATCAAATTATATGGCCTTCTTTTGGAACAATACAGATAAAGTGAAAAGGTCCATTTTGAACGTTCAAAAACTGATGCTTTGCATTAGGTGGAATATAGGCTATGGTTCCCTTTTCAGCTGGGATTTCTTTCCCGTCAAGAAGTATGGTTCCTTTTCCTTCCAAAATATAATTTATGTGCGGCCAAGGATGAGCATGTTCAGGACTATGCCCGAAAGGCTCTAATTCAACTTTCCTCATCACATAATCATTCCACCCCTCGTTCGGACCAATCAGCACTTTTAATCCAGCACCTGCGGCTCCTTCAATTGTCATGGCAACCAGTTCTTTTTCTTTTTCATGAGACACCATCATAATTCCCCCTTCTAAATATAGTTAATATAGTTAGTTTTGCATTATGCAGTATAGCATGGATATTTTGCTAATGTCAATACAACGGGGTTATATAGAAAAAAACTTTCAATTTTTAAGGATTAAATGTTACAATAATTGAACTGGGAAGAAAATTAAGGCAATATATGTACTTTGCGGAAAAGGAGGTTTTCATATGAACTACGTAATCCTGGTTACCGGACTTCTTATTCTGGTGAAAGGGGCAGATGTGCTGGTTGATTCTGCTTCCAAGATAGCCAAGCATTTAAACATATCCTCTTTCATCATTGGTCTTTTTATTGTTGCAATGAGAACTAGCGCACCGGAAGCCTCAATTGGAATCATTTCGGGAATTCAAGGAACGAATCTCATCACACTTGGGGATGTTGTAGGGAGCAGTATAGTAAACATTACAGTAGTTATCGGTGTTATAGCGATAATCTCCCCGATTGAAGCGGACCCGCGCTTGTCCGGGAGGGAACTTTTAATTTCAATTTTTGTTCAAGCGTGTCTGTTGATTATGATTCTTACTAATTACACTTTATCAAGGATGGAAGGAGTGGTACTTTTATCTGGTATGCTCCTGTTTTCTGGATATGTTTATAAAAAATCAAAAGAAAACTCTGAAAATGAAATGTCTTCTATAAAATCCAAGGGTGAACATCTCAATTATGTGGAAACTGGTGAATCGTCCAGTTTAGAATTTGAAGATAAGATTAAAAAAGCTGAAAGTGATACTATGCCAAAGTTGATGATTTTATTTCTAATCGGATTGGCAGGACTCATAGGCGGGGCAAACCTTGCAGTAAACAGCGCTGTTCAGATTGCTCATAATTTAGGTTTAAGTGAAACATTTATTGGACTAACCGTAATAGCATTAGGTACATCACTGCCGGAACTCGTTACTTGTCTGATTGCTGTTTTTAAAAAAGAGGAGGCCATCGCAGTTGGCAATGTTATTGGAAGTAATATATTCAATGTGCTTTTTGTTTTGGGACTGAGCGGGACGCTGCATCCGATTACCGTAACTTCTGATATTTTCTTCGATATAATTTCAATGATTGGCGCTTCAATCTTATTTTTTATACCCGTTTTCTTTTTTTGCAGAATCTCAAGGAATATAGGAATAATATATTTTACCTTTTATCTCATCTATCTGGCAATCAAGTTAAATGGTCTTGGGTAAACAATGCAGGTTTGAAATCATATTCCCGCCTGTTTGATTTATTTTTGAATTGAGGCGGGAGTCTAATCCGAACCTGAAAATGGCATCCAATCAACCTGAATCGGCCCGATTGGGCGATTCAGTTGCAATTTGTAAGATTTTATGATATAACGAAAAAAATGAATAAAACAAACGGTTGAACGATTTATTTCGTTTCAAGAATTTGCTTCTGAGGTGGGGTCGTTATTTTCGAGTACCTATCTCTTTTTTTATTGTTTTATTAAAAAATAATTGGCTGTGTCACATCATATAGTTGATTTTTAGGTATAAACCATATATTCCCGTTTAAACAAGGCAAATAGAAGATTATAGAATGAGATTCAACATCTTAACATACGGAATGGCATAAAAAAGCACCATACATTTTAATAAATGGTATGGTGCTTTAATTTTGATTCTTATAAGCAAGAAAATGGTTTTACTGTTTATTCTTCTCGGCTATAGGCCTTGATCTTTTGATATTTAACACAAGGTAATAGATTTAAATGGACTAAATCAAATAAATCAGCACATTGTGAAAAAGGCAGTTGAAAATAAAGTGTTTGTTAACGGAACAATTGACGGATACACTGTTGTTGCTATTGATGGAACAAAGTTCTTTGGGAGCAATAAAAAAAGTTGTCCTGAATGCTTGAAAAATATCAAAGGTGAAAAGACTCATTGTTTTCATAGTGGAGCTGTGATGTCAACAGTAGGGGCTGGTCCCAAACTTGTTATAGGTTTTGAGATGTACAGACCCGGACAAGATTCATCTTCAAAGGATGAAGGTGAGCTAAACGTAGGCAAAAATCTTGGTATTGATGCAATTGTCAGAGCAAAAAACAATAACAATAAGAGTTTGAGGCAGGTAAAAAAGAAGGTAAATAAATTAAATCCAATAGTGACAACATTGATGGGAATGCCATTAAAAATATTATTTAAAATAATAAGAGCCCGATGGGATATTGAAAACTCGATATTTAATAATTTGAAAAGTGAATGTGGTTTAGAACATTGCTTTGTTCATGGTGGAAAAGCAGTAGGAGCAGTGCTTTATTTGATATTTATTGCATCAAATATAATGCAAATGTTTTTAATCAGACGACTGAAAAAACATTTTACAACTCAACGAGAAATGGTGAGACTTCTAGTAAAAGGTTTATATTTGCTGAAGTATAAATCTGAATTGATTTTCAATAGTACTTGAAGGTTAAACAATATAATAGGGAAAAATAATTGGAGGTAGGGGAAGTGTAGCCATTTTTAATGAAAATTAGAAAATTGGGAGGGTTATTCACAAAATAATTGAATTTCATAATAAGATGCTGTAAAATTCATACAAAGGCTAAATTGCTGTGATTGAACAGTTTACCAAAATCGGGGATGTAAAAATTCTGAAAAAGCTTGAGGAGATTCCACTTGCTGAGATGAATAGTATGCCACCGGCTTACCGTTCTTTACGTGATGAAGCGATGCATAAAATTGGTATAGGTACGATACGCGCCATGAAATCTGTTATCAAGGGCATTTTTTTACCAGTAATGCTAAACCGAGAGTACACGTTAAGAGAAAAAATGAATATCTGGAGGGGGAAATGGTCCGCTACTTCCACAGACTTGTGGAATCAGATTCTCGCAACGAACTTGACTACTAAAGTTACGAAACTTGATATTCCGGTATATTTTCTTGAAGGAATATACGATTACACCTGTTCGTATACGTTGGCGAAGGAATACTTTGCCAAGTTAAAGGCTCCTGTGAAAGGATTCTATACCTTTGGACAATCTGCACATAGCCCTTTGTTCGAAGAACCTGAGCAGATGGAACGGATTTTACAAGAAGATGTATTGAAAGATGAAATAAATTATTCTGATATAAATACTCGACAATGAAATGTAAAACATAGTCAATTACCCCGCGTTGAATGGGGATGTGGAATGGCACATAAAACAATAGTTGGAGGGCTTTGTCCTGGAGGACGTCTTAGAATGGAAATGCTGATCGACCTTGTAAAATACAAGCGTGTAGATTTAAGTAAATTAGTGACGCATGTATATAACGGCTTTGATAAAATCGAGGAAGCATTGCTTCTAATGAAGGATAAGCCAAAGGACTTGATTAAACCTGTGGTATTGATCAAATAGAAGACTTTCATCGGAAACTATTTATCGCAGCAATCTGAGTGATTGCTGCGATAAACTTTTTTCAAAAGAACCACACTGTCTAAGCCAAAGCACACTCTTCGAGTTTTCTTTAAATTTCATATACATTAAGGATGGCTTTTAGTATATAATTAGTAAAAGACCGCCATTATTTCAGTGTGAACTGCTAAGGAGGTGTCAGATTATGGGTTATATTTTATCTGCTATAATATTGATTGCATTTCTTATATTTATTCGTTTAAATATTATAAAAAACAAGAAATCACTTAGACTTATAGAAGAATTGAAATTGCAAAATATATATCCTGAAGAAATATTCAAAAACTCTAAAGATGGCATTGTCATACTTGATAATGCGGATAGAATCATCAAAGCAAATGAATCTTTTCAAAGAATTTTTCAATATAATATTGATGTAATAAAAGGATTGAATATTAATGATGTTGTTGCAAATTCGGAAACAAAGGATGCTTATGAATTTTCCGACATAGTTATGAGTGGTGGTGTCGTTAATGCAGAAAGCAAACGAAAAAGAAAAGATGGAGTATTTATAGATACAAATATAGTTAGTTTCCCATTAGTACTTGATACAGATCAAATTGGAATCTGTGTAATATATAAAGATATTAGGTACGAAAAAGTTTCGGAGAAGGAATTGAAATTGCAAAGGATTTATTTCAGCCAGCTTTTCGAAAATTCCCCTGAGGCAATATGTATAATTGATACAGAGGATAGGTTTATCGACGTAAATGGCGCTTATGAAAAACTTTTTGGATTTACTAAAGAGGAACTTATAAATCATAAGATAAATGATAGAATCGTTCAACCCCATTCACTTGATGAAGCGACCCGGATTTCTGAAAACGTCATGAAAGGTAATATAATAGAACTTGAAGCTATGAGGATGAGAAAAAATGGAAGTCTTGTTGATGTGCATATACTTGGATACCCGATATTTTTAGAGGATAAACAAATAGGCGTGTTTGGGATATACAAAGACATCACAGAACGGAAACAATCAGAAGAAGCGATAAAAGCAAGTGAATACACATTTAGAACACTTTTTGAAAGCTCATCAGACGCCATACTTATCTTAGAGAATAATATCGTAATCGATTGTAATATGGCCATTGTAGAATTGTTAGGATACGATTCTAAAGTAGACATCATTGGGAAAAGTTTATGGGAGTTTTCCCCGGAAATACAACCTGATGGAGAATTTTCCGAGGAAAAGAATCTGGAGATAATTAAAATTAATGAAGAGAAAAAGAAATCAAAATTTGAATGGTGGTACCAGAAAAGTGATGGTACATTAATACCGGTCGAAGTTATGCTGACATCGATCTTACTAAATGGGAAAGAAGTTCTTCATGCCTTATGCAGAGATGTAGGCGCGCGAATGCAAATGGCACAAAAGCTGGAATTTTTAAGCTATCACGATCAGCTGACGGGCTTATATAACCGAAGATTTTATGAAGAAGAGTTAAAACGGCTTGATACAGAAAGAAATCTTCCTCTAACTATTGTGATGGGCGATGTAAACGGATTAAAGCTTATCAATGATTCATTTGGGCATGTCATGGGCGATTCGCTTCTTAAGAAAGTAGCAGAAGTGATAAAGTCTGAATGCCGGGCTGATGATATTATAGCCAGACTTGGAGGAGATGAATTTGTTATCATATTGCCTCAAACCGGGACTCTTGAAACAGAGCATATCATCAAACGTATAACTGATCGAGCATTAAGTGAAAAACAAGATTCCATTGATGTATCTATTTCCTTTGGTTATGGAACTAAGAAAATAGGGGAAGAAAAAATCCAAGAGATATTCAAAAATGCAGAAGATCAAATGTATAGGAAAAAGCTTGTTGAAAGCCCGCGTATGAGAGAGAATACCATCAGTGCCATCATCAGTACACTTCATGAGAAAAACAAAAGGGAAGAACAGCACTCTCACAGAGTTTCAGCACTTTGCAAAGAAATGGGTGAAGCACTTGGATTGCCTGAAAATAAAATTGAGGAACTTAAGGTAGTTGGATTACTTCACGATATAGGGAAAATAGCTATAGATGAAAATATACTCAACAAACCAGGCAAACTTACAGAGGATGAATGGAAAAAAGTCAATCTTCATCCAGAAATAGGCTATAGAATTCTAAGTACGGTACATGGTATGTCGGAAATGGCTGAGTACGTATTAGCCCATCACGAAAGATGGGATGGAAAAGGATACCCAAAAGGCTTAAAAGGGGAAGAGATACCATTTGCATCAAGAATCATAGCTATAGCGGATGCTTACGATGCTATGACCAGTGAAAGAAAGTATGGAGGCGCTCTGTCACATGAAACTATATTGGAAGAATTACAAAAAAATGCGGGTATTCAATTTGATCCTAAACTGGTAATTGTATTTATCAAAAAAGTTATCATGAAAGATTCAGCACTTTAGCCGCTGTAACTCAAAATCATTGATTTCATTGGTATTTCAACTAATTTAAAAGATGTATCAAATTCGGACTTTCTCCCCCTCTTTCTAAATAAATATTCTTGTATTAATTAAATTTATACTTCTACTTAAATTGTATATTAAGAATGCTGTAAATGAAATATATTTTGCCTTATGCAGTATAGCATGGTTATTTTAACATTGTCAATGTGATGACAAAGTGAAATAGTATCATACTATAGCAATTTTGCACCTTTAAAAGATGAGAAAAGTATAGTAATATGTAAATGTAAACTTATTACTTTGAAAAAAGGAGCAGATATGACAATATTGGTCACCGGCGGTGCAGGGTATATTGGTTCACATACCTGTGTGCAATTACTTGCAGAAGGTCATGAAATAGTTGTTGCAGACAATCTGGTAAACAGCAAAGAGACAGCCATAAAGTATATTAAAGGCATTAGTGGAAGAGACTTCAAATTTTATAAATATGACTTGAAAAATATGGACCTGGTTGAAGAAATATTTGATAAAGAAAAGATTGATTCAGTCATCCATTTCGCAGGTTACAAAGCTGTTCGAGAATCCGTTGAAAATCCAATTATGTATTATGAAAATAACCTTATTACAACAATTAATATAATAAAAGCAATGAAAAAAAGAAATATCAGGAATTTTATTTTCAGCTCGTCTGCAACAGTATATGGTGATCCTGAAACATTGCCAATTAGAGAAGATGCTTATTTGACTGCGGCAAATCCTTATGGCTACACAAAACTAATGATAGAACAAATTCTGAAAGATCTGTATGCATCAGATCATAAGTGGAACATTACCCTTTTAAGATATTTCAATCCAATCGGAGGGCACCCAACCGGATTGCTGTCTGATAATCCAAAAGGAATTCCAAATAACCTTATGCCCTATATTATTCAGGTTTTTGAAGGGAAGCAGAAGGAAGTTCATGTCTTTGGAGATGATTATCCAACGGTTGATGGAACAGGCGTCAGGGATTATATACATGTGATAGATTTGGCAGACGGTCATGTAGCCGCACTGGATAAAATGAAGGAACCAGGGGTCCATATATTTAACCTTGGAACAGGGAAGGGATACAGTGTCCTTCAATTAATAAAGGCATTTGAAAAAACTAATAAATGTAAGATCCCCTACATAATTGCGCCAAGAAGAGCAGGTGACATTGCAGTATGTTATGCGGACTCAAGGAAAGCAGAAACAGAACTTGGGTGGAAAGCAAAGAAAACTTTAGAGGAAATGTGCAAAGTGGTGTTAATATAGGAGTAATTATGGAGTTAAAGATTCATAAAGCAGAAGATAACGTTACAAGTAGCTGGTCAGGTGGAACAACTGCTCAAATATCAATTTACCCTGAGTCAAGTGCATATGAAAAACGTGACTTCATCTGGCGTATCAGTTCCGCTGATGTTGAGGCAGAAGAAAGTGTCTTCACCCAATTGCCGAATTTCGACAGAATCCTGATGGTGCTGGAGGGAGAAGTTGTTCTTTCCCATGAAGCGGAGCGTGTTTCCAGGTTGAGTCAGTATCAGCAGGATCGTTTTGAAGGAGCCAGCCATACAAAAAGTTTTGGCAAAATAAGAGATTTTAATGTCATGTATAGGAAAAAAACCGATGCATATCTTGAAACTGTTGATTTGGCAAATCAAATCAGCAAACTGGAAGTCGAAAACCATTTGGAAAACAAGGCTGACTTTGAAAGCCGATTTTTCTTTTGTATAGGAGAATTTTCAATTATTGTTGTGAATGGGTTGGAATATTTTCTTAAGACTGGGGATACCCTTGTGATGACCAGGACGATGCAAGAGGAAATTGATATTGGAACAATGGGCAGCGGTAAAATATTACATGGGATTATTCAGTTTGATCAGGAAGAAACTGAAGCGATCTCAAGTATCCCCAGAGAAAAAGCAAGCCTTGACGACCTTAAAATGGCGGCGTATCTCTGCTTTACAAATTTCAGAGGAAGCCAGTATATATTTAAAGGCAAAAAAAATACATGGTATGATAAAGAACTTCAAAAATCAATTGGAAAAATCGAAAATTTATTATTACCGTTTTTTATTGGGCTTATCGGGCTGGTTCTGGTTGCCACGTGGACGAAGGAGGTAATGGGTGAAAGCGCCATGCTGTCAGCCATCTTCATATGGCTGGTGTTTGATATCTTCCTCTTGAATCCGTTGATGTATTTCATGGTGCTTCCAAAACCAATTCGGGCACATATCAAGAATATTGAAGATTTGTCTGAATTTGAGAGACGAGTATATGAAGAAGAAAAAAGCAGCAATAAGCGGGCAGAAAAGATTCTGAAAAAATATAAAATCACCGGCAGAAATAAATATTTTGATTAAATTCAAAAAATAGTATAATTTTTTTACGCTTCCATTGAATTACATTAAAATCTTGATAGAGATGCCCCATTTAAGATGATTATGAGGCTAGTTATACTACTTTACCTGTTATAAAGCCCTGAACACCTAACTTTTTTAGATTTGTTAGGCATTAATTGCTTATTTTTAATAATTATAGGTTAACTAGATTGCAAAAAAGCATATTTTTTGCTTCATTCTACCCTGTACTTGTTTATTTTTTGACCCTTTAGTATAACTTTATTTTAAAAGTTAGGCATACTATGCGTTATTTAACCAATATTAGTATAATTTTCATTAAAAAATCATCGAATTCCAACATTCTATAAATACAGTTAACCTTTCATTTATAATATTAGTGCTTTTAGTTTAACTACTAGGCATCCACATTTGATATACAAGTAAAAATACAGCAAGATGGATTTTAACACCCATCTTGCTTAAAATTCATTATGTCATTATGTCATTATGTGATTATGTCATTATGTCATTATGTGATTATGCTTTATTAGATCGTACACCACCGGATTTGATATGCACCGCTATAATACTAGGTTTCATTTTTATTTCGTCAGTTTCATCAATTCTTCCAGCAGCTTTAGAACATCATCCTTTTTTGTGGCCCAGGATGTTACAAATCGTATGGCTTCCCAGTTTGCATCAACAGGTCCCTCGTGTTCAAAGGAGCATACCTTTTCCAGCTCAGAAACAAGCTCGTTTGGGAATATGGGGAAGATTTGATTTGTTGTTGAATTTGAAAAAAAGGAATATCCAAGGGCTGAAATGCCGTTTCTTAAAATTTCGGCCATATCGTTTGCATGCTGACCCATCTCGTTGTATAAATCACCCTCAAATAAAGCCTTGAACTGGACACCTAATAAACGGCCTTTTGCAAGCAGTCCGCCCTTTTGTTTGATAAAATATCTGAAATCTTCTTTTAAATTATCATTTATGATAACAATTGCCTCTCCAAAGAGGAGACCGTTCTTTGTGCCTCCAATGTAGAAAGCATCGGTTAGTCTGGCTAAATCATTCATTGTTATGTCGCAACCAGGCGCAGTCAAGGCAGAAGCCAGCCTCGCACCATCCAGATATAAATACAGATTATGTTCTTTACATTTTGCACTGATTTCTTCCAATTCGGCTTTTGAATAGACGGTTCCCAATTCGGTGGAGTCAGTAATATATACAACCTTCGGTTTAACCATGTGTTCGTCGCAATGAACTAAAACGGCTTCATCAATCTGCGAGACTTTTAATTTGGCATCGGAGGTTGGCATGGCGATGATTTTATGCCCGGTAGCTTCAACCGCTCCCGTTTCGTGCACACATATATGCCCTCGGGCTGGAGAAATGACTGCTTCGTGGGGTCTCATAAAAGCAGACAAAGCAGTAAAATTGGTTTGAGTGCCGCCTACTAAAAAATGGACATCTGCATGGGGTGCACCAATTTTATTTTTAATCATTTGAGCCGCTTCCTGGCAATAATCGTCATCCCCATATCCGAGTGTCTGCTCCATATTTGTTGCTATTAATGCTTCCAGTACTTTTGGATGTGCTCCTTCAGAGTAGTCATTTCTAAAATAAATCATCTTGTATTCCTTTCTAAAATCATTCTTAATAAATAACAGAATATCGCCTTTTAAACTTCTTTTGGAACAAAGGGAAAATATTTGTTTAATAAGCAGCAAAAAAAAATAAGTTCTACTCAATATCTTATTATAATACAATTGACAAATGAAAGACAATATAATAATATATATTTAACGATTTGCACTGCAAGAAAATACAGTACAATCTGAGCAGGCGATGGACTCTTGGAGTCTGTGGGGCTGGGCTACGCAAGTAGCAACAGATGAGTTTTACACATCTGTGGGACAGAAGTATGAGGATTGTATCAGGACGCTTTATAAAAAGGCCCCTGATATGCATCATTAATATGTCCCACAGGTGTGTTTTTTGTTTTTGCAATTGATATTACACTTTCGAAGGAGAAGATTTATGAATGGTTTAACAACAATTGAAGCAAAGAAAAGGCAGGAAGAGTATGGTAAGAATCAGCTTACTGTAGAAAAGAAAGAAAGTTTTATCCATAAGGTATTACATATCGTAAGTGAACCTATGTTTCTACTGCTGATTATAGCAGCAGTCATTTATTTTATTCTGGGAGAACCCAGAGATGGTTCGATTATGCTGATTTTCGTAATAGGAATAATCAGCATTGATGTGATACAGGAATGGAAAACGGATAAAACCTTAAATGCGCTGAAAAATTTGTCGGCGCCGCATTGCAAGGTTATTAGAGATGGTAAAGAAGTTATTATTGAAAGTGTTGATTTGGTTCCCGGAGATGT
>Ga0209386_1000902_pt1 | contig 13290 bp, 14 predicted proteins | sample NGEPertwo_FD_184510 | JGI IMG/M metagenome (GOLD analysis project Ga0209386, IMG submission 184510) | Arctic peat soil microbial communities from the Barrow Environmental Observatory site, Barrow, Alaska, USA - NGEE Permafrost154B-two... | ecosystem: Environmental > Terrestrial > Soil > Wetlands... | reverse complement strand
CACTAGATGTAGGGAGACTTGGTATTGCAGCGCAGGCACTTGGGATAGCACAAGGGGCATTTGATCTAACTGTACAATACATGAAGGGAAGAAAACAATTTGGGAAAAGTCTGGATAAATTCCAGGCACTTGCATTTGAGATGGCAGATATGAGAACGCGAATAGATATGTCAAGATTAATGCTGTATAAAGCCTGCGATAGAAGACAAAAGGGCATGCCAAGTTCAGTAGAAGCAGCACAGGCTAAATTAGCATGTTCAGAAACAGCGATGTATGTAACAACAAAGGCAGTTCAATTCCATGGAGGCTATGGATATATAAAAGATTATCCTGTTGAAAGAATGATGAGAGATGCCAAGATTACAGAAATATATGAAGGAACATCAGAAGTAATGAAAATGGTAATCTCTGCTGATGTATTTAAATAAGGAGGAAGGATAATAATGAAGATAATCGTATGCGTAAAGCAAGTTCCAGATACAAATGAAGTAAGAATAGATCCCGTAAAAGGAACATTAATAAGAGATGGTGTGCCAAGCATATTAAATCATGATGATGCAAATGCACTGGAAGAGGCACTTAAGATAAAAGAGGCATATCCCGAAACACATATAACAGTACTAACAATGGGACCTCCACAAGCTCAAGACATGCTTAGAGAATGTATGGCAATGGGTGCTGATGATGCTGTACTTTTGTCAGACAGAGCATTAGGAGGTTCCGACACATGGGCAACATCAAATGCATTGGCGGCTGGAGTAGCTAAGATTGGCGAATTTGACATACTCTTTGCAGGAAGACAGGCAATAGATGGTGACACTGCTCAAGTAGGCCCACAATTGGCAGAAAAATTAGGAATTCCACAAGTTACCTATGTAAAAGAATTCAGAATAAAAGGAAGCGAGATAATTGTAAAAAGAGCCTTAGAAAACGGCTATGAAATGATACAGTTAAGAACTCCATGCCTTTTAACTGCAATAAAAGAACTTAATAACCCAAGATATATGTCAGTCGCTGGGATATATAAAGCTTGCAATACAAAAGTATCTGTATGGAACGCAGAAGATATTAAGGTGGATCAAACAAAGGTGGGCCTCGAAGCATCACCGACAAATGTATATAAATCGTTTACACCAAAGCCAAAGGGAAAAGGGATTACAATAACAGGAGATTCCACAAAAGCAGTAGTAGAAAATTTAATGTGTGCTTTAGAAGCGAAGCACTTAGTGTAGGAGGCAAGACGAATGGCAATAAATATAATCAAAAGTAAATGCAAGGGGTGCAATCTATGTGTAAAAGCCTGCCCATTCAATGCAATAGATTTAATTGATAAAATTGCGGTAATTAATTCAAACTGCACCATGTGCAATCAATGCATACCGGTTTGCCAGTTTGACGCAATAGAAAAAGAAGAAATACAGGAAAAGGACATGGATTTTTCGGAATATAAGGATGTATGGATTTTTGCCGAACAAAGAAGTGAAAAACTCATGGGTGTTGCCTTGGAACTTCTAGGGGAAGGTTACAAACTATCAAGAGAAATTGGACCGGATTGTAAAATTTGTGCAGTTCTGGTAGGCAGCGACGTTGAATTGATGGTCGACAACCTTTTTGCATACGGCGCAGATAAAGTATATATAATAGACAATCCATTACTAAAGAATTATACAACAGATGGTTATACAAAGGTAATGACTGAAGCAATTACAAAGTTCAAGCCGGAAATTGTACTATTTGGAGCAACGCATATAGGTAGAGACCTGGCACCAAGAATTGCAGCAAGACTGAATACCGGACTGACCGCAGATTGCACAAGGCTGGATATTAGCACAGCAAATTATGTGGATTACCTGCAGACAAACACAACTGCAGACATATCGAATTTGAACAAGAACTCGGATGATAAAAACCTGAAACAGACAAGACCCGCATTTGGTGGAAACCTTATGGCAACAATAGTGTGTACGAAGAAAAGGCCGCAAATGTCTACAGTAAGGCCAGGAGTAATGGATAAAAGAGAGATGAACAGCAACCTAAAGGGCATAAAGGTTATAGTTGAATGTAATATTGAAAGAAGTGATATAAGAACAAATGTAATGGAAATCATAGAGGAAGCAAAAGAATTAGTATCTTTAACAGATGCAGAAATCATTATATCTGGGGGAAGAGGACTCGGAGATTCATCAGGGTTTGAATTAATAACGAAATTGGCAGAAAAGGTGGGTGGAGTAGTGGGAGCTTCCCGTGCAGCAGTAGATTCTGGCTGGATAGACCACTCACATCAGGTTGGACAGACTGGAACAACAGTAAAGCCTAGAATATATTTTGCGTGTGGTATTTCAGGTGCAATCCAGCATGTTTGTGGGATGCAGAATTCAGATATAATTATTGCCATTAATAAGGACATTGAGGCACCCATTATGCAAATTGCAGATTATGCAATTCATGGTGATTTGTTTAAAATTATACCGGAAATTATTGAACAGTGGGATAAATAGGGAGGAAAAAATATGAAGTCATGTGTTATAACAGGGGCAGCAAGAACTGCAGTAGGCAAATACCTTGGAAGTCTAAAAACAGTAGAAGCCCAAGACTTGGGAGCTGCCATTTTAATTGAAGCAGCTAAAAGATCAAACATTGGATTAAATCAAATAGATCAGGTGATTATGGGAGACGTTTATGGATACACGCCAAATGTTGCAAGGTGCGCGTCATTACTTGCGGGAATCCCTGAAAGTACACCTGCATATGTAGTAGATCGACAATGTGCGTCATCGATTCAGGCTGTAGTAAATGCCTGCTATGAAATTTCAGCTGATGAGGCAGATATTATTTTGGCTGGTGGTGTAGAGGTTATGTCCAGGCTTACCTATTACCTACCACCAGAAACAAGATATGAACCAATGAGATTGGGGGATAAGCATCTATATGATTCCTTTTCACATGGCGTTACAATTGTTCAGCCTCAGTCTATGTATCCTGGTATGAATATGGGACTAACTGCAGAAAATGTTGCTGAAAAATATGGGATTACCAGAGAAGAGCAGGACATATTTGCAATGGATAGTATTGAAAAAATGAAAACAGCGATGGCTGAGGGGAAATTCAAGGACGAAATTCTTCCATATGAAGTTAAATTAAGAAAGAGCAATTTTACATTTGATACAGACGAACATATAAATATGAGTACAGATTATGAATCTTTAAGCAAATTAAGACCCGTATTTAGAACAGATGGGAAAGGTAGTGTGACTGCCGGGAATTCATCAGGTATGAATGATGGCGCATCGGCTGTTGTGGTAATGTCTGAGGAAAAAGCAAAGGAACTGGGACAAAAACCTTTAGTTAGAATAGTAAGTATGGCAAGTGCAGGAGTGAGTCCCGCACTTATGGGAATTGGACCGATACCAGCTATTAAAAAGGCTTTAAAAAAGGCAAAGTTGACGCTGAAGGATATGGATTTAATTGAATTAAATGAAGCGTTTGCAGCGCAAAGTTTAGGAGTATTAAAAGAATTAGGTATGGATATGGGAACTGAAATCTATAAGAGAGTAAATGTAAATGGCGGAGCAATTGCACATGGACATGCGCTTGCAAATAGTGGGACCAGACTTATCACAACTCTTATTTATGAAATGAAGCGACGTAATGTCAGGCATGGCTTAGTAGCATTGTGTATTGGAGGAGGCCAAGGAATGGCTTTGATTATAGAAAATATAAAATAACAGGGTAGTGAAAGGGGCAGAATAATGGAAATAAAAAAAGTTGGCGTGATAGGCGCTGGGATGATGGGAGCAGAAATTGCACTTTGTTTTGCCAGAGCAGGTATTGAAACATTTTTAGGCGATATTTCAAAAGAAATAGCAGATAAAGGGAAAGAAAAACAGTTAATAATTTTGGAAAAGAGTATAAAAAAAGGAAAGCTTGACTCTTCAAAAAAAACTGAAATTCTTTCAAGAGTTCAAACTACGGGTAATCTGAAGGATATGGCAGACTGCGATTTTATAGTTGAAGCGGTACTTGAGGTATTTGAAATAAAAACCAATATTTATAAACAGTTGGATGAAATATGTAAACCAGAAACTATCATTGCAAGCAATACGTCTAGTATCTCCATTACCAAGCTGGCATCAGGTGTCAGCAAGGAACGGGCAAAGAAATTTATTGGAACGCATTTTAATTCGCCGGCAAGTGTTATGAAGCTTGTAGAGGTTATTCCTGCCTTGTTGACGAGTGAAGAGTGTGTTGAAAATACAATAACTTTACTGGAGAAAATTGAAAAAGAAGCTGTAAAATGTAAAGATGTTGTTGGTTTTGCTTTAAACAGACTGTTCCATGCTTTTTATATTGAAGCTTGCCGTCTTGTGGAAGAAGGAGTATGTTCTGTTGAGGATGTTGATAAAATCTGTCTTTATGGATTAGGGCATCCTATGGGAATATTTAAACTGCTCGATTTGACAGGGCATGATTTAAACATGAAGGTAGATGAAATATTATTTGAAGCATACGGGGAGAGGTTTAGACCAAGTCCGGTCATTCAAAGACTAGTTGATTCAGAAATGCTGGGCCGGAAATCAAACATAGGGTTTTATGATTATAGTCAAGACAAGCCTAAACCAAGCTTTTAAGAAAACGTGACAGATCATTTGAGATTAGGAGAAAGAGGCACTAATGGAAAAAACAATAACTTCAAAGCAAATGCTTGGGGAATTATTAGAAAAACATTATAAAACTGCAATAGATGCAAAAGCTGATGGTAAGCTTGTAGCTTGGGCGACATCGATTTGTCCACAAGAACTACTTGAAACAATGGGAATCAATGTGGTATATCCTGAGAATCATGCAGCGGCAATAGGTGCAAGAAAAGATGCCATGCGTTTTATTCAACAGGCAGAAGGGAAAGGCTATTCAAATGATATTTGTTCATATGCAAGAGTAAATATTGGTTATGTAGATTTAAAATTTTCAGAAGCTGAAAATATTCCAATGCCGGACTTAATATTCTGTTGCAATAATATATGCAGTACAGTAACAAAGTGGTATGAAAATTTAGCCAAAGTATTAAATATCCCCTTAATTATGTTTGATATGCCTTTTAATCATACATTTGATGTGCCTGAACATAGTATAAAATATATGGCAGGGCAAATTAAGTATGCGATTAAGCAGCTTGAGGAGATAACGGGAAGAGAATTTGACTATGACAGATTCAAGGAAGTAATGGAAATTTCGGCAGATACTGCAAGATGGTGGAAAAAGGCAACTGACTTAAATAAAAACCACCCATCTCCTTTAAATGGATTCGACATGTTTAATTATATGTCAATGATTGTATGCAACAGAGGAAAGATTGAGGGAAGAGATTTATTTAAATTATGGCATGATGAGCTCGCTGCAAAACTGAAAGCAGGAATTGGTCCATGGAAAGATCAGGAAGAAAAATATCGAATCATGTGGGATGGAATCGCGTGTTGGCCGCATCTGGGGGACACCTATAAAGTGCTAAAAAAATATGGCGTTAATATGGTAACATCTACTTATCCAGAGTCGTGGACTGTAATATATGATTCAGGTGACATTGAGGGTATGGCGAAAGCCTATGCCTCAAATTACGCAAACCGCAATCTGGATTATGGGACAAAGAATGTGGCAAGGCTGGTTAAAGAATTTGATTTAGATGGTATTATATACCACTCTAACAGAAGCTGTAAGCTAATGGACTTTAGACAGTATGAAGTACAAAGAAAGGTTGAAGCCATGACAGGAATTCCATCAGTGGTTTTTGATGGAGATCAGACCGACCCAAGAGTTTTCACGTTATCACAGTATGAAACAAGAGTACAAGCCTTAATTGAAATGATGGAAAAAAATAAAGAATTAAGGGGGAACGATTAATGAGCAATCTAAAGTTACTGCTAGATCAATTAATTGAAGCAGGTTCAAATCCAAAAGAAACAGTTTTAAAATCAATGAAGGATACAGAAAAAGAGGCAGTTGGGTGTTTCCCTATATATACACCGGAAGAAATTATTTATGCTGCAGGATACCTTCCTGTTGGAATGTGGGGGGGCCCTACAGATTTAAAGCTTGCAGATAAATATCTTCAGGGGTTTTGTTGCTCAATAATGAGATCAAATATTGAATATGGCATGAGGGGTACCTATAGTTTTTTAAAGGCAGTTGTTATATCCATTTTCTGCGACACTTTAAAATGTATTTGTGAAAATTGGAAGGTGGCAGTACCGGGGATTCCGGTAATTCCAATTGTTTATCCTCAAAATAGAATGATTGAAGCCGGCAAAGAGTATTTGAAGGAAGAGTTTAAAAGGTTTGCTACGGAATTAGAGAAACTGTCAGGTAATGTGATAACAGATGACGCACTTGTTGAATCCTTTGAAATTTATGAAGACTTCAGAGCAGCAATGAGAGAATTTACAGTAGCTACGGGAGCACATTTGAACACTATCGACACAAAAACCAGGCATCTGATTATAAAAGCTGGCTTTTTTATGGATAAAAAAATATATACTCCTAAAATCAAAGAAATTACAAAGGAACTCAACGCATTGCCAAAGGAGAATTTTAATGGCATAAAGGTAATAGCAACGGGCTTGATTGCAGAACCGACAGTATTGCTGGATATTTTGGTTGAAAATAATATCGGAATTATTGATGATGATCTTTCACAGGAATCAAGAGGTTTTAGAGTAGCTGCCAGAAAAGAAGGAACGGTATATGAAAAAATGGTCGGCAGGATTGTTGACCAAAGAGGCTGTACTTTCCTGTTTGAAGAGGCAAAGACTAGAGGAGCAATGCTGATTGACATGGTAAACAAACATCAGGCTGATGCAGTTCTTGTAATAATGATGAAATTTTGTGATCCGGAAGAATTTGATTATCCGATTTATAAAGAAGAAATAAAAAGCAATGAAATCCCAATTTTATATGTTGAAACGGAGCAGCAATTGGATTCCGCTGAGCAGATTAGAACAAGGATACAAAGCTTTGCAGAAATGTTGACGATGGGGGTGTAAAATGTTTTTAGGAATAGATATAGGATCCTCATCTTCTAAGGTGGCTATATTAGACGGTGATAAAAAGTTGATTGCAAAAACTGTAGTAAACAAGGGAACGGGAACGTCGGGGGTATATGAAGCGTTAAAAATGGCTTTTACTGATGCTGATATTACTCAGGAAGATGTTCTTTATACTATTGTTACAGGGTATGGAAGAATTACTTATAATAACGCAGACAAGCAAATCACAGAAATAAGCTGCCATGCAAGAGGGGCCACCTATTTGATGGAGGATGTAGTAACAATAATTGATATTGGTGGTCAAGATGCAAAAGTGATCAGGTTAAATAAAAACGGGACGGTTGCAAATTTTGTGATGAATGAGAAATGTGCAGCAGGAACAGGAAGATTTTTAGAGGTTATGGCGAGAGTTCTTGGCTGCCAGATTGGAGAACTTTCTTCTCTAGCGAAAAAGTCAGATGATGAGGTTTCAATAAGCAGCGTCTGTACAGTATTTGCAGAAAGTGAAGTTATTTCTCATCTTGCAATGGGGGAATCTATTGAAAATGTAGCAAAAGGAGCACATACTGCAATTGCAAAAAGAGTATATGGCATGTGCAATAGAGTTGGTTATGCACCTAAAGTTATAATGACTGGAGGAGTAGCTCTTAACAGAAGCATATTGGATGCACTTAGCAAAGAACTTGGAGAGGAAGTAATAAGTGCTCCATATCCACAGGTAGTTGGTGCAATTGGTGCGGCAGTATTTGCTTATGAAAACTGGGATAAAATAACTAAGAAAGGTTAGTGATAGAAATGGAAAAAATACTTTATAATAAGGATCAAATCAAAGGCATAATACCACATAGAGAGCCAATTCTTTTAGTTGACGAGGTTTTGGAAATGGATTTTGGAAAAAGTATTAAAACTAGACTTTATGTTTCTCCGGATTTTGAGTTTTTCAAAGGACATTTCCCTGGTGCGCCAGTTATGCCTGGCGTTTTAACTGTTGAAGCGATGGCACAAACAGCTGATATTTTACTGCTTTCCTTTGAAAAATTCAAGGGGAAGATACCATACTTCATAGGGATTGATGGTGTGAAATTTAAAAAGAAAATTGAACCGGGTGATACAATTACGATTGAAGCAAAAATAAACAAGAAAATAGAGGGAAAAGCAATAGTTGTTTGTGATGCAATAGTATATAACAAAGGTGAAATTGCAACTGTTGGGCAAGTTGTATTGGCAATGAGATAGGAAGGATAAAAAAATGAATTGGCAAAATGTTTATAAAGAAAAATTAGCAACAGGGGAAGAAGCTGTGAAGTCTGTAAAAAGTGGAGATACTATTTTCCCTTCACATGCCGCAGCGGAACCTAAATATTTAATGGATAAACTTCTTGAAAGAAAAGATGAATTAAAGGATGTAAAAATCTGGCAGGGGCTTAATATAGGAGATGCAACCTATGCACTCCCTGAATATGAAGGGATATTTGTTAATAGCTCTTGTTTTCCAGGGGCTAAAAACAGGAAGTGTATCCAAGAAGGACGAGGTTTGTTCACACCAATGTCATTCTCATCGGAGCCTAAATCAATAAGAGAAGGATTTGTGGCCTGTGATGTATATATGTGTACCGTTGCACCTCCTGATGCCGATGGGTATGTAAACTTCGGGATTTCTGTTGACATAGCAAGAGCTTGCCTTGAAACTGCACGGGTCTCTATTGCCTTAGTAAACCCTAATATGCCTAGAACTTTTGGAGAAACAAAGGCCCACGTCTCGGAATTTACATATTTTGTAGAACAAGATGTTCCTCTTTATGAACTTCCAAAGATTGATGACAGTGACCCAGTGGTTGAAAAAATAGGACAGAATATTGCAGCCTTAATAGAAGATGGTGCAACCCTTCAAATGGGACAGGGTAAAATCCCGAATGCGATTTTAAAATGTTTGTATGATAAGAAAGATTTGGGAATACATACGGAAGTTTTTTCCGATAATCTGGTCCCATTAATTGAAGCGGGAGTCATTACCTGTGCGAGGAAAACCCTTAATCCTGGGAAGATTGTTGCTACATTTATTCAGGGGACCAAGGAACTTTATGATTATGTAAATAATAATGACTTTATACAACTAATGCCAGTAGATTACGTAAATGATGGGGGTGTTATTTCGAAGAATGACAAAATGATAGCTGTTAATGCTGCGATAGAAGTGGACCTAATGGGGCAGGTGGTAGCAGACGTTATTGGACCTAAGCAATTTAGCGGAGTCGGTGGTCAACTTGACTTCATAAGAGGGGCAGCCGCGTCAAAAGGTGGGAAACCAGTAATAACACTTCCAGCAACTGCAAAAAATGGAACGATATCAAGAATTGTATCCGTATTGAAATATGGTACGCCTGTAACTACGACAAGAAATGACGTACATTGGGTAGTTACTGAATTTGGAGCGGTTAATCTATTTGGGAAGCCAATCAAAGAAAGAGCTGAATTGCTAATTAGCATAGCCCATCCAGATTTTAGATATCAGCTTAGAGAAGAATTTAAAGAATATTGTGAATTAATGGAGGAATTTAAAAGTATTATAAATAAAACAATTGTTTGAACAAAGAATCTGCATGAGACATAATATTTATGATGCAAATTAGTCAAGAAAACTCATTAGTGATGCAAAAATACCAAAATTACATTTATAAGTCGATATAATTCACAATAAAAAAAGCTGCAATTAAGTGGTTGATGAAATTAATAAAATATTGACGACTATAAATCCGAACATTTTAGGCAAATGTAAGAATAATCAAAAATACTTAAATAAAAAGGATTGTACTATTGAAGTAAGATTAAATTGGCATATGATTTGCAGTTAAATAAAGTGAATAAAGAGTACCTTTCTAGTGAAAATTGTTTGGTAAATAAACAAAGAAGGGATAATGGAGGAAGCATTTTGAAAGCGATTGCATTGCGAGAGAAAGGGTCCTTTGAAGGGCTTGAATATGTGGGAAATAAATCGATCCTACTCCCATAAAATTGTGAAAACAGAGTAAGAATTTATGCCACTGGATTAAACCCGGTTGATTATAAATTAGCTTAGGGGTGCTCTCAAGGGGGTTGATTCTCCAGTATTAGGGCTGATGTGGCTGGCATTGTTGATGATCTGGGCGATGGCGTTACAAATTTTTCTATAGGCGACAGAGTCTATCATCATGGAAACATGTCGAAAGAAAATGGGGGTGTATGTAGAAGATGCATACACAAGTGCGCATACTGTCTCTTTATTGCCAAAAGAAATATTTATGGTTGATGCGGCGTCCTTGCCATGCTAGGGATGCACTTCTTATCAAACTATAATAAATAAATTAAAAGCTGCTAAGGGAAGACAATGTTAATCCATACGGTAGCTGGGGGTAGATGGTTACGCAATACAATTGGCCAAACTTAAAGTGTTGAAGATTTTTGCAACATATTCCACAAAGAATGAAAATTATATGAGAAAACTCGGTGCGGATTATGCCCTTGATTATACAAAATATGACATATGTCAAAAAGTAATGAAGAAAATGTGTAACCTAGGTGTAAATTATATTGTCAACATAATAGATAGCGAAAGTGCCATAAGAGACACAGAAATCCTTGCTTTTAATGGTGAATTTCATTGAGAGCCTGTGGAGAGAAGGATATTAGCGATGAACTTTTCATTGAAATTGCATAAGCCATATGGTGTACATTTTGTAGCGACCCCAAAAGGAATGTTTATTGGATTATTAAAGGCAAACAGATTATTTGAGTAGCAAAACAAATGTTATAATGAAGAAAGGAAGAGGGAGTATGTTATGAATGATTTATTTGATATAAAAGGCAAAAAAGCCATAGTAACGGGCGGTAGCCGTGGATTAGGAAAGGGGATGGCGCAGGGGCTTCATAATGCAGGGGTTGAAATTGTAATCATGGGTACCAACGAAAACGTCATGTCAGTTGCAAAGGAAATGAGCACCATTGAGGCACCTGTGCATGGAATTGTTGCGAATTTCAAAGATAAAGAAAGAATATTTAAGGCCTTTGATGAGGCTATGGAGATATTGGGGAATTTGGATATTTTAGTAAATAATGCTGGAACTCAAATCCGGCATCCGAGTGTTGAATTCCCCCTTGAAGATTGGGAGACGGTTCTAAATGTAAACTTAACCGCTACATTTATTTTGTGCAAGCTAGCTGCAGGGGTTATGTTAGAAAAGCAATATGGGAAAATTATTAATATAGCATCCTTGTTGAGCTTTTCTGGTGGATTAAATGTACCTGCTTATGCGGCAAGTAAGGGTGGGGTCGTTCAACTGACAAAGGCCTTATCTAATGAATGGGCAGTGAGGGGGATTAATGTAAATGCAATCGCGCCTGGATATATGGATACTGATAACCTTACTGCCTTAATATCAGATCCAGTGAGGAACTTGCAGATATTAGGCCGAATCCCTGCAGGAAGATATGGCGTTCCAGAAGATATGGTAGGAGCACTACGGTTTCTGTCCTCTAAGGCTTCCGATTATGTTAGTGGGACAGTCATTACCGTTGACGGTGGTTGGATGGGGCGATGATAACAGAACTTGGGTTAAAAATGTTGCTAACGAACCGAGTATAAGTGAAAGCTTTGACAAATTTAAATCAAAAGGAATATGTGCGCAATTATGGGGAATTTTAAGTTGTTATTGTAGACAGAGAATATGACTCAATTCAAATAGATATGAGAAGTAGATATAAATATATAAAGAAGGGACTTCATATGAGAAATAATTTAACTTTTGAGATTGTAGAAAATATAGCAGTAATTAAGGTAAACAGACCTAAGGTATATAATTCCTTGACAAAAGAAACGGTTCTAGAACTAGATAATCTAATTGAAGAAATTAAAAAAAACAGGGAAATAAAAGTACTTGTTATTGGATGCGAGAAAAACTTTGCTGCAGGTGCGGATATTAAAACAATGGTACATTGTGACGAAGAACAAGCAAAAGAATTTATATTTGCTAATACTTATAATAAAATTGAAAATTTAGAAATTCCCACTATTGCAGCAATCGATGGATTTGCTCTTGGTGGGGGATTAGAGCTTGCCCTAACTTGCGACTTCCGAATAATTACACATAACGCAAAGGTTGGTTTGCCGGAGATAACCTTGGGAATAATACCTGGGGCAGGTGGCACAATAAGGCTTAGACATTTAATTGGACTCACAAAAGCAAGAGAAATGATCTTTTTTGGCGAGACTATCAATGGCGAGGAGGCTTATAAAATTGGGCTTGCCAATAAAATAGTTAATTCAGAGGATTTAATGCCTACTGCAATGGAGATGGCAAGAAAACTCCAAATTAAGTCTTCAATTGCATTGAAAGCAGCCAAGAATGCAATAAGAGCAGGAATAGATGGACCAAATTTGGAAACAGCATTAAATAAAGAGGCAGAAATTTGGGTTGACTTGTTTAAACATGAGGATGCAAGGGAGGGACTTAAAGCTTTCCTTGAGAAGAGAGCTCCCAAATACAGTTGGATACAATAAACAAATAATTAATATGGAAAATGGGAATAAAGAGATGTATATAATTCAGAAACGGGGAGCGTTTTAAAATTGGCCTCCCGCATCCAAGGCTGTGGCCAGCTTTATTAACAAAAGTATCTTTGTTCTTGATAGGTATAATTAGCTGAATAAGGAGTATAGTCTGTTGGAGATCGAGGGATTTGGCCGCATTGTTTGAACCTATGGAATTCCTTTCCGCATTTCGGATTTCAATAGCCTTTCCTTTGCCATAGTGACTTCTGGATGCAGTGGAGAGAAGATTTGTCAGGCGAGTCAGATGACAGTCTGCAATGGTTTGCGCACTTGGCAATTCAAGGATTAGTTAGTAGATAGAAGGCATTTGCAGAGTTGAAACCAGGAATTCCAGCTCAGGAAAAAGAATAACCATAAGGCGCGAATAAGATGTATTCAAGCGAGCGCAATCCTGAACCAGAGAAAAACGGTATCGGCGGAGTGACTTTAATTCGCGTATGTGATAAGTTGCATGCGAGTATGGTTTTAAATTTCCCGACCTCAGCATAGTTACAATAATGTGGGCTCGACATTATCCGTTTTAGCCTTTATATGGCTTAGACTTTTTCTGTAAAGACTGGTATGCAACTGTATGAGAATATAGCGCGTATGCATGATATCCCTCTTATAATGATAGACGTTCCATATAACAATACACCTGAAGTGAATGATGAAAACATTGTATATATC
>Ga0209386_1000900_pt1 | contig 13306 bp, 12 predicted proteins | sample NGEPertwo_FD_184510 | JGI IMG/M metagenome (GOLD analysis project Ga0209386, IMG submission 184510) | Arctic peat soil microbial communities from the Barrow Environmental Observatory site, Barrow, Alaska, USA - NGEE Permafrost154B-two... | ecosystem: Environmental > Terrestrial > Soil > Wetlands... | reverse complement strand
TTATAATGACTCTTGTTAAGTGGTTCACTACTTACGACTATTCCTTTTACTTTCACGGTACGTTTAGATTTTACGAAATATCCAGGTTGCCCCTGTTGCTTAGATACAGATGCCCCATGCACCATTGTTTCATCAACCAAGCGTTGCACAGGAGCCGGAATAATCGACTCAATAGTATTTGTAATAACTACTTCCTGGCCAGGTGTTACCTTACCGTACAGTTCAATCGTAAGAGTATTATACTTTGTTATGGTCCTAACTAGGAGATATCCTCCAGTATTATTCTTAAACTTAAGATCAAGATCCGGATATGCAACCGTCGCATCTTGCCCAAGCGGAGCATACGTAATAGCCAAGTCATGGTTACTCCACTGAGCAACAGCTAAGTTCGCTAGCAGACCAGTATTATATAACGTGGTAGAGACTTGACAAATACCCCCTGCTAACCCCGGAACGAATTGGCCATTAACAATGATATAAGCATCTTTATACCCGCCTTCAATCGTTCTTTCACCGACAATCTTATTGAAAGATAAGATAAGATGAGCTCAGGCTTAATTATTGCCATATCTAAAGCTTTAGCGGCAATTCTCACATTCTCTGTTCTGCCAATTTGATTTGAATTAAATCGAGTGGTATAACTTGCTAATAATCCTGTTATCTTCTGATCTTCTAATTGAGCAGCAGTAACAAGTGGAAGTTCTTCCTTGAATTCTACAATGATCTCTGGTTCCAGCTTATATATGTTCATACCCTTGATTTTCAGTTAAAGTAAAGCAGCACATAAGAATAGTATGTACTGTAACCTGCTGCTAATAGACTCATTGGAACTGGTCTTTGCGCTAAACGCGTAATAATTATAGACTAACCGATCGGAGACTTCGTTGGAGTTCCTGCTTGACGAGGGTATTGTGAAGGGGTTTCCTTAGTCTTTCTTATCCTAATAAGCGCACGATGTTCTGCCCCTTCACCAAGATTAAAATGTTCAATACCTTCTACCAAACCACCTAAAAGTAATAATGCTTTTTTAGATTCTGCTATTTCGACTTCATACTGTAACCCTTTAGGAGCCAAGAAAAGCCCATTAACTTTAAGAGTCGGCAACGCATATTCCAATAAGACAGGAAGACGGGCAACCGCCCTTGAACTCACTGTATCAAAATACCCCCTATAATGTAAGTTATGACCAAAATCTTCTAATCGCGCATGGACAGTGATAATACCCTTAAAATGTAGGTTCTTAATCACAAAATCTAAAAAGTCTAGTTTTTTCTTTAATGAATCCATTAAGACAATATTCAGGTTAGGAAGCAGGATTTTTAGAGGCACGCCAGGAAAACCTGCTCCAGTACCTAAGTCAGCGAATTTCTCACCTGAAATGTAGTTTGCAAGAACCATCGAATCAATAAAATGTTTTAATATGACTTCATGCGGATTAATAATTCTAGTTAAGTTTAAATGTTGATTCCATACCAGTAAAAGTTCTCCAAAAGTACAAAATTGAGTAATCTGTAAATCAGATAGATCATATCCTACGTGCTGATAAGTTAATTGATGAATTAACGAAGCATACTCATCAAACATCAACAAGTTCCTCCTCTTCGCCGCTGTTCTAAAGAAACGAGTAAGACGGAAATATCAGCCGGACTAACACCTGTAATACGAGAAGCCTGGCCTAGATTTAAAGGGCGTACCTCCTTAAGCCGTTGCCTACCTTCAGTAGATAATCCTCTAATTTCTTCATAATCAAGCGTATCTGCTAGGGAACGTGCTTCGAATCTTGAAAAGCCTTCAATGTCCGCCCATTGTTTTTCAATGTAGCCCGCATACTTAGTTTCAATTTCAACTTCTTCTAGTACCTCTCGATCATATTCTTCCAACTCTGGAAGAATTTCAATCAAATGATCAAGCGTAATTTCTGGTCTGCTAATTAAATCCTTAGCACTGATTCCCCCACTTACTGGACTTGATTTAGCTTTTGCCATGATTAAGTGCAAGTCTTCCCTTAAGGGTGAGAAAACAGTCGACTTCCAAAGTTCTTTAATATGAAGATAATTCTTCTTTTTCTTCTCGAAACGCTCCCAACGCTCCTCGCTTACTAACCCAATAGCTCGTCCTTTATCTGTTAACCTCAAATCAGCATTGTCCTGTCGTAGAACTAGACGATATTCTGCTCTGGAAGTCAATAGTCGATAGGGCTCCTTAACCCCTTTTGTAACCAAGTCATCCACTAACACCCCTAAATAGCCGTCAGAACGAAGGATAATAAACGGATCTTTGCCAGTTGCCCTGCGCGCGGCATTAATACCCGCCATCAGGCCTTGTGCAGCAGCTTCTTCATAACCTGACGTACCATTTAATTGGCCAGCAGTGAATAACCCCGGTAGCTTTCGTACCTCTAAACTAAGGGACAGCTGATGCGGCATAACATAATCATATTCAATCGCATATCCCGGACGGAGCATGCGAACGTTTTCTAGACCAGGAATACTCTGTAGTATTTTTACCTGAACCTCTTCAGGCATACTAGTTGAGAGACCAGCAACATAAAGCTCGTCACTTTGCCATCCTTCAGGCTCTAAAAAGATCTGATGAGCTTCTCTTTGAGCAAATTTAACGACTTTATCCTCTATCGAAGGGCAATAACGTGGTCCAATTCCCTCAATTTTTCCAGAATACATGGGTGCACGATAAAGGTTCTCCCGAATAATGTCATGAGTTCTACTTGCAGTATATCCTAACCAACACGAAACTTGCTTAGAAAAATCCGAGTGCCAAAATTGGCTCTCAGTGGGTAGAAAGGAAAAACGCCAATGATTGGCATCTCCAGGCTGAATGCGAAATTTCGAATAATCTACAGACTTACGGTGAATGCGAGGAGGGGTACCTGTTTTGAATCTTCCTAGCTCAATCCCTAAATCTTTGAGTGAATCCGATAGATTCATAGCAGGAACTTGCCCATTTGGGCCTCCTTGGTACATGGCATCCCCGATAATAATTTTACCACGTAAATATGTGCCACTTGTCAAAACTATGTTTTCTGATTCAAAACGTGCACCAGACAGAGTAACGACGCCCGATATCGCATGCTTATCTACGACTAAACGTTCTACAAGCCCTTGAGTTACTGTTAGCCTAAGCTGTGAAAAAAGTGCTGCTCTCATTCTATTCTGGTAAGCTAATTTATCCGATTGAATCCTTAATGCCTGAACGGCTGGTCCCTTTCCAGTATTTAACATTTTAACTTGCAAGGATGTCTCATCCGCTACAATCCCCATTTGGCCGCCTAAGGCATCAATTTCCCTAACCAAATGACCCTTGGCAGGTCCCCCGAGGGATGGATTACACGGCATATGGGCTATTGTATCAAGGTTTATGGTGAGTAATAATGTCTCGCAGCCAAGTCGGGCCGCAGCAAGAGCAGCCTCACAGCCAGCATGTCCAGCTCCAACCACAATAACATCGTATTTCCCAGCAAAGTATTCCAAAGTTAAACCTACTTTCCGATACAAAATCGAGAGAAAATATCTTCCAGAAGAGATTCTTGAACATTGTGTCCCGTAATTTCAGATATGCAATGTAGTGCTTCTCGAAGATCAATAGAAAGTATATCCCACGGCATTCCTTGCGTAATACTCTCCGACGCCTGTTTCAAAGCATTATTACAACGCTCTAAAGCGGAAATCTGTCGTACATTGGAGAGAAGCGGATCTGATGGCATAATAACTTCTCCCTGATAGACTCTCTTTCTAATTTCATCCTCTAGCTCTTCAAAACCCCTGTGTTCAAGAACAGAAAAAGGAATCAAGCGTATATTTTCATACTCAAAAGAAATATTCTCATTTTGCAACAAATCAAGTTTATTGGCAATGACAATAACTTTTTCCGTATATGTACTCAAAATGTGATGCTCATCATTGGTTAAAGGGTCATTAGCTTGAACCACTAACAAAATAAGTTCTGCCGTTTCTAACGCTCTCCAAGTTCTTTCTATACCAAGCCGTTCTACAAGTTCTTGACTTTCACAAATACCGGCGGTATCCACCAGTTTCAGAAGTATACCTCCAACACTAACTGATTCTCTGATTTCGTCTCGGGTTGTTCCTGGAACATCAGTTACTATAGCTCTTTCTTCATGTAATATAGCATTGAGCAAACTAGATTTTCCAACATTAGGGCGCCCAACAATAACAGTGAGCAAACCATCCCGTAGAATTTTGCCTGTTTTACTTCCTTCTAGAAGAAGTCTAGTATTTATTAGCGCCATAGTAACTCTACCTCCGAGGGCTTCTCGATCTAAACTATCAACATCATCTTCAGGGAAATCAATACCTGCTTCAATAAAAGCAAGGGTTTCTAATATTTCATCCCTCAAACTAATAATTTTTTTTGAAAGCCCTCCACTCAGTTGAGATAACGCCAAATTAGCAGCCGTGTCGGTCCGGGAACAAATTAGATCAATAACCGCTTCCGCTTGAACTAAGTCCATCTTACCATATAAAAATGCACGTTTAGAAAATTCGCCAGGCTCAGCAAGCTGCGCACCACAACGGATACATGCGTACAAAATTCTTTGCGCCACAAAAGTTCCACCGTGGCAATTAATTTCATAAACATCCTCTCCCGTATAAGAGAACGGGCCCAACATTCTACCGACCAGAACTTCGTCAAGAACTTTTGATTCATCCTTGAAGACACCAAGGTTTAGTGTAAAATTGTCTCCTCGTGTCCACCGTTTAAGATTATGTGGTTCAAAGCATTTATCAATAATATTACCCGCCTGAGGGCCGCTCAATCTTAAAATATGAATACTTGCTTCACCCATTGCTGTAGCCATAGCAACAATCGTAGCGTCCAAATTTTTTCATCTCCATTTTATATTGCTAATCTTCACTACTCATAAAAGAACTTGGCTAGCTCCAGACCTACAGATGCCGGCGCTAGCCAAGTTCTTCTATACCAAACATTAAGTAAAGTCCATCACTGACACGGCTCAATCAAATTTTTTTAGACACATTTTAATGAAATAACGACTCGTCTGTTAGGTCCATTACCTTCACTTAAAGTTGAAATCTTAGTTTCACCCTGTAAAGTAGTATGAATAATCCGTCGCTCATGAGCATTCATGGGCTCTAAAACAACCTTAATTCCTGTTCTCTTAACATTTTCTGCTAATCTACTTGCAAGGCGTACTAAAGTCTCTTCACGACGTAACCTGTACCCTTCCACATCAACAATTAGACGAACACGTTCAGATAATATTTTAGCTACAGCTAAATTTGTTAAATATTGAAGTGCATCTAGTGTATCTCCACGCCGTCCAATAAGAATTCCAAGCTCGTGCCCAGTTATATCAATATGCCAATATTCCCCATCCTTACTCGCATGTGTATTAGCACTTACACCCATAGCTTGACATATTTTATGAATAAAACTTTCAGCCAACAACCCTGGATTATCTTCATAAGAAATCCGGACTCTTCCAAGACGAGTTCCAAAGAGTCCGAAGAGACCCTTCTTGGAAGGTTCCTCTAATATCTCAATTTTTATATGTTTACGATCAACGCCTAACTCCAGAACCCCAGCAGCGATCGCTTCCTCAACCGTTTTTCCGGTTTTTTCTGCAACCCTCATGAACGATCCTCCTCACGTCTTCCACCTTACTAACTATATCGCTTCCTTTTTAAGACTCCCTAGTTTTCTATTAATATAAAGTTGTTGAAAGATCGAAACAACGTTCATTGTTACCCAATATAGTGCTAAACCCGCTGGTACTGTTGCACTTATATAAGCAAAAAATACCGGCATCATATACAACATTGTCTTTTGGGTTGGATCCGAAGCATTGGGATTTGTTAGCCTGGTTTGTAAGTAGGTTGTTGCAGCCGCAAAAATTGGCAATAACAAATGGAATGTAAGAGCGAAACCATAGGTTTCTGTTAGATCAAAGCCTAAAAACCAATGGGCAGATTCAGCAGAACCTCCATAAGGGAAATTACGGAGCGTGCTATATAATGCCCAAAAAATTGGCAACTGAACAAGAATAGGAAGACAGCCACCCATCGGATTAACTTTATTTTCCTTGTATAACTCCATAACTGCAGCATTAGCTTTTTCTTTATTGTTTTTGTGTTTTGCTTGAATCGCTTTAATTTTTGGTTGTAGTTCAACTGTTTTACGCATTGAGGCCATTTGCTTATAAGTTAAAGGATAAATCAAAGTTTTAATTGCAATCGTCAAAAGTATAATTGCTACACCATAATTAGGAAACCCAACTGAGGCAGAAAAATTATAGAGTATATTTAATAAACTGGTCATTCCATCAACAATAATAGTCACAAAAATCCTCCTTAAACTGGGTCATGCCCACCCGGATGAAACGGATGGCATTTTAAAATTCGTTTAATTGCTTTCCAACTTCCTTTAGCTAAGCCGTATTTCAGAATAGCCTGAGCTGAATACTCCGAACAGCTAGGGTAAAAGCGGCATGATTGTCCTTTTAAAGGAGAAATAAATTTCTGATATAGACGGATCAAAACAATTAATAAACGTTTCATATTATTTTACTCACTTTTAATCAGGGCATTTGCCTTTTTTAACATATTCATCATAGTCCTTTCGACTTCCATATAGGAAACTCCTTTTATTCTTGCCCTAGCAATGAGGATTATTTGAATATCATTTCGAATTTGTGTCAGATGAAGACGAATGACTTCACGCATGAGACGCTTAGCACGATTTCTCTGAACGGAGTTGCCTACTTTTTTTGAGGCAATAAAGCCAAAACGTTTAGGCCCTTTCAAAACATAAATTGCAACATGTTTAACAGAATAATTTTTTCCTTCCGCAAAAATTTCATTAATACCTGATTTCTTGCGCAAGCGAAATTTTCTTTTTAGCATAACTCCTCCAGGCAGCATACTTCTTCGAGTATATTCTAACTAACAATGCTTTACTTTAAACGTTTTATACTATATTACCTGTTAATTGAAAATATATTTAAAAAAAGGCCACATTTTGCGGCCTTAAACTGATAATTTTTTTCGTCCTTTTAATCGACGGTGTTTAATAACATTTCTACCTGTTGGTGTACTCATACGACTCAAAAAACCGTGAACACGCTTATGACGGCGATTCTTCGGTTGATATGTTCTTTTCAATTTAACGACACCTCCTTAATTTCATAACGAAAAAAACATTTAAAGCAATCAAACTTACTTAGAGATTATACTCTAAAAATTTTTGATCTGTCAAGCTAAGAAAATTAACAAGATGTGGATAACACAGTCGTGTGAAAAGTTATCCACTGTTAATAATTTATTCAAACTCACTATATTCCTGTTGATAACTTTGCAAAAACTTGATATTATATTTTTAGATCTCCAGAGCACAACCATATTTCGTGTTATCTTTTATCCACATTACTTAATTTAACTAAGTTATCCACAAATGTGTATAAGTTTGTGTATAACTTTTTTATTATCATTATCACATTTTTTAAGACAAGGGAGGTCCGTGCATGCCACCACAGTCAATATCCCCCGAATTATTGTGGCAGGAAACTCTAGAAAAGTTGAAAACTGAACTATCCAAGCCAAGCTTTGAAACATGGTTTAGCTCTACCCGGCTTTTTCTAATTGATGGGGATACGTTTGTCATAAGTGTTCCTAATGAATTTGCAAAAGACTGGTTAGAAAGTCGCTACGCACCATTAATTCGATCCTCTATTCAATCCATTGTAGGACATTCCGTCAGTCTCCGTTTCATTATCCCTTCACCCGAAGGGGCTTACTCTGAAGATCTTGTTATTTCCACTCCAGTTCCTCCTATAACTTTCGAACAACCTGAAATTATGCCTAACTCTCTCAATAGTAAATATACCTTTGACACGTTTGTTATTGGTAACAGCAATCGATTTGCTCATGCAGCTTCATTAGCTGTCGCTGAATCCCCGGCAAAATCTTATAATCCTCTCTTCATTTATGGAGGAGTTGGTTTAGGAAAAACACACCTCATGCATGCTATTGGTCATCATATCCTACAACGATCTCCAAATACTAAGGTCCTCTATGTTTCCAGTGAAAAATTCACAAATCAACTGATTGATTCTATCAGAGACGAAAACTCCATTGAATTTCGAAATCAATACCGAAACGTGGATATTCTGTTGATAGATGATATACAATTTTTAGCCGGAAAAGAGCGAACTCAAGAAGAGTTTTTTCATACGTTTAATGCACTTCATGAAGCAAATAAACAAATTATTATTTCTTCCGATCGCCCTCCCAAAGAAATACCTACCTTAGAAGACCGATTGCGTTCTCGTTTTGAATGGGGTCTCATCACAGATATTCAGGCGCCAGATTTAGAAACACGTATAGCAATACTAAGCAAAAAAGCTAAGCTTGAAAATCTTCAAGTTCCTAATGAAGTAATGGTATATATAGCTGATAAAATTCACTCAAATATACGTGAACTCGAAGGAGCTCTTATTCGAGTAATGGCCTTTGCATCCCTTAGTTTGATCCCCATAACCACTGAAGTCGCAATTGAAGCATTAAAAGATATTTTACCCGCTAATAACACTAAACAAATAACCATTGAGCTAATTCAACAATCTGTTGCGGGATATTTTCATCTATCTCCCAGCGAGTTCAAAGCTAAAAAGAGAACTCGTGCGGTTGCTTTCCCACGACAAATTGCTATGTACCTTTCTCGCCAGCTCACCGACTCCTCCTTACCAAAAATAGGCGACGAGTTTGGTGGAAGGGATCATACCACCGTGATGCACGCTCACGATAAAATTACGAACGCCATATTAAATGATCCCTTGTTAGAGAAAAAGGTCAATGAAATGATTCATCAAATACAATCCGAATAACATTCTAATTAATAGATAAACATTTGTGTATAAGTTGTTTATACAATGTGGTTGAAATAAATAATACTTGATATATGTGGACATGTGGATAACATTTATTCATCTGTCCACAAGTTTTTCAACATCCATTAATCAGAACCATAGCGCTACTAGTCTACTTATCCACAAGTTGACAAGTGATACTACTATAACTACTATTAATTATCTTATTATTATTAAACCTAAATTTTTTAAAGTGAGTATAAAGCTTGTAGGAGGAATCACTGATATGAAAATCTTTTGCTCAAAAGATGCCCTGCTTTCCGGTGTAAATGCTGTCCAACGGGCTGTATCTAGTAAAAACACCTTGCCCATACTTCAGGGAATTTTAATTAAAGCTGAACAACAGTCTTTACAATTTGCAGCGACTGATCTCGAAATGGGGATTCGTTGTGAAGTACCCGTCCAAGTTATTGAAGAAGGCATAATGGTTGTACCTGCAAAACTTTTCACAGAAGTTGTTCGTAAACTACCAGATACAACCATTACATTAGAAGAACGAGATAAATCAATCACTATTTGTTACAATCAGTCTGAAATTATTTTAAATAGTTACGATCCTGAGGAATTTCCTTTACTTCCAGACCTACTGGAGCCAATATCATTTACATTATCTACTACAATATTTAAAAATATGATTCGTCAGACAGTATTTTCATGTGCTGTTGAAGAGAATCGTCCAGTATTTAATGGAACTCTTTTACAAATTGAGGGATCCAGTATACGATTAGTAGCAACCGATACACATCGTTTAGCCTATAGCATTTCTGAAATACTAAACCCGCAAGAGTCACATTTTAGCGGTATTATACCGGCTAAGACTCTATCAGAAATATATCGCTTACTTCGGGAAGAAGATGAACTTTTAACCATTAATTTTAGTACTAATCAAGTAGTGTTTCAATTTGGTTCAATATATTTAGTTTCTAGGCTTATAGAAGGACAGTTTCCAAATTATAAACAAGTTATTCCTCAATCGTGTGAAACGAAAGTAAATCTATCGGTTAAAAGTTTCCTAGAAGCCGTTGAGCGGGCCTCATTACTTTCTCGTGATAAAAGTGGAGCCAATATCATAAGAATAAATATTGAAAATAATGAACTAAGAATAGACCAAACGTCCGAATTTGGTAAGATATCAGAGCAATTAGACATTGAGTTGGAAGGCAAAAATGTCATGATTGCCTTTAATGCTAAGTTTTTAATAGATGCATTGAAAGTAATTAATAGTGAGCAGATTATATTCGAACTTTCAGGCCCATTTAGTCCAGGAGTTATGAGGCCGTTAGATAATCCAAACTATCTTTATCTGGTACTGCCGGTTAGGACGTCGTAATCTAAATTATGATGATTAATAACTTTCGACTGCAAAATTTCCGTAATTATGAAGATGAGACAGTAAAGCTTATGCCTGGCATTAATATATTGATGGGAAACAATGGACAGGGCAAAACGAACGTTATAGAAGCAATTTATTACCTATTGACGGGGAAATCTTACAGAGTACAACGCGAACAAGAACTCATGCGTTGGGAACAAAATGAGTTTCATTTGTATGGAGATTTTTCTATAGCTAACCATAAGGTCTCTTTGGAGAGTCATTACCGGGATAAAAAGAAAATGGTAAAAGTTAATCTAGTACCCTGTCAACGTTTGTCCGATTTTGTCGGCACAATTAACGTAATTTTCTTTTCTCCTGATGACCTAGTGATGATCAAAGGGGGTCCTTCTGAAAGAAGAAGATTTTTAGATTTACATATTGCCCAAATGCGGCCTGGACATGTAAGTTTGCTGAATGCGTATAATAAAGTAGTGCAGCAAAAAAGCGCACTTTTGAAATCTTTCATTGATAAATCTCTTAAATATTCACAATTACAACTTTGGAACGAACAACTAATTAAATTAGGTGAAAAGATTATTCGCAATCGAGTTGATTTGACGCTTCGTTTACAAGGTGTAGCAGATCACATCTATACAAACTTAACGTCTAAAAAAGAGATACTTAAAGTGAATTACATTGCATTGGGTAATAAAAATATTGATGAGGCTATTTCGGAATTTCCGCAGTTACTGAACGATAAATTGGGACAAGAAATTGAACGCCAGATGGTGCTTATTGGCCCACATCGTGATGATATACAAATTCTATTAAACGATAGACCAGCACGTCTTTATGCTTCGCAAGGACAACAACGGTCTATTGTGCTAAGTTTAAAGCTTGCGGAATTAGAATTAATACGAAAGGAAAAAGGGGAATATCCGCTTCTTTTACTTGACGATGTGTTGTCTGAATTAGATACTTTTAGGAGAGAATACTTAATGAGTTTTATTGAGACATCCTGTATTCAAACTTTAATAACTATGACAAGTGCAGAAAAGTATCTTGAGTCAGGGGCGCTTTACTATGTGGAAAAAGGACATATAAGGAGGAAAAGGTAATTGTATATGCATCTTGGCGGTGATGTCCTTATAAAAAAGAATAAAATAGTTGCAATTGTTGACTTGGAAACTATAAAGGAAAGTAAAGTTAATGACAATTTTTTTAAAAGTGCCATAAATAATAATAAAAATATTCATGTTTCAGAAAATGGTAAAGATAAAACCTTAATTATTACGCTTAAAGAACAATATTTATCACCTATTTCTGCAACAACTTTAGCTAAAAGAGGGGGACTTGTGTAAGAGACTTATGGACACGGGCCTCGGCACGTCCTTGTGCGTTGCCCCGTCCTCTGGGGTATACTATCGGAGTTAAATTTTGTTAGGACGATTGCATTGCTAAGGACGTGTCTCGCGGAGTTGGTTGTTTTGTTTACGTTAAGACGTCGCGCTCGTGTCATACTGCGTTTAAGGGGCTTGAAACGCAAATATATTAGATACATAAAGTTCAATAATCACTATCTTATTGAATAAATTGAAACAGCTCGCTAATTAGAGTATAATAACAAGGTTGAAGGCATTTTTTGGGAGGAAACAGTTTTGCTAGAAAATACAAATATACCTAATCTAGACCCATGTGACAGTTACAAGGCAGATCAAATCGAAGTACTTGAAGGACTGGAAGCTGTTCGTAAACGTCCTGGTATGTATATTGGTTCGACGAGTAGTCGCGGTCTTCATCACCTTGTCTATGAGATCATTGATAACAGCATTGACGAGGCGTTAGCCGGTGTTTGCAATTTAATTGATGTATTTATTCATTCAGACAATAGCATTACGGTCGTAGATAATGGACGGGGAATTCCAGTCGATATACATCCTAAAACTGGTAAACCAGCTGTCGAGGTGTGCCTGACGGTTTTACATGGTGGTGGGAAATTTGGTGGGAGTGAGAGTGCTTACAAAGTGTCGGGTGGCCTTCATGGCGTAGGATTAAGTGTTGTTAATGCTTTATCAAAATGGTTAATTGTCGAGGTCTCAAAAGGAGGTCATGTTTATCACCAGGAATATGGCCAAGGAAAACCTACCACAGAGCTAATAAATATAGGAACAACTGAGAAAAATGGTACAAAAATAACCTTTTTACCTGACCCGGATATTTTTGAAGAGACTGTTTATGACTACGACATTCTCGCACATCGTCTCAGAGAGATGTCTTTTTTAAATAAAAGTGTGAAGATTAACTTCACCGATGAGCGAACAAACATTAAAGATACCTTTATACATTCGGGTGGTATTCGAGATTTTGTCCGTTATCTTAATAAAAGTAAAGATTGTTTGCATCCCGATCCAATATATATTGAAACGACCAAAGATCGGGTACAAGTTGAAATCTGTATTCAGTATAATGACAGTTATGCCGAAAATCTGTTTTCCTATGCAAATAATATTAATACCCAAGAAGGGGGAACTCATGAGGCTGGTTTCAAGTCTGCTTTAACACGGGTGGTGAACGATTATGCCCGCAAAAGTAATATGCTTAAAGCCGCTGATTCTAATTTGTCAGGCGATGATATCCGAGAAGGATTGACCGCCATAATTTCTGTTAAAGTGCCTGACCCACAGTTTGAAGGGCAAACGAAAACCAAACTTGGAAACAGTGAAATAAGGGGAATCGTGGACTCGGCAACAGGAGAAGGATTAAGTACTTTTCTAGAAGAAAATCCAGCGATTGCTAGAAAATTTATTGATAAGTCTGTTCAAGCGGCTCGAGCTAGAGATGCTGCCCGTAAAGCTCGGGAGTTAACTCGACGTAAGAGTGCTTTAGAGGGAACATCCCTTCCAGGTAAACTAGCGGATTGTTCTTGGAAAGAACCTGATCTTTGTGAAATGTACCTGGTTGAGGGAGATAGTGCTGGTGGTTCAGCCAAACAGGGAAGAGATCGACGTTTCCAAGCTATTTTGCCCTTGCGTGGGAAAATCATTAATGTTGAAAAGGCTAGACTGGAT
>Ga0209386_1000899_pt1 | contig 13306 bp, 12 predicted proteins | sample NGEPertwo_FD_184510 | JGI IMG/M metagenome (GOLD analysis project Ga0209386, IMG submission 184510) | Arctic peat soil microbial communities from the Barrow Environmental Observatory site, Barrow, Alaska, USA - NGEE Permafrost154B-two... | ecosystem: Environmental > Terrestrial > Soil > Wetlands... | reverse complement strand
CGCCTACTACCAGCAGGTCGGTCGGGCGGGTCGGGCCACCGCCCGGGCCGACGTGTACCTGCTGCCCGGCACCGACGACCGGGCCGTGTGGGACTGGTTCGCCGACCAGTCGTTCCCGGACCGCCGGGCCGTTGACGTCGTGCTGGGCGCCCTCGCGGAGGCCGACGGGCCGCTCTCGCTCCCCGCCCTCGAGACCCGGGTGGACCTGCGCCGCTCGCGCCTCGAGATGATGCTCAAGGTTCTGGACGTGGACGGGGCCGTCTCCCGAACCCGTGGCGGCTGGACGGCCACGGGTGCGGCGTGGACCTACGACGCCGACAGGTACGCCCGGGTCGCTGCGACCAGGGTCGCCGAACGGGACGCCGTGATCACCTACGAGAAGATGACCGGGTGCCGGATGGCGTTCCTGCGCGCCGCCTTGGACGACCCGGACCTGGCCGCCGACCCGGGCTGGGTGTGCGGGCGGTGCGACAACTGCGGGGGAACGTTCCCGGACGTGCTCCCCGACGCGACGGCGGTCACCGCGGCCGCGGAACGGATCCGGACCCCTGGCGTCGAGCTGGCGGCGCGGCGGGTGTGGCCGACCGGGATGGCGACGTTGGGGGTTCCGGTGACCGGAAGGGTCGCGCAGGACGAGCGTGCGGAGACCGGCCGGGCGGTGGCCCGCCTGGACGGGCTCGGGCTGGGCCAGCTGCTGCGAGCCCTGTTCGCGCCAACGGACACCCCTGACTCCTCGTCCGACGGCGGGCTGCCGGTCGCGTTGCGCGCCCCCGTCCTGGCCGTCCTGGACGCCTGGGCCCCGCAGGTCGACGGGGTGGTGTGGGTCGCCTCGGTCACCCACCCCAGGCTGGTCGAGCAGCTGGCTGCCGGCGTGGCCCGTCACCTTGGTGTGCCGGTGGTCGGGGCCGTCGGCCCACGGCCCGGCCGCGGGCCGGGGCGCCATGACGTGAACTCCGCCCAGCGCCTGGCCGGGGTGTGGGACCGCCTGGTCCTCGACCTGGCGCCTGCTGCTGCCGCAGGCCTACCGGGTCGGCCCGTGCTGCTGGTCGACGACCGGTTCGGCACCGGATGGACGGTCACTGTCGCGGCCCGGCTGCTCCGCCAGGCCGGTGCGTCCGCCGTGCACCCGTTCACCCTCGCGTCGGGCTAGACGGCGTCGGGGCCGCCGAGGAGCAGCTCGCGGGGATGCCGGGGACGACGCCGGGCTACGCCGAGCCGTCCTACGGTCGTGTCGCCTTGCCGTCGAGCCAGAGGGTGTCCGACTCGTCGCGGTGCGTGCCGGTGGTCCCGACGTGCGTGGTGCCGATCCCTTGACCGTTCTTGATCACGTGCCACAGCGCCATCGCGTGACCGCGCCCGAGGTGTAGTCCTCCTTGAGCAGCAGAGCGAGTCTGCGTGGCCGGCGCGCCTCGTGGCCTGGCGGCCTGTGTCGTCGGCCGTATCGGGTGATCACCCCGTGACCGGAGGTTGCAGTGACGTCACCGGACCGACCCGTACCCCAGCTCGCCTGTCCGCTGTGTGGCGGCACAGACTTTGAGCAGCGGGAGTCCCGACAGGACTCCCGGTGGGGCTTGACCTCGCACCGGATGACGTTGCTCATCTGCTGGCCGTGTCGCTTCGTGCTGCACTTCTACGACGTGCTGCACTTCTACGACTCGCACTCGATCTTCGACTGATCCGCAGCGACGTTGACGCCGGGTGCCGCGCTTCCAACGCAGGAATGGTCGGGATCCGCGCGAAAAACACGCAGATCCCGACCATTCGTCGGGCTAGTGGCTGATCAGGCGCCCGCGTCGGCGCCGGTCATCCACGACGGCGGCGGGGGCGGGGTCACCGGAGCGGCCGGAGCCGGCGGTGCGGCCTCGGCAGGGGCCGGCGGCGGCGTCGCGCCCGCCATGCCCGGCGGCGGCGGCACGGCACCGGCCATCCCGGGCGCGGGCGGCGGCGCGGTGTGCAGCGCGAAGGAGCGGATCGCCGCACCGGCGTCCAGGTCCCGCAGCACGCCCATCACGCGGTCGCGCTCGGCGGCGTCGGCGGCCCGACCGCTCGCCTCGAGGTAGGTCAGCACGCCCAGGTCGCGGAAGTACTTGTCGACGTCGCCCGCGCCCGGCGGCTTGGGGCCGCCCGCGCCGGAGCTGTTCAGGGCCGAGTCGGCCTTCGCCGCCAGGTCGCTCGCTGCTGCCTTCGCCTTGTCCAGAAAGCCCATGACCGCTCCTCGTCGAGTGCCGCGCGAGCTGCTCGCCCGCTCACCTCGAAAGCCTACGTACGGCGTCGTCGCCTGGTTAGAGTTCCGAACAACCGGCCGGCCGACCGCGGGCACGACCACGTACGGGGAGACGACAGCCATGACCATCCACGGATCGCTGTTCACGGACTTCCGCGAGAACACCTCACAGGACCCGTTCTCGCTGCAGAACAAGAAGCTCCTGAAGATCCAGATGGGCTACGGCCCGGTCTGGGCCCTGACCGGCTCGATGGTCGCCTACCAGGGCGACGTCAAGTTCGTGAACACCGGCTCCGGCGGTCTGGACAAGTTCCTCAAGTCCAAGCTGACCGGCGAGGGCGTGAACATGATGCAGTGCACCGGCACCGGTGAGCTGTTCGTCGCCAACCTGGCGTCCGAGATCCAGGTGATGTACCTGGAGAACGACATGATCTCCGTCAACGGCGCCAACGTGCTGGCGTTCTCCTCGTCCATCGAGTGGGACATCCACCGGGTGCAGGCGCGTGGCGGCATGATGGCCGGCGGTCTGTTCAACGTGTCGCTGCGTGGCACCGGCTACGTCGCCATCACCACCGCGGGCGAGCCGGTGGCCCTCGACGTCGCGAGCGCCCCGACCTTCGCCGATGCCCAGGCCGTCGTGATGTGGACGTCCGGGGTGAGCATGGACATCCGGGTGGACACCGGCGGTCTCAAGTCGATGCTCCGCGGCGGCTCCGGCGAGCTGCTCCAGATGGCCTTCGGCGGCCAGGGCTACGTGCTGGTCCAGCCGAGCGAGTCGGTGGTGTCCGGCGGCAGCCAGGCCACGCAGCAGAAGAGCGGCGGGCTCGGCGGCCTGCTCGGCGGCTGATCGAGGCCGAACCGGCATCCGATCCCGTTCGGGGCCCGTGACGTCGGCGCAGCGCGCGATGAGCGACCGGTCGGCGGCCACTACGGTCGTGGCCATGGACGGACGACGCGTCGCGGGCCGGACCCGCCGGCGTCGGGCGTGCGCCGTGCTGGTGGCGGCGCTGGCGGTGCTGGCGCCGGTCGGCTGCGCGGCGCCCGCGGCGCCGGTCGTCACCCAGACGCCGCCCAGCGTGCGCAGCACGGCGCCGCCGCCCGTGATCCCGGCGCCCGAGCCGACGGTCGAGGCAGTCGCACCCGCCGAGCCACCCCCCGAACCGGCGCCGGCACCTGTGGCCGATCGCGTGACCGCGGTCGAGGACCAGGTGGTCGCCCTGGCGAACCAGGCTCGGGCGGACGCCGGGCTCACCGCCCTGGTCCGGCAGCCGGACCTGGACGCGGTGGCGTTGGCCTGGTCGTCGCACCTGGCCGGCGAGGGGCTCGACCTGGCCCACAACCCGGACTTCAGCCAGCAGATCCCCGCCGGATGGACAACGTCAGGGGAGAACATGGGCTGGCTGGACGACCACGGCCAGCTCACGGTCGAGGAGGTGGCGGCCCGGATCCACCAGAGCTGGATGGACTCCCCGCGTCACCGCGAGAACCTGCTCAACCCGGCGTACACGCACATCGGCGTGGGCGTCGCGCACAACCCCGAGCACGGCTACTACCTGACCCAGAACCTCGCCGCGTACTGATCCACCGCCGTCAGGCCCGTGGTGGGAACGGCGGGGACAGGAACGCCAGGAGAGTCAGCCCGGTGGCGCCGACGTTCGACGCCCGCAGCTCCTCGGTCCCGCGCAGCACGGCGAGCGCGCCTGCCGGCAGGGTCACCGGCCCGGCATCGGTGTCAAGGGTCGCCTCACCCTCGACCGCGTAGAGGAACAGGTCGGACTCCCCATGCGTGTGCGTCGGCAGGGTCTGGCCGGGGGCCAGTCGGATCAGGCGGGCGTTGGATCGCACGCCCTCGGCGAAGGGGACGGCGACGAAGCGCGCGTCGTCGTACCCGGGTGCGTCAGCGAGCTTGCGGATCTCCATCCGGCCAGTGTGCCGGGAGGGCCCCTCAGGGCGCGCGTCCCCGTCGGGGAGCGTGAGCTCGTCAGAGGTCAACCCGATCGGAGGCTGCCCGGGCGGTCGGCGGGTGCCCTAACGTGTCCGCCAGTGCCGATACGAGGGGGTGATGGGTCTGGTCCGGTACCTGCCGGTGGTCATCGAGCTCGCGTTGCTCGTCTACTGCCTGATCGACTGCATCCAGAGCGACGAGGGATCGGTCCGCAACCTGCCCAAGACGATGTGGGTCCTCCTGATCATCTTCCTGCCGATCGTCGGGTCCGTCGCGTGGCTGGCGGTCGGGCGGCCTCAGGGCGCGCCGGCGCGCCCGGTCCCGTGGCCGTCCGCCCGGACGTCAGGGTTCCCCGAGCACGAGCGTCCGCGGACGGCGATGGCGCCCGACGACGACCCGGACTTCCTGGCCGGTCTCGCTGCCTCCGACTCCCGTCACGAGCGGATGCTGGCGGACTGGGAGGCGCAGCTCCGCGAGCGCGAGGAGCGGCTGGCCCGGGCCGCCGACGAGCCCGGAGCGGTGGCCGAGGTGCCGGACGACGACGCCCCGCCGCGCCCCGGGGCACAGGACTAGGCCCTCGACGGCGGTCCCTACCGAGGTGGGGACTGGCTCGGCGTGCTCGCGCAGGCGCCCACCGGGGTGCTGCCGGAAGGCTCCTGAGCGGGCGTCCCGTGGCGGGTGCAGGCGCTCAGAGCCAGGTGACGGCCCGCTGTACGGTGCCGCGCGACGTCGTGCGGGTCTGCACCAGGTCGCACAGCTGCTGGGCCATCCACAGGCCGCGTCCGCGTTCCTGCTCGGTGCCGGGGTCCACCCGGCCGACCAACGGGTCGGTGATCCGGCCGGCGTCCGAGACCTCGACGATCAGGCGGTCCGACTCGCACCACATGCGCAGGAACCCCGCACCGCCGCCGTGGTCGATGCTGTTGGCGGCCAGCTCGTTGACCGTGAGGCACAGGTCGTCGATCCGGTCGTCGGCGACCCCCGCCTCCCGCGCGCGGTCGGCCACGAACCGGCGGATCCGGCCGAGGTCACCCTTGCGGTAGCGCCGGAACTCGGTGGACGCCCGTGGTCGAGGCAGGTCCTGGGCGGCCAGCACCTCGGTGTGGGTGGGGCCCGCGTACCGGGCCGGGACGGCCCCGGAGAGCGACGTGACGACGGGGTGGCTGCGTCGTGCCTCGTCGAGCACCTCCGCGTCCAGCGACCCCGTGTCGTAGGAGCACAACAGCCAGAGCGGGGCGCTCGGCGGAACGGCGACGTTGAGGGCCGCCTCGTGCACCTGGCACTCGGCGAGGTGGGCGTCCCGCATCCCGTCGCGGATCGGCTCGCCGATCCCGCGGCAGGGCCGGCCGGCGGCCTGCGCAACGAACTCCCGCCATGCCGGGATGATCCGTGCCGGGTTGTGCCCCAGCTCGGCCGTGTCCACCTGCTGCACCCGGTCGGCGTCAGCGCCCAGTGCGCTCCGCAGCGCCTGCCAGCGCTCGTCGTGCACCGCGATCAGCACCGGCATCCCGGCCGCGAGCCCTGCGCTGACGAAGGGCACGGTGCCGGCAAGGAACTCCTCGGTACCGTCCCAGAACAGCGCCTCGTGGCGGTATCCGGCGGGGTGCTGGGTCGGGGAGAGGGCGGAGGTGGTGGTCATCTGTCCCTCCCCCGACGATCGGATCTGAACGGCACGCGACGTGTCAACGGTAACCGGACTTGCCCTGCGACGCCCGGTGAGCACGCTCGCGCCAGGTCCCCGCACTGTCTGAGAGGGGCGGACTGCGGCAGGATGACGCGATGCGTCCCAGTTCCGCCCCGTTGCTCCTCCTTGACACGGCGTCGCTGTACTTCCGGGCCTTCTACGGCGTGCCGGAGTCGGTCCGCGCCGCGGACGGCACACCCGTGAACGCGGTCCGCGGGCTGCTCGACATGGTGGCGCGCCTGGTCACCGCCCGCCGTCCGGCCCGACTGGTGGCCTGTTGGGACGACGACTGGCGCCCCGCGTTCAGGGTCGCCGCCATCCCGTCCTACAAGGCGCACCGGGTGGCGGCCGACGGCGGGGAGGACGTGCCGGCGGCGCTGGTCGGGCAGGTCCCGGTGATCGCGGAGGTGCTGGACGCCCTCGGGGTCGCCCGGGTCGGCGCTCCCGGCTTCGAGGCCGACGACGTGATCGGCACGCTCACGGCACGCGAGGTCGCACGGCCGGTCGGGCAGCGTGCGCCGGTGGAGATCGTGACGGGGGACCGCGACCTGTTCCAGCTGGTCGACGACGCGGCCGGGGTCCGGGTGCTCTACACCCTCCGGGGCATCGGCGAGCTCGAGGTGGTGGACCAGGCACGCCTGGCCGAGCGGTACGGCGTGGCCACCGGGCGCGGCTATGCCGAGATGGCGGTGCTGCGGGGTGACGCCAGCGACGGGCTGCCGGGGGTGCCGGGCATCGGGGAGAAGACGGCGGTGGCACTGCTCCGCCGGTACGGGGACCTGTCGGGGTTGCTGGTAGCCGTTTCGGCGGGGGACGGCGGGCTCACCGTCACCCAGCGCCGTCGGCTGCTCGAGGCGAGCGACTATCTGGCGGTGGCCCCCGGGGTGGTCGACGTCGCGACCGACGCACCTGTGGCGGACCTGCCGGACCGGCTACCCGTTGTCCCGGCCGACGTCGACCGCCTGGTGGCGCTCGCCGAGCGCTGGCGTCTCACGTCCAGCCTCACGCGGCTGGTCGACGCGCTCGGCGGGTGAGCGCCCCGGATCGGCGGTCCGGGTGACCGGATCGCACTGCGGTGCCGCAGGTCAGCGGCGGACCACCAGGCCGGCCAGGCCGGCGCCCCAGGCGTGGGCCGTCTCCAGCTCGCCAGGGGCGAGGCCTTCCGTCCGGCTGATCACCCCGAAGGTGCGCGGGTCGGCGATCGCCCGGCAGCCGCGCTGGCGGAGGTGCTTGTCCGCGGCCTTTGCGGCCGATCCGGGCAGCCGGGACTTGACCACCTTGGTGTCGAAGGCTGCGAACCGGATGCCGCCGAGGGGCAGGGTCAGCTCGTTCAGCCACTCCCGCAGGCCGTACCCCTGGGAGATGACGGAACCGCCGGGTGCCTCCTTTGCGGCGTCCTGCCGGGTGTTCGGCCGGCTCAGCCCGAAGGCGTGCGTCGGACCGCCGACCACCAGCAGGTCCAGGTCGGTCGTGATGGTGCGGCCTCCGGGTGCCTTGGCGAGAGCGCTGACCTCGTAGACGTACACGGGGCCGGCGGGGGCCAGGCCTTCGGCGATCGCTTGGGCGACGGCCTGCGTGCTGCCGTGCATCGACTCATAGACCACCAGCGCTGTCATGCGCTCACTGTCCACCGTGGGAGCGGCTGCAACCTAGGATCGCGCCGCTCGGAGCGCCGAGTTCACCCGGGTGTATCCCATTGTGCGACCAGGCTCGGGACCAGCAGCGCCGCGCCCGCGACCAGGGCACCGAGGGTCACCGCCAGGAAGACCAGCACCCACAGCGGAGCGGGCACGTGGGTGACGGCGGCGAGCTGGTCCGCGTCGGACGTCCGGCCGCTGCGGCGCCGGGTGCCGGCAAGCTCCAGGACGGTCCGCGGGGCGGCCAGCAGCCAGAACCAGGTCAGGGTGTAGGCGACGGCCGACTGGGCCGTCGGCGCGGCCCACCCGGTCACCGCCGCGACGCCGGCCCCGAACACGAGCAGTACCCACAGGCCGAACAGGTTGCGCACGCTGAGCAACATCGCCGCCAGGGCCACCAGCAGCGCCCAGAGCAGGGCGACGGCGTGGCCCCCTGCGAGCAGCGCCGCGGCAGCCAGGCCCAGCACCGCCGGGCCCGGGTAGCCGGCCAGGAGCATCAGGACCATGCCTGGACCCCTGGGGCGTCCGCGGGAGAGGGTCAGGCCCGAGGTGTCGGAGTGCAGGCGGATCCCGGTGAGCCGGCGTCCGGTGAGCACCGCGACGACGGCGTGCCCCGCCTCGTGCGCGACGGTCACCACGTGGCGGGCGACCGGCCACACCCCCGGCGTCAGGACCAGCGCGGCAGCGACAACGGCCGTGGCCACGACGGCGCCCGGGGTCGGCAACGGCTGGGTGGCAGTCACTCGGTCCCAGAACTCGCTCATCCGCTCATGCTCCCAGGGGAGCGCCCTCAGGCGCGTTGGGTCTCGTCGGCGTGGGCCGGCACGGTGGTACCCAGCAGCTTGCCCGCCTCGTCGCCGGGCAGGGCCTCGGCGTACAGCCAGCCCTGTGCCGTCCCGCAGCCCATGGTCCGCAGCTGGTCGGCCTGCGCGTCCGTCTCCACGCCCTCGGCGACGACGTCCAGCCCCAGGGTGCGGCCCATCCCGACGATGATCCGGACCAGCTCGGTGGTCTGGGTGTCGACGTCAAGCTGGTGCACGAACGACTGGTCGATCTTGAGGGCGTCCACCGGGAACGCCCGGAGCGCGTGCAGGGAGGACTGACCGGTGCCGAAGTCGTCGATGTGCATCCGGATGCCGGTCGCGTGCAGGTCGGCCATGATCTGGCGGGCCGCCTCGGTGTCGGACATGATCACCGACTCGGTGATCTCCAGGATCAGGCAGCGGGGCGGCACGTGGTGCCGGGAGAGGGCCTGGGTGACCGTGAGCAGCAGCTGGTCGGACCAGAACTCGCGGTGCGACAAGTTGACGGAGACGGCGAACGGACCGTGGAAGTCGCGACGCCATCCGGCGATCTGTCGGCAGACCGTGTCGATGATCCACTGGCCGAGCACCACGATCGTGCCGGTCTCGGCCATGATCGGCAGGAAGTCGGCGGGCAGCAGGAGGCCGCGTTCCGGGTGCTCCCACCGCACCAGCGCCTCGAACTGGCGCAGCACCGACCCGTTGAGCTCGACGATCGGCTGGTAGTGCACCACGAACTGCTCGCCGACCAGGGCCGCGCGCAGCTCGGACTGGGCCCGCAGCCGGCTGGTGGCCCGGGTGTGCATCACCGGGTCGAACAGGCACGCGGTGCCGCGCTCGACCTCCTTCGCGTGGTACATCGCGATGTCGGCGTCGCGCAGCACGTCCTCGGCGTTCGTGTACCCCGTGTCGGAGGTCGCGATGCCGATGCTCGCCGTGACGGACACCTCGTGGTCGCCGAGCATGACCGGTTCGGCGATGCGCTCCTGGAGACGTTCGACGATGACGAGCACAGCCTCCTGCTTGAGCCCGTAGAGCAGGACCGCGAACTCGTCACCGCCGATCCGCGCGGCCGTGTCGACGCTGCGCAGGTCGTGCTGCAGGCGCTCGCCGACCGCCTTGAGCAGCTCGTCGCCCATCAGGTGACCGAGGGAGTCGTTGATCAGCTTGAAGCCGTCCAGGTCGAGGAACACCACCGCGAACCGGGACCCGTCGCTCCGCTGGGCCTGCTCCACCGCCCAGCCGAGCCGGTCGAGGAACAGGCGGCGGTTGGGCAGGCCGGTCACCGTGTCGAAGAGCGCGGCGTGCCGGAGCTGCTCCTCCAGCGTCTTGCGGTGGTCGATGTCGGAGACGGAGCCGACGAGCCGTCGCACCGCACCGCCGTCGGGGGCGACGCCCAGCGCTCGGGTGAGCAGCCAGTGCTGGGAGCCGTCCGGCCGGATCCGTCGGTACTCCACCTCGACGGGGACGTCGGCGATGGCCTCGGCGGCGTCGAGCGCGTCCTGCAGGGCGCCCCGGTCGTCGGGGTGCACGCCCGCCATCAGGCTCGGCTCGTCGGCCTCGTCGTCGGGGCCGAGGTCGAGCAGGGTGCGGCCGCGCTCCGACATGTAGGTGTCGCCGGAGGCGACGTCCCGCTCCCAGAGGCCGTCATTGGCGGCGCGGGCCGCGACCGCGTAGCGCTCCTCGCTGAGCCGGACCTTCTCCAGCAGGCGCTGCTGCTTGAGGGCGACGCCGAGCAGCGCGGCCCAGTGGTTGTACGTGGCGCGGCCGGTGCCGGAATGGGTGTCCACCGGTCCGACGATGCACAGCAGCCCGTGGTCGCCGCTCGCGCCCTTGACCGGGATCACGAACGTGACCTCGTTCTTGGTCGGATCGGTCTCCTCCACGATCGCCAGGGGCGGGAACGCCCGGACGTTGCCCGAGGGCGACATGTCACCGTCGAGGACCCGCGCCGGGTCGTAGACCGCCGAGAGGAGCAACATGCCCTGTTCCGGTGGGCCGTCCCACAGGCCGAGGCAGCCGAGGCGCACGCCGACGTGGGCGAGCCACCGCAGGTCGCTCGGGTCCGCGCCGACCCGCCCGAGCAGCTCCATGCCGACGTCGTACTGCTCGGCGAGCGACACCGACAGGTGCTCGGCGCGGTCGAGGCCGCTGAGCGCCTGCAGGTGGGACAGGATCGTGGTGACCTGGGCCATGCAGTGCTGCAGCACGTCGCCACCAGGGAGGTCGCGGGTACCCAGGACGATCGAGGCGTGGCCCAGCAGCTCCATCACCGTCTCGGTGAACTGCGTGAGGGTCTCCGGCGACGGCGCTGCCGGGAACAGCGAGCTCACAGTGGCCTCGATCACGTCCCCGAGCGCGACCAGGTCGATCTCGCCCGGGTCGGCGCCGCGATCCAGGCCCCCATCGTCCAGCAGCGGGAGACCCAGGTGCTCGCCGATCGCCCGCACGAGGGTCCTACCGTCCGCGATCCCCTGACGGGACGGCAGGGTTCCCCCCGAGGCGCACCCGCAGGTGCCGCGAGGGAGCAGCGTCGAGTGCGCGGTGTGCCGCCCGCGCTCGACGGACGCACCACGCAGCTCAGCCAGCAGCAGCTGGGCGGCACGGGCGCCGATCCCGATCACGTTCTGGTCGACCGTCGCGAGCGGCGGCGAGGTGTGCCACCCGGCCTCGATGTTGTCGAAGCCGATGATCGCCACGTCCTGCGGGACACGGACGCCGCGCTCGCCGAGGACCTGCATGAGGCCGATCGCCACCCGGTCGGTGGTTGTCACGACGGCCGTGATCGGCGGCCGGGAGGTCAGGATCGCCTCGACCACCTGCTGCCCGCCGCTCTCCACGTGGTCCGCGGTCGGGAAGAACAGGCCCTCGGTGGGCAGGCCGTGCTCGGCCATCGCCACCAGGTAGCCCTGGTGCCGCTCGATCATGTCGGTCTGCTCGAGGTTGCCGACGAAGGCGATCCGGACGTGCCCGTGCTCGACCAGATGGCTCACCGCCGCGTGCACGCCCGCGTAGTTGTCAGCCATCACCGAGACCGCGTCGAAGTCTTCGAAGAGGGTGCTGGTCAGCACGACCGGCTTGCCGGCCGCCTGGATCGCGCGCAGCGAGGCCTCGCTGGCCGCCAGCGCGATGGCGATGAAGCCGTCGATGTGGTCCCAACCCACCGGGACGTTCAGGTCCGGGGCCGGCGAGATCTCATCGCCGCTCAGGCCTGCGTCGAGGGTCTGCACCAGCGTGACCCGGCCCCCCGAGGCCGCTACCTCGCGGACGATGCCCGCGAGGACCTCGCCGAAGAAGAACCCGCCGGTCACCGGCGACAGCACTCCGACGTGGATCATGGTCGCCCTCTGATCTGAGCCCGCCTCTTGGTGCGGGACGTTACCGTCATCGGCCGCCGCGGATGGGAACGTTAGCGGGACAGCGAAGGTCCACCCGCTCCCGACGGGACGGCCGCCTCGTGCTCGCTCAGCCTGGTCCCCAGGACCTCGCCCGCGTCGTCGGCGGGCAGTGCCCGGGCGTAGAGCCAACCCTGGGCGGTGGTGCACCCCATGGCTCGCAGCTCGTCGGCCTGCGCGTGCGTCTCGACGCACTCGGCGACCACCTCGATCCCGAGCGCCTGGCCCATCGCCACGATGGTGCGGACCAGGGCCGTGGTCTGGTCGACGAGGGCCAGCTCGCGCACGAACGAGCCGTCGATCTTCAGCGCGTCGACGGGGAAGGTCCGCAACAGGTTCAGCGAGGAGTGCCCGGTCCCGAAGTCGTCGATGTGCAGCCGGAGGCCGACCTCGTGCAGCGCGTCCATGATCGTGCGTGCCTCGGCCGGCTCGGTCATGATCACCGACTCGGTGATCTCGATGACGAGGCACTCCGGGGGCACGCCGTGCAGCTCGAGCAGCGACCGGATGGTGGGCAGCAGCTCCGGGTCCCAGAACTGCCGATGGGAGAGGTTCACCGAGACGGAGACGGTGCGGTGGTCCTGGCGCCAGGCGGCGATCTGGGCGCACACGTCGCCGAGCACCTGGCGCCCCAGCGCGATGATCGTGGCGTTGCCCTCCATGGCCGGCAGGAACGCGGCCGGGGCCAGCAGGCCGCGCTCGGGGTGGTTCCAGCGCACCAGGGCCTCGAACTGGGTGACCTCGGCCCCGCCGAGGTCGACGATCGGCTGGTAGTGCACCACGAACCGGTGCGCCTCGAGCGCAGCGGTCAGTGCGGACCGCATGCGGAGGCGGTCAAGGGCCTGTTCGTGCATCTTCGGATCGAAGAGGCACGCGGTCCCCCGCTCGGACTCCTTGGCCTGGTACATCGCGATGTCCGCGTCGCGCAGCACGTCCTCCGCGCTGGTGTACGGCGTCTCGGACGCGGTGATGCCGATGCTCGCGGTCACCGAGACCTCCCGCTCGCCCAGCAGCACCGGTGCCGCGATCCCGTCCTGGATCCGCCGGGCGACCACCAGCAGATCCTCGGGGACCGGGTCGGTCAGCAGCACGGCGAACTCGTCGCCACCGAACCGGGCTGCGGTGTCAACGCTGCGCAGCTCCTCGCGCAGGCGCTCACCGACGACGCGCAGCAGCTCGTCGCCCATCAGGTGGCCCAGCGAGTCGTTGATCAGCTTGAAGCCATCAAGGTCGAGGAAGAGGACCGCGAACGGGGCGGACCTCCGACGGCGCGGGTGCTCCATCGCCACGCTGAGCCGGTCCAGGAAGAGCCGGCGGTTGGGCAGGCCGGTCACCGCGTCGAACAGGGCGGCCTGGCGGAGCTGCTCTTCGAGGACCTTCCGTTGGTCGATGTCGGACACCGACCCCACCAGGCGTCGCACCGCGCCACCCTCCGAAGCGACGCCCAGGGCACGGGTGAGCAACCAGCGCACCGAGCCATCCGGCAGCAACCGCCGGAACTCGACCTCGACCGGCGTCTCCGCCCGGGCCCTCGCCGCGGCAAACGCCTCCGCGATCGCGGCGCGGTCCTGGGGGTGGACGGCCGCCATCAGGGAGTCGGCGCCGGCTTCCACGTCAG
>Ga0209386_1000898_pt1 | contig 13309 bp, 9 predicted proteins | sample NGEPertwo_FD_184510 | JGI IMG/M metagenome (GOLD analysis project Ga0209386, IMG submission 184510) | Arctic peat soil microbial communities from the Barrow Environmental Observatory site, Barrow, Alaska, USA - NGEE Permafrost154B-two... | ecosystem: Environmental > Terrestrial > Soil > Wetlands... | reverse complement strand
ACAATATGATGCTCGAACGATTTATGTGCATGTTTGCTATAAACCCTAACACGCCAAAAAATCAAAAAATTGTCAAAGAACTATTGGTTTACGGCAAAATTGCAGCTTAAAATTTACCGAAGTATTGTTACAAGGAACTAATAATAAATTTAGCGAAGTTGTTCCTAAATAAAGAAACAACTTTAAAAGTTGTCCGTATCCTAACATTTATACCCATTTTCAAACCTAAATAATATAGTATTATGAACCTATTCGTGGCGAGGTTAAATTCCTCAACTACTACCAAAGATCTGCAAAAACTCTTTTCGCATTATGGGTTGGTCACGACTGTTAAAGTTATCTTAGATCATGTTACTGGCCAATCGAAATGTTACGGCTTTGTTGAAATGCCCAACAATCATGAAGCGCATGAAGCTTTAAAAGAGCTCGACGAAACACCATTTCAGGAAAACATTATTACTGTAAGAGAATCGCAATCTGTTGATGGTCATTCAATGCCAGGCAGACTGAGATACCAGGCCAGGAATACCACGGCCTCATCCAGAAAAAACAATAATAATGAATTCAACCACAGTCCATATTCAATAAATAAATCGCCTCGGGAAGATAACAGTCTTCGAAATTTCGGTTACCGTGGAAGCGGTTTCCGAACATTCAGATAATATTGATTTTTTACCCTTTTTTTCACTAAACTTGCAATACGGAATATGACTATTGATCATATTTCATATTCACACTTTCACTAAATTTTAAATAATTGAATAACTTTAATATCATAATGGCCAGGCATTGGATTTTTAATTTTTTCACAAAATCCCTTCTAATGCTTTCCGTTCTAATGGTGCTATGGTCATGTGATGAGGTGATAGAGGTGAACCTGAATAACGAAAGTCCCAAAGTGGTAATAGAGAGTTTTATAACCAACGTAGACAATCCGTTTAATGTGAAAATCACAAAAAGCCAGGAATTCTTCAACCAGCGTAATTTTACAACGATCAATAATGCAACGGTACAACTTGAATATCTTTCTGTAAAAGAGAACCTTATCAGTAAAGGAGGCGGTTATTATATCTCATCCAAAACAAAAGGGATACCAGGAAGAGCTTATACTCTTAAAATTACGGCAGCAGGTGAAACTTTCTCCGCGACGGTTGAACTACCACCTCCTGTTCCCATTGATACGGTCTATTTTCAGCCCGGGTTATTCCAAAGTGACAGTCTGAACGTTTTTATTGGATTCCGAGATCCTCCCGTCACAGAGAATTTTTACCGCGTCAGGTTATATCGTAACCGCAGGTACGCCGTCAATGACTACTTCCTTATGACAGATGCTTTTTCAAATGGTGAAAAAATAGTTGCGCCCATTTATTACCGCTATTTTGCTCCGGGCGATACTGCTATTGTAGAACTGTTAAATCTTGATAGGTGTACCTGGAAATACTTTAAAGGACTGAGTGAGTCAATTCTGCAAGGTGTCAATTCGCAGGCTCCGGGGAATCCTACTTCCAACTTTACGGGTGGTGCTTTAGGAATATTTGGCGCATGGGGATCATCTACTTACCGGATCATTGTTCCGAAGACTGCTTTGAAAAAATAGCCTTCATTCCAAATTTTTGCTGATCATGACAGAAAACCTGATCTATAAAATTGCGTTATCACTGATTCCCGGAATCGGAAGTATCACTGCGAAGTCCCTGATTGCTTACACAGGTTCTGCAGAACAGGTATTCAGGGAAAAGGAGAATGCATTGCGTCAAATTCCCGGCGTTGGAACGATTCTTGCAAAAAACATCATCAATTCGGAAGTGATGCCAAGGGCTGGGCGTGAGGTGGAATTTCTGCAAAAAAACAATGTAAAAGCCTTGTTTTACCTTGACGAAGACTATCCGCAACGGTTACTTGGATGTCCTGATGCCCCAATCATCCTGTATGTAAAAGGTGATCCATTTCTGAATTGCCCAAAAATAATCAGTATAGTAGGAACGCGACATGCCACCGAGTATGGCAGGAAAATAATTGATCAGTTTATTTCAGTTCTGTCTGAAAGAGGTTACAAAATTATTGTGGTGAGCGGTCTGGCATACGGAATTGATATTCATGCGCATAAATCAGCCATCCGGGCAGGAATCCCAACGGTTGCGGTGATGGGTCATGGCCTCGAAACGGTTTATCCCTCAATGCATACCGCGATTGCAAAAGAGATGATCGAAAATCAGGGTGGTCTTGTATCTGATTTTCTGAGTAATTCGCCGATCGAGAGGACCAATTTCCTTCGACGAAACCGCATTATTGCGGGCTTATCAGACTTAACGATTGTTGTGGAATCTGCGAAAAAAGGGGGCGCTTTGGTGACAGCTGACATTGCCAATTCTTACAACCGCGATGTATTTGCATTCCCGGGGAAAGTGGGCGATCTGTATTCCGAAGGATGCCATTTTCTAATTAAATCGAACCGTGCAGTATTAATAGAGTCTGTTGCCGATATGGAATATATGATGAATTGGAGTGCTGCAAAAAGTCAGCCTGATGCCATTCAGCCTTGTCTGTTCTACGACTTTAATCCCGACGAAAAACTGATCGTCGATTTGCTCCGCAACGAAGGGGAGACCGCCATTGATCTTATTTGCATTAAGACAACGCTCCCGATGAACAAAGTATCTCCTCTCCTTCTAAATCTCGAATTTGCCGGAATCGTAAAAGGGCTTCCCGGAAAAGTTTTTAAAGCAATCTGAACATCCTTAACGACTCAATATATGCCAATTATCTGCTATCTATTGATTCTGCAAAAGAAAGGCTAACTTTGCGGCATATTAATAGGATTGAGAATGACAACATTTGAAGGATTTGGGATTGGTAAATCGATTTTAAAAGCATTGGACGAGATTGGATTTACGACGCCAACCCCAATTCAGGAAAAGGCAATTCCGGTTATTAAGTCGGGCAAAGATGTTTTAGGCATTGCCCAGACCGGAACCGGTAAAACTGCCGCCTATGTCATTCCACTATTGATGAAACTTGTAAAAGCCGAAGGAAAAGATCCAAGGGCAATTGTGCTGGTTCCGACCCGTGAACTCGCCATACAGGTAGGTGAAGACATTGCCGAACTCTCCCAATTTACCGATATCCGTCATGCCGCTGTATATGGAGGTATTGGCTGGACCAAACATGCAGCACTGCTTGAACCCGGAGTTGATATTCTTGTAGCTACCCCCGGCCGTTTATGGGAGCTATACCGTGCCGGCGCTTTTGGGATGAAGAGCATTAAAACACTTGTTGTTGACGAAGCTGACCGCATGCTCGACATGGGTTTTATGCCGCAGCTGAATAAGCTATTTGAAGTTATACCTCCAAGACGACAAAACCTCCTTTTCTCAGCCACTTTTTCAGAAAGCATTGAGCTGATGAGCAATGAATTTCTCGCATTCCCCGAGCGCGTGGAAGTTGCGCCATCGGCAACTACCGTAGACAAAGTAAAACAGTATTTTTACCGTGTCCCCAATTTCAGAACCAAACTGAATTTTGTAAGCTTTCTTCTTCTCAATGAAGAGGAGTTTAAAAGGGTACTCATTTTCTGCAGGACAAAAGAGAATGCGGAAGACGTTTATAAAGTGGTTAGCCGGAGAACAGAGGGCGAAGTACGGATCCTACATTCCAACAAAGCACAAAGCTCCCGGATCAACGCGATCGACGCATTTAAAGCCGGCGGTGTAAGGGTATTGGTTTCGACCGACGTCGCAGCCCGTGGGATTGATGTAAGCGACATATCACATGTGATTAATTTTGATCTTCCGCCCAGGTATGAAGATTACGTCCACCGGATTGGCAGGACCGCCCGCGCCAACACCGACGGGGTAGCCATTTCGTTTATTGGTCCTGAAGAGGACTTTCATCTCGAGAATATTGAAAAATTGATCCGGATGAAGATTGAGGAGTTGCCATTCCCCGAAAATATTGATGTTGTACCATTAAGCCGACCTGAAAAGCAGAGCATCGACCGCGAAATCGACCGGCAGAAAAGACTGGCAAATCCCGAGTTCCAGGGAGCATTTCACGAAAAAAAGGAAAGAAAAGCAAAAACAAGTCATTTAAGCGTCAATTACAAAAGCAACGCAGTTCGCGACACCAAAAGCAAGGGTAGAAAGAAAGGAAGGTAATCGCATATAAACCTTTATGAGCGTTTAAACGTTATACCCTCAAAAAAGGACGAAAAGGAAGAATAAGCGATTTGATGATAAGAAAATTTAAAAATATTGTTTCTTTATTATTCCTGATAGCATTTCTTTTGCCTTCAATCGTCAAACTTGGACACCATCACGAGCATTTTATTTGTAAAGCGAAAAATGAAACCCATTTACATGTACGCCATGACAAGTGCATTATTTGCAATTTCGAATTAGCTTCTTTTTTGTCAGACATTGAAAATATTGATTTACAAAAGGACAAACCAATAGATCCTTACTGTAACCAATACCTTTCCCTACATAATTACAATCTCACCCAGTATTCGTTTCTATTACGCGCCCCACCCTGTATATAAATTAGATATACAGCATACCTGAGGTACTTCTTAAAATTTGTCACACACAAAACATCTATTAAAATGAAGAGAATATTTTTCATTTGCATTGCTATATTCATTTATAATACCGCGGATGCACAAAATAAATTGACAGGTAAAATTACTGATAAGTTAACGGGAGAAACAATTCCGGGGGCGACATTTTATATCCCGGAACTTAAGACCGGAGCCGTCTCCGATCTAAACGGTAACTATAAAATAGATAATCTCCCAAAGATAAAAGTTATCCTTCAGATTAGTTTTGTAGGATATAAATCAGTTGTTAAAAATGTAGACCTGGCGGTGACATCGTCCTTAAATTTTGCAATGGAACAAGCCATTACAGAAGTAAATGCAGTTGTGGTAACAGGTACATCAAAGGCAACTGAAATAACCCGAAACCCTGTTCCAATGATTACGCTGGACAGAAAAGAGTTACAGCAGAATTTAAACACAAATATAATTGACGCAATTTCCAGACTTCCTGGAGTGAGCGCCGTCACAACCGGACCGAATGTATCAAAACCATTTATACATGGCTTGGGGTATAACCGGGTACTTACGTTATTTGACGGGGTAAGACAGGAAGGACAACAATGGGGTGACGAACATGGCGTAGAAATGGACGAAAATGCAGTAGACCGGATTGAAATTGTAAAAGGACCTGCAAGCTTAACATATGGTTCCGATGCGCTGGCTGGCGTTGTCAATCTGCTGCCTGCACTGCCAGTTCCTGATGGTAAAATCGACGGACACATTTCAACAAATTATCAGACGAACAATGGTCTGTATGAAGCTTCTGCAACGGTGGCTGGAAATACGAAAGGGCTTATTTGGGGTGGGGTGGCTTCACATAAACAAGCCACCAACTACCAAAACAAATACGATGGACGGGTTTATGGGACAGCCTTTAACGAGTCCGATTTAAGTGCCAACATTGGTTTGAATAAGCAATGGGGTTATTCAAATCTCAATTTCTCTCTATTTGACGACCTGCAGGAGATTCCTGATGGTAGCCGCGATTCAACGACGAGGAAATTTACCAGACAAATCACCGAAGATGACCTATTCAGGCCACTGGTCTCTAACTCAGAATTAAATTCTTACAAAATTGCAACTATCCATCAGCACATTCAACACTACAAATTGTATTCTTCAAGTAATCTAATTTTAGGCAAAAGCAAATTAGGATTGATATTGGGATATCAGCAAAATATACGTCAGGAGTTCAGTCATCCCCAAAACCCCGAAACTGCCGGATTATACCTGGTTCTGAATACATTTACCTACGATGCTAAATACTTCCTGCCAGAATTTAATGGATGGGAAACGACAATTGGAATAAACGGGATGTACCAAAACAATACAAATAAAGGAACTGAATTTATTATACCCGACTATCATCTTTTCGATTTGGGACCATTTGTTTTCGTACGAAAGTCATTTGATAAATTGGATGTAAGCGGCGGAATTCGTTATGATGCGCGTAGCTTTAATAATGATGCAATGTACACGAAAGTGAACCCTCAAACCGGTTTTGATGGAAAGGTAAATTCACCTGATGGCGCTGATCAACCTTTTTATAGTTTTAATCATACTTTTTCCGGAGTTTCGGGTAGTGTTGGAGCAACTTACAAAATATCAGATAAACTGGTTTTAAAAGGGAATATTGCCAGGGGTTTCCGGTCTCCCAATATTGCCGAGATATCTGCAAATGGCATTCATCCGGGGACACTGATTTACCAGATAGGTAATACTGGTTTTAAACCGGAATTTAGTCTTCAGGAAGATTTCGGGATTTCATACCGGTCAGATCATATCAGTGGAAACTTCGATATCTTTAATAACCAGATTTCAAATTATATTTTTAATGGGAAATTGCCCAATCATCTTGGACAAGATTCTATTATAATCAAAGGTAACCAGACATTTAAATTTCAACAATCAAAAGCACGGTTGTATGGATGGGAAGCAAACCTCGATGTACATCCTTATGACTGGCTTCATTTCGAAAATTCAATATCAGTGGTCTATGCATTAAACAAAGGAGGGAATGGTATTCAAGTGACTGACAGTTCCAAATATTTGCCATTTATCCCGCCACTTCATACAAGTTCAGAGTTACGCGGTTATATAAAAAGTAAGATCAGGTATATCAGTTCATTGTATCTTAAAATCGGGATGGAATATTATGCGAATCAAAACAGGGTATATTCTGCGGACAATACTGAAACACCTACACCAGGCTATGTTCTGTACAGCGCCGGAGTAGGAACAGATATCACAAACAGGAAAGGAAAAGTACTTGCAAACATCAACATCCTTGGAAATAATATCACAGATATCGCTTATCAATCGCACATGAGCAGGTTAAAATATTTTGAGCAGTATCCGAATAACCCGTCTGGTAGAAATGGTATTTACAACATGGGAAGGAATATCAGCTTTAAATTAACCGTGCCTCTTAACTTTCAATAAATACATAAGCAGTCGGTTAGGGCGCAAGTCTCGAAATTACCCAGTCAGCACCTTTGCGCAAAAATAAAATCCGGTCGTGTAGCCGGTTGGAACGACCCTGCCAAAATTCAATCCGAAATGGTTCAATTCGATAACCACCCCAATAGGATGGTCTTTCAATCATATTTTCGACCGATTTATATTGTTGACCCTCCCACAATTTTTCAAGATATTCCCTGTCGGGAACGACCTGACTTTGGTTTGAAATAACGGCGCTCAGGCGGCTTTCCAAAGGCCTGCTGTGGAAATATTCATCCGAAACTTTCGCTGAGGTTTTCGTCGCTGCACCCTCTATTCGTACTTGTCTTTCGAGTTCGGGCCAATGAAACAACAATGCAACCTTTTGATTTAATGCAATCTCCTCTCCTTTCCGACTCGAATAATTGGTAAAAAAGCCAAATCCATCGTCTGAAAGCGCCTTTAAAAGGACAACCCGGGAAGAAGGGACACCATCGGGAGTGGCGGTTGCCAGCACCATCGCGGTGGGTTCATTCACCTTTGCTTCAATAGCTTCGCTGAGCCAATTCTCGAACTGTTTTAGTGGATCACGACTGATCTGATTCTCATCCATTACTTTAAGCCTGTAGTCCTTGCGGATATCTGCTAATTCCATCACAATCATTTTGGAATTAAACGTATGATGAAGGAGGATTGTTTATTGGACACCTCGTCATATTTCGCTTCGCTTTAAGGCATCCATGCACTCCTCCCGTTTGATAAGCAACAAAATATCCCTACCTTTGCCTGAATAGTAATATGTAGCGAAGGAATAATTGTTATGGAAAACAACGAAAAGAATACATCAAAAGACAAAAGAAATAATCTGATTGTCATTGTATTATCAGTTTTACTTGTTGCACTTGCCATCCTTTTCTTCTGGCAAAGAAGTTCGTACCGGACTGATGCAGCTCTAATCAGGGCTGAAAAAGACTCGATTGCTTCAGAACTAACAAGAATGGCATCAGGCTATGATTCACTACGTTCCGAAAACGATTCTTTAAACCAGACCATCAGTTATGCGCAAACGAAAGTAAAAGACCTTCTATCGGAAGTTGATCAGGTAAAAAATGTTAGTTATCAACAGATTACAAAATACCGTGAGGAAGTGACCACTTTGCGCAACATCATGCGCAATTATATTATCCAGATTGATAGCCTCAATCAGAAAAACCAACGTTTGATGGATGAGAATTCAAATGTCAAGCAGCAGGTAACTGAAGTAAAGTCAGCCAATCAGCAATTGGAAGAAGAGAAGAAAAAACTGGAGCAGACAGTCACACTAGCCGCCCAGCTGGAGGCAATCGAACTTAAAGCAGTAGGTATCAATGATAGAGGGAAAGAGCAGGTCAAGGCCAATAAAATTGATAAAGTGAAAATTGATTTCATCTTAAGCAAAAACCTGACAGCAAAACGCGGGGCGAAAAATATATATGCAAGAATTCAACGACCTGATCAGATTCTGTTGATGAAATCGGATAAAGATATTTTCAAATTTGAAGATATGAAAATACCCTATTCAGTGATGCGTGAGGTGGAATACGAGGGGAGTGATGTCCCGGTCAGCATTTACTGGGACAACGCTAATGAATCACAGCTGATTCCAGGAAAATATACCGTTGATGTTTTTGCCGATGGCAGGAATATTGGCACCACCGTATTCGAGGTGAAGTAAACTCCATTAAACAATTCACTTTACATTTTCAGGATGTATCAGTTAGCCGAATTGCAGAAATATCTGAAACGAATCAGCGCCGGACATTTACTCGATGTGGCAACCGGTGAGGGCGATTTTCTGTTGTTCCTGCTCGAATCGTTCAGTTCGTTTGATTCTGCAACCGGACTCGACATCAATCCTGAAAATCTTAAAACAGCCCGAAATAAAATCGGGCGGCAAAAGGTTGACTTTCTCCAGGGAAATGTAAGGAGACTTCCTTTTGAGGATAACTATTTCGATACAATCACAGTATCTAATTCAATTCATCACTTCGACAATCCCGTAAAGGCAATTCAGAGTATGTTACGGGTACTTGTTCCTGGCGGCTTATTCGTTATCAATGAAATGATTAATGAGCATTTGAATCCCGCGCAACAAACACATTTCGATTATCATTCGTTAAAGGCAGAAATTGATACAGCATCCGGTGGTTACCATCGCAAAATCTATTCCTTGCAAGAACTACAGGAGATCATTCGTGAGAGTGGACTTGTGCCGGCAGTTACAATTACCAATGAAGATCCACCGATCATCTATTCGCACGAAAAAATGTGGCAGTTTTTCCACAAACTCGATGATTTTGTAAGCAATGCAATCCATCTTCCTAACGGACTTGCATTTGAACAACGCGCCCAAATTATTAAGGAAATGATCGAATTAAACGGATTTCAAAAACCACCCCAGGTCGGCATACTTGCATATAAGGATTAGTCATTCTCACTTCCAATGGTTTAACCTTCCTCCTATATGGAAAAGCCATAATCGATTAAAAACCACTTAATTTCTTTTCAATTATTTTACAATTCTTTAACTTAAAACATTTGGCGGGTAGTACCAGGAGCCCTATATTTGTCATACATTTTTTTTCATAAGTTTAGGTTTAGTTAGGTTAGTTAGGTTAGTTAGTTTGGTTAGTTTTAGTAAAAGGATGGAACCGCCCGGTTCTGTCCTTTTCAATTTTAATAAAATTGACGGTTCACAAATCAAATGAACCGCATGATAATGAAATCAGATAAATAATTCTTTAACCGCTACGCGCTAAAGGATCAACTCCTAATTCATTTCTACAATACTAAAACCGCTACGAGGTAATGGGTTCATGACAATATTCGTTCTACAATATTGAAACCGTTACGCGGTAAAGGCTTCGACAATATTACAAATGATATGCGAAAATTGATTATCCTATATTCGATTGAAAATACGACAACTTCCATTCGACAATCGGTTAATGCTCATTCTGGTTCAACATTATTACAACCGTTACATGGTAAATAATTCGCGTTTAAATTATTTAAGAAATACCTCAACCGATGAGTATTCAATTAGCCTGTAGGGCTTAAAGTATTGTTGAAATCCAGCATATTGCCAACCCAGTTACCACGTAGCGGTTAAACTATTTTATAAAAAACTACCCCGCGCTATTTTAAATTGTAAAGACAAATCATCCTGATTTTTACCGGTCCAAGCAAACCTGATTCCCGAAGAAAGCTATCGGCATCGGGACCATTGAATTTGTTGATATTTGTTTTTGTGAGCCGTTTGTTTTCAGGCAATTTGCCATCGCCAATGAGGCGGTTAGGCCACATATTCACTACCTCAACTTCCAGTTCATTGGTCCCGGCTTTTACGAAAGGGGTAATATCGAACTGAAAAGGTGCACTCCACATTACCTGTAGCTGATGCCCGTTTATTTTCACGGAAGCCATCTCCTGCACATTACCCAGATCGAGCATCAGCGATTTGTCTTTGATATCTTTCGCTGTCAGTGAGAACGACTTCAAATAAGTGGCTGTTCCGGAATAGTATTTGATACCTGGCTCATCAAATTTGATCCACGATTTCAATTCATTGAGTTCAACTTTTTCCGGACCACCCCATTTCGGATCAAAGTGCAGAGCCCATTTACCTGAAAGCAGGGTTCCTACCGGAGAATTCTTCGTTTGAACCAAATCCTTCTTACCATCCGACCAGGTTAAGGTATAGTTTCCGGGCTCGTAAATAGCTCCTACTTTCTTTTCACCTTGATTATACAGATCGATAAAAGACGTTTCCTTTGTTTCAAACTGATTACCTGGGAAAAGAGTTTTCCCGTCTTTTTCAATGGCTACAATATGCTTTTGAGCTGGCGCATCTTTAAAGACCACAAAGACTGAACCTTCAGGTTCGAGATGAAGCGGAATGATCGTTTGTCCGTTTTCTTCGCGGTAAATCAATATCTCCTTCGTCTCACCGGTTTTTGGATCCCAAAGTTGCGGAACCTTTCCACTTACCCTGAAGGTGCATTCAACCTGTTCGTACCTGTCGGGCAAATTGGTCAGGTAACGGAACTCGAAATCATTGATCCCCTTACATGCAAAACGATTGGCAACGAAATAGATATCTTCTGTATTTGTAGCACGATGAATGTAGTCAAGTGACGTCTTTTCCTGATTGCTTTTAAAACCGAAATCAGGTTTAACTTTCATTCCGGTTAAAACATCGTTGATATTCTGTCCCCAAATGACGCGTCCTTTGCCAACTTTATTTTCCGTGATACTTTTTCCATCAATCTTGCCCCAAAGGCGGTCGGTGATCGCTTTTAATTCCCGGTCACTCTCCGGAAACCCAGTCAATCCGGTCACTTCTTGCGGACGAGGTGAAACAACCGTCATCCCGTCATTCACAAGCAATTCCACCTTTTTCAATACATTCAAATCGATCGCTTTTTCGGGTGTAAGCATCAACACGCGGTAACTCATTCCATCGGGCAAAACAATTTTTTCACCGTCAAACGATACCCTGTTCAGAATAATTTCTTTAGAGCATTTGTCCCAATCGTATCCAAAATTCAATTCCGGAAAGTCCTCTTTCAGAAATACAAAATTGGGAACATCGTCTCCGTAATAGTACAGTACATCCGCAGTAAATAAACCTTGCTGAAGCATATAAGTGCACCGATCGAGATAGCTTATAAAATCTTTCGCCTGTTTCCACCATGTAACATTCGGATTCAGATGTGTACCAGCGAAATACTCATTTCCCGGCAACCCGAATTCCCTGGGCGACGAAGTAAATGTATGCCAGACAATACGGTTGACACCCGAACAAAAAACACGGTCTATATTCCCTTTCAGATCTTTGGGTGATCGCTCCCATTGCGGACCAATGCTGGTTGGACCTTCGGCGGCAACAAATCGTTTGCCATTGGTATGAGCAACACTCGCACTTTGTCTGACAGAAAGGCGTTCATCGTCTTTTATTCGGTGCGTGTTGGCCACTGCCCAAAATTCACCTTGCGGAAAATCACTTATTCCCATCACCTTCAGCGCATCAACCGGCGCCGAATGTGGTCCGCCAGATTCGGGATGAATACCCATTCCATACTTATGTGCCAGGTTGTAAAACAGTTGATAGTGGTATTCTGCCACACAGTCGCCCACTGTTTTGCGGAAATCATGTAAAAAGCGATTCGTCTGATCGCGGTTTTCAACGATTCGACCGGCTAAAGCGGGCATATATTTTTGAAGATCGTAACCTCTGAATTTTAAGAACTCTTCCGGGAAACGATCGGTCCAGCTTACAAGATCCATCTCCCAGCTGTCGGTTTGAAGGAATTTGACACTTTTACCGACGGATTGAGCAGTTTCTATCAGCGGAATAATCACCGTATTGCTGAAAAGTTCGAAGGCTTTCGGGCTCAGATGATCAACCGATAAACCTTCCCATCCATCGCTGTTGGTTGAAGTTCGGGCTCCAGTGCAGGTATATCCGTAACGGATGATCGTCCAGTTGCCTTTAGGCGCATTCCACTCCAATTTTCCATTTTGATAGTTCCCGGTAAGGTCAATGATTTCATCTTTTTTGACGACCAGTTCGCTGCCATCCCCTGCAAAATCATCCCTGAGGTCGTGGAGCGGATAAACTCCTTTCCATCCAACATCCTGGTTGAATGATTTTTTCTTCCAGTTCAGGATGGCCTCATTCTGAACCGGAACTCCTTCCTTTTTAGGAATTGCCTGAACAATTATATCTTTGTATAATAATTTCTTCTCGGGCTGAGGCAACTCCATGCTGATCGTCATTCCACCGGTAATATCAACCTCCGACCAAACAATTTTTTTCATCGCAAATTCGGGTGTGATCGACGGTGCACCCGGGTTCCATCCGCTCTGCGCATTAACGCTCAATTCAATGCCAATGCGATCGGCCTCTTTTACAGCATGTTTGTAGAGTTCCATCCATTCCGGACTCATAAAAACCGGTCCGGCTGGAGTTTTTAAGGCCACCTGATAGTTTGAACTACCGGCATCAACCAGCGAAGCTCCTCCGTAACCCTTGGCTTTCATCTCTTCCAGATCACGTGTGATGGATTCCTTGGTAGCCATGCTGTTGAGCCACCACCAATAACAACGCAGACGTGATTCTGAAGGAGGATTTGCAAAACCGGACTTTAGTTGAGAAAAGTTAACTGTCGGGTCGGTCAGGATTATATTTTTTGGTTGTCCCTGCAAAACAAGACTTACCAGTAACACAAAACC
>Ga0209386_1000897_pt1 | contig 13318 bp, 14 predicted proteins | sample NGEPertwo_FD_184510 | JGI IMG/M metagenome (GOLD analysis project Ga0209386, IMG submission 184510) | Arctic peat soil microbial communities from the Barrow Environmental Observatory site, Barrow, Alaska, USA - NGEE Permafrost154B-two... | ecosystem: Environmental > Terrestrial > Soil > Wetlands... | reverse complement strand
GCATTAAAGTAACTTTTATTATACTTACTATACTTTGTTTTTTTGGTATATTTGCTTCTATTGCAAGAGGTAAAATAAATAAAATCAAAAAATAACCTATTTATTGATTTTATTTTTAAAAAGGAGTGCGAGTTATGGATATTTTAATCACTAATTTTATCTCCGGGATAGATTTTGGAGAGGCACAAAGTTTTAAGAATCTACAGATTATTCCTCTTTTTACAAAAGGAGAGGAAGGTAAAGGAGAAATCAGAGCTGATTATCCCGGTAAGCTGTACCGAGTAAGGAAGATGGTCCTATCAGACAGATGAGTTTTCTAATTCAGAGAACATTCTTTCCTATAAGATAAGAGGCAAGAAGGCCGCTTCTGTGGCAGTGAGAAGCCGGTGGAAGAGGCAAAGAGGTTTTGCAGGAGATAAAGGATTGCACGGAGAAGAAGTATCCATCCAGCGGGCAGGGCTGGGATTATCGTTTTGAGGGAAAAGATAAAGTTGGCTCGGCCTTGGTTTTTGACGATACAATTATTCACATGGCCTTTTTTAAGATGAGTAAGGAAGAGAGAGTAGATCGGATGTCAGGATATAAGAGGAGAAGGGAGTATAGGATACGAAATTTAACTTGACAAGCACCGTGATCCAGGTTAAGATATAAAAAATACAATATAAATACATATTTTAATACAATACTTAGTTCAATGTTGTATAAAAGGATTTTATATAAAGTTTAGTAGTCCCAGCAAACCTATGAACATGTTTACCCACCTACAGTGCAGAATAAATTGCATCCAATTAATATTAAATAAACATAAGGGAGATACAAAACATAGTTACAAAAAAAATAACGGCTTCACAAAAGGCTTATAAAAAAATTAAAAACATGATTGTAAGTAAGGAATTATTGCCCGGCAATCCTATAGGCGAAGTTGATTTTGCTAAGAAATTAAATATAAGTAGAACTCCAATAAGAGCAGCAATTCATAGTTTACAAGATGATGGACTGGTTGAATTGGTTTCTAATAAAGGGGCGTATGTAAAAAGTTTTTCAAAAAACGATATAATATTGAGTTATGAAATAGTAGAGGCCTTAGAGGGGATGGCTACGTATCTTGTTGCTGAAAAATATAAATCAGGATACTTGTTAAAAAGTGATTTAGATAATTTAAAAAAATTAGTAATAAAAATGGATAAGGATTTGGAAACTACAAATTATAATGATTGGTCAAAATGTGACGGAGAATTTCATGGTGAAATTACAAAGCTTTGTGGCAATTATTACATAAAAAATGAACATCTAAGACTAAAGATTCAGATGAATTGTGTTTTATGGTTTATTACTCCTACATATATTGATAAAAGAACCTCTAACAAAGAACATCTTATGATTTTAGAGTCTATTCTGGAGAAAGAACCTGATAAAGCACGCCAAATTGCTCAGAATCATAGAAACAGGGTAAGGAACGAAATTTATCATTTATTATAATAAATTTTTATGTTGTTATGTCCGTTAACAGTTCCAATTCATTCGCAGAAATTGATCAATAACCTTCCTAGAACCCTTATAGTAATAGTGGTTTCATAGGATGGAAGTGAAGAATAAAATAGAGTTTTCTGAAAAGCTAAAACCAACAATAATTAGGAGGAAATTAAAAATGCCAGTAATTAATACTTTTAATCTTAAGTCAGTCCAAATACCAGCTCCCTATGAAAGGGTAATCAGGGTTTTATTAGCTCCTGATACTCAGGATGATGTTAAAGGCATGAGTGTTAGCCATTGTATAATTGCCCCTCGCGAAGGTAAGACTGACTTTCACAAACACCCAGGGGTTGAGATGATGTATATTATAACCGGTAAGGGAGAATGCCATATCGGTGATAAGGTATTTTCGCTTGAGCCTGATACCTTAATGGTGGTTCCGGCGGGTACAATGCATGACATGCGAAATTATAGTGATGAAACTATGAAACTGGTTGCTATGTTTATACCAGCTGAAACATCTAAGGAAATATATGAAAGAGCCGAAGAAGCAGCAAAACATTAAGAAACTAAGAAACAAAGACGATTGTCAAATGATTACTGTTAGCGTTAAAGTGGCCGCTTATCTTAGAAGACTGAAGGGTTGTTCCGATGGTAAAACAGAACTAGATCTTTTTCCTGGTTCCAGGGTTAAAGATGTACTTAAGGATCTGAGTGCTTTACCAGGCGAAATTGGCTTAATAATATTAAATGGAAGAGCGGCTGACCTTCAAGGTTTGCTTAATGATGGGGACAACCTAGAGCTTTATCAAATCTTTGGTGGAGGTTAGTAATAATTCTAAAAATCGTAGCATAACTATAGGAGAAGTTGTTTTATGTCATATGGATATAATGGTAAAATATTAAAAATAAATTTAACAGAGAAAAAATATGAAATTTCAACCCCATCTGACCTGTTTTATAGAAGATATATGGGTGGTAGAGCTTTTGCAGCTTATTATTTGCTTAAAGAGCTAGAGCCTGGAGTTGATCCTTTATCACCAGATAACATACTTATCTTTGCTGCCAGTGTGCTGACAGGTGCGCCTGCTCCGGGAATTCCTAGGTTTACTGTAGCTGCTAAGTCTCCTATGACCGGTGGATTTGGTGAATCTGAAGCAGGAGGTTCATGGGGCCCCCAGTTAAAAAGGTCTGGATTTGATGCAGTTATTATTAAAGGTAAGGCTGCATCACCTGTTTATTTGTACATTAATGATGGAGAAGTTAAGATAAAAGATGCCGGCCATCTCTGGGGTCAACCTGTTGCTATGGTAGAGACATTGTTGAAGGAAGAATTAAATAACCCCAAAATTAAAGTAGTTACTATCGGTATTGGCGGCGAAAAACAGGTAAGATATGCCTGTATATTAAACGAAGCATCCAGTGCAAATGGCCGAAATGGATTTGGAGCCGTCATGGGCTCTAAAAATTTAAAGGCAATTGCAGTCAGCGGTACAAAAAGTGTAAATCTTTTTGATAAAGAAGCCGTTAAGGATGTTAGTAAATGGGTTGCTTCAATTTACCGGGATAATCCAATCTCGGCCACCCTCAATGAATATGGGACACCTGCAGCGATCGCCGTTCTTCAAGCTTCAGGCATGCTTCCCACTGATAACTTTTCTTCCGGAGCATTTAGCGGATATGACAAGATAGATGGTGATACCTTAAAAAAGAAATATGTAGGAAAAAAGCCCTGTTATGCTTGTCCGATTGCATGCAAAAAACAAGCCGAAATAGATGATGAAAGGTTTAGTGTTGATTCTGTCTATGGTTCGCCTGAGTATGAGACAATAGCTTCTTTTGGTTCAAATTTAGGGATAAGTGACCTAAATGTCATTATAAAAGCAAATGAATTAAGCAATAAGTATGGTATAGATACAATTTCTACGGGGGTTACCATAGCATTTGCCAGGGAATGTTTTATTAATGGTTTGTTAAGCAAAGAAGATACTGATGGAATTGACTTTACCTTTGCAGAACCGATTGATCTTTTGAAAGTTATAGAAAAAGTAGCACACCGTGATGGATTCGGTAATCTTCTAGCTGAGGGTTGTCTGAGGTTGGCCAGGAAACTGGGAAATAATTCTGAGGACCTTGCTGTTCAATGTAAAGGGTTGGAACTGCCAATGCATGACCCGCGGGCTAAATTTATTGTTGCATTAGGATATGCCGTTGCGGTAGCCGGGCCTGATCACATGAGTATTCCCCATGATGTATTCTATGAGACTCAGGAAAGGATTAACAATAATGGATTGGATTCTCTTTCCTTCTATGAACCAATTACCGACCCGGCAAAAAAGGTAAAAGCGGCTGTTTATGGGCAGACACTCTGGAGTCTTTATAATGTCCTTGGTGTTTGTGATTTTGCATACCAGCCCAGAGGTATTATTTCATTTGATAAACTAGTTAATCTGGTTAAAGGAATAACGGGATTTAATACAAATATGTTTGATCTGATGGAAGTAGGACGTCGTGCTATTAATCTTGCCCGGATGTTTAACGTTAGAGAAGGTTTTACTACTAAAGATGATAAACTTCCTGCAATGGCCTATAAACCAATCAAAGAAGGAAGGCTTAAAGGAGCAAAAATAGATAAAAAGCAATTTGCAGAATCATTGAAGGAATATTATCAATTAATGGGTTGGAATCCTGAAACAGGGGTTCCCTATACCTCAACTCTCAAGGCACTTGATATTGAGTGGGTACTGGAATTAATCAATAAGTAAAGGAGGTGTTAAAGAAAATAAATTATGCGTGCCTTTGTAATTTGTAATAAGAATAAAAATAACAAAAAAATGGAGGAATTAAAATGAAAAAGTTTATTAGTTTTCTTTTGATGGTTAGTTTATTTGTCTTTGTATTTGCTGTAATGGCCGTACCGTCCTTTGCAGCGGATAAGATTGTAATTAAAATTGCAACCGGTACTGCCAGTGATCATCCTGAAAATGTTGGTTGTAGATATTTTGAGAAGCTTGTTGAAGAGAGAACAGATGGTAAGGTAGATGTTCAGCTTTATGACCAGGGGCAGCTGGGTTCCCAAAAAGACTTTGTTGAAGGCCTTAGAATGGGTACTCTCGAAATGACAATGGTTACCATTGGTTTCTTCTCTTCCTATGAGCCCATCTTAAATGTATATGAGCTTCCTTATCTATACGATAGCCCTGACCAGGCTTACCGTGCAGTGGAAGGTCCTTTATTCGAAAACATCAAAGGTCATGTAGAAAAACATGATGTAAAAATACTATCATTTTTTGAAGCCGGAACGAGACACATTACTAATAATGTTAGACCAATCGTTACTCCTCAAGACCTGAAGGGATTAAAATTAAGAACACCACCGGCCAAGATAAATGTTGATACCTTTACCACTTTTGGTGCCAATGCAGCTCCTTTAGCCTTTACTGAACTTTATATGGCATTGCAACAGGGCGTCTTTGATGGCCAAGAAAACCCACTTAGTAATATCTCTGCTTCTAAATTCTATGAAGTTCAGAAATACTTATCTCTGAGTGGACACCAGTTTTTGATTCATATGTTTATGTATAGTAGCAAACTATGGGATAAACTTCCTGCAGATGTTCAAAAAGTAGTTCAGCAGGCTGCCAAGGAAGCTGCTTTATATCAGCGTAATGTTGTTCATGAAGAAGATGCTAAGTTAATAGATGTATTGAAGGGGAAAGGCATGATGGTAAATGAAGTAAATGTTGATGCATTTAGAGAAGCTGCTAAACCTCTTTATGATAAGTATATTGAAGAATATGGAGCAGAAGCGAAAGAAATTATCGATACAATTCGGGCTACTAAATAGCATTTAAGACTACCAGGTTAAGACTCCAGTTAAAGTTAGGTTAACCTTAACTGGAGTCTTCTAAATTAAGCTTATTGCGGGAGGTTAATAAATATGGCCAGAAAGCAAAATCTATTAGAAAAGATAGTTGATAATATAGGTGCATTTATAATGTTTAGTATACTTTTTGTGACCTTTTATCAGGTAGTTTCAAGATATGTGCTTAACACTCCGTTATTCTGGTCTGAGGAACTTACAAGATATCTATTAATCTGGTTGGCGATGATTGGTTCCGCTATGGCCTTGAGTAAGCATGAACATATCTCTATTTCGACTTTTGTTGACCACCTTTCTCCGGGTGGACAGAAATTTATGTATTATTTAAGAAATTTCGTCTTATCCATTGTATTAATTTTTATTCTTTATTATGGATATACTTTTGCAATTTTAAATAGTACTCAATACTCAGCATCAATTTACTGGCTAAGTTTGTTCTGGGCTTGCCTGGCTTTGCCAGTAGGCTCCGCATTCATGTTGTTATATGTAGTTAAAGATACGATTTTAATCACTTTAAAAAAGTAAAAAAGAAAGAGGACGGCTTTGGATCCTAATATTGTAGCAATAGGGTTTATAATATTTTTAGGTTTGATTTTACTTGAAATACCGGTTGTTTTTGCTCTGGGTTTTGGAAGTATTGTAACACTTATTCTTCAGGGGACTTTTCCGTTGGCCTTAATACCCCAAAGGATATTTGTTGCTCTTGATTCTTTTCCACTTCTGGCAATTCCGCTATTTATCTTTGTTGGCCAGAGCATGAATACATGTGAAATTACAAACAAACTTTTTCGGTTTGCCCGTATTCTGGTGGGGCATATCAGAGGAGGACTAGCTCATGTGAATATAGTAGCAAGCATCTTTTTTGCTGGTATGTCTGGTTCAGCCGTGGCTGATGCCTCAGGTTTGGGATTAGTTGAGATAAAGGCTATGCAGGATGAGGGTTTTGATGCGGACTTTTCGTGCGCAGTTACAGCTGCTTCTAGCACAATCGGCCCGATTATTCCTCCCAGTATACCCCTGGTTATATATGCTTATATGGCAAATGCATCTGTCGGACGTCTTTTTTTGGGTGGTGTTTTACCTGGGTTATTAATGGGTGTATCTATAATGGTTTTAGTTTATTTTATTTCAATCCGGCGTGGATATAAAAAAGATAAGTTTCCTCCCTTAAAAGAAATCTTTAAGGCTTTTGTTGAAGCCATACCTGCCCTTCTTACACCGGTTATTATGATCGGAGGGATAGTGAGCGGTATTTTTACCCCTACAGAGGGTGGCGCTGTTACTGCTGTCTACACTCTTTTTCTCGGTTTTATATTATATAGAAATTTAACTTTCAAGGATTTTGTTAATAATCTGAAGATAACTGCCAGAACCTCGGCGACGGTACTTTTAATTATTGGATTTGCATCAGTTTTCTCATGGGTTACTACGGTTGCGAGAATTCCTCAACTTATTGTTCCTTTTATATTGAGCATAACAACCAATAAAATAATTATCTTGGCTCTGATAAACATAATGCTGCTAATAGCAGGCTGTATTATGGAGAGTATAGCTATCATAACTATTAGTCTACCGGTACTTTTTCCGATTGTAATGAATCTCGGAGTTGATCCGGTTCACTTTGGTGTTATGATGATCTTAAATCTAATGATAGGGCTGGTTACACCACCATTTGGCTTATGCCTTTTTGCGGTTTCAAGTGTAGGCCATATATCAGTCGGCAGGGTAATTAAAGCAACACTGCCATTTTTGATTCCTTTAATTTTTACTTTGATTTTAGTAACATATTTTCCGGAGATTACACTCTGGTTTCCAAATTTAATTATGGGAAAATAAATCTTAAATAAATTTAAAAGAGGTACCCATTAGTATGACGATTCGATTAAATGAAAAAGAACTCAACCGACTCTATTCTAAAAGCATGGAACTCCGTAAAACGACCCTGAAGATGATAGTCAAAGCAAATTCCGGTCACATAGCCCCATCATTTTCTATGGCTGAAATAATTACGACATTATATTACAAAATTTTAAATGTTGACCCAAAAAATCCGGACTGGTTGGATAGAGATAGAATGATTCTCTCAAAGGGTCATGCTTGTCCGATTTTATATGCTGCCCTGGCAGATAGGGGATTCTTTCCGGAAGAATGGTTATGGACTCTCCGCCGTCCGGGAAGTAATTTACAAGGGCACCCGGATATGAATAAATTACCCGGTATAGATATGACAACAGGTTCCCTGGGAAACGGACTTTCAGCCGGTGTCGGAATGGCACTGGCTGCCAGAAGTGATAAAAGGGATTATTATACTTATGTTGTTCTGGGTGATGGTGAGTTACAGGAAGGCCTCGTCTGGGAAGGTGCAATGTCTGCAGCCCATTATCAGCTGGATAATTTAATTGCAATTATAGACCATAATGGTTTACAAAGTGGTGGAAAAGTTGAATCGATTATGAACCTAGCCCCTCTTGATGAGAAATGGAAATCATTTGGCTGGCATGTTCAGGAAGTAAATGGCCATAATATTGAGAAACTAATTGAGGCAGTTGAAAGTGCCAGGGAGACTAAGGGTAGACCATCTCTGATTATCGCCTGCACAACTAAAGGTAAAGGTGTTTCCTTTATGGAAAATAATTATATGTGGCATGCTCGCGTTCCATTAGCTGAAGAAGAAAAAAAAGCATTAAAAGAATTAACGGAGGGGATGAAAAAATATGAGTAAATTAGTCTCAACTCGTAAAGGTTTTGGTGATGGCTTATTAAAGTTAGCCCGGCAAAGAAAAGATGTTGTTGCTTTTGCTGCTGATACTTATCGCTCCTTTAAAATGGGTCCATTTGTGGATGAATTCCCGGACCGTTATTTTGAGTTTGGTATTGCTGAGCAGAACATGATGATGTCTGCAGCCGGAATGGCAAGCTCAGGGAAAGTTGTATTTGTTGCAGTCTATAGTCCTTTTGTCTCCATGCGGGCCTTAGAACAGCTCAGGACTTTTATTGCTTATCCCAACCTTAATGTTAAGATTGCTGCCGGCCTGGGAGGTTTAACAGGTGATACCGGTGGAGTAACGCATCAAGGTACAGAAGATTTAGGTATAATACGAGCAATTCCTAATATTACTTTAGTGTGTCCGGCAGATGCAATTGCCGCAGAGAAATATGTAGAGATAGCTGCCGAAGTGGAGGGGCCTGTTTATATGAGAATCGGCCGCGGCGCTACTCCTTTAGTATATAATGAAACACAGGAGTTTAAACTGGGTAAGGCAATAAGAGTTCGGGATTATGGAAGTAATGTTACAGTAATAGCTATTGGCCCCTGTCTAATTGAAGCCATCAGAGCAGCAGACCGATTAAAGGAAACGGGGGTAAATATAAGGGTTTTAGATATGCACACTCTTAAACCCCTGGACAGGAATAGTATTTTAGAGGCGGCAAGAGAAACAGGAAAGATTATCACTATTGAAGATGGTACTATAAATGGTGGTTTGGGAAGTGCTGTTTCTGAAGTATTAGCAGAAGAAGGGATATTATACAAGGGAAAACCGGTGAGATTTAAAAGGCTTGGTTTAGAGAATTTTGGAAGTTCCGGGACACTGGATGAATTACTGAAGTTTTATGGATTAAATGCAGATAACCTTATTAAAACAGTTAATGATTTACTTTAAAAAATAACGAAAGGAGTTAACTATAATATAATGAATATTCCTAAGATGATGAAGGCTATTGTAAAGACTAAGGAAGAAAGAGGAGCTGAATACCTGGAGGTTTTAGTTCCTGAAGTTGGTCCGGGAGAGGTTCTTGTAAAGATTAAATCATGTGCTGTTTGTGGAACCGATATTCATATGTATCAATGGAATGCCTGGGCTGCGGCTAATGTAAAAAAGGCCTATAGTGGCCTTCCCAGGATTATGGGACATGAGTTTAGCGGTGAAGTTGTTAAGGTTGGGGAGGGAGTAAAGAAAGTTAAAGTTGGGGATAGAATAGCAGCTGAAACCCACGTTCCCTGTGGTGAGTGCTATTTATGCCGAACTGGCAAACAGTTTAACTGCCAGAATGTTAAAAGATTTAAAAACGGAGTTTATGCAGAGTATGCCCTAATACCTGAGTTTTGTGCAGAAAAGATACCGGATAATATTGGATATGATGTAGCTGCTTTATTTGAGCCATTTAGTGTTGCTGTTCATGGAGCAAGCTATGTTAGAATGGTAGGAGATTCGGTTGCTGTTATTGGTGTTGGCCCAATTGGGCTTTTTAGTATTAAGATGGCTAAGACAATGGGGGCAACTACTATATTTGCATCTGATATCAGTGAATACCACCTTTCCCTGGCCGAAAAGGCAGGTGCTAATTATTTACTTAATCCCAAAGAAATGGATGTCGTTAAAGAGGTTAGAGATGCAACAGATGGTTTAGGCGCTGGAGTAGTATTTGAAACCTCTGGAAATGTTAAAGCAATAAAACAGGCCTTTGAGCTATTAAGGAAGAGTGGTTCGATGGTAATGATCGGACTGCCTTCCGAGCCGCTGGTATTGGATGCTAGTTCAGATATAGTCTGGAAAGGTGCAACTATTTACGGTGTCCATGGCAGAGATATCTTTACTAGTTGGGAGATTTCCAAGAATCTTTTAGGAAGTGGGAAAGTAGAAATAGAGTCACTAATAACCCATCGGTTTAAATTTAATCAATTTAAGAAAGCTTTAGAACTGGCTGAGGCAGGTAAAACCGGTAAGGTTTTACTATTGCCTGAGTAATTTTTAGAATAACCTGTGGAGGTGAGCAGTCTTTGTTAAAGAAAAAAGAGGTAGTAAAAGCAAAATGCAAGGCAGAAGAAATGATCAGGAAAGCTGGAATAAAGATAATTCCGAAGGAAGCTGAAAAAATTGATGTTGCTGACTTTGGGCTGAGCAATCTAAATAAAGAGGGAGCACAGATATTAACCTTTTTCAATACTGAAAGGGTTAGTGCCAAGGTGATTGCTATGTTTTCTTATCAGACTATGCCGGAACATTGGCACCCTTCAGTTAAAGATGACCCTGGCAAAGAAGAGACAATCAGAGTAATAGATGGAACATTATATATGTATATACCTGGTGAAGATAATATGCAGTATGGTTTTATCCCTGAAGGTAAAGATGATTGTTATACTGTAAGGCATGAGTTAGTAATGAAATCTGGTGACCAGGTTACCTTAGAGCCAGGGACGAAACACTGGTTTCAGGCGGGTGAAGAGGTTGCTATTTTTTATTCAATGTCAACTTGTGCCCGTGATCTTCTGGATGGATTTACCGATCCAGATGTTGTACGAAAGACGGAGATAGCTGAGTAAAAATTTGGAGGGATTTGAAATGGACAGAAAATATGCAATTATAACGGGTTTTTTTGGGAAATTAAAAGACCGTTTTATTGATTATCAACCAGCACGTAGTATGGAGGAAATACTGGAAATGGCTGCAAAAGTTAAGGGTTGCTCAGGTGTAGAGGTAGTCTATCCGCAGGATTTTACTGATACGGCTAAGTTAAAAAAGATGTTGAGCGGTTATGATTTAAAAGTTTCTACCGTAAACCTTAATATTAAGTCAGAGGAGAAGTTCAGATATGGTTCTTTCTCTAACCCAAATCAAAATGTTAGAAAAGAATCTATTAGATATCTGAAAAGAGCAATGGACTGTGCCGCTGAACTTGGGTGCAATATTGTGACAACAGCCCTTTTGAGTGACGGTGCAGACTATCCTTTTGAACTTGATTATGAAAGGGCATTTAATGATACCGTAGAAGGTATAAAAGAAGCTGCAGATTATCGGTCTGATGTTAAGATAAGCATAGAATATAAGGCATCTGAACCAAGAGTTCATTGTCTATTAAACAATGCAGGAAAGACCGCTTACTTATGTAATTTGGTCGGCAGGGATAATGTGGGTGTAACTCTGGATGTTGGGCATGCACTGCAGGCCCTAGAGGTACCGGCAGATACGGCTGCATTTCTGGGGACAACAGGGAAACTCTTTTATGTTCATGTTAATGATAACTACAGGAACTGGGATTGGGATCAGGTTCCCGGAACTGTAAATTTATGGGACCAGATAGAATTTGCTTTATATTTGAAAAAAGTCGGTTATAATGGGTGGATAACAGCAGATGTTTTCCCACAGAGACATGACCCTGTCAAAATCATGGCCAAAACCTTTGAATGGATGGATTTTATCTTCGATATTGCAGAGAAAATTGATAGTAAAAAATTGTATGAAATGATGAATTCAACTGACGAGAATACCTTTGAGATTTTAGATTACATTAGATCTTTATTTAAATCTTGAGATAGATAATAACAAAGTGTATTGAAAATAATCTATGATTGATTAAATTTCACTTAATGAAACTGATGGTAGTGTGGAATAGCAGTAAAGATAGACGGTGAATATTCTTTTTTTGTTAGTTGATTAGGAAGAGAGGATTATATTGGCAGTTTTTATCACTGGTGGATATGGACATATTGGATCATGGATAGCTTATCTATTTGCTAAACAAGGGAAAGACGTCATTCTTTATGACATAAAAAAGGTTAAATTAGATTATCTAGATGAAGTTAAAGACAGGATAAAATTTGTTCAAGGAGATGTTAAAGATTTTACTAGATTGTCAGCAAGTTTCCAAAAATATAGTAAAAAAATAGAAGGAATAATTCATACTGCTGGAGTAATGGGTGAATTTGTAAATTTAAATCCCTATTATAGTGTAAAACTGAACGTGATAGGCACCTTGAATATATTAGAAATAGCAAGAATTTTTAATATTAATAAAATAATATATACTAGCACCGGTGCCATTTATGATCAATCAGAAAAAGTTGCCACAGAAGAGAGTAAAATTAATCCTCCAGATTTATATGCCGCAACAAAGTTATCAAGTGAACACATTGGGATACAATATGGTAAGACATTTGGTATAGACTTCAGAGTTGGCAGACTTTACTTTGTCTATGGCCCAGGTAAACTCCCTTCAGACTTTACCTATATCTATAAAATGGTTTTTGGTATTTTGGAAGGGATTGAAGGTATGAAAAATATTAATGGTGGTGACCAAAAGTTTGATTTTACATATGTAGAAGATGCAGCCAGGGGTATTGTTCTTCTTTATGAAAAAGAAAATCCAAAAGAAAACATTTTCAACATTGCAACTGGAAAGTCCCACTCAATACGAGAAGTAATAGATATAGCTATCAAATATAGTCATTACTCTGGTAAAATAAAAATTCGTGGTGGGAAATTAATAAAAAGGACTGAAACTTTAAATATTCAAAAAATAGAAAAAGAAACTGGCTACAAGCCATTATATAGTTTGGAAGAAGGAATTAAAAAATATAGCCATTGGATTAGCCGAAATATAGTTTAAATTTAAGATATTTACCTTTCAAAAAGCACAAGATATGTTAAACGACCGGCTGCGGAAAACTTTAGGTTTTTTAACGCCGCATGAGGTTTTTTAGTAAACTGTTGCATTAGCAACTTGAATCTACACTGTCCCTATATATTTATATTTTCTATATATTTTCAGGATCCATTTACGGGTGAAGATTTGATTGAGCAGGGAAAAGTCTTGGCGTTATAATTGGAAGAAAGTGTTGCGGAAAAATTAAAAGCCTCAATCTCAAAAAAGCTTAGAAAATTAATGTAAAAATTAAGGGAATGGGGTTTTATGGATAAGTTATACAAGAGAGGTCTTCTGCTTGAATATTTTACAGTTGGTTATAATATCATTGAGGCTATCGTATCAATTGCTTTCGGTGGTATGGTGAATTCCATTGCCCTGATTGGATTTGGACTAGACAGCATAGTTGAATCGCTCTCTGGTTTAGTTTTGATTTGGCGTTTGAGACAGCATCAAAAAGTAACAGAAGAAGAAGAGGAAAGAGTTGAAAAGAAAGCAATGAAATTTATAGCTATAACTTTCATTGTACTCGCTCTTTAT
>Ga0209386_1000896_pt1 | contig 13329 bp, 11 predicted proteins | sample NGEPertwo_FD_184510 | JGI IMG/M metagenome (GOLD analysis project Ga0209386, IMG submission 184510) | Arctic peat soil microbial communities from the Barrow Environmental Observatory site, Barrow, Alaska, USA - NGEE Permafrost154B-two... | ecosystem: Environmental > Terrestrial > Soil > Wetlands... | reverse complement strand
GCTGTGGCGGAAGCTGCGGCGGGGCGGGGGGCCGGCGGGCGCAGCCTGACCGGCCGCCGCTCGTCGTCAGGCGTCGCGCGTGAACAGGGCGACCGTCTCGATGTGGTGCGTCTGCGGGAACATGTCGACCGGCGCGACGCGCTGCAGGCTGTAGCCCAGCTCCGCGAGCTCGGCGCCGTTGCCGGCCAGCGTGGCGGGGTTGCACGACACGTAGACGAAGCGCTCCGCACCGAGCGCCGCCGCGCGCTGCAGCGCCCTGCGGGCGGGCCCGGCGCGCGGCGGGTCGACCATGACGACCGCCGGGCGCTCGGCGTCGTCGTCGCGCCCGGCATCGAGCGTCGGGTGAGGCGGGAACTTGAGCAGGGGGCGCACGTCGCGCGCGTAGAAGTCGACGTTGGCGACGCCGCTCCGAGACGCGTTTTCGCGTGCCGCTACGATGGCCTCCTCCTGGATCTCCACCGCCTGCACCTGTCGCGCGCCGCGCGCCAGGGGGAGACTGAGCGAGCCGATGCCGCAGTACAGGTCGACGACCGGCCTGGCAGGGTCGGAGGCGGCGAAGGCCAGGGCCTTGGCATAGAGAGTCTCGCACATGGCGCTGTTGGTCTGCAGGAACGCCGCCGCCGGCACCCGCAGTTCGACGCCGGCGAGGCGCTCGTGGATGTACGGCGGCCCGAGCAGCATGTGCGGGCCGTCGCCCACCGCCGCGTCGGCCGGCGTCTCGTTGACCGTGATGCCGAACGACGTGCAGCCGCAGTCGGCGGCGACGCAGGCGACGAGCTCGGCCTCCTCGGGGAAGCGCGCCGAGACGAAGAGGTTGAGGAGGAGGTCGCCGCTGGAAAGGCCCTCGCGGACCACCAGATGGCGCAGCAGGCCGTGGTGGTGGTCCCGTCCATACGGGCGCAGGCCGAGGGCGCGTGCAGCGTCGGCCACGGCCTGACGCGCCCGGTTGATGCGCACGGACGCCAGGCGGCAGTCGGTGGTCTCGACGATCTCGCGCCACGAGCCGCGGCGGTGCAGGCCGAGCTGCAGCTCGCCGTCCTCGGCCTCCCCGAACGAGAACTCCATCTTGTTGCGATAACGCCACGGATCGTCCATGCCGCGGATGGGCTCGAGCTCGTAGCCGTCGAGGTGGCCGAGACGTTGCAGCGACTCGACGACCTGCTGCTGTTTGAACTCGAGTTGCGCCTCATAGGCGAGGGTCTGCCACTCGCAGCCGCCGCAGTCCTCCGTGTGCTCGCACACGGGCGCGATGCGGCGCGGAGAGGGGGTGAGGAGCTCGATGACCCGCGCCTCCGCGTGGCTCTTCTTGCGCCGCGTGACCTTGGCGCGCACGCGGTCGCCGGGCACGGCTCCGCGTACGAAGACGACGAACTCGTCGACGCGCGCGACGCCCTGCCCGCCGTAGGCGAGGGTCGTGATGTCGAGCTCGACGACGTCTCCGGGGCGCGGCGGCATGGGCGCCAGTGTACCCGCTGCCCGCGCGCGCCGCGAACCGGCGCGATTGTCCACCCGCAGGACCCCTCGCGGCCTGTGGACGGCGGCTGCAAGCTGGTAGAGTCGACGGCGAGCCGCCTGGGGTCTGCCGCGGCCGTCGTCCTGATGAGTCGTTCAAGGAGGGACAAGTGAGCGTGCCCGACCTCGAGACGTACCGCCGCCGAGCCGAGGAGTTCGTCGGCGCCCTCGACAGCGAGTACTACGAGCACTTCTCGGGCCGCAAGCCCGTATGCGACACGGCGGCGGTCTACGACCGCTACCCCGAGCTGTTCACACGCGAGGCCGTCGTCGAGCTCGATGCTCTGTATCAGCGCACCGTCGAAGATGACGCCAAAAGACGCCTCGCCTACCTCATCGCCTTCACCGTAGACGGGTTCATGGGCGAGCAGACCAAGCATCTCGTCGACGAGATCGCCAACACCGAAGGCTCGACGACCATCGAGGTCGACGGCGAGACCATCGGCCTGCGCCAGGCCGGGGTCGTGCAGGGCAACGAGGCGGACGCCGCCCGCCGGGCCCGTATCCAGGGCGCCCGGCTGGCCGCTACCGAGGAGCACCTCAACCCCCTGCTCGAACGTCACTGGCGACGCTGTCACGATCTCGCCGCGGAACTCGACTATCCCAACTACATGGAGCTCTACTCGGAGGTCAAGGGCCTCGACTACGGTCTCTTGCGGGCTGAGCTCGAGGGTTTTCTGCGCGATACGGCGGGTCTGTACGAGCGCGTCATGGACCGTCTGGCCCGTCAGCGTCTGGGCATCACCCTCGCCCAGCTCACCTACGCCGATCTGCCCTACCTGTGGCGCGCCCCCGGCTTCGACGACGTCTTCACCGCCGACGGCCTTGTGCCCGCGCTCCGGCACACCCTCGCCGGCATGCGCATCGACCTCGACGCCCAGACCAACGTGCACCTCGACACCGAGGTCCGCGAGCTCAAGTCACCGCGGGCCTTCTGCGCGCCGGTGCGCGTGCCCGACGAGATCTATCTGGTCGTCCTGCCTCACGGCGGCCAGGACGACTACGCCGCGCTGCTGCACGAGGCGGGGCACACCGAGCATTTCGCGCACACGTCGCCGGAGCTTCCCTTCGAGTACCGCCACCTTGGCGACAACGCCGTCACCGAGGCCTTCGCCTTCATCTTCGACCACCTCGTGGTCAACCGCCGCTGGCTTGAGCGCTACCTGCAGTTCACCGACGCCGACGACTTCGTGCGTTTCGCCAGCATCAACGACCTCTACTTCATGCGCCGCTACGCGGCCAAGCTGGCCTACGAGACCGAGCTGCACACGCAGACCGGCGAGCTGCGCGGCATGGCGGCCGAGTACAGCCGCAGGCTCAGCGAGGCGACTATGGTCGACGTGCCCGAGCAGATGTATCTGGTCGACGTCGACGACGGGTTCTACTGCGCCAGCTACCTGCGCGCCTGGATGCTCGAAGGCGCCTTGCGCATGATGTTGCAGGACCGGCACGGCATGGACTGGTTCCGCAACGATGCCGCCGGCGCCTGGCTCAAGGAGCTGTGGTCCTACGGCCAGCATTTCACCGCCGAGAAGCTGCTCCTCAAGCAGGGCGGCGGGCGTCTCGACACCGACCCTCTCCGGCACCACTTCGAGCGCGCCCTGGGCCGCTGAGGCCGGGCGTGCTCGCGGTTCACTGCGCCGCGAGCACACTCACGAGCACGCGGCGCCGGCGGGGCCCGTCGAACTCGGCGAAGTACACGCCCTGCCACGTGCCCAGCTGTAGGCGGCCGTCCGTCAGCGGCACGGTGACACTGCTGCCCATGAGGCTGGCCTTCACGTGGGCGTCGGCGTTGCCTTCGAGGTGCGTGAACGGCAGGCTCTGCGGCACGAGACGCTCGAGGACCAGCTTCATGTCGGCGCGCACCGACGGGTCGGCGTTCTCGTTGATGGTCACGCCGGCGGTGGTGTGGGGCACGTAGACGACCACCACGCCGTCGCGCACGCCGCTCTCGGCCGCCGCGGCGGCCACCTGCGTCGTGATGTCGACGAAGACCGTGCGCTCGCGGGTCTGGACTTCGCAGCCGGCCATGGTGTGACCTCCTAGAAGAGACCGAAACGGCGCTTGCGGAGCGCCTCGGGACGGTGGGGGATGGTGCGCCTCTCCTTGAGCGCGGTGACGACGTCGGCAGTGGAGCGCAGGGGGTCGGGCAGTTCCGTGTAGCAGGCCATGAGCTGCCCGGCCTCGTGCGCGTCGCTGCCGCCGGTGCGCGCCGCGCCGAGCTGGGCGGCGATCTGCTCGGCGGTCGTCACGTAGCGCTCGTCGAGCCAGCTGCCGTTGTAGACCTCCACCGCGTCGACGACGCCGGCGACCATACGTTCGAGGCCGGGGTAGTAGGCGGAGCCGCTGCGCCCGCCGCCCGCCGCCGGGTGCACCCACACGACCGCGGCGTCCTCCGGGAGTTCACCGGCTCGCGGGGCGTCCTGCACGTCGGCGAAGGTGCTCAGGAAGTCGAGGTCCGGCGAGAAGACGACGAAGTCGCCGAACAGCGTGCTGATCTCGACCCCGTGGACGAGCAGCACGCCCTCGGCGGCGAGCGCCGGTTCGAGCTTGCGGTTGTCGGAGACGTCGCCGTGATTGGTGAGAGCCACAGCTTCGACGCCGTGCTCGACGCACCAGGCGATGTAGTCGCGGAAGCTGATGTGCGAACAGTCCGAGGCGGGGTAGGTGTGCGTATGCAGGTCGACGTTCATCTGCGTCGATTATAGACTTCGGGGCACCATGCAGGGCACACTTGACACCTTCGGCGTGGTCGAGATCCTCCAGATGCTCGGCCGGGCGCGGCGCTGCGGCACACTGCACATCGAGTGTCCCGAGCGGCTCATCGACGTCCACTTCGTGCAGGGCCGCATCGCGGAGACGCGCGACTCCACGCGCGTGGCCACCGATACCGTCATCGGCAGCCAGCTGCTCAAGCGGTCGCTTGTCAACGACGCCCAGCTCAGAGAGGCCCTGGCGCGCCAGGAAGCGGAGCCTTGCCCACTGGGCACGCTTCTCGTCAGGGCCGGCCACGTCGACGAGGCGGACCTGCGCGACGTGCTTTCGCGCCAGGTCGCCAACACGCTGGTGGCCGCCAAGCTGGAGACCACGGGCAACTTCGTCTTCGTGGTCGACGCCGACCCCAAGCCGGTCGACTTCATCACCATCGACACGCACTCCGTGCTCCTCGACATCTCCGCTCTGGGCGGCGAGTACTGCTTGGCGGTCGAGATGCTGGGGCAGTCCAACACCGTGCTGGTGCGCAACGGCGACTACCACACGCTGCCGCGCAACCCGCTCACCATGGGGCGCGACGAGTTCATGGTGCTTGCGCAGGTCGACGCCCAGCGCACCGTGGCCGAGATCGGCGCCGCCAGCGGCCTCGAGGAGATCACCGTGATCAGCATCCTCGGCAAGCTCGCTGAGGCGGGCGTGCTGCTGGTCAAGGCCGAGAGGCAGAGCCGCGCCGAGGACGACGTGGAGCTGCGGGCCCACCGCGACAGCGTGTGGGCGGAGGTCAGCCAGCTCCTCGACGACATCGTCGACGAGCCCGGCGGGGCGCCGGCCGATACGGCTCGGCCGCACGACGGCCCGGCCGAGCTCGACCGGGACCGGCTCTAGCGGTCCCAGCGTCGTCCCCGAGATCCGCGCGTCTCGGGTGCCGCCAAGGCGCAACGAAAAGGGGCGGGCAGCCCTTCCGCCCGCCCGCCCCTTCTTGTGCTCGTCGACGGTGGCCCTGCGGCCGCCGGCCCACACGTTCGCCGCGCTCGCTGTCAGGCGCTCACGTCCTTGATCAGCGCGTCGAACGCGCTCACGTAGAGGTCGATGTCGGCGTCGGTGTGCGTGACCGACAGCGTCCACTCCTCTTCGCGACCGGGGGCGATGACCACGCCGCGGTTGAAGTTGTAGAGCCAGGCGAGGGCCACGAGCTCGTGGTCCTGGTACTTGATGAACGACTCGTAGTCGGTGATCTTGCCGTCGGCGAAGTTGACGCAGCCCTTGGACGAGATACCGACCGTGTAGGCGGGGAAGTCGTACTTCTTGCAGACCGCGTCGCAGCCTTTGAGGATGCGGTCGTTGAGGTGGTTGAGATGCTTGTAGGCGTCGTCGGTCATGACCTGCTCGAAGCTCGCGCGGGCGGCGGCCATGCTGAGCGGGTTGCCGCTGTAGGTGCCGACCTGGAACACGGTGCCGTCGTTGACCTTGGCCATGATCTCTGCGCTGCCGCCGATGGCGCCGCACGGCGTGCCGCCGGCGATGGCCTTGCCGAGGGTGATCATGTCGGGCACGACGCCCCAGCGCTCCACGGAGCCGCCGCGCGCCGTGCAGATGCCCGTCTTGACCTCGTCGAAGATCAGCACGATGCCGTGCTTCTTGGTGAGCGCGCGCACGCCCTCGAGGAAGCCGGGCTCGGGCAGCACGACGCCGAGGTTCATCATCGCCGGTTCCATGATGACGCACGCCGGCGGGCGGCCTTCCTCGACCAGCTTCTCGATGCGCTTGGTCATGTTCTCGATGTCGTTGAAGGGCACCGGGATGGTCATGTCGATGGAGCTCTGCGGGATGCCGCCGCCGTAGGGGAGCGAGGCGTAGTCGTCGCGCGGGCCGATCTTGCCGTAGTCGAGGGCACCGATGGAGACCATCACGTAGTCGTGATGCCCGTGATACGAGCCGAACATCTTGACGATGGTCTCGCGGCCGGTGAAGGCGCGGGCCACGCGGATGGCGTCCATCGTGGCCTCGGAGCCCGAGTTCACGAAGCGCCACTGCGGGAGCCGGAAGGCTCCGGCGAGGTGCTCCGCCATGATGATGGCGTCCTCGGTGGGGAGGCCGAACTGGGTGCCCAGCGGCGCACGCTTCTGGATGGCCTCGACGATCAGCGGGTGGGCGTGGCCCTGGACCATGCAGCCGTAGCCGTTGTGGAAGTCGGCGATCTCCTGGCCGTCGACCGTCCAGACGTGCGGGCCTTTGCCGTGCGTGTAGTAGACGGGGTACGGGTCGCGCGCATGGTACGTGGAAGCGACGCCCATCGGCATGTGCTTGATGGCGCGCTGGAACATCTCGTAGGACTTCGGCGACTGATCTTCGAGCTTCTTCTCTTCGCGGGCGGCGAGGTCGGCGATGAGCTTCCGGTCGATCGTGGTGGCTGTCATGCTGATTTCTCTCCTTCTGCTCTCTCAACCAGGAAGTGGTGGCGATTGGTCGGGCCTGTGTATCACCTCACAGTAGGTGTCTCGTCCCCCAGAGACGCGGGAGCGAGGTGCTCCCCAAGAACCGTGCTGCTCCTCGCGGGCATGACGGACCGCTTGCGCGAGGCGCAGCGGCTCGCGCGTTAAAGTTTACAGCGTTGGCGCGCAGATGTGTAGGGTTCGGCAATCACTTGGCCGTTTCGGCAGCCGATTCGGCAGCCGCAACGGCTGTCTGTGTGCTCGCGAGTCCGTCCGGACGGTCAAAGTCGGCCGATGCGCGGGGTGTGGCAAGAGCGAAAGGGCGGCTCCTCGGAGTGGGGAGCCGCCCTTTGCGGCACCAGATACGGGCCCTGTCGGGGCTCGTGTCATCTTGACGGACAGGCTGTACGCCCCGCTACCCTTGCACGTGGGGGTCCTTCCAGGCCCTCCAGACGCCGTTGACCTTGCGCTGGATGGTTGACCTTGGCTCCACCCCACGCGAGCCACGCCGCGGGGGCCACCGTGCCCCTGAACTTGACGGTCGTGTTCTTCTTGACCGACGTCTTGGAGGCCTTGAAGCTGACCGTCCACGGCGTCCGCGCGGGAGTGGTCGTTCCGTTCAGGTCGAGGGTGCCCGCGCAGGCGAAGAGACGCTCGGCGCCGAGCAGCTTGGGGTCGGCGCGGCCGGTGGAGCGCCTGGAAGTCAGCTGGTCGTGGCCGGCTCGTCGGGCCCGGGGCTCTCGGCGGGCTCCTCGCGAGTCACCGAGTCGATGGCGCCGCCGGCCGCGGCGCACCAGCCCTCGAGCTGCATTCGCGGCCGCAGGAAGACGATCGTCTCTTTGACCAGCGGGATCAGCGGGATGGCGATGAGCATCCCGGTGATGCCGTGGATCTCGCCTCCGGCGAGGACCGCGAAGATGACCACTAGCGGGTGCACGCGGAAGCGGCTGCCCATGATCACCGGCACGAGGATGTGGCCCTCGATCTCCTGGATGAGCACGAAGGTGATGATGACCCACAGGGCGGAGAGCGGTGAGTCGAACACGGCCACGAGGCTGGGCGGCACCGCCGCGAGCACGGGGCCCAGGTAGGGGATGGCCTCCATCAGGCCCGCCCAGACGCCGAAGAAGAGTGCGTAGCGGGTGCCCGACGGGAAGGCGCCGATCATGCCGAGGAACCACATCGCGAGGCCCACGCTACCGCCGAGGGCGGCGGACAGCAGCACCTGCGCCTTGACGTAGTCGACCACCGCCGTCTTGGCCCGCCGCACGTACTCCTCGCCGTCGCTCACGCTGTGCGTGGGGAAGTGCTCGGCGACGAAGCGCCCGATGCGTTTCGCGTCGAGCAGCATGTAGATCGAGATCACGATGATGATGATGAGGTACGTGATCTGGCGGACCACGGTGACGCCGACGTCGACCACGTTGGAGGTGAACGAAAGCACGCGGTCGGCGAGCGCCGTGAGCGACGCTCTGAGCTGAGCTTGCACGTCGATGGAGAGGCCGGCGCGATCGGACAGGCGCTGCAGGCGCCTGATCGTGTCGCCGGCCTGGTCGGCCATGCCCGGCAGGGCGGTCGTGAGGTTGCGCAGCTGCTGCACGACCGGCGGCCACACCAGCGCCGCCACGAGCGCCAGGACCGCGACGAAGCCGACGTAGACCACGAAGACGCCCACGTAGCGGTTAACGTGCACGCGCTCGAGCGCGTGCACCAGGGGGTTGAGCACCAGGGCGACGAGGCCGGCCACAAGGAAGATGAAGATGACCTGCGCGATCGCGCCCAGGGTGAACCACGCGACGATGAGCAGGACGGGCAGCACCGCCAGCTGTACCCAGCGGCGGACGTAGATCCTGCCTGGAGTGCACTCGGGTCGCGTGGCCATGCCTCGGCATCACCTCTGCCGAGAGGTTCGGCGCGGGCGGGCGGAAGCCTGCCCCGCGCTCGCCCTGCCGACCGCACCGGCGTCCTCCGGCCACGTTCGTGCGGCTTCGAGAGCGCAGGGTTTCGGCCCTGCCGGGACGGGGCATAAAGTTGACAGTCTCTGACTCAACTTTTATGCTACTCATCAGAGTAACCCTGCAAGGAGGAAGTTTCATGGGCAAAGTAATCGGCATCGACCTAGGCACGACCAACAGTGCAATGGCCGTGCTCGAGGGCGGCGAGCCGACCGTCATCCCCAACAGTGAGGGCGGTCGCACCACGCCGTCGGTGGTCGCGTTCTCAAAGAGCGGCGAGCGCCTGGTAGGCAGCGTCGCCAGGCGCCAGGCCGTCACCAACCCCGAGAACACCGTGTTCTCGATCAAGCGCTTCATGGGCCGCAAGTACGGCGACGTGGCCGAAGAGATGACCATCGTGCCGTACCACGTCCAGGCCGGCCCGAACGGCGACGCCATCGTCGAGATCGGCGGCAAGACGTACACGCCGCCGGAGATCTCGGCGATGATCCTGCAGAAGCTCAAGCGCGACGCCGAAGAGTATCTCGGCGACAAGGTCAACGAGGCGGTCATCACCGTCCCGGCGTACTTCAACGACTCGCAGCGCCAGGCGACCAAGGACGCCGGCAAGATCGCCGGCCTCGAGGTCAAGCGCATCATCAACGAGCCGACGGCCGCCGCGCTCGCCTACGGCCTCGACAAGGAGCACGACCAGACGATCCTCGTGTTCGACCTCGGCGGCGGTACCTTCGACGTCTCGATCCTCGACCTCGGGGACGGCGTCTTCGAGGTGCGCTCCACCAACGGCGACACACACCTCGGCGGCGACAACTTCGACAAGGCCGTCGTCGACTGGATGGTGGCCGAGTTCCTGCAGAGCCAGGGCATCGACCTCAGCAAGGACAAGATGGCCCTGCAGCGTCTCTATGAGGCCGCGGAGAAGGCCAAGATCGAGCTGAGCACCACGCAGAGCAGCAACATCAACCTGCCGTTCATCTCGGCCGACGAGAACGGGCCCAAGCACCTCGATCTCACGCTCACGCGCGCGAAGTTCGACGAGCTCACGCACGCGCTTCTCGAGCGCGTCGTCAACCCGGTCCACAGCGCCATCAAGGACGCCAGCCTCAGCAAGAGCGACATCCACCACGTGATCCTCGTGGGTGGCATGACACGCGTACCGGCCGTGCAGGAGAAGGTCAAGCAGCTCATCGGCAAGGACCCGCACAAGGGCGTGAACCCCGACGAGGTCGTGGCCGTGGGCGCCGCCATCCAGGGCGGCGTGCTGGCCGGCGAGGTCAAGGACGTGCTGCTGCTCGACGTCACACCGCTGAGCCTCGGCATCGAGACCAAGGGCAACGTGTTCACCAAGCTCATCGAGCGCAACACCACGATCCCCACCAAGAAGAGCGAGATCTTCAGCACCGCCGACGACAACCAGACGAGCGTGGAGATCCACGTGCTCCAGGGCGAGCGCGAGATGGCGCGCTACAACAAGACGCTGGGCAAGTTCCAACTGGTGGGCATCCCTACGGCGCCGCGCGGTATCCCGCAGATCGAGGTAGCCTTCGACATCGACGCCAACGGCATCGTGCACGTGAGCGCCAAGGACCTCGGCACCGGCAACGAGCAGAAGATCACCATCACCGCCAGCAGCGGCCTCAGCGAGCAGGACATCGAGCGCATGATGAAGGACGCCGAGTCGCACGCCGACGAAGACAAGAAGGCGCGCGAGCTCGCCGACGTCAAGAACAACGCCGAGAACCTCGTCTACAGCACCGAGAAGTCGCTGCGCGACATGGGCGACAAGGTCGACGCGGCCACCAAGGCCGAGATCGAGGCGGCTGGAGCCGAGCTCAAGACCGCCCTCGAAGGCGACGACGAGGAAGCCATCAAGGCCAAGACCGACACCCTCATGCAGGCCTCGCACAAACTGGCCGAGGCCGTCTACCAGCAGGCCCAGCAGCAGCAGGCCGCGAGCGGCGGCGACGGCGGGTCGACGACCGACGAGAACGTCGAAGAGGGCGACTTCGAGGTCATCGACGAGGAAGAGAGCAAGTAAGGACCACACTACACGCGGGGAGGTGCCAGCCATGGCGATCATCAGATGGGACCCGTTCCGCGAGATGACCCAGGTCCAGAACCAGTTCAACCGTCTGGTGGACCAGGTCTGGGGCGGGCGGCAGGAGAGCTGGCTGCCGGCGGTCGACGTCTTCGACACCACGGGCGCGGTCGTCCTCAAGGCCGAGCTCGCGGGCATGGACCCCGACGACATCGAGATCGAGGTCGACGACAACGTGCTCACCATCAAGGGCGAGCGCAAGTTCGAGGAGCAGGTCGACGACGAGCGGTACTACCGCGTCGAGCGGCGCTTCGGCAGCTTCCAGCGCAGCCTGGCCCTCCCGCAGGGCGTGAAGCCGGAGGAGATCCAGGCCGGCTACGAGGACGGCATCCTCACGGTCTCGGTACCGAAGGCCGAGGAGGAGAAGCCCAAGCGCATCGAGGTCAAGGCCAAGAAGGCGGAGAGCTGACGACGCCGCCTGGCCGGGCGGGGCGCAGGGGCAGTCTGAACGAGACAGGAGCACACGACGGACATGATGGACAGGAAGCACACGAAGGACGACGGCAAGCGGCGGGCCGCGCGGCCCAAGGCGGCGCCCGAAGAGAGCGCCGCAGAGGCCGCGGCGACGGGCGACGCGGCTGCGGTGGACGGCGAGTTCGCCAAGCTCGCGGCCGACTGCGACGCGTATCTCGACCATCTGCGGCGCCTGCAGGCGGAGTTCGACAACTACCGCAAGCGCGTCCAGCGCGACTCAGAGCAGCACCGCCTGCGCGCCGCCGAGGCCGTCGTGGAGTCCTTGCTGCCCGTCATGGACAACATGGGCCGGGCGCTCGACGCCGCGGCCCGGCACGAGGAGGGCCAGCTGATCGCCGGCCTCGAGCTCGTCGCCGGCCAGCTGCGCACCACGCTCGAAGGCCACGGCCTCGACGAGGTGCCGGTGGAGGCGGGCACGCTGTTCGACCCCAACCTGCACGAGGCGGTGCTCACGCAGGCCTCGTCCGAGTACGAGGAAGGCACGGTGCTCCAGCTCCTGGAGCGCGGCTACCTGCTCCACGGCAGGCTGCTGCGCCCGGCCAAGGTCATCGTGTCGAGCTGAGATGGGCGACTTCTATCAGACGCTGGGGGTGCCCAAGAACGCCTCGCAGGACGACATCAAGAAGGCGTTCCGCAAGCTGGCGAGGGACTACCACCCCGACAAGAACCCCGGTGACAAACGCGCGGAGGAGAAGTTCAAGGAGGTCAGCGAGGCCTACGAGACCCTCTCCGGCGCGGAGAAGCGCAAGCAGTACGACGAGCTGAGCCGGCTCGGGGCCTTCGGCCCGGGCGCCGGCGGCTTCCGCCCGGGCGCCGGCGGCCAGGGCTTCGACCCCAGCATGTTCGGGCAAGGCGGCGCCCAGTTCGACATGGGCGACCTCGGCGACATCCTCGGCAACCTGTTCGGCGGCGCCGCCGGTGGCCGTGGCCGCCACAAGGCGGCCGAGCGCGGCGACGACCTGCAGGTCGACGTCACGGTGTCGTTCGACGACTCGCTGCACGGCGTCACCGTGCGCGTGCCCGTCGACAAGCCCGACACCTGCGACACCTGCCACGGCAGCGGCGCCAAGCTCGGCACGACGCCCAAGGTCTGCCCGCAGTGTCAGGGGCGCGGCTCGATCGCCCGCAATCTCGGCGGTTTCGCGATGCCCCAGGCCTGCCCGCAGTGTCACGGCAACGGCACGATCATCGAGCACCCGTGCCCGGCCTGCGGCGGCAACGGCGTGCAGCACAAGACCAAGCGCTACGCCGTCAAGATCCCGGCGGGCGTCAAGGACGGCAGCAAGATCCGCATCAAGGGCAAAGGGGAGGCCGGCCTGCGTGGCGGGCCGTCCGGCGACCTCTTCGTGAGGGTCGGCGTGGAGCCCGACGAGCTGTTCGAGCGCCGCGGCGACGACGTCGTCCTGGAAGTCCCGGTGACGATCTCCGAGGCGGCGCTCGGGACGAGCGTCAGGATCCCCACCCCCGGCGGCGGCCGCGTGGCACTCAAGGTCCCGGCCGGCAGCCAGGACGGGCGCACGTTCCGGGTGCGCGGCAAGGGAGCGCCCAAGCTCAAGGGCGGACACGGGGACCTCCACGTGCGGCTGCACGTGCAGGTGCCGGACAAGCTGACCAAGGAGCAGAAGCAGCTGTTCGAGAAACTGGGCGCCATCCTGCCCGATCCGCGAGCGGCGGTGCTGGGCTGAGGCGGCGAGGCTGAGCGATGAGACAGCAGGACGACGACAGAGCGCTCTTCATGATCTCGGTGGCGGCCGAGCTGGCCGGCATGCACCCGCAGACGCTGCGCCTGTACGAGCGGCGCGGGCTGGTGCGCCCGCAGCGCACGGCCAAGAACACGCGCCGCTACTCGCAGCGCGACGTCGAGCGGCTGCAGCGCATCCAGCAGCTCACCGAGCGGGGGCTCAACCTCGCCGGCGTGGAGCGCGTGCTGGCCATGGAAGAGCAGATGAACGCCATGGCCGCCGAGGTCCAGCGCCTGCAGGCGCGGCTCGTGGAGGCCGCCGCCGCGATGCACCGCGAGATCGAGCGCGTCGAGCGCTCCCACCGCTTCGAGCTGGTGCCGGTGAGCCACACGCAGATCGTGCCGCTAGGCCGCCGGCGCCGGCGGCCTAGCGGCACGATCTGCGTGTGGCTCACCGGCACC
>Ga0209386_1000892_pt1 | contig 13350 bp, 11 predicted proteins | sample NGEPertwo_FD_184510 | JGI IMG/M metagenome (GOLD analysis project Ga0209386, IMG submission 184510) | Arctic peat soil microbial communities from the Barrow Environmental Observatory site, Barrow, Alaska, USA - NGEE Permafrost154B-two... | ecosystem: Environmental > Terrestrial > Soil > Wetlands... | reverse complement strand
CCTGTGTAACAGCATCAGCCAGCGGATGCTCCGATTGAGCCTCCATGCCTGATAATATTGATTTTGACGCAGCAACATTGTCTGTTTTCCATATCCAGTCTGTTACGGCTGGCTTACCTTCCGTGATAGTTCCTGTTTTATCGAGTACGAGGGTGTCGACAAGGTGCGCTTGTTCGAGTCCGTCGGCATCTTTGATTAAAATACCATTCTCGGCTCCTTTACCGATTCCCACTATGATGGCAGTTGGGGTTGCGAGACCAAGCGCACAGGGACAGGCAATGATTAACACAGAAACCATTGCAAGAAGCGCCTGCGGTAATACATTTTCTCCCCCTAAAACCATCCAAACGATAAAGGTAACAACCGCTAATGAGATTACAACCGGCACAAATACAGATGCCACTTTGTCGACCAGTTTTTGAACAGGAGGTTTGCTCCCCTGCGCTTCCTGGACCATCCGGATGATGCGTGCAAGCAGTGTATCACTCCCCACTTTCTGTGCTGTTATTACAAAACTCCCTTTCTGGTTAATGGTTCCGGCGAATACTTTCGTACCTGTCAGCTTTTCGACGGGTAACGGTTCACCCGTGATGCTGCTTTCGTCAACAAATGAAGTGCCGTCAACGACTTCACCATCCACAGGAATACGTTCCCCCGGCTTAACCCTGAGCTTGTTCCCAAACTGAACCATCGAAATGGGCTGAACAGATTCTGTCCCGTCGTCACTTAGCATTGTAACTGAATCGGCTTGTAATCCCATCAGCTTCTTGATCGCCGAAGAGGTATTCGCCTTTGCTTTTTCTTCGAGTAAACGACCAAGCAATATAAATACAATGATGACAGCCGAAGCTTCGAAATAGACAGGTGCGTGATTTCCGCCATACATCAGTACATGCGGGAAAACAGTATTGAAAAGGCTGAAAAAATAGGCGATTCCGGTACTTAACGCAACCAGCGTATCCATATTGGTTTTGCCATGACGGATCTGTTTGAAAGCGGTGGTAAAAAACCTGCGTCCATACCAGAAAACAACAGGTGTTGCAAGCGCCAGCATGATCCAGTTGCCGAAAGGCATGTCCATAAAGAACATTCCAATAACAACGATGGGAATCGTTAATACAGAAGCACGGATGGTTTTTTGTTTCAGAATTTGAGATTCAAGCAATGCAGTTTCTTCCTGTTCTTTTGCTGCATGCTCATCAATAATAAGATCATATCCAACCGACTGAATGGTCTCTTTTAGCTTATTCGGATTGACAACTCCAGTATTATACTCAACCCAGACATTCGAAGCTGCAAAGTTGACAGAAGCAACAAGGACTCCAGCCTGGCTTTTGAGCATACTTTCGACGCTCGAGGCACACGAAGCGCAACTCATTCCTGTAACCGGGAAACTTTTTTTGACGATGTTTTCCATAACTTCTAATTTTGTGTCAAAGTTAAAGATCCCTGTCAAGGTAGTTACTATACTATTTCCGAAATAAAGTATAAAATTTACAGGTTACACTTTGTCGAGGGGGATTCGTTTATTCTCCTTAATTTGTTTGAAATGTCCCGGTGTGAGCCCGGTAACTTTTTTGAACTGCACTGAAAGATAGGCGGCACTGCTGTAACCCAGTTCAAAGGCAATTTCGCTCAGGGTGAGTTCGTCGTAAACCAGCAATTCTTTTACCCTTTCAATCTTTTGGCTGATGATGTATTTTTCGATCGTTACACCCGTCACATCCGAGAATAAGTTGCTGAGATAGGTATAATTATGATTCAACATTGATTCGAGATATGCAGAATAGTTGACTTTGATATTTTCTTCCTTTTTGTAGCGGATCAGTTCAATAACCACCGTTTTGATTTTCTCGATTAGCTGACTTTTTGTATCGTCGATCAGCTCAAAACCAAAACCGGTAAGGTTTTTCCTCAATTCTGCCAATGTTCCATCCGGTAATGGTTCCGCCGTTTCTACCTCACCGAGTGCGATTCGTACAGGCGGATATCCCAGACGTTCGAATACCTGTTGCACCACCATGATACAGCGGTTACAAACCATATTCTTGATGTAAAAATCCATGGGGTAGATTTTATTATTTTATCCTGCACGGGTGAAACATGCAACTAAAGTAATATAAAAGATGCAATGTCGTATTTCAAATTTGAGACTTTGAAAAGCTCTTTTTGCCACCAAAACACAAAAGCACCAAATTCCACCAAAGTTAAAGTATTAATTATGAGCCTTGGTGTCCCAAATTTTTGGGATTGGTGACCTGGTGTTTTGGTGGCATTCTTATTTGTTATTATCAGAAGATCTTAAAATTTAAAATAGGTCATTCATTCTCATCACTTCCCTCTCATTGTTAGCTACTATTTTTTCCGGAACTTTGCATAAAGCCCAATAACAACAACAAGCACCGCAATGCCGAAGACCAGGTAATAACCAAAACCGGTACCCATGGTCCATCCATTATTTACACCATCCATCATCCCGCTTATTTTTAATTGACCGGATCACCTGACGGGTCACTATGAAATTTGTTTCCTTTTTTCTTCAAACTCATTCTGGCTGATTTCACCCTTGGCATATCTTGTTTTCAAAATATCAAGCGGCGAATTAAATTTTTGATTTTTTGCATTTTTCCTTCGCCTGCCGGATTCCGCTATCAGTCCGATAAAAACAATAAGAACGATCAGGGCGATGATCCACCCTAATCCCATTTCAAAACCCCATGCATTATTCATTCCGTTCATCATAATTTTGGCTTTAAAATTTTACAGATAACTTGATTTTTTATAAATAGTATTGTTGATGTACCTCGGTAATCTGCTCGAGATGCCTGTTGCAAACAGGGCAATTGCCGGGGACATTATAAGTTTTGTTTCCTTCGCATTTTAGAGGGCACTGGAAAACAGTTTTAGAATAAGGATCACCTACCTGATGATTTTGATACCGGCCGCCGCAACTACAGGAATGTATTTCTTCCATTCCATTTTTTTGTACGGATCCACTGAGTATTTCGTCAGGCTTTGTCATAATCAAAATTTTACTGTTTATATTATCATTCAAAGGTAGGTTGAACCTTCCGGTGGATGTTACACAATTCCAATGAAGAGTTACATCATTCACATATTTTAGTGAATGTAGCGTCTGGTATTCACTTGATCCTCTTCATTGATATGGGTGATCATTCTTTTGTCACCTATTTACAAGCCACTGCTAGCCAATGAGAAATGTTTGTGAACGCTGTTAGCAGCAAAAGAATGGGAACTCTCCAATATCCACTTACTAAAATATACCGGAGTTTTATCACATGATAATTTTAAAGAGAGACCAACCTAATAACTAATAGAATTTCATAGCTTTACGAAATTCTTTTAATTTTATTGCATTCTTTTAAAATATATTCTGTACTCATCCGTCAACACACACAGAGAGACAATAGAATGGAAACAGAGCAGTCGGATAAAATTGATGAAGTGTATAAAGTGGAGCGGAGACGTTTGCTTGGTTATATACGAAATAAAATTTCCGACAGTCTGGATGCTGAAGACATACTGCAGGATGTTTTCTATCAACTAACGATTGGTTTTCAGGATATAAAGCAGATTGAACAACTTACGGCATGGCTTTACAGAGTGGCCGACAACCGTATCACCGATTTATTCCGGAAAAAGAAACCAGTACCATTCAGTCGTATTGAACCTGAAAAGGATGATGAAGATGGTCCGATCTCGCTCGAAGATATACTCCCTGCATTGGGAACTTCGCCTGAAGAAGAAGAACTAAAACGTTTGATATGGGAAACCATCGAAAAAACGCTGTCGGAATTACCTGAGGAACAAAGCAGTATATTCATTGCTCACGAATTTGATGAGGTGAGTTTCAATGAGATTTCAAAAAAAACCGGCATCGGCGTGAATACCCTTATTTCCCGAAAAAGATATGCCATATTGGCGCTCAGGGAGAGTTTAAATGATTTGTATAACTTATTAAAAAACAATTAATATGAGAACTTCAAAAGTATTGAAATTTATAGGCTTCGGCCTGCTTGGATTAGGAGCAATCGGTTTGTTTGTATTTATAACAATGCTTCTTTGGAATTGGTTAGTTCCGTTATTATTCCATGGGCCAGTCGTTACTTACTGGCAGGCTGCCGGATTAATCGTTTTGTCAAAGATCATCTTTTCGGGTTTCGGACACGGTGGCGGCGGTCATGATAGAAGACGACACGCCAATATGGGTGAATGCGATCATCGGCCAAACCGTGTAGATTGGTGGAAAAGATTCAATGAAATGAAGAAGGGAAATAGCAATCCCCCAACAGTGGAGTAATCCAGGTTCACCTCGCTGCCAACAACTAAGCACACGCAGTTACAATCTTAGTTCTAAAATACTATTCATTCAAAAATGAGTATCAGGCATTCCTACGTCCTTTAGTAGACTAAATATACAAACGTCAAGGCATAGAATATCAACCAAATAATTATCAATGAAAATAAAAAGACTATTTACAATAGTGCTCGTAATATCCGGGATATTGCAAGCCAGGGCCCAGGATACAATCGTAAGTCTTACGCTTCATCAGGCTTGTCAACTCGGAGTTGATAACAACACAAACGTAACCAATGCGAAACTGGAAACTCAAAAGTCGGCTTACCAGCTCAAAGAAGCAAAGAGCAAACTTTATCCTCAAATAGAAGGCTATAGCGACTTCAATTATTACTTTGCAATACCACAAATGCTTTTTCCCGGTGAATTTTTTGGCACAACAGGCGAAGTTCCTGTTGAAATCGGAACAAAATACGACTGGATTGGTGGATTTAAAGCTTCCCTGATGCTTTATAATCAAAGCTATTATACGTCAATAAAAGTAGCCAAACGCATGCAAATCCTAAGCGAATTAAGTGTTCAACAGAAAAAAGAAGAATTGGTTTACCAGGTATCTCAAGTGTATTTTTTATGCAAGACAACCCAAAATCAAATTGTACAGCTGGAGAAGAATATGCAAAACACCGACCATTTGCTCGGTATCTTAAAACTTCAGAATGAAAATGGAGTCGTCCGGAAAATTGACTATTCAAAAGTTCTTGTGAATAAAAACAACCTGCAAACACAAATTGATAATCTCGTTCAGTTGAGTCAGCAGCAACTTGGCTTATTGAAATATCTGATCGGAATCGACAATGCCGGTAATGTTGAGTTAACCGATTCATTATCATTCGGGCAAAACCTGCAAGGATTTGAACTGCCTGATTTTAATGGCAGAACGGAGATGAAACTGATCGATAAACAGATTGAAATTTCGTCTCTCAACAGAAAAGCGAATCAACAATTGTATTTGCCAACGCTATCAGGCTCCGGACAGTTCTATTATGATGGGCAGCAGAACGACTTTAACTATTTTAAAGGAGGTAGCGACAAATTTTTCAAAGTCGGAATGATCGGAATAAGTTTGAATGTGCCAATTTTCGATGGCTTCGGGAAGCATTCGAAGAGCAAACAGTACGACATCGAATTGCTGCAATTGCAGAACACCCGGAAAAATACCACTGATAATTACTCCAAGGATTTTATGGATGCAATGCGTCAGTATAAAAACAGTCTTCATGCATTGATACGTCAGCAGGAAAATATAAAAATAGCGGAGGAAGATTACAATATCACGCTTCAGGGTTATCGACAGCAAATTGTATTGTTATCCGATTTGATGCTGTCTGAAAACTCGTTAACAGAGGCACGGCTTTCGTACGTGAATGCATTGCTTCAATTAAAAAATGCCGGATTGGAAGTCAAAAAATCGAAAGGCGAATTACTCAGCTATTAAAAACAGTTTATCAATAATCATAAAACGCTCATGAGCCAAAGAGATGATTCGCCAATTGGTGGAATGGGGATTCTATATGCTCACTTAAAAACAAATCATATAAAATGAGAATTAAAAAATACATTATCACAACTTCAATTGTTGCTGTTGTTGCAATTGTAATCGTCAGACTTGTTTCTGTCAAACAGAGCTTTAGTGAAGAGCTCAAAATGGTATCTGAATCAAATGCAACCATCCCTGTAATCACCGACACCGTTAAATACAGACAAATAACAACTGCCTTTTCAATAAATGGAACGTTTTCGCCTTCCCAGGAAATTTCAATTGCCGCTGAAACTCAAGGAAAGATCGTCTCCATCAATTCAGATACGGGTGACAAGGTTGTTTCCGGACAGGTTTTAGCCTCAATTGATAACGAACTCTTTGCTTCCCAACTTAATCTGGCAAAATTTAATCTTGGAAAAGCAGATAAAGACAAACAACGGTTTGAAAAACTTTCGAAAGGTGAAGCCGCAACTATCGAACAATACGAATCTGCCAAACAGGTTTATCAGAATGCCCTGTCTGCTTATACCTCTGCGAAAGTTCAAAATGAAAACGCCCGAATAAAAGCACCGTTTGATGGCATTATCACAAAACGATATGCATCGAAAGGGACCTATTTATCACTCGGAACAGCTGTTTTTGATATCGTTTCGATCAACAAAGTGAAGCTCATTGCCAGACTCACAGACGTTGAAGTTCAAAAAGTAAAGAAAGATCAGGAAGTTACGTTCAGCGTTGAGGCTTATCCCGGAATCACTTATAATGGAAAAGTAACTGCAATTATTATTAAAGCGGACCTTTCTAAACGGTATGATGCAGAAATTGAAGTGGTTAATCACACCGATCAATTAATAAAACCGGGCATGTTTGGTACAGTCACTTTTAGCTGTGATGCCGGTGAACAGGCATTGGTAATTCCACGCAAAGCTATTGCAGGCAGCATTAAGAACGCGGAGATATTCCTTGTAAAAGGTGATTCTGTCAAACTGCAAAAAATTGCAGTCGCACCTTTCGATGATAAATATGTCGTTGTAAGTGAAGGGTTGAAAGCCGGCGACATCATTGTAACCTCCGGTCAGATCAGTCTGGTAAATGGCAGTAAAATCAAATTGAACAATTAAAAAAACAGCCATTAAAAAACAATCTATATCCAAATGAATATTACTAAAATATCAGTTAACCGGCCAACACTTGTAGTCGTTGTTTTTACAATACTTCTCTTCTTGGGTTTTGCAGGTTATAAAAGTCTTAATTCCGAACTAATGCCCAGTATGACGGCACCTGCCTTTATGGTTATGACCGTTTATCCTGGTGCCTCTGCTTCCGAAGTTGAAAGCGGTGTGACGAAGAAACTCGAAGATGTCATTACATCTGTTCAGGATATCGATCATATCCAATCCACATCGATCGAAGGCGTTTCTATCCTGGGTATATCGTTAAAACAAACTGCTGACATTAAAAGTATTATACAAGATGCACAACGTAAGATTAATGCGGCAAAAAGCGTTCTGCCGCACAACGCGTTGGATCCTGTCGTAAGCAAAATAACATTGGGTGATTTGCCTGTAATGAATATCGGAACAACAGCCGCTTTGCCAGCAATGGAATTTTACGATCTGCTTAAATACAAGATCGAGCCCGAACTGGCACGCGTAAAAGGGGTAGGTGAAATTGCCATTATTGGTGGTAATGAACGCGAAATCCGCGTGAACCTCGGTGCTCAAAAGCTCGAAGCTTATAATCTTTCATCCCAACAAGTGCTTGAAGCCATTCAATCTTCAACACTCGATTTTCCAACAGGAAAGATAAAAAACGATGATGCTCAAATGGTCATCAGGCTCTCTGCCAAATTTAAGACCATCAGGGATATTGAGAATGTGATCATCCGTGTGACCGACACCGGTTCGAAAGTGAAACTGAAAGATTTAGGCGAAGTTTTGGATGTTGCAAAAGAGCCGACTACACTTGCCCGTGTTGATGGACGTAATTCCGTAGGACTTAGTGTCAGGAAGCAATCGGATGCCAATACCGTTGAAGTTTGTCATTTGATCAACAGCAAACTCGCTGAACTTGAAAGCACCTATAAAGATAATCAACTGAAATTTGAAGTCCCTTTCGATTCATCTGTCTTCACCGAACAGGCTACCAATTCTGTCAAACACGATCTGTTGTTTGCCATCATTTTAGTTTCGCTCGTGATGCTAGTTTTCCTTCACGGTTTGCGGAATGCTTTCATTGTGATGATTGCCATACCAATCTCGATTATCGTTTCATTTCTTGGTATGTACCTGTTGGGTTACACGCTGAACATCATGACGCTTTTAGCGATGTCGCTCGTGATTGGCATTCTTGTAGATGATGCCATCGTTGTGCTCGAAAATATCTACCGTCATATGGAAATGGGTAAAGATAAGGTTCAGGCAACGCTCGATGGTCGTGCTGAAATCAGTTACACGGCCATTGCCATCACGCTGGTGGATGTTGTGGTGTTTCTTCCGATCGGACTTTCAAAAAGTATGATGGCACCGATGTTAGCCCCTTTTGCACTCGTGATTGTTGTGACGACGCTGCTTAGTTTATTGGTTGCCTTTACCGTTGTTCCGCTGCTCACATCGCGCATGGCAAAGCTTCAGTATCTGAATAAAAAACCGTTGTCAGGACGCTTTTTCATCTGGTTCGAGAAACAGGTTGATGGATTTGCAGCTTTTATTCATACGATACTGCTTAGAGCATTCCGTCATAAAGCGATCACTTTTGCCATTGTAACGGCATTCTTTATAGGTTCTATAGCACTTATTCCTACCGGATTTGTTGGTACTGAAGTATTTGGCATCGGCGATATTGGTGAGTTTATTATTGAAGTTGAGTTGCCCAACGATGCAACCTTGAAAGAGACGAACTTAAAAGTGCTGGAGATTGAACACCTCTTGTCAGCTAAACCAGAAATAAAATCGGTTTTCACAACCGTAGGTTCTTCAAATGAAGGAATGCAAAGTGGGGGTGCACAAAGCAATGCCAACAAGGCGGAAATCGATGTGAAACTGGTTGATAAGAAATTGCGCGCCGCATCATCGAAAGTATATGCCAATCAGATCAAGAATCTTTTGAACGCTAAAATCACAGGTGCAAGGATTAGTACGGCGTTAATGAATCCATTCTTTGGAAGTACAGACGATAGCCCAATACAGGTCATTGTGAAGTCGGCAGACCCCGATTCACTGCAAAAATATACAAGAGCTGTTAAAGAACTTATAGAGCATACTTCAGGTACGGTGGATACAAAATCGTCACTCGAAAATGCACGCAACGAAATAGCAGTTGAAATCGATAAAGAGAAGATGGCCGATTTTGGCTTGTCGCTCGCTAGGGTAGGTTCTGAAATGTCGACGGCTTTCAGCGGAAATACGGATGCTAAATATACCAACGGTTCTTATGATTATGACATCAATGTAGTTTACGATGAGTTCAACCGTCGCAATTTATCCGATGTATCGAACCTGTCGTTTATCAATTCATCCGATCAGCAAATCAAACTATCACAATTTGCCCATATTGGCTATAGCGATGGCAGTTCAAAGCTCGAAAGAATGGACCGGATTTCATCCGTCACGATTCAGTCACAAGTGTTAGGCCGCGCATCGGGCGATGTGGGAGATGATATTAAACAACAGATCGAAGCGATCCGCTTCCCTTCAGATGTCTCGATCTATTATGCAGGCGATATGCAAATGCAGGATGATGCCTTTGGAAGCTTGGGATTTGCCTTGCTGACCGCTATTCTACTCGTTTACCTGATCATGGTGGCATTGTACGAATCGTATCTCTATCCGTTTGTAGTTCTTTTTTCAATTCCGTTGGCCGTCATCGGGGCAATTCTCGCACTGGCATTATCAAAAGCAACCCTAAGCATGTTCAGCATCATGGGGATGATTATGCTGATTGGTTTGGTTGCCAAGAATGCTATTCTTGTGGTCGATTTCACAACCCATCTTAAGAAACAAGGTTACCGCACCATCCGCGCCTTGCTAATGGCCACCCGTATCAGGCTTCGGCCCGTATTGATGACTACACTCTCAATGATTATTGGACTTCTGCCAATAGCGCTTGCTTCGGGAGCAGCATCCGAATGGAAGAACGGAATAGCATGGGTTCTGATTGGCGGTCTTACCAGTTCAATGTTGTTAACGCTGGTTGTAGTGCCCCTGGTGTATTCGATAATGGAAAATGCTAAAACCAAAGTACAGGGGTTGCTGGCAAAAGTTAAAATATAAAGTGAACATCCGAATATAAATTTGATTGAAGAATCACCTATATCAGATGATGGCAAGTACCAGTTGTAAACTGAATCGTTCAAGCCCGGGCGAAGTTTGCAGCAAGCGCTTGCCATTTTCTTTGTAAGAACCAGTCATTTAAAGAAACTTTAACCACTCCTATGAACGCATTAACCGCTCTGCAACACAAAAACAGTAGATTTTAAGGTCTTTAAACCTAATTTCCCAACATTCGTTCGATCCTTTGTAATTGTGGAACCACATTTTTAAAATGTGGAACCAATCTTCTTAAATGTGGAACCACAATTGTGAAATGTGGAACCACATTTTCCAACATTCATTCGATCCTTACTAAATGTGGAACCAACTTTACAAAAATTGGAACCAACCTTTCAAAAAGTGGAACCACACTTATTAAATGTGGAACCACATTTTCCAATATTCATTCGATCCTTCGTAAATGTGGAACTATAATTACTAAATGCGGAACCACACTTTCAAGGAATGGTTCAATCCTTCTAAATTACAATAATATTCTAAGGGTTCGGCCAACAAAAGCTTACTAAAGTGGGTTCTGTTGGAGAATGCTATTTATATGTCATTGTCATTTAGGTGGTTCTGTACCAAATGTAAGGAGATGCCCGTTCACATTTGACACATGCTATTGTATGTTTCGTAATGTTATTTATATTTGCGATTAAATATTAAGAGTTCCCGGGAAACGGGACAGGCTGTGTGAAGTGATAGTTTAGCTTCACCGATATTCAATTCAGGCACGATTCCGTGAGAACGTGAGGGCGAATCGAAGATCTCCGTAGTCAACCAAATTGTAACTCGATCAGGCAGCATAATGACCTCTTTTGGTGGTTTTGTTTTGGTGTCATTTTTTTGAAAATGAGATTTCAGGTGTGGTTGCAACCAATCAAACAGGGGTGAAAGAATATATTCCGGAAAACATTTTGGTTTCTATTGCTACTCACAATAATCTGAGAGGGAAAGGAATTGCCAAATTAAGAATGCAAAAAACCATTGATTTGGCAGGAGGAAGTATTGCATTACACATTGAACCAGAAAACCTGGCAGTTTTTCATACGAAAAAGTTGGGTATAGTAGTAAATAGATAGAAATGAGGTTAAAAAAGTAAATTATGCACATTATTGACATTTCGATATTTATAATCTATATGCTTTCCATGCTTGGTGTGGGTATATATTTTCTAAAGCGCAATAAATCACAGGAAGACTATTATGTGGGAGGTCGGGAAATGACTTCACTGCATATAGGATTATCTGTTGTTGCCACCGATGTTGGCGGTGGATTTTCGATAGGTTTAGGTGGTTTAGGCTTTTTAATTGGTCTTTCGGGCAGCTGGATGCTGTTTACAGGCATAATCGGAGCTTGGATTAGTGCTATTTTCCTTATTCCTATGATATATCCGCTGGCAAGGAAACACAATTTTCTGAGTTTTCCCGAAGTTCTTAATCACTTCTACGATAGAAAGGTTGCCGTTTTAGCTGGCATTATCTCTTTGATCGGTTATATTGGATTTACCAGTTCTCAGGTATTAGCAGGGGCTAAATTGGCAGCAGCAACTTTTCCTTCAATAACTATTGTCGATGCCGTATTATTAATGGGAGTTGTGGTCATTGGATATACCGTACTTGGTGGGCTTAAAGCGGTTATATATACTGATACTATTCAATGGATAATTCTAATGGTTGGTCTGATTTTAATTGGTATTCCATTAGGCTTTATAAAAGTTGGAGGTTGGGAAGCGATTCGGATTTATTTGCCAGGTGACTTTCTGAGTTTAACCAATATCAGTTTTGTTCAAATTATTAACTGGCTTATTACTATTGTTCCCATTTGGTTTGTTGGCATGACCTTATATCAAAGAATCTATGCTTCAAAAGATGAGAAAACAGCAAAAAAAGCGTGGCTTATTGCGGGCTTGTTTGAATGGCCTATAATGGCTTTTATGGGAATTGTTTTAGGATTATTGGGCAGAGTTGCCTTTGAACAAGGGATGTTTACTGAATTTGGCTATGCTCCAGGCAGTGCTATAGATCCGGAGATTGGATTGCCTTTACTCTTAACACATATTTTCCCTGTTGGCTTGATGGGATTGTTAATGTCATCTTATTTTTCGGCAATAATGTCAACGGCTGATAGTTGTTTGATGGCTGCATCGGGAAATTTTATAACAGATATATTAAGGCTTTCAAAACATGACACCAAGAGTATTCGGTATTCGCAATTAGCAACATTAGTCATTGGGATACTGGCAATTCTTCTGGCAACCAAAATGCAAAACGTGCTTGATCTGATGCTATATTCTTATGCCTTTATGGTTTCCGGATTATTTGTTCCTGTTTTGGGGTTCATGTTTTTGAAAAACCCATCAGCAAAAGCTGCACTATATGCTATGCTTTTGGGAGGAGCAACTACTTTGTTTCTTATTTTAACCGCAATAGCATTGCCTTTTGGTTTAGATGCAAATTTCTTTGGCATAACAATTTCTGCCCTCATTTTTGTATCAATCCAAATATTATCCAAGCGATAAATTTATAAAACGATTGCGTAATTGAAAGAAGAACTACCGGTCAGCCCTTCATTTACCCGTGAGTCCTCCGTTTTTTTCATCGGTTCTTTACCACCAATTACGATGGATTCTGCTTACTTCTCATCTTTGCCGGTACGTGGATGATGAGATCTCCCCTGGTAAGGTATATGTCCTTCAGGCTAATCCAACAGAATCTGCGTAACTACCCTTTTTGTATTCTTTGGGCTTTGCAATGGTGTGGCTGCTTTCCCGGATAATTATGCCTCATATCCCTTTCCTGTTCGTCTGTTCAGACGTTTGCCGATAGGCTTACTTCAGTGTAAGCGTCGCCCAAAACCACCTTGCCACTTGCTAATACTTCAAGGCGTTACCCTCTCGCATAAAGGACTCTCACCCTTCAGACTTTCTTCAAAATTTGAATGTTTAAAGAACTTATTTATATTTACCATTCAAGACTCACACAGCAACTATCGGCAAGCCTGGTTTCAGTGCAATGTTGACAGAATAGTGTATATTTAAATACTGTACCTGGCAGGAGATTAAATCGTTTAAAACATTACAAGCAGGCAGTTTCGGAAAGTCAGCATAACTCTTAATGCATTAATTATCAATAACCATGAACTACAACACCAGACATGAATTTCATCATGACAAAGAA
>Ga0209386_1000891_pt1 | contig 13371 bp, 11 predicted proteins | sample NGEPertwo_FD_184510 | JGI IMG/M metagenome (GOLD analysis project Ga0209386, IMG submission 184510) | Arctic peat soil microbial communities from the Barrow Environmental Observatory site, Barrow, Alaska, USA - NGEE Permafrost154B-two... | ecosystem: Environmental > Terrestrial > Soil > Wetlands... | reverse complement strand
AAAGGGCAATCGGTTTGGGAACGGGCGGAGAGATTAATTAGTATTGCCCATCCGGATTTTCGAGACGAATTAATCAGGGAAGCTAAAAAATTAGACCTTTTACGGTAAAGCAATTATCAGTAATAAATAAGAGGATACACACAAAAAGGCTATCGTCATTTGCTTAATTGACATAGCCTTTTTGGATCTTGTGACTATACCAAAAAAGCTTATTGCTTCTATATTAATAATGAAGTTAATCATCTCTTCAATAAATAAATAAATATCTTGCATGATATAATTAACTAGAAAAAGAGGGGTGTAATAAAACATATTTATCAGTTTGTTACAAGGAAACCCAATTTTATCGAAAGAGGTATGACTATGAAAAACAATGAAGAATTAATAGGCGAAGATGAATTTTTCGAAATCATGGGAGAAATAGCGTCTCTATTTCATAAGGTAATACCGATTGAAAATACGATTGCAGTAACTGATAATGAAAAATTTATGCATTACTTTGCGGGTGCAGAAGCTGGGGCTACAGTATCTGATTTGGTAGGGAAACCTTTCCCCAAGGCAGGTAATATTCCTCTTACATTAAAAACAGGTACCCAACAAATTGGAATCATACCTAAAGAGATCTATGGCGTACCATTTAAGTCATCGACTATTCCTTTAAAGAATTATGAAGGTAATATTATAGGAACTTTAACTCTTGCACTGAGCTTAAAAACTCAGGCTTCTTTACAAGAAACAATTGAAAATATTTCATCTTCAACAGAACAACTTACAGCGACTACAGACGAAATATCATCCTCGGCGGTGCAACTGGCCAATAATGTATCAGAGGTTTTAGGTGAAACTCAAGAGATAGTACAACTGATCGCCCAAACAAATCAAATATTGGATTTTATTAATCATGTAGCCAAAAATTCAAGACTCCTAGGACTGAATGCTGCGATTGAGGCCGCAAGAGCAGGTGAAGTCGGGAGAGGTTTTGCTGTTGTAGCAGATGAAATCCGTAAAATGGCTGAAAATAGTGCAAAATCAGTCGATGATACCAAAAAGCTTATTTCTTCCATTAATAATAAAGTTGATCATCTCTTGAAAAAAATTGAAGAAGTATCGGATGTTTCCTTAACACAGGCAGCAGCAACTCAGGAAATCGCTGCCTGCCTCCAGAATCTTGAATCAAGTACGCAAATTCTGCTAAAAGTATCAAAAGTTATTTAATGTATCTGAATAGCAAAAAGGGATTAGCTCGGTGGCTAATCCCTTTTTGCACTTATCATGACATACTATTCTGGTCGGATTGCCCATACTTTCCTGGAAATTTCATCAGGGTCAACGGTTATCCGGGCTACCCCGCTGTCCATAGCAGCTTGGGCAACTGCAGCGGCGACAGCCGGAGCAACGCGAGGATCAAAAGCCTTGGGGATGACATAGTCCGCATTACGTTCTTCGTCACTAACCAAGCTCGCAATCGCATAAGCCGCAGCGATTTTCATTTCTTCATTAATTTGAGAGGCGCGAACGTCCAAAGCACCCCGGAAAATGCCAGGAAAAGCCGAAACGTTATTGACTTGGTTTGGAAAATCCGAACGTCCTGTTCCCACAACTTTTGCTCCAGCCTCTTTGGCTAGCTCAGGCATAATTTCCGGAACAGGGTTTGCCATTGCAAAAATAATTGGATCCTTAGCCATGGATTTGACCATCTCTGGAGTCACCGTATTGGCTGCAGAAACACCAATAAAGACATCTGCTCCCACCAGGGCATCTGAGAGAGAACCAATCAGCATTTGAGGATTGGTGACTTTGGCGATTGCATCTTTTGATTTGTTCATCCCTACAGGACGTCCTGAGTAGATCGCTCCCTTAGTATCACACATAATCACGTCTTTAACACCCATGCTCATCAGCAATTTAATAATAGCCACACCAGCAGACCCAGCGCCATTGGTGACAACACGAATGCTATCTAGAGATTTTCCAACCACTTTGAGAGCGTTAATCATTCCAGCCATGACTACGATGGCTGTACCGTGTTGATCATCATGGAAAACAGGAATGTTCATTTCTTGTTTTAGACGTTCTTCGATCTCGAAGCAAGCCGGAGCACTGATGTCTTCCAAGTTGATTCCGCCAAAGGTTGGTTCCATTAGCTTGACCGTCTCAATGACTTTTTCAATATCTTCCGTATCTAAGCAGATCGGGAAGGCATCGACTCCTGCAAATGTCTTGAAGAGTATGGATTTCCCTTCCATAACGGGTAAGGAGGCAAGCGCTCCGATATTTCCAAGGCCAAGCACAGCAGTCCCATTCGAGACTATGGCCACAAAATTACCCTTGTTGGTATATTCATACGCTAAGTCCTTATCTTTCTCAATATCCAAACATGGTTCAGCCACTCCCGGAGAGTAAGCCAAGGATAAATCTCTACTGTTACGGACTGGAACTTTACTGCGAACTTCCAGTTTCCCGACATTGTCGCGATGAAGCGCTAAAGCATCTTCCCTTAGTGTTCCCATATCATCTAATCTCCTTTTAGAATTAGTCTCTTCTTTAAGCATTTGAGAAGTCCACAAATGCTGTCTCGGACTTAATATTGTGCTATTTTCGGAGCCAACGATCCAGAGCAAATTTATTGGTTTCACGGTTTAAGTCGGCCAGGTTTGTAGTCAAAGGAATATCCTTCGGACAGGCACGAACACAGTTTTGGGAATTACCACAATCGGCAATCCCACCTTCATCGAGCAACGGTGCCAACCGTTCGTGTTTGTTCATTTCTCCGGTCGGATGGGCATTAAAGAGACGAACTTGAGATATGGCAGCGGGTCCGATAAATTTGGAGCGTGAATTTACTTGTGGGCATGCTTCCATACAGCATCCGCAGGTCATACACTTTGACAATTCGTAGGCCCACTGGCGCTTCTCTTCTGCCATACGCGGCCCGGATCCTAAATTATAAGTACCATCAATGGTAATCCAAGCATGAACTTTTTTCAGGTTATCGAACATGACTTGCCTGTCCACCATAAGATCCCTTACCAACGGGAATTTGGTCAGTGGTTCCAGTACAATTGGCTGGGCCAGGTTGTCTATGAGAGCAGAGCAAGCTTGTTTCCCTTGTCCGTTAATATTCATTGTACAAGCCCCACAAACTTCCTCTAGACAATTACATTCCCAAACCACCGGGGTCGTCTTCTTTCCTTCAGCGGTAATCGGGTTTTTCTGAATCTCCATTAAACAAGAAATAACATTCAATTTTTCTCGATAGGGAATATCAAACTCTTCCCAACGACTTGGCTTATCTGGGCCGTCTTGACGACGAATTTTAAAATGTATTGTTTTTTGTTCAGCCATCTTAATTACACCTCCTACTTCTCTAGTTTAATAATGGCGCGGACGCGGCGGAATCAAGGATACGTCAACATCTTCATAACTGAGCTCTGGGCCGCTAGGGGTCCAATTGGCAATGGTTGTTTTTAAGAAATTCGCATCATCACGCTCCGGATACTCCGGTTTATAGTGTCCGCCCCTGCTCTCGTTGCGGCGTAAGGCTCCTAAGGTAATAACTCTTGCCAATTCCAACATGTTCCAGAGCTGACGTATGAACGTGCCTTCCTGGGTTCCCCACTCAACGTTATCGCTTCTGCCAATATTCTGCCAGCGTTTCATAAGTTCCTGAAGTACAACGTCGGTTTCCGCCAGTTTAGCATTGTCGCGTATGACGGTCACGTTCAGAGTCATAATATCGCCGAGTTCTTGGTGGAGAAGGTAGGGGTTTTCTGCCCCTTTCATAGCTAGGATCTTCGCCCAATGCTCGTCTTGAATTCTTTTCTCTTTTATAAAGACGGACTCATTGCCACTTTGGGTTTGAACTTTATTTTTCTTGATATACTCCATTACTTTAGGACCAGCGACCATTCCTCCGTAGATAGCCGAAAGTAATGAGTTCGCTCCCAGTCGGTTTGCCCCATGGTATTGGTATTCACATTCCCCAGCGGCAAATAGTCCAGGTATATTCGTCATTTGATCGTAATCGACCCAGAGCCCGCCCATGGAATAATGAACAGCTGGGAAAATCCGCATGGGGACTTTCTTTGGATCATCACCGACGAACTTTTCATAGATCTCCAGGATTCCACCAAGCTTACGTTGTAAGACCTCCGGATCGATATGCGACAGATCGAGATAAACCATGTTCTCCCCATTAAGTCCAAGACCTTGGTCAAAGACAACTTCATAAATGGCACGGGTCGCAATGTCGCGAGGAACCAGGTTCCCATAGTCCGGAAACATTTCCTCCAGGAAATACCAAGGTTTTCCTTCTTTATAGGTCCAGATTCGGCCTCCTTCTCCGCGGGCTGATTCGGACATTAGCCTGAGCTTGTCATCGCCCGGAATCGCGGTAGGGTGGATCTGGATAAACTCTCCATTGGCATATTTTACGCCTTGTTGATATAAGGCGGATGTAGCACTTCCTGTACAAATCGTCGAGTTTGTGCTTTTGCCAAAGACCGCGCCCGGCCCTCCTGTAGCAATAATCACTGCGTCCGCTGCAAACGACTGAATGCTCATAGTCCGAAGGTCTTGGGCAACGATCCCTTTGCACGTACCTTCCTCGAGTACTGTCGAGAGCAATTCCCACTGTTCGTATTTCTGAACCATGCCTTCAACTTCATAACGCCGCACCTGCTCATCGAGTGCGTAGAGAAGTTGCTGGCCCGTTGTAGCCCCTGCAAAGGCTGTTCTGTTAAATTTGGTCCCCCCAAAACGACGGAAATCGAGTAACCCTTCCGGCGTACGGCTAAACATGACGCCCATCCGATCCATCAAGTAAATAATTCCTGGTGCCTCATCACACATGGCTTTCACGGGCGGTTGATTGGCCAGAAAATCTCCACCGTATACCGTATCATCAAAATGTAGCCACGGTGAGTCCCCTTCTCCTTTGGTATTAACTGCTCCGTTAATGCCTCCCTGAGCGCATACCGAGTGTGAACGTTTAACTGGTACTAAAGAAAATAAGTCGACGTGCGTACCGGCTTCGGCCATTTTAATCGTTGCCATCAGCCCAGCAAGGCCGCCTCCCACTACGATGACTTTACTCATCCCCTTGACCCTCCTAAAATCTTAGTTCTTTTTGTGACTACTGTTTTTTGTTTTCGTTTCATTCTTAAGCCGTTGGCCGTTGTCTCCTTAGGCTCCTTCTACTTTAGGAAGGCTGAAATATCTGCTAAACCAATGACCGATAGGAGTATGAAAACTGCCGACAAGGTATATAACCACATTTTTTGGGAGTGTGGCCCAACCGTGATACCCCACGTGATGGCAAAGGCCCATAAGCCGTTGACGAAATGGAAAATCGCAAACAACACGCCTAAAGTATAGAAAATCAATCCAAGAGGCTGACTCACAAATTCCGCGATTGCAGCAAAATTTGCCTCGCCGCCTACACGCATAAGGTAAACATGAATAACAATAAAGACTACGGTATACAGACCAGAAATTCGTTGGATTAAATAGAACCAGTTCCTTGCGTACTTATACCTTAAAACATTGCTTTGTCCAGTATAAACCACCCAGGTTCCATATATGGCGTGAATAGCAATAGGAATAAATATGACAACAAGTTCAACAATGAAAATTCCCGGGAAACTTTGCATGGTACCTATAACTTTGTCATAAAGATCTGCCCCCCCAAGGGCGGTAAGATTAAGAAAGATGTGAAAGGTTAAAAATAAACCGACGGGCACTAGTCCTAATAAAGAATGGACTCTACGAATCAAAAAGTGATAGGGTTTTTGTGTCGTACTCATAAATCTCAGGTCCTCTCCTCTCAACCTCTTTTTGGCAACATAGGGTTTCTTCTTTTCTACGGAATAGAACGTATACTGGTTTCCAACCTCCTTCAATAAATGAAATTGTAGAAAAAACAAACTTCTTGGTGCTCTCGTGATTGATTTCTAGTTTAAAGAATAAGCAATCTGTATGCCAAAGTTGATTGACATAGACGATTTTCAAAAGAAAGATTTCATTTCAGTCTTGTAATGCTCTTGAGTTCTCCTTCAAAAGGAAATATTAATTAATAGTGGGATATACCTAGCTGCTAATAAATTACATAAAATAGTCATTAATGATCACAAATTCGTATGCTATGTAAACAAGGTGTATATTTTTAAAACATAGGGTAATCTCTTTGAAGTTTATGAATAGGGACGTTCTGCGTTTAAAGCATAGATATAATGTATTAACAGTGTAGATAACATTATATTTCTTGTAAGAAATCACGGTTGCGCCTCACCGCAATCGTAGGAGTATAGAACCTGAAGTTCTTTGATAATCGTCCATAGAGATGTGGCGCGGTTCTTGCAAGTATCCTTACAAAAGGATTTTTATTGAAAGAAAAACGGACAGAAGATTGAGCTGTAGAAGAGAAAGGTGGCGACGTATGATTGGGAAAGAATCAATTGGTCGGGAGAGTGAACCTTTATTAATAAGAATAAAACCAGAGGAAGTACGAAGGTTTACGGATGCCACGGGGAATCTGTTTAATGATCGAGTGCCCCCTACGTTTGTAGTAACTTTGAAGCAGTCTGGAATTCCAGGAGTTGAATTGCCTATTCCTGGTATGATCCACGGAGAACAGAAATTCACTTACCATCGACAGCTCTATGTAGGGGATGCTCTTGTGTGCAAGAAGTGTATTAAGGATGTTTATGAACGCGTCGGGAAGCTGGGAAAAATGACGTTTGTTGTTCTCGAGACGACAGGTTGTGATTTGGCGGGCGAATTAGTGTTTTCAAGCTGCTCGACGTTGATTGCCCCTTCAAAGGGGGAAAACGAATGAAACGTATGCAGGATTATGAAATTTCCGACAGAATTCCAGAGAAAGAATGGGTTCCCACACACGCGCAAGTGCGTCAGTACGCTGAAGCTTCAGGAGATTTTAACCCCATTCACCTTGATGAGACCTATGCGCGCCAAGTAGGTTTGGGGGGAGTGATTGTTCATGGCATGCTAACCATGGCTCAGATGGCAGCTACGCTTACGAATTGGATCGGTGAAGAGGGAAGAGTCAGTAAGCTTGAAGTGCGCTTCGAACATATGGTCCGTCCGGGGGACGCGATAAAGTTCTCAGGTTTTATTAGAGAACGGTCGGGAAACACTTTGAAATGTGATATAGAAGCGGTGAACGACAAAGCGAAGAGAGTCTTGTCGGGAGTGGCTCATATAGACGTACTTGAATAACGCTAATTAAAGAGGGGAGAGATTTGGACAGTGAAAATGTTCGAATACATGGGAAAGGAAATTTTCGCCGAGTTCGGACTTCCAGTTCCAAAGGGACGAATGGTTAGCAACCCAGATGAGGCTACCCAGGTTGCAAGAGAAATTGGTGGTTCGGTGGTGATCAAGTCCCAGGTTTTGTCTGGTAAGCGGGGTAAAGCTGGAGGAATTAAGTTCGTTGATAATCCAGAAGGCGCGAGAGCCGCGGCTGAGGAACTTTTTGGTATGACTATCCAGGGTCTGCCGGTGAACATTCTCCTTGTAGAAGAAAAACTTCAAATCGACCAGGAACTTTATTTGTCCATCACGATCGATGCAGCCGCTAAAAAACCTGTGCTGATCGCTTCGTCCCATGGCGGTATGGATATTGAAGATGTTGCTGAAGAGTACATTATTAAAAAATATATTGATGTAGAACTGGGTATGCAAGGGTTCATTGCCAATGATGTCGTTAGAAGAATGGGTATTGCTTTGAACACTCCCCAAGCTAAAGAACTGGTCAAGATCATTGTCACCTTATACAAAGTTTTCACCCAAAAAGATGCTGACCTTGTTGAAATCAATCCCTTAGTGATCAGCGGTGAAAAAGTTATAGCTGCAGATGCCAAGGTAACCATAGACGACGAGGCACTCTATCGACAACGAGATCTTCCTCTGGTGGAAGATCGCACCGTCGTCGAACAGGCTGCGCACGAGCTGGGTCTTTCCTTTGTGGAACTGGACGGCGATATTGGAGTTATGGCTAACGGTGCGGGCATTACTATGGGGACTTTGGATACGATTGTATATTACGGGGGAAGACCAGCAAACTTTCTTGATGCTGGAGGTGGAACCGGTGAGGAGGGCACAGCCAAGGCCCTGGAACTCATCTTGTCGAGAAACCCCAAGTCGATCGTCATCAATATATTTGGCGGAATCACCCGTTGTGATGATGTGGCTAGGGCATTTGCATCTGTCAAAAGTAAAGTAGGCATCCCAGTTCCTGTAGTAATTCGTTTAGTGGGAACTAATCAGGAAGCTGGACGAGCTATCCTCAAAGAAGTGGGCATTGAAGCCTATGATTTTATGCAGGATGCTATCAAAAAAGCAGTTGAGCTGGCAAAATAGAGTTCGAGTCACGAGAGCATTTAGGTCGTTTGAAAAGGAGGTCAAGAAAGTGGCCATCATAATTGATGAAAATACGAATGTAGTGGTCCAAGGTATATCCGGCAAACAAGGCATTTTCCATACAAAGCAAATGTTAGCATACGGTACCAAAGTCATCGCCGGCACTTCCCCTGGAAAGGGCGGAACCATCATTGAAGGCGTACCAGTCTATGACAGTGTTCGAGCGGCATGTGAGGTCCACCGAATTGATGCGTCCGTCATCTTTATACCAGCTCCTTTTGCAAAGGATGCTGCCTTGGAAGCGTTGGAAGCTGGCATAAAGGTTGTTGTGGTGGTGACTGAGCACATCCCAGTACATGATGAAATGGCGATTGTCGCTTATGCAAAACGTGTCAATGCTGTTGTTATTGGTCCAAATACATTTGGCATCGTGTCCTCTGGTAAATGTAAGATAGGTATTCCTCCCAATCAGTTTTTTATCCCCGGATCTGTGGGCGTTGTGGCTCGTTCAGGAACCCTAACTTACGAAATCGTTGGGAACCTCACCACTCAGGGCATCGGTCAGTCCACAGTAGTGGGTATGGGTGGGGATCGGGTAGTGGGTCTTACCTTTGTGGATGTATTAAGGATGTTTGAGCAAGATCCAGAAACCAAGGTGGTTGTTTTAATTGGAGAAATTGGTGGTAATGCCGAGGAAGAGGCCTCTCAGTATATTAAAGACATGACTAAGCCGGTGGTAGCGTATATAGCCGGAAAAAGCGCACCTCCAGGAAAACGGATGGGACACGCGGGAGCCATAATTGAACGGGGTAATGGAACCTATGAGGGCAAAGTAAACGCCTTGACTTTAGCGGGTGCAAGAGTAGTAGAGTTGCCCTTTGAAGTTCCAGGAATCGTTCAAGAAATCCTTGGCAAGTTTTAAACCTCCCCTAAACCGATACCTTTAAAAATGAGAACTTAATGGTTGAATAGTCCTAATTTTTAATTAGGGCTATTTGCTTTGTAAATCCCTATTTTCATGGGTTATAAAAGGGTGGAATAAGGCATGTAAGACTAGCAGATAACATTTGCGAGCCTGAAGTAATTAAAATAGCGCTTGAATAATACAAATATTATAAATATTCTCTTTACTTAAAAGCACAAGCCACTGTATAATGTTTACAAAAGATACTATAAAAACGGGGGATGAAAATGATTGTAGGAGCCCATGCTGTGACAACCAGTATTATTCCTCAATGGGATCGTAAACTCTTATTTGAAATTCTGAATAACATTAATGACGTAGTACTTGTTATCGATTTGGATACGACAATTGTTTATGCCAACGAGGCTTATGCAAAGATTTTAGGAGTGCCAGTTGCCAAAGTGTTGGGTCGAAGGCTGGACATAATCGAACCTGACGCGAAGACAATCACTGCACTACGCACGGGGAAGGTCAGTAATAACGGTAGAGATTATTTGGATTCTCTTAAGATTGATGTGGTTGGAAGTTCGTTTCCTTTATATGATGGCGGAAATATTATTGGAGCCGTTTCAATTTTTAAGAATATAACAGAAGTTGTTCAATTAAATCGTGAGCTGCAACTAACAAAAGGTGTCGCAGATTATTTTAAAGAGCAGTTAGACCAGTGGGAGCTATTACCCCTTTCCTTCAAGGAATACGTGGGACAAAACAGTCGTCTGAAGGAAACCTTAATCTTAGCGGCCAAAGTGGCGCGTACAGACAGTACTGTGTTGATTCTTGGCGAAAGTGGTGTCGGCAAAGAAGTATTAGCCCGGGCGGTCCATAATTGTAGCCGGCGCCAGAACAAACCGATGATTAAGGTGAACTGTGCTGCAATTCCGGAAGCTTTGCTGGAGAGCGAATTGTTTGGGTATGAAGAGGGTGCTTTTACAGGGGCTAAAAAGGGGGGCAAGCTCGGTAAGTTTGAACTAGCCCAAAGTGGTACAATTTTTCTGGATGAAATTGGGGATATGAGCCTCAATATGCAAGCAAAATTATTACGAGTCTTACAAGAAAAGGAGTTTGAACGGGTAGGAGGAACTAAGACCGTAAAGGTGGATATCCGAGTCATAGCAGCCACAAACCGAGATTTGAAAGATATGATCGAAAAAGAGACGTTTCGGCAGGACTTATACTATCGCTTGAATGTCGTCCCTCTTCAACTTACTCCGTTACGCGAGCGCAAAGACGATCTATTGGCATTGGCTAAAACATTCCAAGATAAGTTTGCGCGAGAAGTGGGCCATGAGCTAACGTTATCTCCCCAAGTAGTGAGACTTCTCCAAGCGTATGACTGGCCCGGTAACATCCGGGAACTGCAAAATGTCATAGAACATGCAAGCATAGTGTGTATGAATGGGTTCATAGAAATTTATCATTTACCAGCGTATATAATTCCGATCCAAGAAGACAAACAAAGAGAAATGGATAATCTCTACGATGTAAAGAAGATCGTAGGCGAGGTAGAAAAAGAACTGATTTTGTCGGCCTTGGCTACGTATAACAATAATCGTACCAACGCCTTGAAGGCGTTGGGAATTTCTAGGCGGTCATTTTACAATAAATTACATCGGTATGGCATTGAAGTGTTGGGAGGAGATATTATGGAAAGCACAAAGTCTTTGCCGATGAAAGTTGTCGACTAGGATTTAGGTTTGTATGTTTTGTATACTGATAACAAGAAAAGGAATCGTTGTTTAGTTTCAATTCTATACAAAAGCAAACTTTCCCTGCAGGCTGAATCATCAGAATGCAGGGAAAGTTTCGCTTCAATAAAATCCAAATCTAAAAGCTCGACTAAGCTTTAAGCAGGTCGACGGGCGAATATGAGGGGCATTTTAGGCTGGTAGCTGTTGTCAATAGCCTGTTCTATGGGAAATTTTAAGTTGAGGGTATCCGAAAAATGACCACCTCTAATCAGGCCGTTTTGCGCGATCAAAATTTTATTTGGTAATACCAACATAGTTGGCATGGTTCTTGTAATGTAAAGGCATATAGGCTGAATATCGAGAAAAGGGGGGCCTCAAGAATCTTGCGGCGAATTGAAGCGAGGAAATAGCTTTTGGGAGGTAATAAAATGGCTTTTGAAACAATAATTGTAGAAATTGAAGAGGGAATTGCCACGATCACCCTAAATCGTCCAGAGGTGCTTAACGCTCTGAATAGTCAGGTCTTCAATGAGTTGGCCGATGCGGCCGTGAAATTGGGCGCAGATGATTCGGTTCGAGTAGTGATTATCACGGGGGGCGACAAAGTATTTGCAGCAGGGGCGGATATCAAGGCGATGGCCTCATTAAATGCAGTGGATATAACGACAAGTGACAGACCATCGATGCGAACGTTTCATCTGCTCGAAAACATGCACAAGCCAGTAATTGCAGCCATTGCTGGTTATGCCCTAGGTGGTGGGTGTGAATTGACGTTGGTGGCTGATGTACGAATTGCGGCTGACAACGCTCAATTCGGTTTGCCAGAAATTAAATTAGGGATTCTGCCAGGTGGTGGAGGAACCCAACGTCTGCCTCGTCTGATCGGTGCGGGTAAGGCAAAAGAATTAATTTTCAGCGGGGACTTTATTAGCGCAGAGGAAGCCTTGCGGGTAGGACTGGTAAATAAAGTGGTGCCTGCAGATCAATTAATGACTGAAGCTAAAAAAATGGCTAAGAAATTTGCTGCCCGGGGCGCAGTAGCCATATCTTTAGCCAAATCATGCGTGAATGAAGGACTACGGATGGATTTGGAAATGGGCTTACAATATGAGCACAAGTGTTTTGGACTACTGTTTGCAACTGAGGATCAAAAAGAAGGCATGAATGCCTTTGTCGAAAAACGTAAACCAAATTTCAAGGGTAGATAAGATCAGCGTGATCTCTAACAGATAAAAGCCCATTAATATCTGAACAAAGCAAAGAGGAAGTGTGTGTAATGGCGAGTAATTTTCTATATAGCACCCGAGATCATAAATTTATCATCAAAGAATGGCTTGATGGAGGGAAAATCCTCGGTTTGAAACGGTTTCGAGATGTCTTCAGTATGGAAGATGTCGATGGTATCCTTGACCAATCTTTAAGAGTCTGTAAGGACGTTGTCGCTCCGACTAATGATGACGGAGACACGATCAAAGCAGTCTTTAAGGATGGGAATGTCACGGTTCCCCCTTCCTTTCATAACGCCTTCAAGTATGTAGCAGATAACGGTTGGGGTGCTAGTAATAAGGACAAAGACGGCGAGGGCTCCCTGCCATCGCTTTTGTATGGAGCAGTCCATGAGTATATGATTGCGGCAAACCCAGCTTTCGTAGCGTACTTGGGTTTGCCAGGCGGAGTTGGATCCATCATAAAGCAGTTCGGGACCAAGGAACAAATTGACTTCTTTACCCCTAAAATGTTCGAGGCTGTCTGGGGTGGAACGATGTGTATCACCGAACCTGGGGGTGGTTCTGATGTTGGAGATATGACTTCAAAGGCCTACCCGACGGAAAACCCTTTAATTTATAAAATCAAAGGAACAAAATGCTTTATCACTTGCGGGGATCACGATCTAACTGAAAATATTATTCATCTGGTTTTGGCCAGAATCGACGGAGCTGTTGCTGGCACTAAAGGTTTGTCACTGTTCATTGTCCCTAAAATTTGGGTTAATGAAGATGGTAGCCTTGGGGAACGGAACGATGTTTCAACTGTGGGAATCGAGCATAAAATGGGACTTCAAGGGTCAGCGACCGCAGTACTTAACTTCGGTGAAGAGGATTCATGTCGTGGCTTCTTGTTGGGTGCACCACTGGATGAAAAGGGCGCTGGGCAAGGTATGGCCCAGATGTTCAAAATGATCAATGGGTCACGAATAGACACCGGACACTGCGCTCTGTCCGTAGCTACTGTGGCGTATAATGACGCGGTCGCGTATGCCAAAGACCGTGTTCAGGGTCGCCCTATTGACAATCCAAGAGGAAGTCGGGTGCCACTCATCCAACACGAAGATATTCGTCG
>Ga0209386_1000889_pt1 | contig 13387 bp, 17 predicted proteins | sample NGEPertwo_FD_184510 | JGI IMG/M metagenome (GOLD analysis project Ga0209386, IMG submission 184510) | Arctic peat soil microbial communities from the Barrow Environmental Observatory site, Barrow, Alaska, USA - NGEE Permafrost154B-two... | ecosystem: Environmental > Terrestrial > Soil > Wetlands... | reverse complement strand
GCTGGTGATTGAATGGAAATAAATGCCCCTGACCCTCCAGGATGTGGAACTCGCTGTCTGGAATATTCTCTGCCAAATGTTGTCCAAAGGCAAAGGGTACCAATTTATCTTCGGAGCCGTGAAAAACATGTACTTTTGCCGAGATTTCTTCAAGGCGAAAACCCCAATCCTTATATTGTTCGACTGCATCGAGAGCGGAACCTTTACTACCCGGAGTAAAAGCTTCTTTTTGATCGGCAATAAAGTGTTTTTTGAAATTCGGGTCAGCCATAATTTCTTGATCACTTTTACTTAATGCTCTTGCGGTTTCTTTATAAAAGGCTTCCGGGAAGTGCTTTACACCAAAGGAGAACAAATCAAAGAAGGTTTGAAACAGACGTGGAAAGCGCCTGGATAACCCCACCGAAATCCGGTCGACTTTTGTCTCAAGCATTTCAGCAGCTCCCGGCAGTTCGACAAAATTGGTATAACCGCACAATGATATGTTAAATAGTAACCGCTCTGCAATTTCATACGCACAAACAACCGAGTATGCACCTCCGCTGGACCAGCCCATTACACCGAATTTTTCAAACCCTAATTTATCTGCCAGTTCTGAAATGTCATGCGGATAGTCCAATAATTTCCGGTCGGGTTTATAAGTCGATTGCCCCATACCAGGACGGTCGGTTGCTATCAGTCGTAGGCCGTATTTAGCGGCTTGATCATGAAATATGGCTCCTTCCAGGCGGGAACCAGGGCCACCATGCGCATAGAAAAGCGGCACACCCTGTAGATCACCATATTGACAATATGCCAGCCTGCGGCCATCGGTTAAAAGCAGGTATTCCGTTTCGGTTGCAGTCATTTAATCCCGGTTTCCTGATTGTTCGCGTGGCGTTTATCGGAGTGCATGATCACCAAGATTTGATTCGGCAGCCACTTAAATCTTAATTTTGCAGTAGAATTTTTCCGTTGATCACGCAGTTGGCGGATTTTCCAGGAAGGCTAATGTTCGGTCCCAGGCCAGGTCGGCTGCAACCTGGTTGAAAGCATCCTTCCTGTCGGGTTCAAAGAACCAGTGACCGGTCCCGGGGTATTGATAAAATGTGACAGGCCGACCGGCGGCGCGTAAGGCCTTTTCCATCTCATCAATAAATTCCTGGTCCTCATAATTATCCTTTTCTGCGAAATGCCCCAGGTAGGCGGACTTTGACAAAGTGAAATCACCTTCTCCAGCACCGTAGAAGACCACAACATCTTTGACACGCTGCGGGTCGCTGGTAGAAAGCTGGATGGCATAGTAGGCTCCAAGGGAGAAGCCAATGACGGCCAGCGGCCGGCCGTTTTGTTCGCTCAGAAAATCTACGGCAGCGGTTATGTCAGCCACGGCTTGTTTGTCATCCAGAGCACTGACCAGATTTTCCGCCTGCGGAATGGTGGTGGCCAGTTTACCGTGATAGAGATCAGGGGCAAAGGTAAGGAATCCGGCTTCGGACAGGCGCGTGCAGAAATTTTTTATGGTGTCGTTGAGACCCCACCAGGGATGCAGCACCAGTACAGCCCGTTGGTTGCCCATGGTCGGTTTGGCCAAATAGCCTTCAGGTTGATTATTCATCATTTTATTTCCTTTTCTTAATTTTGTTAATATTGCGAATTAGAGAGGTTGATGTTTCCTGCACTTCATGGTCAGCAGATATTATCCAAAGCACTCTCCCGGAATTGGCTGCTTATTTATATTAAGAGTATAGAACTTTTGAAGAAAGGATTCCATAAGACTTATCAGCTTTACGAAAAACGTTAATACTACGGTGACGAACGGCAGGCAAAAATTTCGCGTGTGCCCAAAAATGAGGTGTATGATGCAACTGGGGGTGTTGGTTTAGCCACTGAAAAACAACTCATCTTAAGAGATTTTGGGGTTGGCGATGAACATCAATGTGAATTATGACGGTAAACTGTTGCAGCGAATTTGAAGACGTGAATGGCTTTTTACAAAGGATGGGTTATTTTTGGGACTGATTTTAAACGGAAATACGCTGAAAAAGTTTTGGAAACATTTTCAAAACCGGCGAATTTATTAACGTATGGTTAGCGGGAGGTAAACCCGATTGCCCCAGCCGCTTCCGTAAATATCCACGTTGCCACCCAGCCTGAAATCCTCAAAGGCGATCAGGAAATCACCTTTCGAGCCGGGAGCCGCAGCGGCGTTGTCGGCAAAGGAACCGCCAATCCATTGGGTTGGCCCGGACAAGCCGTCCGCGGATATGTCACGCCCGCGCAAGCCGGTAAAAATCCAACTGGTGTTGTAGTTACTGGTCCACAACCCCAGAAAGCGGCGGTTGACCGGGTCGGAGGTCACTACCGGATTGGTTTCATCCAGGTATGAATAAGAGCCGGTCATTTCCACTGCAGCACCCACGACGCCGTCTCCTCCGATCAGCGTGGCGTAGATGTCATTATCACCGGGCTCATATTCAAGCTGCCAGGCTACCAGGTAGAGGCCGGACTGCGGTGCGGGCGACTGCAGGGCTGCCACAGAAGGAAATCCCTCAGGCGGCGAGAAGTATCCGATTGTCACTAGATTTCCAGAGAGACCGGGAATGTCGGTAACGAGCTGACCATAGATGTCGTAATTTGGATTCATGGGATCATTTGTATCGTAGCTTCGCCAGACAACCATGTACTCGTTGCGGCTGACGTTATAGGCCAGATCGGGCTGGTCGTGGCTTAACTTGAGCGATCCCAGGGCGATGGTAAAGTTATCACCAATTTTTGCACCATTTGAGTTCACCACCTGGCCTTCGATGTCACTGGCAACACCCCCTGAAGTCATCGCCTCCCAAACGACCAGGTTCCTGTTATAGGTATAGCCGTATTCCACGCGCGGTTTGGTGCGGTTGCGCAGGCTGCTGCCGGTGTCGAAAAAGAGGTCCCCACTGATCGAGCCGTCGCCATACAGCAGCCGGCCCTGGACATTATCATAGCTACCCCCGGAATAGCTGTTAAACTCCCAGACAATAAGATAGCTGTCCTCCTGAATATTGTAGGCCACGTCCGGGTAGCAGTGTTTTTGGCTGGGATCAGTTCCCGAGATGGGAAACACATCACCCATCGGGCCGTTTTTCGGTATTTTTCGACCATAAATTATGCTTCCGCCTGCATTGGAAACGCACCAGACCACCAGGTGTTCCTCATGCAGACCGTTGTAGGCTATGGCCGGGTGTTCGAGTGGGTAGGCCTGATCATCGATGATGAAAGGTCCGTTGATCGGATTTCCGGCTTTTGCCGCCGGCAGCCCGAAGGCAGCCAAAGCTGCCAGAAGTGCTGCAATCCCCCCTATGAGCATTCGTCTGATTAACATTTTCCCTCCAATTGATTAACCCGGAGGCCGCCGGATGGCAACCACCGATTACCGGTAAGCGCAGTTGGAAGTAGTCGGTAAAGTTTGTGCGCTTGATATTTAATTGCTGAATTCAACGAAAAAATAGATATACCTAACATTCAAAGATAAAAAAACTGCCTGGAATAGATAAGGAATTTTATAGGTTTTATCGAATTAATGCAATTTATTAAGGAGGCGAATTTTTGTCGATTCAGATGAGACGATATGTAGATTAAATCAATCAGGTTGAAAAAGGTGAAACTTTTGATTAACTAACTGTTTGTCAATAATCCGGTCGCTTGTCATATCCGCATGTATCAGATTGGAATTTCTTCCATCAAATTTTGATTTCCCCGGAATCGTAAAACAATTCCTGATCAACGAATATCTGCCCGCCGTCACGCATGTCGCAGAGCATTCCCAGTGGACAGCACTCTTGTTCATCGAGCCGCTGGCCGGATAGCCGTTACCGATGGCGAGATGAATGGTGCCACCGATTTTTTCATCAAAAAGCATGTTGCCGGTGAACTGTTTGATTTGCCGGTTGGTGCCAATGCCAAATTCATCCAGGTATTGTGCACCCGGATTCGTATTTAAAATTGCCTGCAAAAATTCCACGTTTTTCTCTGCGCTGGCTTTAACGACTTTACCCTCTTCAAAAACAAACTCAACAGCATCTACCTGATTCCCAGACCAGATGCAGGGGAATGAAAACCGCTCCCAACCGTTGACAGAATTTTCTACCGGCCCTGTGTAAATTTCGCCATCGGGCACATTATTCTGTCCATGACAGCTGATGAATTTACGACCAGCGATGGACATTTCAAGATCGATGTCCTTTCCTGTTATGCGCACATGTTTTTTCCATCCGGCCAGCGGACAAGTTTTTCCTGTTTTTCCTGCATTATTTTCCACTTTGAGAGCGGGTCGTCAAGATCTGCAAAGGTGCTGCTGTAGAAAAAGTCGCTAAACTCTATCAGACTCATTTTGGCATCCTGTGCATAGGCATTTGTTGGATAGCGGGAGACCACCCAGCGCAAATCCCCGCTGCCGGTTCTTTGTGAAAATGTCTGATTAATTTCAGCAAAGGCTCGGCCAACCAATTTCCATTTTTCCGGATTGATGCCCATTAAGCTGCGGGTATTTGTGTCGCTGCCGATCCTGATATCGACATCGAATTCCTCGGCAATCATTTTTGCAAATGGATCGGGCTGCAGCAACTGCTGATCGGATGCTTCGCTCATGAAGATATAATTGATGCCTTCAAGGTCAACCGAGGTGTAAGGATGGCCGCCGGCTTTAAGCACTTCACGATAGACAGCTGCTATTAACGGCGTGGCTACCGGGTCAAGTGGAAACCCGTGGATGATGACTTTGTCACCTTTTTTTACGGCGGTAGCATAGTGCACCAGAATTTTTGTAAGATTTTCAATTCGTGGATCACTCATGTGACGATAATCTCCTTAATTTTACCCTGCAGATATTGAGAAACACAATTATAAAAAGATTATTGCTGCACAACACGAAAATTAATGAAAGTAAAATACGGAATTGATCAGTTGGACAAACACCAGCAGCGCTACAATTGCCAATGGAATGGATGAGAACACACCGGTAACCAACCCCCGTGATGAGCGTTGGTCACGGAAATATCCGAAAATATGAATTACTGCCTGAAAAGTACCAAATATGGCGGTTGTGAAAAAGCCAAGATAATAACCAGCCAGCGAACCTGCTGCTATGAGCGCTAATGTTCCCAGGTTGACAGTTGTAATCAGGCTGGCTCCGGTCAGATATTTTCTTTTGGTTAATTTAATGGATCCAATTTGTGCATCCATGATGCCAGCTGAAATTTCTTCGAAGGTATGCAAAATCACCAGCCATTCGAAGGCAATATAGGAAAGGACCAGGATAGTATGTGGATTCATTTTTCCTTTAAATATTTTGAGGTACAGGAATTTTTCTCACGAAAAAGCGTGAATTTACAGATTAGACCAGTATAGCAATTTATAATAGCGGTGCAATGAAAAAAATTACCAGATATATTTCGGCTGCCTGCTGCAGATCAAATTTGATTATCCGTTATGAAGCGTTCGATATCCTCAATAAAGTTCAGTGTCTGCTGATCAATCCGGTTAGTTAATGCGTTCAAATTGTCAAAATCAGGGTCGGCGACCAGCACATGTTCCAGAATCGAATCTACACCTTTGCCCGGAGTCACAAGGCGGTATTTATCCCAGCCGCTTTCTTTGATCAGCTGCCAGTATTTTTGCTGCTCCTGTCGATTGGAACCGGCTAGCCAGGCTTCAAATTGATAGGTTTCATGGACAAAGACGATCGCAATTTTCAGGTTGCGGTTTTTTAATGTCCTGGGAAAAAATGAAAAATAGGTCATATCCATGTACCCGTAATAAAGGCTGCCGGATACGAAAAAATCGGGATATTTGTTCTTCAAATACGTTCTGAGGTCCATAATGTATTGCATTAACCCGCGATATGCCTGACTGATCGCACCTTTCTGCAGTTGCGTGCGATATTCAATCATGTTTTCCTGAAGTGATTTCATAATTTTTTCCCCGAGCCATTTTCAAAGTTGTTGTATGGGAAATAACTTGATTTTAGTATAGCAAACCCTTATTTTTCCGGCAATAAAAACAGCCGGTTTGATTGAACTGACAAACGAATGGGATTCGCTGCCGAAGCGGGGCAGGTGGGGATTTGTTTTCAAATACGAGTAATAGCCTGCGCAGAAAATTACTGATTTCGCGAGGAGAACACCCGCCAACCAATTCTGGCTGAAGTATACTGCATCCCAGGATCTTGCACTCCAAAACGTATGCCCTTATTTCTGTGCTATACCCTTTTAGGACACAGGCTGGCCGGGTTGCCAACCGCTGAGCGGTGTCAGTTGTATCTGCTTTGAAAGATCATAGGCATCCGGCAGGTCGTTGTTGTTTTCCACGAACACTCGTCCGAGAACGAGCACCGACCTGGTTGGCGAGGAGATCTGCTTTATGCCGTCTGGTACGGATCCTTTCCAACCGGGGCCGCTCACGAGGTAATCGCCCGCCTGAGTGCCGGTAGTGCGTTTGCCGACGTAGGCAAAATTGGTATTGTCATTTGGATTAGTGAATTGCACGCTGTAGTAGCGGCCAGCCATATCCGGTACATGTAAGATCTGCGGTCCTTTTGAGAGATCGAGCCAGCCAGTTGTTGCGAGCGTGTCGCGGTTCACGCCAGTTGTTGCCAGTTTTGTGGCCGAGTCTGGTGGGTGAATGGGGTCTGCAAAAATCGCTTGAGGCTCTGTGTAGAGCGTATTGACAGGGATGGGGCCTTCGCCAAGCCCTTTAACCAGGACCGCTCGCTTATATACGGACAGCAGTAAACGTGGCCAAAGGTAAGTGAAAATGAACCATACCACAACAATGATTGAACTTAATAAAAGTAAATGCACTGTCTGAGTCATCAATTCACCTCGACAATCGGTGGAACCTTATACTCCTGACGGAGGATGGCCGCGCCGGGGATATACACGCGCAGCCAGAGAATGAAATTACCCGAGGGTGCGGGCAGCCAGTTGGATTCATGTCCTTCCGGAGCGCTGTTTTGAAGGTAAATGTCTACAGAACCATCATCGTTCGGCACGAGTCCTGATCGATCGCTGACACTATAGCGCTTGATTGGATTGTCCACAAAGTGATTCAGTGCATCACCCATAGTCAGAGACCAGAAGGCATCATTGGGTGGAAGACCGCCCGGCGGGAAGTGCATGGTGTAGTTGTGTTGGCCGGTCAGCCCATGCCCCTCGCCATCTCCGGACGTCGTCCAATACATCGCCTCTTCCGGTACATTTACCGGGCCGGGAAATATTTGAGCGCAGGCGGCTTTATACAAAATCCCATTACCGGGTTTACCCAATCCATACATGGTGATCCAGCCATTGATCTTTTTGGCTTTGATCCTTGCATAAATTTGGGCTAAGATAAACGACAATGCGAACCCGATAAGGATGCCTTGCACAATGTCATTCCGCAGGGTTCTTGGTTGGGGATTAATGAATAGACGGGAGAAGAAATAAACGCATATAGCGCTGTTGAGTACCAGTAAATAAGTGGTGATCCTGTTGTTCATATTATTTCCTTTATCAATTTGAGCTTAATAATGATAGCTGTATTTCCTTCGAAAGACCATAGGCAGTCGACAGGTCGCTGTCGTTTACAACCAGCACGCGTCCGATCACCAGCACCGAATTATTCGGCGAAGAGATCTTTGTCATGCCATCTGGCACCTGTCCTTCCCAGCCTGGCATTGTAATGAGGTAGTCGCTAGCCTGTGTACCGGTCGTGCACGTGCCGACATTAGCGAAATTGACGTTAAATGGATCAGTGAACTGGACGCTGTAGTAGCGCCCGGAGAAGTCCGGTACATGCAGGACCTGCGGCCCTATAGAAAGGTCTAACCATCCGACTGTCAAAAGCGTGTCATGTTTCTCTCCTGGTAGTTATTATATCTACCAGCCGTTCGCTGTGTCTACTATATCGGGGTAAGCTCATTCTGTATAGATTGTATTGATTGGGATGAGGCACTCGCCTCGAAAGAGGAAGCCATTACCGGGTTGGCCGCATCCATGCATGGTCGTCCAACCGTTGACCTTCGGGACGTAGGCTTTCGGGAAGATGAATATTGTGATTATTTCCAGTCCGGCACCGATAAGGATGCCCTTGATGATATCCAGCAAGACGGTCCTTTTTGGACTAAAATTCCACATGAAAATGAATTTCATGCTCATATACATCTTTACGGCTAAAATTGATCAGGAGGTTCCTTATACAAACCTCACCATGCCATCGCAGAAGATTCCCTGAATAAAGTTCGTCAGGAGGATTCTTCCGACTACGGTTGTGATAATTTTTTCACCTCTATCAAATAAAGTGTCGATTACCTTTAATTTTCAAGGAAATTGACTCAAACTGCCCCAAAAAAAATTTGTGAATAGCGTTTATTTTTGATTACATTTTTTTTGTTGTTCAATTTCCCGCCGTGATTAATTGTTGCAACATCTTTTTTGTACAACAAAAGCCGCCATTGCCTTTGCCATCAAAAGACATCGCGGAACTTCGCTCCTTTAGATTCATGTGACGTTGTCTTCTGATTTCCTCACCAAAAACATTTGAGATGCTCCCCTCAAGTGGGAAGAATCTTGGGACATTTCTCAAACTAAAGGCGGTGATTAGTTGCATGCAGCTGTACGTACTTTTAAAGTAGACACCGATCTGAAAATTCCGCAGATATTTTCAGATTTCCGGATATCGAGAATAGTTGAGTTTCAATTTTCGTGGTGATTCTTTATTTATTCATTCCTATTGCCATATTATAAGCTAACGCAGCATCGGAAAGCGGCGTAAAGGTATCTAATAAAATTTTATAAGTCCCTTTTTCATTCAGTTCGTCAGCAACTTTTTTAATTAAAGCTAATGTAGCTTTCATTAAACTTGAACCAAGGCTTAATCGGGCAACACCTAAATCCTGAAGTTCACTTACTGATGGTGGTATTCCTGCCCCAATCCCGGGATTTGAAAGAATATTAATTGGGGCATTGATTTCCTTAACCAATGTTGCAATCGTTTCTTTTTCCCATACAGGTTGTACATATATGCAGTCAGCGCCTGATTCCCGGTATTTATTACCACGCTTAATTGATTCAGATAATTTTTCTTGCAGGGAACCTGACGAAGTATAAAATGAATCAGTCCTTGCATTAATTACTAAATGAAAGCCCAGTGAATCTGATAATGCACGTATAGCTGATATCCTTTCACAAAATTCCATCTCGTCAATTAATACCGGATTTAAATCAATACTATCTTCAAGGTTTATTCCGACAATACCTGTTGCAATTATTTTATTAACCGAATCGATTATTTCATTTAAATTATTCCCATATCCGGCTTCAATATCCACAGTTACCGGAACTTGAACTCCATTCATGATCCCCGTTATAGCTTCAATCATTTCTGACAATTGTATTACCTGACTGTCAGGATAACCAAAAGAGGCGGCTATTCCCATACTTGTTGTTGCGATTGTTTTATAGCCACATGCTTCTATTAATTTAGAACTTCCGATGTCCCATGAGTTTAACAGAACCAAAATTTCTTTGTCCTGATGAAATTTCAAGAACATTTCAGCTTTTTCTTTTTGGATTTGTGAAACCATAATATCGTCCTTTTTTTAATATTTTTGAATCAAGAATTTAGTACAACGGATGAGAAGATAAAATCGTTCGGCGATCGATGATATCCAAGGTGTCGTGTTCTCTGCATGATTTCGCTGTAGAGACGCTCAACGCTTAGGCATCCGCATTCGCGCTTTGTGGGGTACGTCGCTGGCTCGGCACTGACTCAGCACACCGAGTATTTTCCCTGTAAGATGCGGCGACATCAATCTGTCCTGACTAAATCGACCGAGATCTCCACCGCCGGTATCGTTCCTCGATTCTCAAGCCAGTGTATGGTGTTTCTATCCTCTGGCCAGCCCACCCCCGGCCCGTACTCCTTAGCTACTCCATTTCGATGGTCAGTGATCGTTCCTTGCAGTATATAAACCATGCCCGGCCTGTCTATATGGTCGTGAATCGGGCCGAAGATGCCTCCCGGTTCAATGGTCACCATTCGCATTCGAAATTGGCGCCCTGCCATGTCCTCAATTTCAAGGCCAAGATCCATTGCTGCCAGCAGCTCCACAGTAACGCCTTTTGTCTCAATTGCCGAGAGTTCATTTCTCATCGTGGACTCCTTTCTGTATACCTTACCTGCTTAACAAAAAATTTTACGGATTCATGCTGCGTTGCGTTATTGCCATAAATCAACAAGGAAGTGTTTGTTAGGAGTCAATTTAAAGTTAATGCGCCTCAGAAAAATCCGTATTAATGAAGTCAGTATAGTATTCTTATTTTCGCAATTCAATATTGTATATCATGTGTACTGGGCTACTTGTTGGTAAATGGAAATGAGCAAGTGCACAGGGCTGAGTACGAAAGGAAGCATCCATCGCAAAGACCTTGACAGGTGTTGCCAAAGGGCTTTAGGTTTATAGATTAAAGCTAATAGTAAAAAAAATGATAACAGAGAAATTTTGGGATTTAGATTTACCTGGCTGGGAGCTATTTCAATTTTCTTTCCATCTGTGAAGCAGCGATGAAAAGCACAGCCGGTGGAATAACGAACAGCCAGACAATCAAAAAAGAGGCCATCCAGTAGCCTTTCAGGGCTAGCCAGCATATTTCACGATTAAACATAAATATAATTGTGATCAGGCCGCCCAAAAGTTCCCAGCGCCAGGCAGCCAATAATCCCAGGATGGCGATACCCCAGAGGCTCATCAGGAACCAATCTACAGCCGCGACAGGCTCGGTAGCATACGGCTCCGGTGTGAATATTCTCAGCAGGACGAATGCAAAAATGATAATACTCCAAATTCTGGCAGTCCAGCGGGTGGATTTCAGCAGGCTTTGAGCTCTATCAGGAGTAGCCATGATTTTTCTCCTTTATCGAATAAACAAGTGGAAATTTTAAAACCAATATAGCACAAAATAATTCCAATAGGTTTTCAAGCAATGTTGTATGATGGCGCCAGTCGTCAGGTTAATTATTCTGTTTGATTAAGCACTTCGAACTAATCTTGCTTTTCTTTGTCAGATGCTTCTGGACGGTAGGGTGCCCGTGTGTCGATGTTGCCGACAAATATGGGCAATTTTTCATGTCCTAGCTTCTGGCGGATAGCCATGATTTCACCGAGGTGGTACCAGTAATGGTAAATGACGCGCTGCAGAATGTTTCCGAAAGTATACTGCATCGGTTTGCCGTCTTTGATCATTCCATCATCGACTACGATGTTGAAGTAAAACTGTTCGCCAGCCTGGACGGATGACAGTTGACTGTCTTCAATATTTGACCAACGATAATTCATCGGCACACTGGCGTTCTGCGCTGCGCAGCCGCTCAACATAATTAATATGACAAATGCAATTGACAAAGTTATTAATCGTTTCATGTTAGTATAAACTTCCTTTCATAAGTATCGTCACTTCGGCTGGCAGTGAGGATCCAAACGGAAGAATGATTCGCAAATTAACAAAGCCTGAAAGAACACCTACGTCCGCACCAGAACTGCTATGAAGACGATCAACAGTTTTTTTTGTTTGCCTCCTGCTTGCTGGAAATCTCCATGCCCATATTTTAATCGCAGAGATAAAAAGTTACCTCATCCGACGGGAGAGTTTTCCCTATCCGAAGGGACAGGAATGAGAACATCCTTGTAGATTCTATTCTTTGGTCGTGTCAGTCATTTATGCAAACGAATTTTTTACCAGCTTCATCCTGCCAGTCCAGGTGGCCTACATTACAGAAGGTGCAGTTCATCGGTAGGATTCGAATCCGACAAACGGCTGGTTTAGCTTTGGATAGTACCCCGGTTTAAATTACCCCTGCGAAGTCCAGAAGTCTTTGTGGACAGCGCGGGCTTCTGCGTCAACTTCGGCGACCGGCCCGACCACCAGCACCGGTCGTTGACTGCGGGCGAAGATCTCGCGGCAGGGCAGCGCCAGGTGTTCCGGCGAAGGACCTACAATGTCATAAAGACCTACTTCGCTGAGGGCATACACAACCCGGCCAATCCGGCTCCAGTGAATGGCTCCCGCGCACATGGCACAGGGTTCGGTACTGGTATAAAGCGTAAATTTTGCCAGCTCTGCGGGCGCATATTTTTGGGAAGCCAGCCGAACGAGATTGGTCTCGGCATGCCCGGTGGCATCTTGCGCCGTGTTGACAGTATTTTCTGCTGTCAACACGATCTGGTTGTGGTCATCCACCAGCACCGCCCCGAAAGGATGGTTGCCTTTTTCACGGGAAATCCGGGCCGCGCTTATGGCTGCTTTGAGATGTTCGATTTCTTTTTGGTTCATGGCTGCACATTTGGTTTGTTTCAGTGTTCCGGCAGTTGCTCAACTACAGGTGGAATAATCTTACTGTCTGAATTGTAAACCAGGCCGGCAGGATTAGGAAGCAGACCAGGAAACCAGTTTTAGCTGTGTTATTTTGCGATTTCCCAGATATGACCGCCGGGATCTTTGAAGCTGGCGGTGCGGATGCCCCAGGGGCGGTCTATGGGGCCGTTCAGCAGTTGCACACCGCGGGCGGTTAGTTGGGCACACATTGCATCAACATCATCCACAGCTACCGTAAAGACCATGCGGGAACCGCTTTCACGACTGGCTACTTTGGCAGGGGTTATCAGTTCATCGGCTTCCGAAATTCTGAGGAGATTAATGAGCGTGTCCCCAAACTTAAACACGCATGAATTGGGATCTTCATAAAATACCGGCAGATCGAAGACAAGTTGATAAAATGCTTTCGTGTTCTCCAGATCCTCAACAAACAATGTGATGGCATCAATGCCTTTCGCCCAGCTTTCTGTTCCATTACTTTTGTCCGATTTTTCAACCATCAAACAGTCTCCTTAGTATTTAATTCTTTACCTGATAAACTCTGCCGCCCGTTCCAAAGCGTTTTTCAGCCTGGGCTTTGGCTTTGATTACTTCTTCGGCACGGTTTCTTGGTTTTGCCGTTGTCGTTAACGAATTGAGCAATTCTGTAACGGCTGTGGAAATATCAGCAACGGCCTGCTCAAAGGCAGCCTCATTTTCGCCGGATGGTCTGTTCATACTGCTGACTTTGCGGACGAACTGGAGAGAGGCGGCGCGGATATCCGCATCCGTTGCCGGCGGGTTATAGTTAAAAAGGGGTTTAATGTTTCTACACATTTTGCTGTGCCTCCGTTAAAAGATGGTATTGGACGCCGGTCTTAATCGGTTTGTTCTGCCTGGTCAACCGGCGGGTAAGGTAGTTTCTTAGAGGTTACTTTATAGAATTTGCACTGGTCGTCATAAGTGGTCCATTCGCCAACCGGTTCACCCTGATAAAAAAAGCCGGAGCGTTTGATGATTCCGTTGTGGCGGTACTACTT
>Ga0209386_1000887_pt1 | contig 13408 bp, 14 predicted proteins | sample NGEPertwo_FD_184510 | JGI IMG/M metagenome (GOLD analysis project Ga0209386, IMG submission 184510) | Arctic peat soil microbial communities from the Barrow Environmental Observatory site, Barrow, Alaska, USA - NGEE Permafrost154B-two... | ecosystem: Environmental > Terrestrial > Soil > Wetlands... | reverse complement strand
GACCTGCGCCGCGTGACGCCCGACGACGCCGCGCTCCTCGCGATACCGGTCCTGCCACTGCTCGACAGCGGCAAGGACGGCCGCGGCGTCGTCGGGCGTCACGCGGCGCAGGTCGCCCTCGAGCGCCAGGGACACCGGCACGATCCCAAGGTCGGCCACCCCGGGCAAGGCGGCCGTGCGCTCCACGGTCTGCGCCAGCACCCGGCCGTCGTTCCAGCCGGGGCAGAAGACGACCTGCAGGTGGAGCTCGAGGCCGGCCGCCGCGAGCCGCTCGAGAGCGGCTCGGGAGCCGGCCGCGGCCCGTCCCATCAGACGGACGCGGGCCTCGTCGTCCCAGGCGTGCAGCGACACGTACAGCGGCGAGAGACGCAGCCTCACGATGCGCGCGAGGTCGTCCTCGTCAAGATTCGTGAGCGTCGTGAAGTTGCCGTGCAGAAACGACAGCCGGTAGTCGTCATCCTTCACGGAGAGGGCCGGCCGAAGGCCGGCCGGGACCTGGTCGACGAAGCAGAAGCGGCAGCGGTTGCGGCACACGCGCGGCGGGGCGCCGAGGCCGTCGTAGCCGAGCGAGATGCCGTGCCATTCGCCGGCGCGAGGCTCCACGACCAGGTCGAGCGGGTGACCGTCGCGCAGCACCGTCAGCCAGACAGCGCCGTCGGCGGCGGCCATCTCGAGGTCGAGCACGTCCTGCGGAGCGGCGCCGTTGAGGCGCGCGATGCAGTCCCCCGGGCGCAGCCCGGCACGCTGCGCGGCGTCCTGGACGGCGGCTACCGGGAGGCTCGCGCCCGCCGCGGCGCGCTCTCCCCCCTCAGCTCCCACAGAGCACCTGCAGGGCGGCGACGGTAGCCTCGATCTCCTCGTCGGGCGTCGAGGCGCCCGCAGTCACGCCGATCCGCCGGGCGCCGGCGAACCAGGCTGGCTCGAGCTCCACCGCCGACTCGATGTGATGCGTGCGGCTCTGTATCGCGCGGCAGAGCTGCGCCAGCCGCGCGGTGTTGGCGCTGTTGCGGCCGCCGACCACGACGACCACGTCGACCTCGGCGGCCAGCTCGCAGGCGGCGCTCTGGCGCTTCTGCGTGGCGTCGCAGATGGTGTTGAACACGAGCAGCTCGCGGGCGACGGGCGCCAGGGCAGCCGCCACGCTGGCCAGGTTGGCGCGCGTCTGGGTGGTCTGCACCACGACGCCGACGCGCTTGCCGCGCAGCTCCGCGAGCGGCAGGCCGGCGGCGTCTTCGACGACCACGGCGCCCTCGCCGGCGAAGCCCTCGAGGCCGGCCACCTCGGGGTGGTCACGCTCGCCGAGGATGACCACCGTGTAGCCGGCCTCACGCAGGCTGGCCGCCTTACGCTGCGCGACGGCCACGAACGGACAGGTCGCGTCGACCAGGTGGATGTCCTGGGCGCGAGCGCCCTCGACGACCTCGGGCGGCACGCCGTGGGTGCGCACGATCAAGGTCTCCGCCGCCGCTTCCCGGGCATCGTCGACGACGCGCACGCCGCGCTCCTCCAGCTGCTCGACCACGCTGGGGTTGTGGATGATCGGGCCGAGTGACGCCACCGGCCCTTCGGCGGCCTCCAGAGCCTCCTCGGTGATACGCAGGGCGCGCTCCACCCCGTAGCAGTACCCCGCGTACCTGGCCACGACGATCTCCACGTCGCCGGCGCGCACCTGGCGCAGCTCGGCGCGCCGTTCGGGCTCGTCGCCCGGCCCGCCCGTCATCCCGTCAGAGCTGCGCATACAGCCCGGCAACGCATTCGTGCATGCGCCGCGCCGCCTCCTGATAGGCCTTGCTGTTGCGCGCCGTCAGGTCGCTGAGATCGAGAGGCGGCCCCATACGCGCCCGCAGGGCGGGCAGCCCGGGCCGCCCGCCCGCCATCATGCGCTGGGTGCCGTCCATGGCCAGCGGCACGACCGGCGCGCCGCTGCGCAGGGCGAGCATGCCGACGCCGGGCAGGAACTCGTGCACGGCGTCGTCGGGCTTGCGGTGGCCCTCCGGGAACATCAGCAGGACCCCGCCCTCGGCGAGGATCTCGAGGGATGTGGTGAGGGCCGCCCGGTCGCCGGCGCCGCGGTCGATCGGGAAGGCGCCGAGCGTGACGATGAGCTTGCGCAAGGCCGCATTGCCGAACAGTTCTTTCTTCGCCATGTAGCGCAGCGGGCGGTCGCAGATCATGCCGACGATGACGGGGTCGATGTTGGCCTTGTGGTTGATGACCACGATCACCGCGCCCTCTCGGGGAAGGTTCTCGGCGCCCGTGGCGCGACAACGGTACAGGCCCCCGAAGAGCGGCACAGCCAGCCAGCGACAGAACGTGTACAGCCCGCTGTCGCCGTGACCCACGAGAGGCAGGCCCCAGAGCCTCACGGCCCGACCTGCCGGCGAGCGATGCCGGCGACGGCCTCGACCACCTCGTCGAGCGTCATGCCTGAGGTGTCCAGGTCGACCGCGTCGGCGGCCCTGCGCAGCGGCGCGAGTGCTCGCGTGGAGTCGCGCCGGTCGCGCTCCAGCAGTGCGGCGAGCACCTGGGCCTCGTCGACCTCGTCACCTTTTGCCCGCAGTTCCTCCGCGCGCCGCGCCGCCCGCACGTCTGGGCGCGCCGTCAAGTAGACCTTCACGGCCGCGTCGGGGAACACGTTGGTGCCGATGTCGCGGCCCTCCATGACGATGTCGGTGTCGCCGGCAAGGCGGCGCTGCTCCTCGACGAGCAGCCCTCTCACGCCGGGCAGCGCGGAGACCCTCGAGGCCGCAGCGCCCATCTCCAGGGTGCGGATCGCGTCGCTCACGTCGCGCTCCCCGGCGAACAGGTGGCCGTCGCCGTCGAAGCGCAGCCCGGCAGACCGGGCGAGCGCGACCACGGCCTCCTCGTCGTCGAGCGCCACGCCCGCCTCCGTCGCCAGAAGGCCCACCGCTCGGTACATCGCGCCCGTGTCGAGGTAGACATAGCCGAGGCGCGTCGCGACGCGGCGCGCCACGGTGCTCTTGCCCGAGCCCACGGGGCCGTCGACGGCTACGACGGTCATTCCACCGTGCTCCCGGTGATGACGTCGTAGCCCAAGCCGGCGAGGAGGTGCGCGCTGCGCGCGCTCGCCGCCTCGCCGAGGACGTACACGGTGAGCGTGCCGCCCAGCTCGGCGCTCATGTGGTGCATCGAGAGATCCTCGATGTTGATCCCAGCGTCGCCGAGGGCGACCATGATCTCGCTGAAGACCCCCGGCCTGTCGGGGATGCGGACGATCAGCCGGTGCAGCTCCCGCGCCGGGAGGCTGCCGGCCGCAAGCATGCGCTCGCGCTGCTCGGCGGCTCGCCCGATGGCGTCGCCGAGGCGCGCGGCGTCGTTGGCGGCGAGCGCCTCCAGCACCTCCTGCAGGCCCTCCTGGAAGGTGGCCAGGGCGGCCAGGAGGGCGGCACGGTTCTCGAGGAAGATGTCGGTCCACACGCGGCGGTTGCTCCCGGCGACGCGTGTGAGATCGCTGAAGCTCGGGCCCGCGGAGAGCAACGCGTCGCGCGCTCCCGCGTGGAGACCCGCCTGCGTCATCAGCACGTTGGCGAGCACGTGCGGAAGGTGGCTCACGACGGCCATGAGGCGGTCGTGCTCCTCGGGGTCGACGGCCACAGGCCGGGCGCCGATCGCGCCGAGGAAACCGTACAGCCGCTGGTAGGCGTCGGTGTCCACGTGCGCGCCGGGGGTGACGAAGTAGGTGGCCCCCTCGTAGAGCGACGCCCGGGCGTTTGCCACGCCGGCCGTCTCTGAGCCGCACAGCGGGTGACCGCCCACGCAGCGCCGCTGCTCGTCCGGCGAGAGCGCCCGCATCAGCGGGCCCTTGGTACTGCCCACGTCGCTGATCACGGCGTGCGCCGGCGCCGCCGCGAGCGCCGCCTTGACGTGCTCGGCGACGAGCCGCACCGGCGTGCACACGAAGACGAGGTCCGCGCCTGAGGCGGCCTCTTCGAGGCTGCCGCAGGCGCGCGTCACGGCGCCGCGTTCGAGCGCGAGGTCCAGCGTCGCCTTCGTCTGGCTGAAACCGCGGACCACGGCGACCCCCGCGCGTTCGCGCGCGGCCAGCCCGAGCGACCCGCCCATGAGGCCGACGCCGATGAGGGCGACGGTGTTGACGCCGGCGTCGCTCACCGCGTCAGGCCGTGGTCTTGCCGGTCCAGCGCGCGAGGTCGAGCACGCGGCCGGCGTACTCGCCGAACCCGGCGGTGGGCAGCGACTGGGGACCGTCACAGAGAGCGTGCTCGGGGTTGGGGTGCGTCTCCACGAGCACGCCGTCGGCGCCGGCGGCCACGCCCGCCAGCGAGAGCGGCAGCACGAGGTCCAGACGGCCGGCCGAGTGGCTCGGATCGACGACCACCGGCAAGTGGCTGGCCAGCTTGATCACAGGTACGGCGCTCACGTCGAACGTGTTGCGCGTGGCCGTCTCGAAGGTACGGATGCCGCGCTCGCAGAGGATCACGTCGCGGTTACCCTCCTTGACGATGTACTCGGCGGCCATGAGCAACTCCTCGATGGTCATCGAAGGACCCCGTTTGAGGAGCACGGGCTTGGCGACCTTGCCCAGCTCCGCGAGCAGCAGGAAGTTCTGCGTGTTGCGGGCGCCCACCTGGAGGACGTCGGCGTACTCGCAGACGACGTCGAGGTCGCGCGGGTCCATCACCTCGGTGACGATGGGCAGGCCGGTGTCGTCGCGCGCGGCGGCGAGCATCTTGAGGCCTTCCTCGCCGAGGCCCTGGAAGGCGTACGGAGAGCTGCGCGGCTTGAAGGCGCCGCCGCGCAGCATCTGGCCGCCGGCCGCCTTGACGGCGCGGGCGGCGGCCAGCATCTGTTCGGGGGTCTCCACCGCGCAGGGGCCGGCGATGATCGCGAAGTGCCCGCCGCCGATCCGCGCGCCGCGCACGTCGATGACGGTGTCGCGCTGCTGGAACTCGCGGCTGACGAGCTTGTACGGGCGGAGGATGGCGACGACGCGGTCGACGCCCGGCATCGCCTCGAGCGGCAGCTGCGTGATCTCCTCGCGGTCGCCGATGACGCCGATGATCGTCACGCGCTCGCCCGAGGAGATGTGGGCGCTCGCGCCGATCTCCTCGATCCGCGCGACGATGTGGGCGACCTCTGCTTCGGTCGCCGTCTCCTGCATGATGACCATCATGCTCAGCTCGGCCTCCCTTCGCCCTCTCCCGGCGCGCCGACCTCGAGCGAGGCCAGCCTGCGCAAGAAGAACTCGATCTCATTCTGTGTACCCACGCTGACGCGCGCCCAGCCGGGACAGCCCAGCGCGTTGCCGTCGCGCACGATCGCGCCCATCGACAGCAGGCTCTGGCAGACCTGGTCCTGCGGCTGGCACAGGTCGCACGTGTTGACGAGCATGAAATTGGCCTGGCTGGGGACGGTGGCGCGGCCCTGCGCGGCAAGCTGCTCGACCATGTCGGCGCGCAGCTCGGCGTTGACCTCGCGCCGACGCGCCACCTGGTCCTGGTGCTTGAGCGCTTCGCTGGCGGCCACCTGCGCCAGCAGGTTCACATTGAAAGGCTGGCGCACCTTGTCGAGCGCCGACTTGACCTCGGGCGCGCACAGGCCGTACCCGACGCGCAGGCCGCAGAGGCCGTAGATCTTCGAGAAGGTGCGCAGGACGATCACGTTGTCGTGCGCCTTCTGCAACTCCAGCGCGTCCTGAGAGTCGGTTGCCGTCACGAACTCGTTGTAGGCCTCGTCCACGACCACGAGCACATCGCCGGGCACCGCCTCGACGAGCCGCGCGATGTCGGCCACCGGCACGTAGGTGCCCGTCGGGTTGTTCGGGTTGCATACCAGAACCATCTTGGTGTGCGGCGTGACGGCGGCCGCCATGGCCTCCAGGTCGTGCGTGAAGTCGACGAGGGGCACGGCGACAGCGCGAGCCTCGTGCAGCCGGCAAACGTCGTTGTAGACGACGAAAGATGGGTGGGCGAAGACGACCTCGTCACCCTTCTCGAGCAGCGCATCGCCGAGCAGCATGAGCAACTCGCAGGACCCGCTGCCCACGGCGATCTGCTCCGCAACGCATCCGTAGTGCGCGCCCAGCGCCGCGCGCAAATCGGTGGCGTCGCCGTCCGGGTAGCGGTTCAGGTCGTCGAGGGCCTCGATGATGACCCGCTTCACCTCGTCGAAGGGCGGCAGCGGAAACTCGTTGGAGGCGAGCTTCACGACCTCGCTGAGGCCGTAGCGCCGCATGACGATCTCGATCGGCAGACCGGGGACGTAGGGGACGATGCCGGCGAGGGCGGGAACGAAGCGCATGGTCTACTCCGGCAGGTCGAGCCGCAGCTGCCGGGCGCCGTGCAGGTACACGTGGTGCACGTCGGAGCAGGCCGGCAGATAGACGTGCAGCAGCACGCGCACGCAGCGTTCCACGGCGCCCTCCACGGCGATCTCCTGGCAGCACAGCAGCGGTGTGTGGGACAAGCCGATGCTGCGCGCCGCGACCGCAGGGAAGTCGGCGCGCAGGTCGGGGGTGGCGCTGAGGATCACGCTGACGATGTCGTCGATGGCGACGTCGTTGCCGTCGAGGACCACGCCGAGTAGCTCTGCCGTGCGCTCGGCGATGTCGTCGCTGGTGTCGCGCTCGACCGTCGTCGCACCGCGCAGGGCATACAGCCGGGGGGTATCGTCAGTCATCAAGCTCCGCTCCGCATAGGGGGTGCAACACTATACACTCCCTGCGTCATCGGGCTCGTGTTCGGGCTCATCCTGCGCCGGCGTCGGGGACTCGCCCACCGTCTTCTGACCGTCCTCGCCCGGAGCGGCCGCCGTCTCCTCGACGCTCTGGCCCGGCTCGGCCACCCGGATCGGCTCCGGCACGGGTGGGGCCTCGGCGGCGAGCAGGACCGGCTGGCCCTCGACTTCGCCGCCGACGGCCACGGCCACGTCCTCCCCGGCGCGCCGCAGCGCCTCGACCTCGTCGCCGGCCAGCTCACGATACCCGCCCGGCTCGAGGCCCTTGTCGGCGATGGCGCCGTACCGGCGCCGGTGCAGCTCTTCCACCGGCAGACCGACGGCCGCGAACATGCGCCGGACCTGGCGCTTGCGGCCCTCGTGGATGGTGATCTCGACGAGGGCCGTCTTGGCGCTCTGCTTCTTGAGGTTGACCTCCGCCGGCGACGTGAGCCCGTCCTCGAGGTCGACCCCCTGCCGCAGGGTGCTGAGGGCGCGCCGGCTCACCTTGCCGCGCACGCGCGCGACGTACGTCTTGGGCACGCCGTAGCGGGGATGCATGAGCCTGTTGGCGAGCACGCCATCGTTGGTCAGGACGATCAGGCCCGTGGTGTCCACGTCGAGCCGCCCCACCGGGAACAGGATGCGCCCGTTCGGCACGAGATCCACGATCACGCGCTCGGCGTGCGGGTCGCGGCGCGTGCTGGCGACCCCCCGCGGCTTGTTCACGAGGAAATAGCGGAGCTCGCGCGCCTCCACGGGCTCGCCGTCGACGACCACGACGTCCTCGGGCGTCACCTTCTCGCGCGGGAAGGTCACCACCTCAGCGTTGACGGTCACGGACCCCTTGCGGATGAGCTCGTCGCACGAGCGGCGCGAGCCAAGGCCCGCGCGCGCCAGGTAGACCACCAGGTTCATAGGCTCGCTCACGCCCGCCTCCTCTCGGCGTTGGCGAACAGGCGGGCGCGGATCTCATCGACCTCGGCCGTCTGCAGGGAGAACTCTTCCAGCGGCGGCAACTCCTGTAGCGAGCGCAGCCCAAACAGCTTGAGGAACCGCGCCCCGGTGCCGTACAGGATGGGCGCGCCCGGCGTGTCGGCGCGGCCCTGCTGTTCCACCAGGCCGCGCTGCTCCAGCGAGCTCAGCGCCCACTCCGCTGAGACGCCGCGGACCTCGGCCGCCTCGGCACGGGTCACCGGCTGCAGATAGGCGACGACGGCCAGCGTCTCGAGCAGCGCCGGCGTGAGATCGTCGGGGCGCTCGGCCCCCGTGAGCCGCCGCACCTCCTCGGCGCACTCGTCGGCGACGGCAAAGGTGACACCGCCGGCCACGTCGCGCAGCGTGATGCCATGCCGCTCGGCGCTGTATTCGACGCGCAAGGCAGCCAGCGCCTCGTCGACCTCCGCCGTGGAGCAGCCGCACGCCGCCGCCATCTCGGGAGGCGGGAGCGGCCGCGACGATATGAACAGGAGCGCCTCGAGGCGCTGGGCGAGTGCGTGCATGAGGTCCAGGGTCCGCGGGTGACCGGATGAAGTCGATGCTACCGCAGACAGGCGGCCGGCGTCATCCGGCAGCGGATCACGCCGCTGCGGCCGCCACCCGTACCGGCCGCGCCACACGGGTGACCACGATGTCGCCCAGGTGCCGCTTCTGGCGCAGGACCGCCTCACCGCCCGAGTGCAGCTCGAGCAGCGCAAAGAAGGTCACGGCGCGCTCGAGACGGTCGTCGGGCGCCACGGCCGCGAAGGTGAACTCGCCTTCGTCGCCGAGGATGAGTCGCAGGCGGCGCAGCTCCTTGACCAGGGAGACGCCGAGATCGGCGAGGTGGCTCGTGTCGGGAACCGGCGGTTCGCGCAGCAACGGCGCGAGGGCCGCCGGCAGGGCCGGCGCCGGCAGGGCCCCCGCGGGGGCCGGCCGGCGCAGCAGGGCCGGCGGCACAGGGACGCTGCGATACAGCCGCGCGCTGTGCTCGTCCCAGCGCCGGCGCAGGGCGCCGGCGACGTTCTTGAACTGGCTGTAGCGCACCAGGCGTTCGAGGAGGCGCTCGGCGGCCTCGTCGGGGTCGAGGTCCTCGAGCTCCTCCTCGACATCCTCCTCCAGAAGCAGGCGCGATTTCATCTCGAGCAGCGCCGCGACCAGCACCACGAACTGAGAGGTCGCGTCGAGGTCGAACTCGCCGCTGTCCGCAAGCTTCAGGACGTACTCGGCGATGATGCGCGAGACGCGCACCTCCCAGATGTCGATCTCGTCCTTGAGGATCAGCGTGACGAGCAGGTCGAACGGCCCGTCGAACACGTCGAGGTCGAGCTCGAGCGCGACGGGAGGTGCGGCGACGGTGGCGTCAGCGAGCATCGCCGTCGCCTCCTGAAGAAGTCATCTGCCGCTTAGTCCTCGGGCTGGTTGACGAACGACGGGATGTCGAAGTCGCCTCTGTCGAACGAAGGCGCGGATCCGAAGGACGTGCCTTTGTCTTCGGGGCGCTCGCGACGGACGTCGTCGCGCCCACCCGGACGCTCGTCTGCGGGCGCCTTGTCACGACCGGCGCGCGCGACGTGGTCGCCGAACCCGGTGGCCACGACGGTGATGGAGATCTTGCCCTCGAGACGCTCATCGACGACGGCCCCGAAGATGATGTTGGCGTCGTCGTCCGCGGCCTCGCTGATGGCCCCGGCGGCCTCGTTGACCTCGTAGAGCGTGAGGTCGCTGCCGCCGGTGATGTTGATCAGCAGGCCGCGCGCCCCGTCGATGGACGTCTCGAGGAGCGGCGAGTGGATGGCCATGTCGGCGGCGGCCTGGGCGCGGTTCTCGCCGCCGGCCATGCCGATGCCGAGGAGCGCGGTGCCGGCGTCCTTCACGATGGTGCGCACGTCGGCGAAGTCGAGGTTGATCAGACCGGGGACCGTGATGAGGTCGGTGATGCCCTGGACGCCGTGGCGGAGGATGTCGTCGGCGTGCTGGAACGCCTCGACGACACTGGTGTTGCGTTCCACCACCTCCAGGAGGCGGTCGTTGGGGATGCTGATGACCGTGTCGGCGACGTCCCTGAGGGCATCGATGCCCTCCAGGGCCTGGCGCAGGCGGCGATTGCCCTCGAAGCCGAACGGCTTGGTGACGATGGCGATGGTCACGCCGCCGAGCTCGCGCGCGACCTGAGCCACGACCGGCGCGCCGCCGGTGCCCGTGCCGCCGCCTTCGCCGGCGGTGACGAACACGAGGTCGGCGCCGCGCAGCGCGGCCTTGAGCTGGTCGCGCGAGACCTCCATGGCTTCGCGCCCGACGTCGGGGTTCGCCCCGCCGCCGAGACCGTGCGTGATCTCTTGCCCGATGTGGATCTTGACGTCGGCGTCGCACACGCTGAGCTGCTGCACGTCGGTGTTGACGGCGATGAACTCGACGCCCTTGACGCCCGAGTCGACCATGCGGTTGATCGCGTTCGTGCCCGCGCCGCCGATGCCGACGACCTTGATGGTCGTCACGTAGGGCCGTCCTTTGACGACCGCGTCCTGGGCGCCGCTCTCGCTCGGCGCGCCACCCCTGTCGGTGCGCCGGAAGAGCTCGCTCAGTCCATCCTTCATGCTAGGACGATCTGCCATTCAGCACCTCCCGCGCGAGGGCGCGGTACGATTCGGCCCCTCTGCCTTTGGGATCGTACTTCAGCACCGAGGCCCCGATCACGGGCGCCTCGGCGAACTTGATCGTCTTGCGCACCACCGTGTCGAAGACCAGCGGGCCGAAGTTGTCGCGCAGCACCTCGATGGACTCCTTGCCGTGGCTGGTGCGGGCGTCAAAGAGCGTCGGCAGGATGCCCTGGATCTTGACGTCGGGGTTCAGGTTCTCGCGGATCATCTCGAGGGTCTTCTCGAGCTGCAGCAGGCCGCGCAGCGAGAGGTACTCGCACTGCACGGGCACGATCACACGCTCGGAGGCCGTGAGCGCGTTGATGGTGAGCAGGCCCAGCGAGGGCGGCGTGTCAATGAGGATGTAGTCGTAGCGCTCGCGCACGGGGTCGAGGGCGCGCTGCAGGGCGCGCTCGCGCCCGATCATCTGGGCGAGCGCCATCTCCGCGCCCGCGAGGTCGATGGTGGAGGCCGCCACGTCGAACTCGCGCTCGTAGATGACGTCCTCGATGGGCGTGCGGTGCACGAGGACGTCGTACATGCTCTTGTCGAGCGCCTCCGTGTCGATCCCCTGGCTCATGGTGAGGTTGCCTTGGGGATCCATGTCGACGGCCAGCACGCGCAGGCCGTGCTCGCGCAGCGCTGCGCCGAGGTTCACGGTGGATGTGGTCTTGGCTACGCCGCCCTTCTGGTTCGCGAAGGCGATGACATGCGCCATGGATGCGTTACCCCTGTGTCGACACCACGTCAGAACGCAGTTCGGGCCGCAGGCAAGAATCCCTGCATGCCCCGTATGCGACGAGCCCTGCAGCTCCGGCAGGGCTCGTCGTTGAGATCCTCATCATGACAGCCGTCGCGGGAGAATCGTCAGGCCTTGGGCTCCTGCGGCGGTTCCGGGGCCTCGGCGCTGGCAGCGGCCTCGTCGGCTGCGACCTCTTCGGGCTCGTCCGCGGTCGCCGCATCGGTCTCGTCGATCACGTCGTCGTCGGCGGCCTCGATGTACTCGTACTCGTCCTCGTCCTCCACGATGCTGGTGATCGAGGAGATGGCGCGCTTGAGGCAGCGGGCCTTGGTGCGCTTGGCGATCTCGAGCTCCACCCAGTCGTCACCGATCTTGGTGACCGTGCCGAAGATGCCGCCGATGGTAACGACCTCGTCGCCCTTCTTGAGCATCGTGACCATCTGCGAGTGAGCCTGGCGCTGACGACGCTGGGGCCGGATGGCCAAGAAATAGAAGATCCCGAAGAACACCAGGATCCAGATGATGATGGTCGCGCCTCCAGTCATGCGGCTCAACCTCCTGCGGAATACCGCTCCGCGACGTGATTGGCAAAATCTGCGAAACGCCCGGCGAGAATGGCCGCGCGGGCGTTCTCTGTCAATCTTATCAGAACCCTGAGGTTGTGTTGACTCAAGAGCTGCGCCCCGAGCATCTCCTTCTGCAGGACGAGATGACGCACGTAGGCCCGAGTGAACGTGCGGCAGGCGTAGCAGTCGCAGGCCTCGTCGAGCGGCCGCATGTCGGCGGCGAAACGCGCGTTGCGCAAGTTGAGGCGGCCCTCGCCCGAGAACGCCGTGCCCGTGCGCGCCAGGCGCGTCGGCAGGACGCAGTCGAAGACGTCGACGCCGCGGCGCACGACCTCGAGCATGCCCACCGGGTCGCCGATGCCCATGAAGTAGCGCAGGCGATCGTCAGGCAGCAGGTCGTCCATGAGCTCGACCGTGGCGAGCATCTCATCGCCGCGTTCGCCCACACTCAGGCCGCCGATGGCGTAGGCGTCGAAGCCGACGCCCATGATCTCGGCGGCCGAGCGGCGCCGCAATCCTTCGTCCACGCCGCCTTGCACGATGCCCACGAGCAGCTGGTCCTCGCGCCGGTGAGCCGCCTTGCAGGCCGCCGCCCAGCGCGTGGTGCGCTCCACGGCGGCCTCGATCTCGGCGCGCGCCAGGGTGCCCGGCGCGCACTGGTCGAAGGCCATGATGATGTCGGCGCCGAGCTCCTCCTGGATGCGCACCGCCAGCTCGGGCGTGAAGACGTGCCGCGAGCCGTCGTACACCGAGGCGAACTCCACGCCGTCGTCGTGCACGACGCGGGTGCCCTCGAGGCTGAACACCTGAAAGCCGCCGGAGTCGGTCAGGATCGGCCCGTCCCAGCGCATGAAGCCGTGCAGGCCGCCGTGCGCGGCGACGAGCTCGATGCCCGGGCGGAGATACAGGTGATACGTATTGGCGAGGACGATCCGGGCGCCGAGCTCGGCGAGCTCGCGCGGCGCCACGGCCTTGACCGTCGCCTTGGTGCCTACGGGCATGAAACAGGGCGTCTCGACCTCGCCGTGAGGCGTCGTGAGGCGCGCGACCCGCGCAGCCCCGTCGCGCGCCTCCACCTCGAACGCGAAGCCCCGTGCTGTCATTGGAGCGCTCACAGCGCCAGCATCGCGTCGCCGAAGCTGTAGAAACGGTAGCGCTCGCGCACCGCATGGGCGTACAGGCGCCGTGTCTGTTCCACGCCGCAGAAGGCCATCACCAGCGCCAGCAGGCTGGTGCGCGGCAGGTGGAAGTTGGTCACCAGGGCGCCGACGACGCGGAAGTCGCAGCCCGGCGTGATGAAGAGACTCGTCTCGCCGCGGTAGACGGCCGGGTCGGTGGGCGTGGCCGCTTGCGGCGCGTGGCGCGCGAGATGCTCGAGGGTGCGCACCGAGGTGGTGCCCACGGCCACGACGCGGCGGCCCTGGGCGCGCGCCGCCAGCAGGCGCGCCCACACGGCCGCGTCGACCTCGTAGGTCTCGCCGTGGAGCCGGTTCGCGGCCAGCGTCGCCTCCACCAGCGGCTTGAAGGTGCCGAGACCTACGTGGAGCGTCACGGTCTCGATAGTCACGCCGGCCGCCGCCAGGGCGGCGTCCAGGGCCGGCGTGAAGTGCAGGCCGGCCGTAGGCGCCGCGGCGGAGCCCACGAGACGCGCGTAGGTCGTCTGATAGCGCTCGGGGTCGCTCAGGTGCTGGTGGATGTACGGCGGCAGAGGCATCGCGCCGGCCTCTTCGAGGAGCTCGAGCACCGGCCGCACATCCCGGCTGGCCACCAGCCAGCGGCCGTCGCCGAGA
>Ga0209386_1000886_pt1 | contig 13424 bp, 14 predicted proteins | sample NGEPertwo_FD_184510 | JGI IMG/M metagenome (GOLD analysis project Ga0209386, IMG submission 184510) | Arctic peat soil microbial communities from the Barrow Environmental Observatory site, Barrow, Alaska, USA - NGEE Permafrost154B-two... | ecosystem: Environmental > Terrestrial > Soil > Wetlands... | reverse complement strand
CCTTTGTAACCATGAAAGATACCAACAACTTCGCGGCCATAAAATATAGCAGTACGAGTTACCGCACGAACTGCAGCATTCATTCCAGGTGCATCGCCTCCCGAAGTTAAGACGCCAATCCTCCTGATCGGATTGTCGCTATAATCTTCCGGCATTGAAATCCTAATTTCCTTAGCCATAATATTTTATTTTAATAGTTGCAAAATTAATACGAAAAAGGGACGGAATCGAAATTCGTCGTTAAATTTACTTCAACAATTTGAATGCGAATTGGTGTACCGACTCAGCAATATCGTCGAGGAGGTTTTTGGGGGTGGAGGTTGCTCCGCAGATTCCAACCGAATCGGCATCTTTAATCCATTGTTCATCAATCTCTTCAATAGAAGAGATGAATTTACTGTTCGGATTAACCGATTGGCAGATCTGAAATAACATTTTTCCGTTCGAACTTTTCTGCCCACTCACAAAAAGGATCAGTCCAAACCGTGCAGAGAACTGTCGGATTGCAGGAATACGGTTGGCCACCTGCCGGCAAACCGTATCATGTATGTTCACCGTGACATTGATTGCATGCTGTTTTAATTCATCAGCCAACAAATGGAATCCCTCCAGATCTTTTGTTGTCTGCGAATAAAGTTCGATAGGTTTCGTAAAGTTGATTTTTCCAATTTCGTCAACGTTCTCAACTACAATAGCTTTCCCATTTGTTTGCCCTACAAGTCCGTTTACCTCGGCATGATTTTTCTTGCCGTATATGACAACCTGAGTGTTCTCATCTTTGTCCAATTCATAGCCTTTCCGGATGCGCTGCTGTAGTTTTAGCACTACGGGACAAGTGGCATCAATGAGATGGATATTGTTTTGCCGGGCGTATTCATAAGTCGATGGCGGTTCACCGTGAGCTCGTAACAATACTGTGGTGTCTTTCATTGTGAAATAGTGTTCGTGATCGATGGTGATTAACCCCTGTTTTGTAAGGCGTTCTACCTCTGCATCATTATGGACAATATCACCAAGGCAATATAGCTTATCCTGTTGTTGCAGGGTCTCCTCCGCTTTACGGATCGCCTCGACTACACCAAAACACAACCCCGAATTCTTATCTATTTCTATGATCATCTTTTTTATTTCAGATTCCGACAACCCGGCTGAGTACCCAGTCAAGTTGTTCTTTGCGTGTCATATAACTGTTATCCAGAACAATTGCATCATCGGCTTTGCGCAGAGGACTCTCTTCCCTGGTTTCGTCATATCGGTCGCGTTCGATAATATTGGCTTTGATCTCATCATAACTCACTTTTTCACCTTTTGCAGTCAGCTCATCAAACCGACGTTTGGCTCTTACATCCGGCTGAGCAGTCATAAATATTTTCAGCTCAGCCTCTGGAAACACAACGGTTCCAATATCACGCCCATCCATTACAATCCCTTTCGATTTTCCCATCTCCTGTTGTAATGCAACTAAAAGATGGCGAACCTCGGCAACAGCAGCTACCGGACTAACATTTTGTGATACAGTCAATAATCTGATCTCCTGTTCTACGTTCTCACCATTCATCCAAATATCGTTATGATTGGTCTCCGCATTGAACCTGAACGAGACTTTGATCTTACCAAGATTGTTTCTAAGTTCAGGAATATCCACGATCCCGTTATTAATCAGGTTGTGACGCATGCAATACAGGGTGACGGCTCTGTACATGGCACCCGAGTCGATAAAGATATAGTTCAGTTTACGGGCAATCTCTTTCGCAACTGTACTCTTCCCGCAGGAGGAGTGGCCATCGATGGCAATGATGATTCTATTGATGTTATCCGACATTTTCAATTTAAATTATCGAAACAAAGATAACGTTTAAGCAGATAAACGATGGGGGAGGGAAAAGGTTTAGTGAATAAACTGCGAGAGGTTGGCTGCGAGGGAGAAGTAATGGGCTGTGGCCGCAAGATGATAACTCGCAATACCATAATTGATACTAAACTTTGCTATTTTAAGCCCAATACCTGCTGAAAATCCCACAAGTCCGGGATGTTCAGTGACCGATAATTCTTTCTGACGTTGGTAATTATATCCAAACCGAAGCGTCACATGTTGTTCTGGTAGAATTTCAGCTCCAAAAATGAAATGGCGCATCAGTAACGAAGTAAATCCTTCGGAAGAGTTAATTGCAGTGGAAGTATCATCTGAACGATTCAAAAATGATAAATTCCATTTGTTGAGGTGATTGGCCGTTATTAAAAACCGGATGGGAGCGTGACCAAGCTTTTTAGAAAATCCAAGCTGAAGGTCCCATGGAAGTTTTTCATGATCTCCGTTTTCATAATAAGTGGTGATTTGACCCCCTATATTTTTAACTGCCAATGAGGTAGCTGCAAGGCCGTCTTTTGAGGTATATATAATTCCAAGATCGGTAGCAAGACCAAATGAGTTATAACTTTCGAAGGAGGAAAAGATCGGTTTTAGATTTATTCCGCCTCTTAATTGAGGTGTTATTATTCTGGAATAGAGTAAATTAATGGCATATTCTGCCGCTCCGAAAGATCCTGTCAGCTGACCGCTTTCGCTGGCTCCGTCAAATGACCCGTAGTTAACGTAGTGAATTCCAATAGCGAAAGCATTAGGCCCGTTTAGGTTTGGCGTAAAAGCTGCATAACCGACACCAATCCCGGCAATATAACTCACATAATTGATTGATAACTGGTTCCTCATTGAATCTGAAAGAAGCGAAGGGTTATAAAACGTGAGTTCAAGGTCGTTATCGGTAAACGCTATCTGCGTTCCACCAAGGGCTGCCACTTTCGCTGAATTTGTGAGATCAAGAAACCTGTAAGTACCATCTCCCCCGATCTGGCTGAAGAGCAGTCCTATCGGGTATCCGATCAGGAAGAGCGTGAGAAACAGAGTTTTCATCTGCTAATAATTTATTTTTAATGGTCAGATGGAACCCTGATAGATTTTCATGTTCATTGACGAGCATTGGCACAGGAGGGTTTCATCCGATTTAATTATGAGCGTCTTTGTCTTGCCTTCTTTGAACCACTTTTGTGCTCTTTGCCGTTGAACAGGACTTTTGAGACAACCTCATCTTTTTTACCGAAATCTTTCTTTTTCAATTGTTCAACAACTTCATAAACGATTGGGCAAAGCTCACGATTTACCATGGTGAGGTCCAAAAGTTGATAGAACCTGCGACGATCGGTGTGCGGATATTCGCTGCACGCTTTAGGCCGGTAATCGTAAATCATACAATAATTGTCGGGCATCAGAAACGGGCACGGCGTTTCGTTGAAAACAAACCATTGATCATCATCGACATGGAGATAGCGGGCGATAAAATCGACCTCCTTCATTTTCTGCTTGTGTGCAATTCGTTCGATATCCTTATCTGTGATTCTTGGGCTGATTGTTTTACAGCAATTTCCGCAAGTCAGACAATCAAACTTATCCGATACTTTGTCATGGATCTCGTGTACGATATCATCGAGTTGTTTTGGCTTTTTCTTCTTTAATTGATTGAAAAAGGTAGTTGTCTCTTCCTGGTTTTGCCGGGCGAGCGCTTTAACGTTGTTTTTATCTGCCACCATTTTGTTGAATTGAAACTAGTCTTGCAATAAATTCTCTCTTTATGATCTGTGCAATAATAAGACCGGCAATCACATCCGCATCTTAATTTCTGAAATGCAAAAGTAGGATAATTTACTCAGAGAATCACTGGAAGTATTTGCCATCTATTTGATATCGCAAGGTTCACATAGAAGAAAGATACGACATTTTATATTGACCATTACAATGATGTTATAATTTTGGATTTAAATTATTTGACATGCGAAATGAGGATGGTACTAATACCGCAGAAGAAGATGAATCCAAGATCAGCGAAGCTAAAAAACTCATGCGAGTTCCTCGGGCGGTTACCTGGAACTTACGGAATTATATACTTCGATCCAAAAGATAGACAGCAAATTATATATGAATGAAATCATGCATTGTTTTTTTATTCACAAATGCACATAAGAACCAAAGAGAATAATTTTTAAATTTAAGAATCGGAATTGCGTCGAAAGGATAATATTATGATGATTGTAATATATTTAGTGGTGAAAAGATATTCTCGTTTTATGAAGTAGTTCTACCCGGCGAAAATGCCGTTCGGGTTAAGATAGAAGTACAGATAAAATATTTTTCTGGTGCTTATTTGCCTCAGAAATTAGCACGAATTTACAGTTGTTTCAAAACTGTTAAGTTGGTTATAAATCAGAATTCCTTGTTTCTCAAAATATGATAGGTTCTCACCAGATCCATTCTGTAAATTGATGCGTTAAAATTGATAAAAAATGGGGTTTAAAACTATGAAAATTAAATTTATATACGGTTATATTGCCTATATTTTTGGTTTTGGGGTATTTTTGATTATCTTTATTTTTTCTTCATTTATATAAATCAAAACAAAAGAATAAATTTATGAAATATATATTGATCACACCTGAAATGGGCGAAAATAAAGGATACACAATCAATCACATAGCTGATTTTTTAGAAAACCATTTAGATCGTTTTGGAGATAAAAACTCAGATATTCTCAAGGCTATTCAATACGCTTTGGATCCTTCGAAAGGTGGGTTTATAGAGCTTTGTATTGAAAATACTGATATTATTGGAGCTGTCGTGGTCAATAAAACAGGAATGGACGGGTATATCCCTTCTAATATTCTTGTGTATATTGCTATTCACAGAGATTATAGAGGGAAAGGTTTTGGCAAAAAACTAATGATTGAAGCGATGTCAAAAACCACCGGTGGTATAGCGTTACATGTTGAATCAGATAATCCCGCCAAATTTCTCTATGAAAAACTTGGATTCGTAAATAAATATCTTGAAATGCGCTATCAACCGGAAGAGATATAATATTTATGACTGTTAACTACAAGGAACTTGTCAAATTAAGGAAACTGTTGCATGCTAATCCTGAAGTATCAGGAAATGAAAAAGAAACTTCAAAACGGATTCTTGAATTTCTCGAAAAATGCAAGCCAGATGAAATCCTTTCTGAAGTAGGAGGTTATGGCATTATTGCAACCTGGGATTCAGGAATTGAAGGCGATGAGGTTTTGTTTCGTTCGGAATTGGACGCGTTGCCTATTGAAGAAGTAAATGATTTTGAACACAAATCAAAAGATAATGGTGTTTCTCACATGTGCGGACATGACGGTCATAGCATAATCTTGTGTGGACTGGCCCAATGGTTATCAACAAATAAAATTACAAAAGGGAAAGTGCGATTATTGTTTCAGCCTTCGGAAGAGAATGGAGAAGGTGCAATAGCGATGTTGAATGACGAAAAATTTATTCCGATAAAACCTGATTTTGTTTTTGCGCTTCATAACATGCCGGGGTATCCCCTAAACGAAATTGTGATTAAGGAGAATGTTTTTACAGCTTCGGTCAATAGTATTATTATTCATTTAAACGGAAAGACTTCACATGCGGCAGAACCTGAACATGGGATTAATCCTGCTTTAGCTATAAGTTCCATTCTGAAAGAAAGTATATTATTGGCAAATAACAATCCTGAAAAAGATGACATGCGTGTGATTACTCCTGTTTACATTGAAATGGGCGAAAAAGCGTATGGAATATCGGCCGGAAAGGCATCCATTCACCTTACATTACGTTGTTGGAATGATGAAAATTTACGGATTCTAGAACATGCTATTGAGAATCTTTCGATACAAATAGCTGCTGAAAATCAACTTAAAATTGAATTTGAATATACACAAACTTTTCACGCGAATATGAATAACTCTTTCGCAACAGAAATAGTACGCAAAGCTGCTTTTTCAGAAAGTTGTTCTCTTACCGAAAGAACTTATCCTTTCAAGTGGGGTGAAGATTTTGGTCTATTTACTTATCGTTTCAAGGGGTGCATGTTCGGACTTGGATCAGGAGAAAATACCCCTGCCCTTCATAATCCTGATTTTGATTTTCCCGATCAATTGATCGAAACCGGAGTCAAAGTTTTTTCAGGAATAATTAAGGGGATATTCTTCGATAAATAAAGAGATATATGTTTGAAACATCAACGATAGAACTAAGTTCAGCCGCATTACGAAACAACCTTCGATTTATCAGAAAAAGAATGAAAGAAGGCGTCCGTTTGTGTAGTGTTGTAAAAGGAAATGCATATGGACACGGGATTTCTGAATTTGTCCAAATGGCCATGGATTTAGGAGTCGATTATTTTGCTGTTCATGCGGCAGAAGAAGCTTACCAATTGAAGCAAAATCTTAGCCTGATGCCTGATTTGTTCATCATGGGTGAAATTGAAGATCAGGCTGTTGAATGGGCTATTAAAAATCAGATTGAATTTTCTGCTTTTGATTTTTCACGACTAGAGACTGCATTGAATTATTCCGTAAAACTTCAAATAAAGGCTAAAATTCATTTGGAAATTGAAACCGGACTGAGAAGAACCGGATTTGATCAGGGACAAATTCCGGAATTGTGTGACTGGCTAAAAATAAATTCAGAGCACATTATTTTTCAAGGTTTGTTTACACATTTTGCCGGAGCAGAAAGTCAGGCAAACTATTTCAGGATTTCGAACCAACTCCGTATTTTCAATACTGCATTGAATCATTTTAAATCTGAAAATCTAAATCCTGTTTATTATCATACTGCCTGCTCTGCTGCTTTATTGAACTACCCGGAAACACCTGGTAATATGGTGCGAATCGGGATATTGCAATACGGCTTCTGGCCCAATAATGAGACATATATTCATTTTTGCGGTGAAAAGATTCGTAATCCAAATCTGCTTATAAGAGTAATTCGTTGGACCAGCAAAGTGATGGCTATCAAGGAAGTAACTAAAGGGGAATTTATCGGATATGGAACAACTTTTCTGGCACAAAAAAAAATGAAACTTGCTATTATTCCAATCGGATATTCTCATGGATACAGTCGCAATTTGAGCAATTTTGGTTCTGTTTTGATTAATGGTAAAAATGCGCCAGTTGTTGGAACAGTAAATATGAACAGTATTACAGTTGATATTACAAGTATTAGTAATGTGGAAAAAGGTGACGAAGTAGTATTAATTGGGAAACAAAAAGGGAAAGAAATTACAGTAAATTCTTTTAGTGAACAAAGTAAATTGTTGAATTATGAACTGCTTACAAGACTTCCAACTAATATTCACAGAATTAAAACTAATTAAAAATGGCTTATTTAAAACTTTACAAAGACAATCTAAAGCATAATTACGATTATCTTGAAAAGCATTTTGTCAAAAATAATATTTCATGGGGTGTGGTTACAAAGTTGCTTTGCGGCAATAAGCTGTACCTGAAAGAGCTAATGAAACTTGGCGTAAAAGAAATGCTTGATACGCGGATCAGCAACATCAAGAATATTAAATCGCTTGACCCGGAAATACAAACGGTTTATATAAAGCCACCTGCAAAAAGAAGCATTCCCAATGTAATAAAGTATGTTGATGTAAGTTTTAATACAGATTATAATACCATTAAAATGCTTAGTGAAGAAGCCGTTAAGCAAAACCGACAACACAAGATCGTCATCATGATTGAAATGGGCGATCTTCGTGAAGGAGTTATGGGGCATAGGCTTATGGATTTTTATGAACAAGTATTTCAGCTTCCCAACATAGAAGTCATTGGTATAGGAACTAATCTAAACTGTTTGAATGGTATCATGCCGAATCAGGATAAACTTATACAACTCTGCTTATATAAACAATTGATTGAATTAAGGTTTAATTGCAAAATCCAATGGATTTCAGGCGGAACCAGTGTTACACTTACATTTTTATTTAGAAAACAAATTCCTGCAGAGGTTAATCATTTCCGAGTGGGAGAAGCTTTGTTCTTCGGAAATGATTTATTTACCGGACAACCTTTTAAAGGGATGAAAACGGATGTTCTTAAACTCTTCACCGAGATTATTGAGTTAAAACATAAACCAATAATACCCACAGGAGAACAAGGTGAAAATGTTGCCGGGATCAAACCCAAATTTAAAGAGGAGGATTATGGAAAGTCTACTTTCAGGGCCATAATTGATATAGGTTTGCTCGATATTAATCCTAAATATCTTGTGCCGGAGGATAAAAACATTAACATCATTGAAGCAAGCTCCGATATGCTTGTGCTCGACCTGGGCGATAACAAAAAAGGATACAAAACAGGTGATTTAATTTCATTCAATCTACGTTACATGGGAGCATTAGGATTAATGAATTCGATTTATATTGAAAAGGTGGTAAGTTGAAACAGATCAAAAGAGCTTTCACCTTTTCTGCACCAATAATTAGCTTTAAATATTTTTTGCCTTTAAGAGAGATAAAAAATTCAAAATATACAACGCATTCCAGTAGTGATCTTGATCACTAGTGCAATACTCGAACGAATATCCTTATCATTCATGGTGTCTACTAAAAGGGGAAACGGAGCTTAGAGTTACAACATCTGTCCGCAGCCCACGGGTTTAGTTGGTTTTGAGGAGGAGTTTGTGTATATTGTAGTTCGACGCTTCGCATATGAATATAAGGTCCAAATAATTACCTTCGTTTGCCTTAGGAATTTCCTAAGTTAATTGACCATAAAATTCAATAAAGAAATGGCAATAAAACAATTAATATTATTTAAATATGGCGGCAATGCCATGACGGATCAAAAACTCAAAACGCAGGTATTGAGTAATATTTGCACTCTGAAGGATAAAGGCAATCATATTGTTATTGTTCATGGTGGTGGACCTTTTATTAAACAAACCCTACAAGTAGCCCAAATCAATTCTGAATTCATTGATGGACTTCGAAAAACAACGCCTGAGGCGATGGAGTATGTTGAAATGGCTTTGAAAGGAAAAGTCAACGGGAGTCTGGTCTCAATAATAAATGCGATGGGATATAAAGCCGTAGGGTTGTCTGGTAAAGACGGTCAGACTGTTATTGCTAAAAAACATATGCATCGTTTTGAAAAAGACGGAAAGGTCGAACTGGTTGATATAGGTCAGGTTGGAGATGTGGAAGAAGTTGATACATCTTTAATTAGCTTATTGTTAGTAAATGATTATATTCCGGTGATTACCTGTCTTGCTTCTGATAAATTTGGTAATGATTATAATATTAATGGAGATATGTTTGCCGGTCATATAGCAGGTGCACTTAATGCAGACCAGTATACTATTTTAACAGATGTTGACGGTCTACTTCTCGATAAGGATAATCCTGACTCTATTATTCATGAACTAAAAGTCACCGATATAAATCTGTTGAAAGAAATTAAATGTATTCAGGGAGGAATGATTCCTAAAATTGAATCTTGTGAAATTGCCTTAAAAAATGGCGCAAAATTGGCGAGGATCATAAATGGAACTATACCTGAACAGATTACCTCCCTTTTTGAAAATCGGAAAGTGGGAACAACAATCAAAGAATAATTTTAAAACTTATACGATGGAAGATAAACGCAATAGTATATTTAACGAACTTGATAAGAAATATTATTTGCAGGTTTTCAAACGCTATCCACTGACCCTTGATCATGGGAGAGGCTCACATGTCTGGGATGTAGAGGGCAATGAATATATTGACGTATTGGGCGGTATAGCTGTAAATAGTATTGGTCATTGTCATCCAAATGTAGTGAAAGCAATACAGGATCAGGCAGCAAAATTGATGCATATTTCAAACTTTTATCTTAGTGAACCCCAAGTGATGCTTGCAAAAAAACTGGTGGAATTATCCGGTTTAGATCGGGTATTCCTTGCAAATAGCGGAGCTGAATCTGTTGAAGGGGCTATTAAAATAGCACGGAAATATGCTCATAGTATTGGAAGAGGAGGAAACATCATTTCTTTTGAAAACTCATTTCATGGGCGGACACTGGCAACCATTGCCTCAGGCAAAAAGTTGTATCAGCAAGGATTCGAGCCTATTCCACAGGGTTTTATGCAGGTTCCTTTCAATGATATAGAAGCTGTAATGCATGCTTCAAATGTTAATACTGCTGCTATTATTATCGAACCTATCCAGGGTGAAGGAGGCGTTAATGTTGCCAGTCAAACCTTCCTTAAAGCATTGAGAGAATTTTGTGATGATCAGCAAATTGTTCTGATTTTTGATGAAATTCAGTGTGGAGTTGGCAGAACAGGAAAAATGTTTGCCAAAGAACATTTTAGTGTAGAACCTGACATTATGACTTTAGCCAAGGCATTAGGTGGAGGTGTTCCAATGGGGGCAATTCTATCGAATGAAAAAGTTAGCTCTGCGATTGATTTTGGAGATCACGGCACTACTTTTGGCGGAAACCCTTTGGTGTGCGCTGCCTCGCTGGCAGCAATTGGGGTAATTGAATCTGAAAATCTTCTGCAACAAGCGGAGGAAAAAGGCAAATGGCTGAAATCTAAAATTTCAGCGCTTAATAATCCTGATATAAAAGAAATACGCGGCATAGGCTTGATGATCGGGGTGGAATTCAATTTTGAAACAAAACCTTTAGTACAGAAAATGTTTGAAAATGGTGTTTTGGCAAATGCGACTGCCGGAAATGTTTTACGTCTGGTTCCTCCCTTAAATATCAGCTATGATGACCTTGAAAAGGTAATTGAAGTGTTAAAAAAATCATTAAAAGAAATTAAAGAATAATGATTAAAAAGAAAATAGCAATCATTGGCGCAACGGGTTATACCGGATCTGAATTAGTGCGAATTCTCACCAATCATCCTGATGTTGAGATTACAATGATCACTTCAGAAAGCAGAACAGGAGAATTATTTTCAGATGTGCATCCTTTTTTACAGGGAATTGCGGATCAAAAATTGTCTTCAATTAATCAAATAAAAGACTATGATCTCGATCTTGTTTTCCTTGCATTGCCACATGGTGTTTCCATGGATTTTGTGAAACGATTTAAAGATAAATCATTTAAAATTATTGATCTTTCAGGTGATTTCCGATTGAGTTCAAGTGAAGTTTATGAAGACTGGTATAAAATAAAGCATATTTATCCTGAAGGAATAAAAAGGGCTGTTTTTGGTAGTCCTGAGCTGTTTTATAACGAGATAAAAAATGCCAGCCTGATTGCAAACCCGGGTTGTTTTCCCACAAGTGCAATTTTAGGATTGGCGCCTTTAATGGCGGCTAAGCTTATTGAGACAGATCCCATAATTATTGATTCTAAAACAGGCGTTACCGGTGCCGGGATAAAAGCAAAATCTGTCAACCTTTATTCAAATGTGAATGATAATTTCAAGGCATATGGACTGAAGAATCATCGCCATACAATTGAAATACAAGGCATATTAGATCGTATTTCTGGTAAAAACACAGTCATTCAATTTACCCCGCATTTATTGCCTGTAGATAGGGGCATCCTGACAACTATTTATGGACGCCCAACAAAAGAAACTGATGAAATCACGTTGCGAAATCAGTTCGAAGAATTTTATTCCAATGCTCCCTTTGTTAGATTACGGAAACAGGCGCCTGCTATTAAAGATGTTAGGGGTACTAATTATTGTGATTTATTTGTTTCTTATGATGAGCGAACCAATATGGTGATCATAGTTAGTGTAATTGACAATCTGATTAAAGGCGCCGCAGGCCAGGCAGTTCAAAACATGAACATCATGTTTGGATTTGACGAAACTAGGGGTCTTAATCTAATTCCATTAAACCCATGATATTTCATTTTAAAAAATATAACGATTAATAAGAATTATGGAGATGATAAAGAATATAACAAACGTAAGAGGGATAACATGCTGGGGTGCACACACCGGTATTAAATCGATGCGGAGGGACCTGGCAATTATTTTTTCGAAAGTGCCGGCAAGTGCAGCGGGAGTTTTTACTCAAAATCAGGTGGCGGCAGCACCTGTAATCATTTCAAAAAAGCATATTGCCGACGGTATGGCACAGGCCATTGTTATAAATGCCGGGAATGCCAATGCTGCTACGGGAATACAAGGGATGGAAGGTGCCGAAGCAATGGCGCAAACATTAGCTGAGGAGTTGGACATAGCTAAGGAATTGGTGTTAGTTGCCTCGACGGGCATAATTGGGGTCAAATTTCCAACCACCGAAATAGTGAATGGCATCCGGGAAAATGTAATAAATCTAACGGATAAATCTTATGCAGGAGCGTTTACTGCAAATGCAATTTTAACTACCGATACATTTGCGAAAGAAGGTTTTATTGAGTTTGAAGTGGATGGTCGCCAAATTAATATGGGAGGAATTGCCAAAGGCTCCGGAATGATTCATCCTAATATGGCTACTATGTTGGCATTCATCGTTACAGATGTTGCTATTGATCCCCGACTATTGAAAATAATGGTGAAGGAGTCGGTTGATAAATCATTCAATATGATAACGGTCGATGGTGATACGTCTACAAATGATATGGTTGTTGTTTTGGCAAATGGTATGGCACAGAATGATATAATCAAATCCAAAAAGGACAAAGGCTATGCAGTTTTCAAAAAATATCTTGAAGAAATGATGATTCATTTGGCAAAGCTGATTGTTTCAGATGGTGAAGGTGCAACAAAGTTTATCGAGTATGAGATAGTTAATGCGCCAAGTGAAGAATATGCTAAAATAATGATCCGTAAAATATCAGATTCATCACTGGTTAAAACCGCCATGTTTGGCCGTGACCCTAACTGGGGCAGGATTATTAGTGCCGCGGGAAATGCCGGCCTTCCATTTAATTACGAAGAGATTGATCTCTTTATTGGTTCTGGCGATAAAATCATAAAAGTGCTTGAAAAAGGAAATCCGTTGGAGTTTGATGTCAACTATATTAAAAAATTATTGCGGGAATCCCAGCTTAGAATTAAACTAAACCTTAATAATGGCAAAGCCAAGGCAAAAGGATGGGGTACAGACTTATCAACTGATTATGTGCTTTTTAATTCAGTATATACAACTTGATCCATCCATTTTATTTTTGGTATTTCGAAAAGGGATAATATTTTCGCATCAGCGTTATTGCACTTATTGTAGTAACGCTGATCAAACCCTTTTACTATGAAATTTCACAGCCTGATACGATTGCAGAAACTATCGCACTCATTTCCATTGGAGTATTGCTTTTAATTATCCCAAATCCCCAATTATGAGAACAACATGTTAACTTTTGAACTTTACTATCTACCCCCCCCGCTCAAAAAAAACTATAGATCAGTTTATTTATTTAGAATTTTATTAAAAAACAGCATCATATCATTCCAGGAGTCAGCGTCAGCCTTTTCATTGTATTCAATGGGCATATTAAACTGCTTTCCTATTTTAGTCGCATCAGGATTGGTGAATGCATGTGTCGCATTTGGATAGACAATGAATTTATATTCAGCGCCAATCGAATCGAGTTGATGCTTAAATGAGTTGATATCA
>Ga0209386_1000885_pt1 | contig 13431 bp, 11 predicted proteins | sample NGEPertwo_FD_184510 | JGI IMG/M metagenome (GOLD analysis project Ga0209386, IMG submission 184510) | Arctic peat soil microbial communities from the Barrow Environmental Observatory site, Barrow, Alaska, USA - NGEE Permafrost154B-two... | ecosystem: Environmental > Terrestrial > Soil > Wetlands... | reverse complement strand
TTGCATCCGCCTACTTGCCCACGCGGTAACAACTCTCTGCGATTTATATAGGGATAAACATCTTCTAACGTCGCAGAAGGATCAATCGTCTTAAATCGCCGCAACGCCTCACCATAAACACTGGAGCGGTGCTCCGTAAAGCAGTGGTCACTGGCAAGCACTACGGCCCATTCTGGGGTTAGAAGGGGAATCTGTACGAGCTGGTTTCGGAAAGATACTAGGAGATGCCCAGGTGGCATGCGTTCGATGTGGAGTGCGGATTCGTATTGATCCATCTGCGCATTGAACTCTTGAACCGCTGCTTCAGCTAACCATGATTCCTCCGACAATTCGAAGCGTAACGCCAGTTCTTTCTTTTGGGCCATAACCAGGTTGCGTTCCAACAAGGGTTGATAGACTGTTATTCCTTTTTTTGTACGGGCCATATTGACCTCCTTTTGAAGGCTTGCGTCTCGTTTTTTTTTAACATGATGACTCTCGAAAATGCGTTTAACTTGCATCAACATGAACTGGTAATCCGGTGTATTGTACTTATGGTACAAGGCAGCATGCTTTTCAACAAGCTTCATAGAGCAGCCTATCGTTTGGCGGATTAACGGAATAGGCATTTTCCATTCCAATAAAGAAACCACTCGTGAGAACATCATGATGTAATTCTCAATACTGCCATAGGTATGCCCGGTACGACGAACAATTTCTGTTTCGGTATAGCCTTGTAAATAAAGTTCAACGATTTGTTCAACATGAGTTAGGCCAGGACCCATGTCGACTACATTTCCTCTTGTAGACCAGCTAATTAAAGTCAATAGTTTGTATGCATAATTGCATGATTTTGGTTTCAGAAAAAAGGTTATAGCAAATAAGCCATTGAAAAATCCGAACAATGACTAAATCTACCGATTGGTCGAAGTCTTAAGCGGCTGCAGGTTGAAGCTTATTTTCTCTCCAAGATTGATGATCTTCAGGTTTTCTAAATTCAAAGGTTTTTTGGTCACGAAGAACAGCAAAGATATAGTGGAGAAGTTTATGCATGACGGCCACGAGAGCCACCTTTTTCTTCTTGCTGACGCATTTAGAAGCGTAGAAATCTCTTAGAACAGGGTTGATCTCCTTACCATTTCTTGTTCTTCTAATGGAGGCCATGGCGACTGTAAAGAGAATTCTTCTACCAATCCGTGTACCTCGTTTAGAGATCTTGTTTCGATCCCCATTGAATTTACCGGACTGATTGACCGAGGGATCAAGACCAAAGAATGCCGTGAGGGCTTTAGGAGAGTTGAAAAGACTGAAGTCCCCAATCTCAGCAATAAGTGTAGCGGCCGTAAAAAAACCAACGCCTGGTATTTCGTCAAGAAGCTCAATATTTCGCTTTGCATTAGCGGGGAATTCCTTGGATTTAATCATCGTTTTAACTTGTGCCTCAATGCCATTTAAGCTTGCCTGCATGTGTTCTATGCCATCGATATGAAACTTAATCTTAGTATCAAGCATTGAAAATTCGCTCGGCATAGAAGAAGCAAGCTGAGCACAGTCACAAAGTAGAGCCACCTTCTTAGAGGCCCACTCAGAGCCCTTTCGACTGGTTTTAGAGATTAATAGAGTGAGGGCATCTGTGTCAGCTTCACGAATAGCCCTAGGTGAAGGATAGTTCTTCAAAACCGCCAAAGCCGTTTTCCCAAAGGGCCCAGAGAACACGTTAAGGAATCCAGGGAAAAGTAAGTAGAGATCGGTACAAAGCCTGTTCTTCATCACAGTAAGCATATCTGAAACGGCGTAATACTCACGAGTCATCATACGAAGAACAAGGATTTGTGGTTCAGGCATCATGGAAACCTTAACATCTTGGTATTTAGCAAGCCTAGCGATGGCTTCCGAATCTTTATTATCATTTTTCACTTTTCTTAAGTCGAAATTCTTGGTAGAATGGACACACAAAGGGTTCAGGACAAAACCTTTGAGGTCATTCGATTTCAAGAAGAAGAAGAGTGGTAAATGAAAGATACCCGTAGATTCTACGAAGTAGATGGGCTTTCGTTTTAACCGCTCTTCTTCTTTTTTGAGAATATCGAGTAGTTTATGAAAACCCACAGGATTGTGATCGATCCTAAACGGTTTACGGATCAGTTCTCCAGTTGGGGCTAACATAGCAACAATAGAGAATTCGGAGGAAACATCGATTCCGACCACGAAATCGTTAAGAAACTGAGACAAGGAAACACAACCTTTCAAACAGACTGAATCAGAGCATCCACTTAGGAAGAATGTCAAACAATCTTGCATTTGAAACGGGTAACACTAAAGTAGTGACCCAACCAGCTAAACATCGAATCATTCTTGTGGAGTGACACGCTAATTTACGGATAAGACCTCAGAAGAGGTGATCCAGGGAGGACACACATCTATCTCTCTGACAAGAATAATCATAACACGATGTTTAGTGATAGAGGTCTAACGTGTCAACTAATTCATCTGAACAATAAGGTGTAAGTTATCAAAGAACGTTCGAGTTGGGTTTGAACCATCAACCCTAGCTCTATCTTACAAGGGAGGCAATTATAGCTTGGAAAGCTGGTAGTCTGACTGAGATCCGTTAAATGCCTTACTTTATCTTTAGTTGAACGAGTTCACATAGACGAGTATGTTCAAAAATATCTTTATATTTGAACTTATCAGGGCCACTACCCGTGAAGTCACAAGATTATTGAAAGTTAGCGTTGTGGAAAGAGGAGCGTTGAATATGATTAATCAAAAAGATTTACGTCCAAAGGATATTGGAAGACTGGATGAACGACTAATCAAACTCGAAGACGACCAGCTAATGCCGTTATTTTCGCCCTATGATAAACCTGGAATGGAACCTCCATTAACGGATCCCAAGCCTGCGTGGAAAGAAAAGTTTTGTACTTCTTTAGATGGCTACGTGGGTGTCGATACACTAATCCGCCCAAAAACTAAAGAGGAAGAAGATGAATTTGTACGAAAATTTCTCAGTGGCTTAGAAAAGAGCTTCTCTGATGGCAACAATGGCGCCCTCCAACCGTTCTTATTGTCCTTCGAGTACTGCGCAAAATGTGATACATGTTCAGCTGCCTGCCATGTTTACGAAGCGTCAGGGAACAATGAATTATACCGGCCAATTTTTCGTTCTGAAGTTCTTCGGAAGATTGTAAAGAAGTATTTTACCAAAAGTGGAAAACTGTTAGGCGGTTTTGTCGGAGCAGACATTGATGTGAACTGGGAAACAATTGCTCGGCTTGGTGAATTAGCCTATCGCTGTAATCTTTGCCGCCGTTGTGCTCAAACTTGCCCACTGGGTTTAGACAACTCCATTCTCACGAAAGAGATTCGTAAGATCTTCAGCCAAGAGATGGGTATTGCACCGCTTCCCCTACACAAAAAAGGTACGATGCTTCAGATAAAAACAGGGTCGTCCACGGGAGTTAGTAAACCAGCTTTCTTAGATACGATAGAGTTTTTAGAAGAGGATATCGAAGAGAAGTATGGTTTAAAAATTAAATTCCCAATGGACAAAAAGGGCGCAGATATCCTCTTGATCCATAATGCAGGCGAGTATATGGCCTGGCCAGAAAACCCCATTGCATTTGCCATTCTTTTCGAAGAGGCAGGCTTAAATTGGACACTCAGTAGCGAAATTGCAGGCTATGACAATGTAAACTACGGCATCTGGTATGATGATTTCCAAGCAAAAGAGCTAGCCACGATGCAGATGAAAGTCGCCAAAGAATTAGGTGTCAACCGAATCGTCATTGCTGAGTGTGGGCATGCCCATAAGGCGTCTATGGTTGTGGGTGATCGGATGACATATGGAAATGATAGAATCCCAGTGGAAAGTTGTTTACCATTACTTTGGGATTTGGTGGAGAGCAAACGATTAAAATTAGACCCCAGTAAAAATAATTTCCCTGTGACACTTCATGATCCTTGTAATTATGTGCGAGGAATGGGGATTGTGGAACCTCAACGGAATGTCTTAAAACAAATCTGTCCTCAGTTTAGGGAAATGACACCGCATGGCGTGGACAATTACTGCTGTGGTGGTGGTGGTGGGTTCGCGATCACGAATTCTATGAACTTTTATGAGTGGAGAAATAAAGTGAGTTCTCGCATGAAGTTTAACCAAATCCTTGGAGCTTTTCAGGATACTATGGAAGACGTTACCATACCGAAATACGTCTGCGCACCATGTTCTAATTGTAAAGGCGCTATTAGAGATATTCTGGAATTCTATGAGGCCACATCCAAATTTAATGTTCAGTATGGTGGTTTAGTGGAACTTATGGTCAATGCACTTGTGAGTATGAAAAAACCTTTTATGGAGTTTTTAGAGTAGAGGAAAGAAGGTGCATTCCGCTGTTAGAAATTGAGCAGCCTAGAATCGAGTGTATTGAGCGTTCCAAAGATAACTGCTATGCAAAATTCGTCGTCGAGCCTCTCGAACGTGGAGATGGGCTTTCATTGGGAAATTCTATAAGGCACATTCTGCTATATAACCTTCCGGGATCAGTGACAATAGAATGCAACAGTGACTACATCTTTGCCCCATTCTATAAGGTCCTATACGAGGTAGAAGCGAACCGAGTCAATCAAATCACAGACTATGATAAGTTGACGATTGATGTATGGTCTAAGGGCACTATTTCGCATGAAGAGGCGACCAGTATGGCAAGCATAAATCTGAGTGCGCATCTGCTCCTTTCCATGGGTCTCAAGGATAGACTGAAATGCATTGAAACGATGAAAAAAGAGGAAGAGTCTAAAGGCGAAGTTTTCGAGATACTCATTGAAAATCTTAATCTGACCAATCGTGCCTATAACAGTCTAAAGCGGAACGGAGTAAGCACCGTTGAAGATTTGATACAAAATACGGAAGAGGAAATGATTAAAATGCGTAAATTTGGGCGTAAATCCTTAAAAGAGGTGGAATACAAACTAAGCGAATTGGGATTATCATTATTGCCGGAAAAAGCATAAGGAATTTAGGCTTATATTATAAAAAGAATATTAGAACTTAACAAGGTAAATTTATTGTCGACACTACTAACAGCATTTGCTTTATTACATGAATTTGGATATACTTAAAATTGAGCATATGCCCATATTTTCACTTATGCATCTTTTTATAAAATATGGTTTTTTAGTTTTAATTTTACATTTTAAATATTTCTCGGAAGATTAATTTTAATTTGGAGGGAAACTGACCATGAAAGTAATTATTGTAGGTGGAGTTGCAATCGGTCCTAAAGTGGCAGCACGCTTAAGACGGATGAAGCAGGATGCCGATATCACAATTTTAGAAAAAGGAAGTCTCATCTCTTACGGAGGATGTGGACTGCCGCTTTATGTCGCTAACATGGTACCAAAATTAGACGGTTTAATGAATACCGCTTACGGCTTGCTAAGAGATACTGAATTCTTTCAAGCTCAAAAGAATGTAAAAGTTTTGATCCAAACTGAGGCCATTAAGATTGACAGGAAAAATAAAACAGTTTTGGTACGTAACTTGGTAACTGATGTTGAGAAAAGCTTGGCGTATGATTATTTAGTTCTCGCGACCGGGGCTAAACCGAGTATACCCCCTATCCCGGGAATTAACTTGGGCCACATCTTTACCTTTCATCATCCGAATGATGCTCAGAAAGTAAAGGATTTAATAAAAACTAAGCAGGTCAAACACGCTACAGTCATCGGATCTGGCTTAATCGGAGTAGAAACGGCCGATGCAATCATTTCCCCTCTTCTAAAGGTTACCATTTGTGAGGCAGATTCCCGTGTGTTACCAAAGCTACTCGATTCTGACATGTCCAAATTGGTGGAGCTGAAAATGAAGGGACATGGTGTTGATCTACAACTCTCCTGCAAAGTGAAGGCTATTGAAGCAGATGATGAGGGAAATGTGTGTCGCGTCGTAACAGAACAGGGAACGATTGAAACCGACATGGTGATCGTGGCTACTGGGGTGCGCCCGGAGGTTGGACTTGCCCGTGAGGCGGGTCTCACAATTGGAAGTACAGGAGCAATACAAGTGGATGAGCATCAGATGACCAATGATCCAGCAATCTATGCTGGTGGTGACTGTGCAGAACAACGTCATCTCCTGACGGGTGAACCAGTATATATTCCGCTAGCCTCGACGGCTAACAAACAAGGCCGTGTCATCGCCGATCGAATCGCTGGACTACCCGCCCGATTTGCCCCAGTTGCAGGAACCTCTGCCCTTCAAGCTTTTGATCTCAATATAGGGCGTACCGGCTTGGGAGAAGAAGAAGCTCGAAAACTAGGCTACAATGTCGTGACAAGTGTGAGTAGTGGACCGGATGCCGCTCATTATTTTCCCATGCATGCTAATGTAACCATTAAGTTAATTGCTGAGCAGGAGAACGGACGCTTGCTCGGTGCCCAGGTATGTGGAGTTGGAGAGAGTGTTAAGAGACTGGATGTATTGGCGACCGCGCTTAAATTTGGCGCTAAGGTAGAAGATCTTATTGACCTAGATTTAGCCTATGCACCACCCTTTGCGACCGCGATTGACTTGCTTATCCATGCTGCTACAACGTTAGAAAACCTCCGTCTGGAGGTAGCTCAGGGAATCACAGCTGAAGCGGTACTGAAGCGTTTAGAAGCAGGAGAAAAGCTCTGTATTCTTGACATTCGCGAGCCGGATGAAGTCTCGGCTAACCCGCTAACCCTTGAAGGGACAAAGGTTATTGCTTTAGGAGAGCTACGAGAACGCTGGGAGGAGATTCCAACGAGCTCTTTAATTGTCACCGTATGTGGTTTAGGAATTAGAGGTTATGAAGCGGCCTGTATGCTCCAAGGAAAAGGTGTTTCTCAAGTGGCGTATCTTGAAGGAGGCCTAGCCGTCGGAAGTGCCTTTTTCACAAAGTAACTTATACAGAGAACCCTTGAAATTTAGGAGGAGGATAACCATGGAGAAGTTTCTATTTGTACTAAGTCATGGACTTGAAGATCCTACACGTGCTACTCGGGCATTCCAACTCGCTAAAGTGGCTAAAGAGAAGGGCCATGAAGTAAATATGTTTTTGGTTGATGATGCTGTTGCCTATGCAGTTTTGGGATTGGCTGATCATGTTCAGGCACCGACGGGAGACACGGCCAAACCATACCTTGATTATTTAGTAGAAAATAAGGTGCCGTTTTATATTTGTACACCTTGTGCCAGAACTAGGCTTTACAGTGAAAATGAATTTATCGATGGGGCTAAATTATCTACAGCTGGCCATCTCATTGACCTAGCAACGGAATCAAAAGTATTTACCTTCTGAAAAGACGCAGGAGGAAAACAAGTGAACAATGTAGCTTTAGAAGCTCGTTCGCGAGCTGGTTTCTGGAATCCCGGAGCTGATCGGTATGATGTTATAATAAAGGCCCTTGCTTAAATTTTATTTAAGCAAGGGCCTTTATGTTGGGCAAGTTCATGTATTCACCGTTCCTATTCACGTCGTGCTAGTTCCTCTTTGAACGCTTCAATAGATTTTGATAAGGAAATCGTTTGAGATTCATATTTTAAAACTGTGCCTCCGGAGACATGAAGTCCAGTCTGTCTTAAGACATATCTTTTTTCCTCTTCTAATTCTTCGAGATTCTCCAAACTTTTTTGTAAGCGACGCTCTAAATCCGCATCACTTAATTTTGACAAATTATCCATATAATTCTCGCTCCTTTTTACTATATTTAACTTAATAACTTGGATTTCTAAGTTGAAGTTACTTAAACTTAGTGAGAAGCACAATTGATTCGCCCGTATACCCTAGAGGGGTATACAACGATTTATTTATTAATATATCCGAATAACATCGATTTGTCAACGATTTAGTTATAAATATTAATAGGCTATGCAGGCATTGATTTCTAAGAGGTAGTAAATAGTCGGAATTCTTTCTAAATACGTATTGACCTATCTATTGTTTCGTTGTATCCTAGAGAAGTCGGTAGAGTATACCCCCGGGGGGATAAGGGGATATGCATATATGGCTAGTCCTCGCGCACTCCACAAAATTAATTCTTAATAAGGAGTCTTGTGAATATCTTATCATAGCGAAGTAATTACATAAATTTACTCAAGGATACTTTCGGAGGTGGTACTAAGTACAGTGAACTCGTTCAACTAAAGTTGAACATCGAGACTTCGGTGGGGGATTCTACCCCCACCGAAGCAGGGTAACGGGGGACCAGTCCCACTTATAGAAGTGGGAGTCTATCGATTGGATTAATGGTTCGTTAAGCGAGCGTTTACATTCGGTGGACGTAATATTAAGTTGTGAGGTGAAAAGTCAACGTGAAACTAAAAAAATGGTCTTTATCAGCCTTAATCTTTGGCGTATTCGGTGTTGTGTTCATTACCTCTTTTTGGCTTACACCGGTAAAAGTTACCGAAGCTGCCTGTGGTGCATCAACCTCCTCCTGTAAAACCTGTCATGAGGTTAAGGGAGAACATCCTGTGTCCAAAATGGGTGATTGGCATACTCAGCATTCCTTCGGAGATTTTTGTCAAGCCTGCCATTTAGGATCGGCAACGGAAACGGATAAGACAAAAGCACATGTTGGGTTAGTCAAGCCGCTAGAACAACCTGATCAAACTTGTGCAGCCTGCCATCCAGATGATAGCGCTGCTCGGGTTGTCAAATATGGTGGAACTGGAGGGGGCCCAACTCCAGCTGGTGGGACACCACCTGCAACTTCTGGTGCGCCAGAAGGCGGTGCTACTGGTGGAAAAGTCGGATCCTCTAATCCTTCTGCGGCAGCAACTCAAGTTCCGCCAAATGAGAATTCTAATTTCGACTTAATAGACTTTAATGTGAATGATATGGTGCCTTGGTTAGCATGGACAATTGGAATCATCAATGCTTTTTTACTTGTGATTTTGGGAGTTCTAATTTGGAAATGGAAAAAAGGGCTATGGCCTTGGGCCATCTTGCAAGGAAGAGAAAAAAATGTCCCCTTCAATTCACTTTCACCGGAAGTTCAGGAAGTGTTCACTAAGCTACTAGACGGGGATATGAAGACTGTCTTGGCCCTGCAAGAAATCCTTAAACGTGAACAAGGAAATCAAGTATTACAGGCAATGGCCGACTTGCCAGAAAATGCTCCAACACAGCTCGTAAAGGAGGGAGAACACCTTGAACTTTAACAAAAAGATGAAGGTGAAAATATGGTCACCTTGGTCAGCAGGGGTTCTATTGGGTTTAACGGCCACTGCTTCCTATGTTCTACTGAATAAAACAATTGGCTCCTCGGGTGGGATAGAAAACATTGATAGTATGCTTGTGAAACTATTTCATTCAAACTTGGCTAATTCGATGTACTTCAAATTTCAAATGCCACCGATTCTGAGTTTTCAAATCCTGTTGTTTGTCGGAATGCTCCTAGGTGCCTTTACGTCCAGTATGTGGTCTAAAGATTTTAAGTTTAGAATGATGCCTGATCAGCAATGGACACAGATATTTGGACCAAGCAAGCTCAAACGCTGGACCTTAATTTTCATCGGCGGGATCATTATAGAGTTTGCCGCAGGTATTGCTGGTGGGTGTACCAGTGGCTTGGCTATTTCAGGAACGATGCAACTATCTCCTGCAGGGCTAATCTTTATTGTCGGGTTGTTCATGTCTGGAATTATTACGACCAAGATTTTGTATGGGAGGAAGTATTAAGATGATGACTTACGTTGTCCCAATAATTATTGGTTTCTTCTTCGCCTTTGCTCTCCAAAAGGCTGGTCTAGGGCACTACCATAAAATAGTCAATCAATTCCGCTTTAAAGATAACACGGTCATGAAGTTTATGATGACGGGGATCTCAGTGGGACTAGTCTGTCTTTATACGCTGAAAGATCTAGGCTTTATCCAGCTGGATCAAGTCTCATCCACTTATATTTTAGGCAATCTATTAGGCGGGCTCTTGTTTGGGGTGGGAATGGCTTTAGCCGGCACGTGACCGGGTACGTTGATCACAGGTTGTGGTCAGGGGAATGTCGACTACTTGATTCCTGGGCTCTTGGGTTTTCTTACCGGTGGAATACTATTTGGGGCGACCTATCAATCAGTTTTTCTAAAAATATCTACCATTGGTGATTATGGACAAAAAACTCTTGCGGAGCTTTTTCATGTCAATCATTGGCTATTTATTGGACTCTTTGTCTTATGTACAGGGGTTTTCTACGTGGCTTCCAAACTAGCGGAAAATTCCAAGGAAATGGAAAAACAACGTTCTTTAGAATCCTAAACGAAACAGCAAATGCCCGAATGAAAGGAGGTCTCAATGTGTCCAAAGTTTATACTTGGGATCAATTGTTCAGCCGACGACAGTTCCTCAAAGGCACTGTCGCTACGGCAGCCCTAGGCGCTACCGCTGGAATAGGCTTGCTTGAACCAGAAGCCAGTATGGGTTTGAGTAATAGCCCCCCGCAGTCACCCGCTAAGGGCGTAAAGTATGTTACTACGATTTGTGAGCAATGTGTTTGGCGTTGTGGTGTTATTGCCAAGGTTGAAAACGGCGTTATTAAGACGTTGGAAGGTAATCCGAATCATCCGAACAATTTAGGTAAATTGTGCCCGCGTGGCAATGCTGGTATTGAAGCAATGTATAGCCCGGATCGAATTAAATTTCCTCTCATACGTGCAGGGGCACGGGGGAGCGGGTTGTGGCGTAAGGCTTCTTGGGATGAGGCTTTGAGTTATACTGCTGAGCAAATGAATAAGATTAAAGATAAATATGGCGCTAAGGCAATGATGTTTAATTCAACGGATAACTTATCTCAACCGTTTTTTGAAAGTCTCCTGAAAGCATATGGTACCCCTAATTACGGCACTCAAAGAAGTTTATGCTTCAATTCAATGACCACGGGCTTTTTGTATACGTACGGTACCCCTCAACCTGGGACGGATTATAGTCATTGCAAGTATATGATTTTTACAGGACGAAATCTGGCGGAGGGCATTTCCAATAATGAGACTCAGGAAATGATCGACATGGTGGCTAGGGGTGTAAAGGTCGTCGTTCTTGATCCGCGTTTCAGCAAGACGGCTTCGAAAGCGACTGAATGGCTGCCAGTTCGCCCCGGGGCGGATTCTGCTTTTTTCTTAGCTATGATCAATGTTATCGTAGCAGAAAAGTTGTATGATAAAGGGTTTGTTGAGAAATACACTCAAGGGTTCGCAGATCTAGTCACTGAAGTGCAAGAGTATACGCCTGAATGGGCGGAAAAAAAGTGTGAGATTTCTGCTACGACGATTCAACGAATTGCCAGGGACTTTGCCGCTGCTGCTCCGGCAGCTATAGCGCACCCTAACTGGAGGACGTCGAATTTTGTGAATTCGTTCCAAACCGAACGGGCTATTGCCGTGCTTAATGCACTGGTGGGTAATTGGGCACAGCCGGGTGGGCTAATTCCTGATCAAGAAATGAGCACAGCAAAGCTTGGGGTTTTATCTCACCCACCCTTTCCTCTAGCTCAGGGGATTAGACTTGATGGAGTGCCCTGGAAGTATCCAATGGTGCCCTTAGCCTACGGCGTTATCCAGACTATGCGGGATAATATTTTAACTGGCAAACCTTATGAGGCTAAAGGATGGCTAATCTCCAGGCAAAATCCCGTACTCTCGATTCCGGAACGGCAAAAAACCATCAATGCTTTGATGAAGTTGGATTTTGTGGTGGTGATTGATATTCAGGCTAGTGATACAGCGTATTATGCCGATGTTATTTTGCCGGAATCTTACTATCTTGAACGATATGATGGCTTGGTTCCCATTAAAAATAAAATCTTCATTCGTCAGCCAGTGATCGAGCCTCTTTATGATACGAAAAGTAGCTTGATGATTTATAAGGAATTGGCCGAAAAATTGGGTCTCGGGGAATTTCTACCTTATAAGGACGAATTAGACCTCTTGTCTCGGCAAATCAAGCCGTTCCCAGTGAGTTTAGAAAAATTAAAGAGTGATGGTCACTATGAAGTAGAGAACTTTAAAGAGGACCATTCCAAAGATTTTGAGTTCCAAACGAGCAGTGGGAAAATAGAAATCTCCTCGAGTATCATGGCTCAGATGAACAAAAAGGCTGTACCCACTTGGAATGAGCCACCACGCCCAGAGGTGGACCACTATTATCTCTTAACTGGAAAAACAGCGCAGCACACACAAATGTTCACCCAAAATAATCGTTGGCTTTTAGAGGTTTTTCCCGTCAATCGTGCCTGGCTGCATACTTCAGTTGCTAATAAGATTGGGGTCAAGACGGAGGATGACGTCGTTTTAGAGAGCGAAGTAGGAAAAATCACGATTAAGGCCTATGTAACAGAGGGTATACGGCCGGATTGCATCTTCATGGTCGGAGGATTTGGACATGTGAGTAAAGGGCTTAAATCGGCCTATGGTCTGGGGGCGAGTGATTCGGCTCTGCACAAGACCGTAACTGATCCAATTTCAGGAGGCTCATCTTTAAGCGAGACCTTTGTAACAGTGAGTAAGGCGTAGGAGGGGAAAATATGGCTGTTCGCATGGGATTTGTCATTATTACTTCACGCTGTATCGATTGCGATGCCTGTATGGTGGCTTGTCGGGCAGAAAATGACGTGCCGCTTGGGCATACTCGCAATTGGGTAAAGAGCAGTGGGGTTCTGGGACAGTTCCCTAAAGTTAGGGAAGTTTTTCAACCAGGAAATTGTATGCATTGTGATCAACCACCCTGTGTATCCGTTTGTCCTACGGGGGCTTCACAGAAACGTGCAGATGGTATTGTAATAATAGAAAATAGTAAATGTATTGGATGTAAATATTGCATTGTAGCTTGCCCGTATGACGCCCGCTTTGCTAATCCTGAAACAGGAAAAGCAGATAAGTGTACGTTGTGCTTGCATCGCCTTGAGCAAGGTCTAGAACCAGCGTGTGTTCAAACATGCCTAGGGAAGTCACGACAAGCTGGAGACCTTAACGACCCCGATAGCATAGTCTCTAAATTGATTGCCAAGTATCCGACACGAGTGTTGCTAAAACAAGTGGGCACTGGTCCAAACATTTATTATATTGATGAACCAGTTTCAGGAATCCCTGAGGGGAAGTGAATAAACGGTTTGGGAGGTATGTTGCGTGGAATTAACGTGGGCTTTAATGATAGTTATTTACCTCTTTACTGCAGGGCTAAGTGCGGGTTCAATGATAACGTCTAATCTCGCCTTCCTCTACGGTGGTAAAGAATTTGAACGAGTAAGTCGCTGGGGTGCCTATATCTCGCCTTTCCCCATCTCCCTTGGGTTAGGTGTGCTTTTATTGGATTTGGGTAGCCCTTTTAATGCTTATCGCTTATTTATGACCTTGCAAGTAAGGTCCCCGATGTCCTACGGGAGTTGGGCGATTCTCCTTTTTACAGTTTTAAGTGTCATCTATCTCTATCTTTGGC